>SWCH01002992.1_pt1 | contig 325455 bp, 273 predicted proteins | sample 4690051 | NCBI WGS metagenome assembly SWCH01 (sample SAMN10267282, study PRJNA491770) | bioreactor metagenome | isolation source: DHS bioreactor inoculated with | place: Japan: off Shimokita Peninsula
GGGGGGCTGGACCGCCCCAGCAGCGGGCGGGTCGACCTCGACGGGCAGGACATGTTCACGCTTGGCGACAGCGAGCTGGCCGCGTTGCGTTCGCGCAAGATCGGGTTCGTGTTCCAGTTCTTCAACCTGCTGCAGAGCCTCACGGCCCTGGAAAACGTAGAAACGGCCCTGATGCTGGCCGATGCGTCCGAGGCCCGGCAAAAAGAGCGGGCCGAGGAGCTGCTGGCGCTGGTCGGGCTCTCGGACAAGACAAATGCCAAGCCGGGGCAGCTCTCCGGAGGACAGCAGCAGCGCGTGGCCATTGCCCGGGCCCTGGCCAACGACCCGCCGGTGCTGCTCATGGACGAGCCCACGGGGAACCTGGATTCGGCGGCGGAGGCGGAGGTGCTGGGCGTGCTCGAAGATCTCGCCCAAAAGGGCAAGACCATCATCCTGGTCACGCACAGCGCCGACATCGCCGCTCGCGCCGACACTCTTGTAAGGGTGCGCGACGGCGTGATCTGTCATGGATGAGACTGGGTGACCACCGGGGGCGCAAATCGCCCCCGGTCAAAGGATAGCTGACTCTCAAAAAAATCAAATTTTGCAGGCTGTTGAAAAAAGTCCTGCATATGGACGGCTTTGGAATAACCGGCAGGGTTTGTGGGAGAGATGTCATTTTGTGGGCTGCCTGATGTTATTTTGAAGACATGGGTCTTTCTGATTGGCCGGGCTTGCAGACCTGGGTTAGCCTTGGCAGAATGGTACAAACTATCGGGAAGGACGCATGATTTTCATCTCTCGCATTTTTGTTTTCGTATGCATGGCCGCCATCGGGGTCATGATTTCCGCTCAGGTCCATGGCGCTGGCCTGGAATACAAGCGTGAAATTTTTATCCAGGCCGAGGAGGCGCTCGGCAAGGGGCAGCGGCAGGATTACCTGGCCCGCAGGGCCGAACTGGGCGATTATCCGCTGCTGCCCTATCTGACGCAACAGGATCTGGAAGAGCGCATGGACCCCGGCATCGCCGGGGAGGTGCGCTCCTTTCTGCGCGATTTCGACGGCACCCCGCCTGCCGAGGCGCTGCGCAGGCCATGGCTGGCCCAGCTTGTCAAGAATGGCCAGTGGAATCGTTTTGTCGAGGACTATCGCCCGCAAAACGACGAGAACCTGCAATGTTATTACGGACAGGCCCTGCTCAATACGGGCAGGCGTTCCGAGGCCATGGACCAGGCCAAGACGCTGTGGCTTTCGGGTTCGTCGCGCCCCAAATCCTGCGACCCTCTTTTCGAGGCCTGGATCAGAAGTGGCGGGCTGACCAGGGACTTGACCTGGCAGCGCATCGAACTGGCCATGCAAAAGGGCCGGACCAGTCTGGCCAGGTACCTGAAGCGTCATCTTGGCCCTGCCGACGCGCAGTGGCTCGACTACTGGCTGCGGGTCGACCGGAAACCCGACCTGATCCTGGAGCGTGACTGGTCCAAAGTGACCCACGACCGGATGGATGCCATCCTTACCCACGGCATGCGCAAGATGACGCGAAATGATGCGACCAAGGCCGCTGCGGACTGGGACGGCCTGCGCCGCAGAAGCGGCCTGGATCGCGCGCGATTTGCGGCCATTGAAAACTATGCGCTTTTGTACATGTGTCTGCGCTTTGAGCCCGGCGCACTGGCACGGGTGGAGTCCATGCCGGAAGACCTGCGTAGCGACTCCGTGCGCGAGTGGGCCGTGCGTGCGGCTCTGCGTGCGCAGGACTGGCGGGTGGCGCTGCGCATGCTGGAAGGGCTCACTGCCGTCCAAAAGGAGGAATCGCGCTGGCGCTACTGGCTGGGCCGCGCCCTGCAGGAGAACGGGCGGGACCGGGAAGCGCGGGAAGTTTTAGAAACACTGGCCGGGGGGCAGGACTACTTCTCCATGCTGGCCCTGGGACATCTGGGCAGATCTTTGGTGGTGCAGCACGACCCGCTGACTGTTTCGGACGAGGCCGTGCGCCGCGTCGGGAAGCTGCCAGCCCTGCAGCGCGCCGCCGAACTTCATGCCCTTGGGCGCTACGGCCCGGCCCGCCGGGAGTGGCAGCAGGCGAAATCCGGACTCGATGCCGAGGAACTGGCTGCGGCCGCCGCCTGGGCGCACGGACTTGGCTGGCATGACCGGGCCATTGTGGCCACCGCCGCGACCGGGCATATGACGGACTTGGAACTGCGTTTCCCCCTGCCGCATCGGGACATCGTTTTTGCCGAGGCCAGTGCAGCAGGCCTCAGCCCGGCCCTGGTTTACGGGGTGACGCGTCAGGAGAGCCTGTTCATGTCCGACGTGGGGTCTTCAGCCGGAGCCCTGGGCCTGATGCAGATCATGCCGCAGACAGGCAAGCGCATCGCGCGCTGGCACGGCGAAAAATTGTCCCACCCCATTTTGCTGCTGCAGCCCGAACGCAACATCCGCTACGGCGCCTCCTACCTGCGCAGGCAACTCGACGATCTGCAGAACAACTCCTTACTGGCCACCGCCGCCTACAATGCCGGGCAGAGCCGGGTCAAAGGCTGGCTCCCGTCAACCCCCATGCCCGCCGACGTCTGGGTGGAAACCATTCCGTTCAACGAAACCAGGAACTACGTGGAAAAGGTGGCCGCCTACACGGCCATCTATGAATCCCGCCTGGGCAAACTTCCCCGAACTCCCGGAGTGGGGCTGCCCCTGGTGCGTCCGCGAGGCTGAGGTGAGCGGCGGGCATGATGACGCGAAGGAATCAGGAGTTTCATGGTTTTATCAGGATCTGACCGGTCTTTTCTATGGCAGGAGGATTCGGCCTCTCCTAAGACCGGTTCCGATTTCTCTACGCGAAAGGGTGTCTCTCACGTGAGGCGTGACGGGAGTTGCTGCGCTGCCTTGGCCCATGGAAGCAGCAAGTCGGATGGCCAAAAAAAAGCTCCCGGAAAGGGAGCTTTGGAGCGTCGGAGGCTGGAATTTTATATCTCGCCCATGGAGTAGCGCAGCCTGAGTTCGTTCAGGATGGCGTTTTCGTAGTGCAGTGATGGGGCCTGCTGGTGCTCGGTGGGCTCAAGGTAGCGGTCGAGCATCTGGCTTTCTTCCCAGAAATCAAGCAACTCGTCGTTGCCGAGGATCTTGAGCTGGTCTTCCAGGGTGAAGGGATCCTCATTGGGAAGGAATCGTGCCATGAACTGCTCCTTGGGAAATGGTGAACCGATTATGTACGAATAGTCCAATACGCATCCCTCTTCAGCCTGTCCACCAAAATGTCCGTCTGTCACCTTCAATGCGGTTGCAAGGCATTGGCCGGTGGCGTAACCGCTTGACCTGACCCTCTTTTTGGGCAACGTAAAAAGATGCCGGTCGGACGATGTCGTCGCCCGCTCGGTCCGCCACAGGCCAAGCCGCTTCCTGACCGGGAGCGGCTTTTCCCCGTTCCCTCAACCCGGACCGGCCCTTTAGTGATCATCCCTCAATCCCTGCAGAAACTCGTTTCGGGATCGGAACGCCAGGCCAGAATTTTCAAAAGCGGCCCAGCTTCGCAAATGTATCTGGCCCAGGCCCTGCTCGAACAGGGGCATAATGTCGTGCTCGTGCTGCCGCCCAGCGCGGACCTGCCTCTTTACGACTCCCTGGCGCGTCTGTTTTCACCCGAGGACAAAAACCTTCCCTTCTGGGAACGCCGCTGGCTGCGCTTTCCTCATTACGCAGTGGAAGATCCACGCCGTTCCCCGTGGCCGGAGCGCTGGCGCACTCTCTTTGCCCTGGCCCAAAAAAAGCGGGGCCGCGGGGTGCTTGTGCCGCTTGAGAACCTGATCCAGAAGTGGCCGCATCCGGACCTCCTGCAGCGCGAGCATCTCGATTTGAGCGAGGGCGAGGAAATGTCCCAGGACGATCTCCTCGAAACCCTCGTCAACTGGGGATACTCAAGGGTCTCCATGGTCACGGCCGTGGGGGAGACGTCCCTGCGCGGCGACATCATGGACATCTTCTGCCCCGGGTATGATCATCCCCTGCGCTTGGAATTTTTCGGGGACACGCTGGAGCGCATCAGGCTTTTCGAGCCCATGTCCCAGCGCTCCAGGGCAGACCTCAAGGCCGTGACGATCCTGCCTGTGACGGGTTGCATCGGCGCGGATACCTATCGGGAGGAAGCCCGGGGCATGTTTGATGGCTGGCTGCGTCTGGGTGAAATATCCAAATCCGCGCGTGCCCAACTGGAAAAGGAATTGCTGCTGGTCAACCCCCATCTGCCGCCGAGCATGTACTATCCCCGGACCGTGGGGCTGGAGGCCTGGCTGCCCGCGGGGAGCGTCTTTATCATGGCCGAAGCCCAGGATCTGCGCACCAAGCTCGACGAGACGAACTGGGCCTGGCAGAATTATTTTCGCGATGACGAGCGGCAATGGCCACGGCACGGACTGATCCAGACTCCGGGCGACGTTCGCAAGACATGGGAGGACAACCGGCAGATCCTCTGCGAGAGCCTGGTCATGGGCATTCGTGAGGAGGGGCTTGATCTGCCGGAAGAGGGCGTGAACTCTTTCGAGGATCTGTTCTGGACTCCGGAGAGCCGCAGCCGCCCGTGGCGTGCGCTCATGCAGGAACTCGCCGTCTGGCGCAAAACGTACGCGCAGACAATTTTCTGCTTTCATACCGAGCAGTCGCGCAAGAAATTCCTGCAGCTCGCGGCCCAGGACGATCATGTGCTCAGGACCGAGTATGACCCCAAGGGCAAGGGGATTTTCGCCCTGGTCGGGTCCTTGGGCCATGGCATGCGCCTGCCGTGGGCCGAGATGCAGATTCTGCCGGAGTCCGTGCTCCAGCCCGGAGCGCCCAAGGCGCAGCGCAGCGCGGGCAAGGCCTTCAAGGGGCTTGACGCCTTTGACGAGCTGGAATGCGGTGATCTTCTGGTCCACCGCGACTACGGTCTGTGCCGTTTCGGCGGCCTGCACCGCATCAAGTTCGGAGACGTGGCCAACGATTATCTCCTGCTCCAATACGACGGGGAGGATCGTCTCTATCTGCCGGTGGACCGTCTGGGCCAGGTCCAGCGCTACAAGGGGCCCGACGGTGCGGCCCCGGCTCTGGACCGTCTGGGCAGCGCGGCCTGGAGCAAGGCCCGCGAGCGCACCCGTCAGTCCATCGCCAAGATCGCGCGTGATCTGGTGGAAATGTATGCCTTCCGCAAGATTGCCAAGGGCTTTCAGTACAATCCCATTTCCGAGCTGTACTGGGAGTTCGAGGCCAGCTTTGGCTTTGAGGAGACCAGGGACCAGGAAAAGGCCATCGCCGAGGTTCTGGCCGACATGGAAAAGCCCGAACCCATGGACCGGCTGGTCTGCGGCGACGTTGGGTTCGGCAAGACCGAGGTGGCGTTGCGCGCGGCTTTCCGCGCGGTCCTGGACGGCAAGCAGGTGGCCCTCTTGTGTCCGACCACGGTCCTGGCCGAACAGCATTACCAGACCTTTCGGCAGCGCATGGAACCGTTTTCCATCACCGTGGGGCTCCTCAGCCGCTTCGTGCCCGCGGCGAACCAGAAGCGCACCCTTGAAGCCGTGCGCCGCGGCCAGGTGGACGTACTCATCGGCACGCACCGCATGCTCTCCAAGGATGTGGAGTTTGCCAATCTGGCCCTGCTCGTCCTCGACGAGGAGCAGCGCTTTGGCGTAAAGCACAAGGAGCGCATCAAGAAGATGCGTTCCACCATCGATGTCCTGACCCTGACCGCCACGCCCATTCCGCGTACACTGCAGCTGTCCCTGTCCGGCATCCGGGGTCTGAGCGTCATCGAAACCCCTCCGCGTGACCGCAAGCCCGTGGAGACGTCCCTGCTGGAGCGCGATCCGGCGCAACTCAAGGCCATCCTGGAGCGCGAGTTGGCTCGGGGCGGGCAGGTTTTCTGGGTCTACAACCGGGTCCAGGGTCTTGAGCGGGTGGTGGAGTTTGTGTCCTCACTGGTTCCGGGAGCACGAGTCGGCATGGGGCATGGCCAGATGAAGGCCCAGGACCTGGAAGAGACCATGCACCGGTTTTGGCACGGCGAGCTCGATGTGCTCGTGTGTACGGCCATCATCGAGTCGGGCCTGGATTTCCCCCGTGCCAACACCCTCATCGTCGACCAGGCCCAGCTCTTCGGTCTGGGGCAGCTGTACCAGCTGCGCGGAAGGGTGGGGCGTTCCAGCGAGCAGGCCTACGCCTATTTCATCATCCCCGACCTGGACCGCCTGCAGGAGAACTCGCGCAAGCGTCTCAAGATCATCCTCGACATGGACTACCTGGGCGCCGGATTCAAGGTTGCCATGGAGGACCTGCGTCTGCGCGGGGCAGGCAACATCCTCGGCGAAGCCCAATCCGGGACTATTGGCAAGGTGGGCCTGGATCTGTTTCTGGAGATGCTCGAAGAAGAGGTCACCAGGCTGCGCGGCGGCAAGGTGGAGACCGAAATCGAGCCCGAGCTCAATCTCGGGTTCCAGGCGCTCATCCCCGAGGAGTATGTGGCCGATGGCAAGGAACGGCTGCATTACTACAAGGCTCTGTCGTCCTGCCACGACGAAGGGGCCATTGTTGAAATCGTGGACGATATGCGCGATCGTTTCGGCTCCCTGCCCGAGGCCCTGAAGACTTTTGTGGCCGTGCTCATGATCAAGATCGACGCGCGCAGGCTCGGTGCGGTGCGGGTCGATCTGTTCGAGGAGCGGGCGGTTATTCACTGGGATGAGACCAGGCACAACGTGGATCTGGCCAGGCTCATGGCCTGGGTCGGCGACAATGCCGCCATTGCCCGGATCATGCCTCCCGCCAAGTTGGAGCTGCGCATTGCAAAAAGCGCTTCGCCGACCCAGGCCATGCATGCGCTCAAGGACATGCTCCTGGCGCTCAGGGAGAGGATTGCCCTGTAGCGGGCGTGGGGCGGGGCCACCCAAGTTTGAACTGGACTACGAGGGCGCCGAAGGGTACTAGGTTGGGCGCACCGCACGCCTGTGCCTTGCTTTTGAAGTTGCAAGTCCATAGGTTCCCAAAATGGTGTGTCCGTCAATAATTTCAATTATTTCTATAGATAATTAAAAATGAGAACTTATTGCATGAAAAAATACGGTGTTCGCGCTGTCTTGATGTTTTCCGTCTTGTTTTTTCTGGCCGGCCCGAGCCAGGCCGCGCAGGTGGTCGATCGTATCGTCGCTGTGGTCAACGGTGAAATCATCACGCTTCAGGAACTGCAGCAGCAGATCCGCCTTGCCGTCGGCCAGACTCCCGATCCGGTCACGGCCGAGAAGATCGCCCCGAAGGTTCTCGACGCCATGATCGACAACGTTGTCCTGCGTCAGGAAGCCCAGCGTCTGAACATCGAGGTCTCCGATTCCGAGGTGGAAAACGAGATCCGGCAGTTCAAGGCTCGCCGCAGTCTGAGCGACGAGGATTTTGAGCGCTCCCTGCGCCTGCAGGGCCTGACGCCGGAGCAGTTCAAGGAACGCAGTCGTGAGGATATCGTCAAGCACAAGATTCTCGGGTTTATGGTGCGCCGCAAGGTTGTAGTCACCCAGGAAGAGATTGACGCGTATATGGAGCGCAATCGCTCCGAGTTGACCACGGAGCGAATGGTGAGCCTGCAGATGGTCGTGCTCGCGGACAGGCAGGACGCCGATACCGTCTCGAAGTCCCTGCGTGGCGGCGAGATAGGCATTGACGAGGCCGTACAGCGTCATTCCGTAGGCCCCAAGGTCGACAACGGCGTCATGACCGACGTACGTTGGCGGGAACTGGACGAACCTTGGCGCGAAGGTTTGCGTGACCTCGGCGTGGGAGAGGTGAGTGAGCCCTTTCTCATCCAGGACAGGTGGGTGATCGTGAAACTGCTGGATCGCCGGGAAGGCGAGCGGCAGGAGAGCGCGGCCGTTGCCGAGGAAGTTCGGGAAGCCATCATGCGTCCCAAACTGGAAGAGCGTTTCGAAGAATACATGACCGGCCTGCGCAACAAGGCCATCATTCAGAAGAAGCTGTAACTAGGGGTTTCGACAATCCATGCATGGAGTTTCCGGAATATGGACCTGATTGAGATCGGAACAGCACTGCGCGAAGGGCGTGAGCGCAAGGGACTGACAGTCGAGGCGGTCGAGGAAAAGACCAAGATCGCTCCTTCGGTCATTGTCGCCCTTGAGGAAGGCAACAGCGCCAGGTTTCCTCACCCTGTATACGCCAGGGGGTTCGTGCGGAGTTACGCTCTGTTGCTGGGTCTTGATGCGCAGGAGTTGTGCGCGCATTTCAGCCGTGAATATCCGGTGCCCAAAGACAACGATCAGTCGGAACTTCATTCGCCCCAGCTTCACGTCAAGATGCACGACTCCGGAAGCGTCATCACCGCCGTGCGCATCGTGGCGATTCTGGGCATTCTCGGCCTCGGGGCCTTGGGCTGGTTCGCTTTCAACCACTTCTGGCCGCAGTCTTCACAGGCTCCTCAGTCTGTTGAAGAGAGTGCGCCTCCCGTGGTTCCGGCGGAACCGCTTTCGTCCGAATCGCTGCCTGCTCCCTTGACCCAGATGCAGGAGGTGGCCGCAACTCCGGAAGACCAGACAGCTGCGGACATGTCCGTCAACGCTACGTCCGTCGATGGCCTTAACGCCACCGATGACGCTCCTGCCGTCATAGCCGGAGAGGTTGCAGCCGGCCTGGATACGCCTGAGCAGACGGAACAGGTTGTCGAGGCGGCGCCGGTTGCACAGGCACAGGAGCCCGTTGCCCCTGAAGTTCCCGCCAAGGAGCGCACTCTGCGCATCGTCGCCGATTCCGCAAGCTGGCTGCAGGCGCGGCCGGATGACAAGGTACTGGATTATTTTCTGCGCAAGGGAGAGTCGACCACCGTCACTTTCACGCAATCCCTGAGCATCAAGTTTGGCAATGCGGGCGGTGTCAGGCTCGAGCTTGACGGGCAGCCCTATCCTTTCGAGGGAGCTCAGGGCGAGGTCAAGACTCTGGTCCTGGACTAGAGTCGGCGGACCCTCAAGTCCGGGAAAGGCGAATGGAATTTTCCGAAAAGGTTCTGGTGCTGCGGGTGGGCACCTTTCGTGAGGCGGACTGCTGGGTCCGTTTTTTTTCTCCCACCCATGGCCTTCTCACTGCTTTCGCCTTTGGCGGACGTCGGAGCCGTAAACGTTTCTGCGGCTGCCTGGATCAGCTCAGCCTGGTCCATTTTCGCGTCACCCAAGGGCGCCAGGAATACCTGTGTTTGCAGGAAGGTACGCTCGTAAACGGTTTCGGAGCCCTGAAGAAGGATCTCAAGAAGCTCGGCATGATCAGCAATTGCGTGCGCTTTTTTGAATCCCTGCCCTTGACGCCTGACGGGTACGCCTCTGCCCATGACCTGCTGCTTGAGACGCTGGAGGCCCTGGACGAGGAACGGCCCGGTTCGTGGTTCATCCCCCTCCTGTTTCGCGCCAAGATGGCCTTTTCCCAGGGCTATCAGCCGGACTTGCTGCGCTGCCGCCAGTGTGGCGGGGCTCTTGACGCCCACCACCGCGCCGTGTTCGCCGTGCAGGAGGGCGGGCTTTATTGCCTGCGCTGCCCATCCGGCGGCGGGGCGAAAATTTCCACTTCCCGCGAAACCCTGGGCCTGCTTTTGCGCCTGGCCTGTTCCGGTCCCAAGGAGTGGGCGGATTGGGTGCCTTCGGTCCGCGTGCGGGAGGAATGCGTCCATCTGGTGGACGCCTTTGTTCAATGTCATCTTGGCCTGACCTGCGAAGGCAACCGCTTCGTGCGGAGCTAGGCAGAATTGATCCCTTAAGGAGCTTTGCATGAATTTTCAGGACGTCATTACCAACCTGCAGCGTTTCTGGGCCGATCAGGGCTGTGTGCTGCAGTTTCCATACGACATGGAAGTCGGGGCGGGCACTTTCAATCCGTCCACTTTTTTGCGGGTCCTTGGGCCCGAGCCCTGGAAGGTGGCCTATCCCGAATCCACCCGCAGGCCCACGGACGGTCGCTACGGCGAGAACCCGAACCGCCTGCAGCATTATTTCCAGTTTCAGGTCATCCTCAAACCCTCCCCGGCCAATGTCCTGGAACTCTATCTGGACAGCCTCGGGGTGCTCGGCATCGACAAGCACGTCCATGACATCCGCTTCGTCGAGGATGACTGGGAGAGCCCGACCCTTGGCGCCTGGGGCCTGGGCTGGGAAGTGTGGCTGAACGGCATGGAAGTCACGCAGTTCACGTATTTCCAGCAGGTCGGCGGCATCAATCTCGAGCCCATCAGTTGCGAGATCACCTACGGCGTGGAGCGGCTGTGCATGTATCTGCAGGAAAAGGAGTCGGTCTACGACCTGGCCTGGAACGACCACGTGACGTATGGGCAGGTCTACCATCAGGCCGAGGTGGAGCATTCGAAATACAATTTCGACCACTCCAGTCAGGACATGCTGCTGGGGTTCTTCAACTCCTGCGAGGCCGAGTGCGCCAAGCTGTGCGAAGCCGGTCTGCCCTGGCCCGCCTATGATTTCTGCCTGAAATGCTCCCACACCTTCAACCTGCTGGATGCGCGCGGCGCGATCTCCATCACCGAACGGGCCAAGTATATCGCCCGGGTGCGCGCCCTGGCGTCGAACGTGGCCAGGCTTTACGTGGAACAGCGCGAGGCGATGGGGCACCCGCTCCTGAAATCCTAACCGTCCCCCTTTTTGAAGGGTTTTTAGATAGGGAGTTTTTATGAGGCATTTTGTTCTTGAAATCGGCGTGGAGGAAATGCCGGCGCGTTTCCTGCCCCTTCTGGACCGGGAACTGGCGGACCGCTTTACGGCCCGTCTGTCCGAGGCAGGCCTGGAATACGCCCGCGTGGCCACGGCATCCACCCCGCGGCGACTGGTGATTGACATCACCGGCCTCTCGGACATGCAGAAGACCGAGGAGATCGTCGTGTCGGGTCCTCCGGCGCGCATCGCCTTCGATGCGGATGGCAAGCCGACCAAGGCCGGGCTGGGATTCGCCAAGTCCCAGAACGTGGAATTCGACCGGATCTATGTGGAAAAGACGGACAAGGGCGAGTACCTGGCCCTGAAGAAGACCGTGGGCGGACGCACCGCCGCCGAGATCCTGTCCGAAGCCTGCCTTGCGATCCTGCCGAATCTGACTTTTCCCAAGAAAATGCAGTGGATGGGTAAGGAGTGTACCTTCGGTCGCCCGGTGCGTTGGATTCTGGCCATGCTGGACGGAGATGCGGTTCCTTTCGAATTTGCCGGCCTTACCGCTTCCAGTCTGACCACGGGGCACCGGGTCATGGGTCCTGGGCCTTTTACTGTGCCCCACGCCGACGATTATGCCCGGATTCTTGCCGAACAGGGCAAGGTCATCCTGGACGCCGCCGACCGCAAGCATGCCATCAGGGTCGAGGGCGACCGGCTTGCCGCCGAAGTGGGCGGCAGCGTGGAGTGGTCGCAGTCCCTGCTCGATCAGGTCGCCAATCTGGTCGAGACGCCTCGCGCCATGCTCGGCGGATTTCACGAGAAATTTCTGGAGCTTCCGGCCGAGGTCCTGCTGACCAGCATGGAGACGCATCAGAAGAGCTTTGGCCTGCGCGGTGCGGACGGAAAGCTGCTGTCGTATTTTTTGACCGCCGCCAACATCGAGTCGCGTGAACCGGCCCTGGTGCGCAAGGGCTGGGAGAGGGTGCTGCGCGCCCGCCTGGAGGACGCCCGCTTTTTCTGGGAGGCCGACTGCGCCGCGACCTTCGATCACTGGCTGGACAAGCTGGACAAGGTCATCTTCATCGGTCCGCTCGGCACCATGGGCGACAAGACGCGCAGGCTCGAAAAGCTCTGTTCCTTCATCGCGTCACGCGTCGCTCCCGAGTTGCAGGAATCCATGGCCCGCGCCGGACGCCTCTCCAAGGCCGACCTGGTTTCGGAGATGGTCTACGAATTCGATGATCTGCAAGGCAAGATGGGCGGCATCTACGCCCGCCGCAAGGGGGAGAACGAAGTCGTGGCCCAGGCTCTCTACGAGCAGTACCTGCCTGCCGGGCAGGACTCGGACCTGCCTTCGAGCATGGCCGGGGCCATCCTGTCCCTGGCCGACAAGCTCGACAACCTGGCGGGGTGTTTTGGCCTCGGCATGGTGCCCACGGGCGCGGCCGACCCGTACGCACTGCGCCGCAACGCCCTTGGCGCGTGCCGCATCATTCTGGAATTGGGGCTTAAAGTCGATATCGCGGTTCTGCTGCGCGAAGCTCAGAAGGGTTACGTCGGCGTGAACTGGAAGTTCGGTGAGGACGAAGCCCTGGAAAAACTCCTGGATTTCTTTGGTCAGCGCCTGCGCGCCTACTGGAACGGGCAGGGCATTCCGACCCTGGTCATCGAGGCGGCCATGGCTCCCGGCTTCACCGATATAAGCGACACCTGGCTGCGGGTTCGCGCCCTGGCGGATTTTAGCCGTGAGGACGACTTCGAGGCCTCGGTACTGACCTTCAAGCGTGCGGCGAACATCATCCGTAAGCAGGCCGATCAAAACCTTTCTGGCGCGGTGAACGAAGACCTGCTGGAAAATGATGCGGAAAAATCCTTCTGGGCCACTCTGCAGGGGATCGAGCCGGTCTGGGCCGAACTGGCCGCTGCCGCCGACTACCCGCAGATGCTGTCGCGTCTGCGGGTGTTGCGCCCAGCTGTGGACGGGTTCTTCGACGGGGTGATGGTCATGTGCGATGACCCCGCGCTGCGCGCCAACCGCCTGAATCTGCTGCACCGCCTGGTCAATACCCTGGGCCGTGTCGCCGATTTTGGAAAATTTCAGGTCTAGTCCGCGTGGGACTTGACAGGATCTGAAACCTTCGGCTACTGACCCCGGATTGCAGAGACATCTTGATACTGACTGAAACACGCGTATATTTTTAGAAGGAGTTATATCTTGGCCAATCACAAGTCTGCCCTGAAGAGACACCGCCAGAGCCTGAAGGCCCGCGAGCGCAACAGAATGATGAAAACTCGGGTGAAGAACGCTACCAAGGCATTGCACGCCGCTATCGAGTCCCAGGACAACGAAGCCGTTGCAGTCGCCCTGAAGAATGTCACCTCCATTCTGGACAAGGCTGCGACCAAGAAGGTCATTCACTGGCGGACCGCAGCCAGAAAGATTTCCAGGCTCTCCGTGGCCTCGAATAAGAACTAGTTTTCTTACGCACCAAAGTTCAGTCACAAAAGCCCGTCATGATGCTGCATGACGGGCTTTTGCATTTTTAAGGGGAATTATGGGTCCTATAGGACTTATAGGACCCATAGGACGTATGAAGGCCTTGCGATTGACAGGGCTTGGCGATCGGGCTATCGATTATCGTTCAACAGTCCATATTATTTGTTTTTTCTTCAAAATTTCGGGAGGTTTCCATGAAAGCGACGAAATGTGCCGTTGCTCTTGTCGCCTATCTGCTGGCATGCGTGCCGGCCTTTGGGGCCGATGCGATCAAGATCGGTGCCATCCTTTCCGTGACTGGTCCGGCGTCCTTTCTGGGCGAGCCCGAAAAGAACACCCTGGTCATGCTTGAGGAGAAGATCAACGCGGCTGGCGGCGTGAACGGGCAGCAGGTTGAGGTCATCATCTATGATGACGAGTCCGATGTGAACAAGTGCGTCATGGCCGCCAAAAAGCTTCTCGATCAGGATCAGGTGGCCGTGGTCATCGGGCCGAGCATTTCCGGCAATACCCTGGCCATCTCCAAATTTTTCTCTTCCGCCGAAGTTCCGCTGGTTTCTTGCGCTGCCGCAGAGAAGATTGTGCGTCCCGTCGATCCGTGGGTTTTCAATACGCCGCAGTTGGACCGTCACGCGGTGACCAGAATTCTCCAGGACGCCAAGGTCAAGGGGTATTCAAGGCTCGCCATTCTGACCGTTTCCGACGGCTACGGCCAGGCAGGGCGCGGCGTGCTGAAGGAACTCATCCCCACGCTAGGATTCGAGCTTGCCGCCGACGAGGTCTACGGGCCGAAGGATACGGACATGACCGCGCAGCTGACCAAGATCAAGGGCGCCGGCGCCGACGCCATCATCTGCTGGGGAACAAATCCCGGTCCGGCGGTGGTGGCGCGGAACCGCGTGCAACTGGGACTGGACACTCCTTTGTACATGAGTCACGGCGTGGCCTCGGGCAAGTTTATCGAACTGGCCGGGGAGGCTGCTGAAGGGCTTGTTCTTCCTGCCGGCCGCCTGGTGGCCGTGGACCAGGTGCCTGCCGACCATCCCCAGAAGCCCGTGCTTGAAGCCTATGTGGCCGATTATACCAAGGCCTTCGGCCCCCAGATTTCATCTTTCGGCGGCTACGCGCACGACGCCTTCGTCCTGGTCATGGAAGCCATTAAAATGGGCGGATCGGCCAAGTCTGGCGATATCCGCGACAATCTGGAAAAAATATCTGATTTCGCGGGCACCTCGGGCGTGTACACGTATTCCCCCGACAACCACAACGGCCTCGACGAATCCGCGTTCATCATGGTCACCATCGAGAACGGCACCTGGAAGGTCTTGAACTAACAACGCATCAATGCCGATAAGGCCGGTGGAAAACCATATCCGCCGGCTTTTTTAATGTGAGAACATGGATCCATCTAGCCTGCTGCAATATCTGATCACGGGGCTGACGCTGGGCAGCACCTACGGGCTTACCGCCCTTGGCTTCACCATCATCTTCAACACCACGGGCGTCATCAATTTTGCCCAGGGTGAATTCGTCATGCTTGGCGGGATGATGAGCGTCTATTTCATGCATTCCCTGGGGCTTGGCGAACCTACGGCCGTAGTGCTGGCCGTCCTTGGCGCGACCATGGCCGGGGCTTTGGTGGAGCGCCTGGCCATCCGCCCGGTGCGTGACTGCCCGACCATCAACCTGATCATCATCACCATCGGCGTGTCCATCCTCATTCGCGGTCTGGCCATGCTGCTGTGGGGCAAAGATACGCATGTCCTGGAGCCGTTCTCCGGCAACCAGCCCATCATGTTCCTCGGCGCAGCAATCATGCCGCAGGCCATCTGGGTGCTGGCCATCAGCCTCTTTTTGCTCGGAGCCTTGAAGCTGTTTTTCTCCGGGACCATCCACGGCAAGGCCATGCTGGCCTGTTCCTTTGACCCCAAGGCCGCATCCCTGGTCGGCATCGGCGTACAGCGCATGGTCCTGTTGTCCTTCATGATTTCCGCCTTTGTCGGAGCCGTGGGCGGGGTGATTCTGGCGCCCATCACCATGACCTCCTATGACGTCGGCATCATGCTCGGCCTCAAAGGTTTTGCCGCCTGCATCCTGGGCGGTCTTGGCAATCCGTTCGGGGCGGCTGCAGGCGGGCTCATCCTTGGTGTTCTGGAGTCCATGGGCGCGGGGTTCGTTTCTTCGGCCTACAAGGACGCCCTGGCGTTCGTCATTCTGCTGATCCTTCTTTTCGTCAAACCCTCCGGGCTGTTTGGCCCCAAAGATTCCAAAAGGGTGTGAAGTGTCATATCGCAAGGACATGATCTGGCTGGCGGCCTTTTTCGGGGTGCTCATGCTCGCCCCGATGCTGCTGCCCAACAATTATTACCTGACCATCCTCATCCTCGGCTGCCTGCACGCCATGAACGCCGTGGGCCTTTGCCTGCTGGTCGGGCATGGCGGACAGATCTCGCTTGGTCACGCGGGCTTCTACGGCCTGGGCGCGTACACAAGCGCCTATCTGAGCACCACGGTGGGGCTCTCCGTGGGGCTTTCCATGCTCTCGGGCGTGGCCCTGACCGTGGTTGTCAGCATCCTGGTCGGGCTGCCGTCGCTCAAACTCAAAGGTCACTACCTGGCCATGGCTACCCTCGGGTTCGGCATCATTCTGTCAATCCTCTTCAATGAGACCGTGGACATCACCGGCGGACCTTCGGGTTTTGTGGGCATTCCGCGCCTGTCCCTTTTCGGCTGGGAGTTGCGCAAGGATGTGACCCTGTACCGCGCCGTGGCCGTGATGCTGTGCCTGTTTGTCTGGCTTTCCTTCAATCTGCTGCACAGCCGCGTCGGTCGCGCCCTGCGCGCCCTGCACACCTCGGAGAGGGCGGCCGAGGCCATGGGCGTGGACATCGCCCGCTACAAGCTGCTTGTCTTTGTTCTGTCCGCCGCCTTCTCGGGCATCGCCGGGGTTCTCTACGCACACTACCTGACCTTTATCGCCCCCTCGTCCTTTGGCTTCATGTTTTCCGTGGAGCTTATCGTCATGGTTGTGTTGGGAGGCATGGTCAGCGTGCCGGGGGCCATAGTCGGAGCCTTTTTCGTCACTGTGCTGCCGGAATTTCTGCGCGCCTTCGAGAATATCGAGGTGCTGCTTTTCGGCGCCATCCTGATTCTGTGCATGATGTTCCTGCCTGACGGCATGGCCGGGGGATGGAACCGGCTGTGGTCCTGGGGCAAGGCCCGGCTTTCGGGGGCTGCCCATGGATAACGCCATTCTCGCCTGCAGCGGCGTAGCGGTTCGTTTCGGGGGGGTGCAGGCCCTGGCCGACATTGATTTTAAGGCCGAAAAGGGAAAGATCACGGCCATCATCGGACCCAACGGGGCGGGCAAGACCACGTTGCTGAACGCCATTTCGGGCATGGTGACGCCGAGTCACGGGACCATGGTTTTCGATGGACGCGACATCACGGCCCTGCAGGCGCACAAACGGGCCTGGGCCGGGATGGTGCGCACCTTTCAGAACCTTGAGATTTTTTCGAACATGACGGTGCTTGAGAACGTGACCATGGGTTGCCACGGACGACTGACCATCCCGGCCTGGCACAGCTTGTTGCGCACGCCGAAGTCGAGACACCTGGAAGATGAGGTCCGCCGTGAAGCCTTGGCGGCGCTGGAGTTCGTGGGCATGTCCGACCTGGCATCAGCCACGGCCAAGGACCTGGCCTTCGGCAAGCAACGCCTGCTCGAGCTGGCTCGCGCACTGGCGGCGCGGCCAAAGCTCCTGCTGCTCGACGAGCCTGCGGCCGGGCTCAACATCGCCGAGACACAACTGCTGGCCGACCTTATCATGCGCATTCGCGATACCTACAATCTGTCCGTCATCCTGGTCGAGCATGACATGGAGCTCGTGATGCGCATCAGCGACTCCATTCTGGTGCTGTGCTTCGGTCAGACCATCAGCCGCGGCACCCCGGCCCAGGTCCAGAAGGACCCCAAGGTCATCGCCGCGTATCTGGGCGGGGACGAGGACTGACCATGCAGCCCACACTTCTTTCACTCAAGAACATGGATGTTTTTTACGGCCGCATTCACGCCGTGCGCCGGGCCACCCTGCACGTCCGAAAGGGCGAGATCGTGGCGCTTATCGGCGGCAACGGCGCGGGCAAGACCACCATGCTCTGTACCATCTCCGGACTGATCCGGCCAGGGCAGGGCAGCATCATGTTCGACGACTGCGATCTGGTGCGGCGCAGTCCCGAGCAGATAGTGCGCGCCGGGATTTCGCACGTGCCCGAAGGGCGGCTGGTGTTCAGCCCGCTCTCCGTGGAGGACAATCTGCGTCTCGGCGCTTACACCCGGCCGCGCTTCCGGCAGCGCGCCGGCATTGCCGAGGATCTGGAGACCATGTACTCCATGTTTCCGGTGCTCCGCGAGCGACGCGGCCAGGCTGCCGGGACCCTATCCGGCGGCGAACAGCAGATGCTGGCCATCGGCAGAGCGCTCATGGCGCGGCCCAGGCTGCTGCTGCTGGACGAGCCGGGCATGGGCCTGGCCCCCTTGGTGGCCAGGGATATTTTTCGTCACATAGTGGAACTGCGCGATCGACTTGGCCTGACCGTGCTGCTGGTGGAACAGAACGCCCGCAGCGCGCTGAAGATTGCCGACCGGGGCTACGTGCTGGAGAACGGACGGGTCATCCTGCAGGGCACGGCCGACGAACTGCTGGCCAACCGAGATGTGCAACGCGCCTACCTGGGCCGCGAGCTGGACACTTGAAAAGGCCCGATTGCTGCGTTGCTGCGGCCAAAACGAGGCCTCACGTATTTGGGATACGCTTCGGCCTTGTTTTGACCTAGCGCCTTGCACTCGAACCTTTTCCGACAGCCGCCAAGCGGTTTTCAAAGGATTATTCACAGGGGGAGATATGTACTGGCAGAGCGAATATGAATGCATGGAGCGTGGAGAGCTGGAACTCTTGCAGCTGGAGCGCCTGCAGGCCACCCTGAATCGTGTGGCGCGCAACGTGCCGCTGTACCGCAAGCGCTTCGCGGAGCTGGGCATCGATCCCTATGACGTGCAGTCTTTGGAAGACGTGAAGCGGCTGCCGTTCACCACCAAGGAAGATCTGCGGCAAAACTATCCGTACGGCCTTTTTGCCGTGCCCCTGCGTGATGTCGTGCGCATGCAGGCCTCCACGGGCACCACGGGCAAGCCCACGGTGGTGGGCTACACCTCCGGCGACGTGCGCCGCTGGTCCGAGCTTGCTGCGCGCATCCTCACGGCAGGCGGGGTGACCAAAGACGACGCCGTGCAGATCGCCTTCAACTACGGCCTGTTTACCGGCGCTTTCGGCGTGCACTCCGGGGCGGAGCTTATCGGCGCGTCGGTCATTCCCAGCTCCGGAGGGGATCCGCGCCGCCAGATTTCCATCATGCAGGACTACCGCACAACGGCCCTTGTTTGCACCCCGAGCTATGCCCTGCACTTGGCCGACACCCTGGACGAACTCAATATCAACAAGACGGCGCTCAGCCTGCGCTTCGGCCTCTTCGGGTCCGAACCCTGGACCGAGGAGACACGCCGCGAGATCGAAGATCGTCTCGGCATCCAGGCTACGGACAATTACGGCTTGAGCGAGATCACGGGCGTGGCCGGGGAGTGTCTGGAGCGGGCCGGGCTGCACATCAACGAGGATCATTTCCTGGCCGAGATCGTGGATCCGCAGACCGGAGAGGTCCTGCCCGCCGGCGCCAAGGGCGAACTGGTGCTGACCACCCTGACCAAGGAAGCCTTCCCCCTGATCCGCTTCCGCACCGGGGACCTGACCACCCTCATCGACGCCCCCTGCGCCTGCGGTCGGACGCTTCGCCGCATGACCCGCATCCCGGGACGCAGCGACGACATGCTCATCATTCATGGCGTGAACGTTTTCCCGTCCCAGATCGAGGCGGTCATCGCCGGTACGGGCCTGATCGATCCCCGTTACCAGATCGTGCTCGACCGGGTCGGACACATGGATCTGGCGACCATCAAGCTCGAAGCCCCGGAATCATTCTGCACCGATTCCATCAAGCAGTCCCAGCGCATTCTTGAAAACGTGCGTATCCGACTGCAGACGGAACTGGGTGTGGCCTTCGAGGTCCGCCTGGTGGAACCAAAGACCATCGAAAGGGTCAACGGGGACAGGATCGTGGACCGGCGCAAGATGTAGTCTTTTTCTCTTCCGCAAACACAACGCCCCTGGTCGTCTGGCCGGGGGCGTTTTTGTGTGGGCGAAGGAAAATGGAATGCCGTGTTTGTTCTCAAATTCGCGGATCATTCCTGCAATGCTGCTCTTGATCAATAGACGCCATCATTGCGCTTGAGGCACGAATGTCATGCTCATTTCCTGCCCAGCAGTTCCCTGAAATACGTGATCGTCCGCGCAAGGCCATCCCGCAAAGGCGTTCCGGGCTCCCAATTCAAGGACTTTCTGGCCAGGGAAATGTCGGGACGGCGCTGCCTCGGGTCGTCCGAGGGGAGCGGGAGATACATGAGGGAAGAGCGCGATCCGGTCATGTCAATGACCGTCTCGGCCAGTTCGCGAATGGTCATCTCGCTTGGATTTCCGAGATTGATCGGCCCGGTGAGTTCGTCCGGACTGTCCATGAAGCGCACAAAAGCTTCGATCAGGTCGTCCACATAGCAGAAAGAGCGGGACTGATTCCCGTCGCCATAGAGCGTGATGGGTTCGTCGCCCAGGGCCTGCACGATGAAGTTGGATACGACCCGGCCGTCGTTGGGGTGCATGTGCGGGCCGTATGTGTTGAATATGCGCGCGACCTTGATGCTCAGTCTGTGCTGGCGGTGGTAGTCGAAGAAGAGGGTTTCCGCGCAACGCTTGCCCTCGTCGTAGCAGGAGCGCAAGCCGATGGGGTTGACATGCCCCCAGTAGGATTCCTGCTGCGGATGGATTTCGGGGTCACCGTAGACCTCGCTGGTGGATGCCTGGAAAATCTTGGCCCTGGTCCGCTTGGCCAGTCCGAGCATGTTTATGGCTCCGTGCACGCTCGTCTTGGTCGTCTGCACCGGGTCCCGTTGATAGTGAATGGGCGATGCGGGACAGGCCAGATTGTATATCTCGTCGACTTCGACATAGAGGGGAAAGGTCACATCGTGCCGCATCAGTTCGAATCGGGGATTGCCCACGAGATGGCCGATGTTGTCCTTCGCGCCGCTGTAAAAATTGTCAACGCACAGAACGTCGCATCCGTCATGCAGCAGGCGCTCGCACAAATTGGAACCAAGAAACCCGGCTCCGCCCGTGACCAAAACTCTTTTCCCATTCGCTATGCGCATCCTCGCTCCACTGAATATTGCATTTTTGACAATCCCTGTTGTGATTCGTGCCCGCAATGACGTCCCGGCATGGTTAGTCAGGCATTCGGATTCTTTCAAAGACATCTGCTCTGCAGAACTCCGATTTCATTTTTTCATCCTCAGCAGTTCAAGAATACAGAAAATTGCGAAGCGCGGATTGTGCCTGAGGTATCGTTTCCAGAGCCTGCGGGGCTCCATGCAGAGGCGAAACAGCCATTCCAGGCCCCGGTTCTGCATCCACTGAGGAGCCTGCGGAGTCGCTCCGGCATGAAAGTCAAAAGCCGCGCCCACTCCGAGCATTACGCTTTGCACCCGTCCCTTGTGCTTGTGCATCCACAGTTCCTGCTTTGGACACCCCATCCCGACAAAGAGAATGCGCGCACCGGAGGAGTTGATGTCCCGGACAGCGGCGGCGTTTTCTTCCGACGTCGGTTCCCGAAAGGGCGGGCTATGAGAATAGGCGACGCAAAGGCCTGGAAATTTGCGTTGCACGTTTTCGATCAACGCGGCCAGCACGTGAGGAGCCGCGCCGTAAAACCCGACCGGCAAACCCTGCATTGCGGCAGCTTCAAGCACCCGCAGCATCAGGGTCGGGCCGTACACACGGTCCCCCAGGCCATGCCCCATCCGCCGCAAAACCCAAACCAGCGGCATGCCATCCGGCGCAACCAGATCCGCGCCATTGACCACAGCCCTGTATGCAGGATCATCGTAACCCTCCATGACCACATGCACATTGGCCAGACACACACTCCGACTCTCCCTCCGCCCCGCCCAGGCGAGGATTGCGGCGGTGGCGTCGTTATAGGTGGTGGGGTGGATGGTGATGGCAAGAATGGGGGGCATTGCGTTATACGTGATACGTGATACGTGATGCGTTACGCGTTAGGGGTGGGGCTCTGAGTGCCATTGAGGTGTCGGATCATGCCTAGAAGCAACATTCGAACTCGCTCAATATTACCTTCAAGGCTTGTACATGCGTCATAGCCCAGATCTTGAGATATGATCCACTGAGTTTCAAGTTCTGCTAGAGATCCAAGTGCGATGTGCAGATAATGACAAAATTCCTTACTGCCTTTTCTGGCTGCGCCTTCTGCGATGTAACTGGGAACAGAAACAGCTGCCCGTCTTATCTGCGCGGTCAAGCCATAAACTTCCTCTTTGGGAAAATTGGCCGACACCAAATATGTCTGCTTGGCCAATTGCATGGCAAATTTCCATAAATCAAGATCCTTATGAGAACGTAATCTGCTCATCTATACTCCCCTCCATCCCTCTCACTCACGCATTACGCATCACGCGTTACACGTCACGTTGTTATAAATCCCCATCAAAATCTCATAATTCCTCTCCGCCGTGTACTTCAATTCATATTCCCGCCTGGCCTCTTTACGCATTTGAGCAAGTTTCTCCGGGTGAGAGAGGAGCCAGTCGACTTTTGCAGCCAAATCAGAGGGGTCACCGGGGCGGAAGTGGAGGCCGGTGCGGCCGTTTATTACGATCTCGGCCATGGATCCAAGGTGGGAAGCAATTACAGGTAGTCCGCTGGCGTAGGCTTCAACAATTGTCATGGGCAAATTTTCATACCACTCTGACGGGCACACAAGAAGCAGTGCCCTGCTCATGAACCGCAAAACATCGACCTGCGGCTGTCTGCCTAGAAGCAAAATGTTCTTTATGTTATTTTGTTTAACAAAACTTTGAGATTCACCCAGAAGGGGGCCGTCTCCAACTATTATGAGTTTGCTGTCCGGCAACAATTGCCAAGCCCGTAACAGGGTTTGAATACCTTTTTCTTGAGACAGCCTGCCCACGAAGAGGGAGTAAGGTGTGTTTCGTGATGGCCAAAAGGTGTTATGCAATCCTTGTTTTGATGTTTCGTTTAGCACGCTTAGTGCGCTGTCTATTATAAAATTCGGCTTGACCACGACCTTTTCGCCTGGAAGGCCGCCTTGAATGAACATTTCCCGTGAGAATCTGGTCAGGGCGATATAGGCATCAACGTAATTCCAAGTACCCAAGCTCCGATGCAGGGCTAGCATCCCCGCCACAACCGTGCTTGCGGCTCGATTCCGGTAGCATCCGTGTGTCGCCCCACGCCAAGGAAGGCTTCCCAGACATATCTCGCAAGGTAGGCCGTCTCGGAAGAAGAGGCCATTCACGCAGAGAAGGCGATAGTTATGCAGGGACATTACCACCGGCAGACCCTCGGCTTTGGCGGCGTGAAGAACTCCGGGGGAAGCGACGGGGAAAGTGTTGTGTATGTGTACGATGCGAGGACGGTGCTTCCGGATTGTTGCTCGTGTCCGGCGGTAGGCCGCTTGGTTCCAAAGCGCGGTCCCAGCCTGACGCCAGGCGCTCATGTCCTTCAAATCACGGTTTTGATAGATAAGGGTATTTACCTCATGGCCCTGCTCTCGAAGAAAAGCCACCTCTGCGGCAAAGACTTGGTCCTCGCCGCCTGGCTGCTGATAATGGGTATGAAGAACGAGGATTTTCATCTAGCCATAATCCTCAAGCTGCCATCTATGCCAAGAAGTTGGGTCCCACCCAGTAGCAATGCTTTAAAACCTGATTTGTTGTATTTCATGGGGCGATTAATTCGATGAATTTCTGTGTATCCTGCTCGTTTTAGGCATATTGATAGCGCTTTGAAGGAGAACAGGTTGATATGTGTAGGATTTTGAGCCTCTCTCCACTTTGTTTTCTGGATGCGTGCCCTCCATCCATGCGCATTTGGTGTAGTTATGATTATCCAGCCATTTTCCTTTAGTCTGTTGCGTGCAGTGCGCAATACCAACTCAGGATTCAAAAGGTGCTCAATAACTTCAATTAAAAAAATTTTGCTGAAACGTAAGTCGTTGCAGATATCTGACCAATCATGATGCCAAGTGACACCACTAATATTGGGGTTTGGGCCAAATGGTTCTATGACATGGACTGGGTATAGTCCTAGACTGACAAGAAATTTTGCGAAATCACCTTTGCCTCCGCCATAGTCGAGGCAGAGATCAGTTTTTGAAATGGGAGATATGTTGACTATTTGATTAGAAATATTTTTTGAAGTAGATCCAGTAGCGAATTTCCCATGATTCTCAGCGTCAAGCCAAGCAGAATCGTAAATTTTTTGCAGATTATTAATATGCGGAGTTTCGGTGTATCCCATCGCTCCGCAGGATTTGCAAATCCATCTCTTTAATTTCAATAATAATGTTAAAGATTTTTTTTGCATTGTGTGAGAATTACACCATGGGCATATGTATTTATTATTAAATGTCATAAAAATATAAGTATTGTTTTTTTATTGAATTTTATATATAAAAATTCGATTTATAGTGTTTGGTAAACTCTAGCTTTCGACACTCTTTGTGATAACGGTTGCTGTCCAAGCAAACCAATCGCCAATCCCGCCACAGACCAGAACCAGATTCCTCCCATAGGACCTTCAAGATAGACATCGAAGGTAGCGTTGATCAGTGCTGCAACCAAAAAGGTCAATACCCAGGCACAGATACTGGCTTGGAAGTCTTCACCTAGGCGTTTCCACTTTTTATAACGTTTCCACAGTCTGACCAGGAGTGTTAAGAGGAACAATATCCAGACAGTAAAACCGGGTACCCCCATGCGAGCAAGGATGGTCAAATGGCCGTTGTGCGGGCTGCGTAGGGAGTTGTCGGCCGTGACCTGAAACCCGTCGTCGTCAGCGAGGTTGATTCCAAACCCTTTGCCAGTCCAAAAATAATCCCCATCAAAAGTATAGGCGATGATGGAGTTCCACCATTCTAGGCGCCAATGTTTGGTTCCAGTTCCGCCAAAATTATCGACATCGGCAAATATGCTTTGAATGTTGGTAGTCAGTTGTTCGACACTGATCGCGCGATCCCCGCGCCTGTATTCCGGCAACAGGTCGTTGGCGGAACTGAACACGCCGAATAGGACAAACAAGCCAAAAACGATTCCCAGTACAGCGACTCGCTTCAGTCGAGCGCAATAGGCGGCAAAGGCAGTTGCAAAAAGCAGGGCAAGAAATCCGCCACGATTGATGGAGGCAGCGACTACGAAACTGATGAGCCAGCATGGTAATGTCACCCACGTTGGCAACAGATGGCTTCTACCTGGCATTGCAGGTGCTATGACAAGGAAAAATGCCATGACCCCGGCGAGTTGGACGCCGACATCACCTCCTTTGAAAAGAAGGATCGGTACTCCTCCATCCGGCCCCCAGGGCAAACGTGGAAGTATGTCGCCTAAAAAAATATAAAAAGGGAACGCACAGGAAATCCACACGACAAACCACTTCATGGTCGTACCGTACCATGATGCCACGGCATTCAGCGATAAACCCTGGCCAACGAGATGGGCAACCACCAAAGCAACCGTTCCCCATGCCCAGACCACGCTATCGCGAAGCGCTTCAATTCCATACGTTCCACTAAAAGGGATGGTTCGCGCTGCTCCCCAAATCATGAATATTGAAAGTAGAGCAATGGACGGATCCTTTATCATCTGCACACAGCGCGGGCGCAAAATGAGCACGAGAACTGCTGTCGCGAAAATGAGGCTGTCTAGATAGATTGGAGCAATGCCGATGTAGGCGAAACCTTTGTTGCCGTAAGCATAGCCGACAAGCGCAAATCCTAAAATAATGATAAAGAGACGTGCCGTTCCGCGTATGCGCGGTGGGGCAGGATAGCGCGAGGCAGGGGCAACCCTTGCATCCAACAAGTTCACTCCGCAGTACTGGGGTGTGGGTTCACTTCGCATGATCGGTCATGTCCCGAACCGTTTGCTTTTTCATGATATCCTTCGCCATTATCGCGCTTAATAGAGCTCGTTCATTATTTTCGCGCGGTCTCGCCACCGGAAGAACTGCCGGACCCTTTGCCGTGCGTGATTGCCCATCTGCCGCCATAAATCGGGCGTTGTTCCGAATAGTCGCATGGCCTGGGCTAATTCGGCCACTGTTTGATTCGGTTTTCGGGCAGTGACTTTAAATCCCGTTTCTTCCGTGACCTGAGTTGCCGGTCCGCCTAGATCCAGACAAATGACCGGGCGGCCGGCTGCCATGGCTTCTAGGCAGACCAATCCACCGGAATCGTGCAGGCTTGGGTGAATCAGCGCGTGGCTGTGACCCAATAGCTTTAGCGCCTCTGTTCTTGGGAGTTGTCCGAAGAATTTAACTCTGTCGGCCACATTCAGTCGCCTAGCTAGATCTTCCAGTCGGCTCCGTTCCGGACCATTGCCGACGATCCAGTACTCGGTGTTTGAAAGCCCGCTTTGTGCAAAGGCCATGATCCCAAGGTGAAAGCCTTTTAGATGAATCAAGTTGCCTATACTGATAAAGCTAGTTGGATGTTCGATTAGCTGTGAAAGTTCGGTTATGGCTGTTAGCTCCTCCTCAGATAAACCAAGCTGAGAGAAAATAGTGACCTTTTGAACGCGCATTCGTTTGAGCCTCGATGCGGTTTCCGGAGTGGTAGCCAAGGCCAAGTTTGCCCGTCGCGCCGTGCGTCGCACCAGGGGATCCAATTCGCCAAGCCGTCTGGCTAGGCTACGAAGGGTTTCGTAGAGAATCCCGCGAAGTCCGAATGATGGCCAGAATGCCACTGGCGCGGATTCACCGCCGCCCACCGGTCCCCAGATGAAAGGCACGCCTTCCAGAAAAGCCAGAGCGCTCGGAGCCCAGTACTTCACGAAAGTTACGTGCTGAACTAGGTCGAACTTCATCTCGCAGTGCAGTTGCCGCACCACGGGAATGGCTGTGAGTTGCCAAAGATAGTAGTAGAGTTGGACGCCTTTTTGGCCCCGTTTCCAGAAACTGCTCCAAGCCGGTAGGTCATGGTAAATGAAGTTCAGACCCGGCACAGGGTTGCGAGCCAATTCGTCTTCGATGACCTGTCGATTGTTGGCCCGAGTAAGGACCCATACTTCGTGGTGATCGGCCAAGTGTCGGGCGAAATTCCAGCCCACGCCAGGTTCAGAGCCTTTGCCTGGCTCGCAGGCGTAGGCCGAAAGAAGAATTTTCAGCCTCACAGTTCGCTCCATACTTTGTATCGCCATGCTTGCAGGGGTTCACTGGCTGCATGGCCATCCGTTGACGCCTCGTGTCGGGCCATTAAGGCGGTAAGGCGTACCAGGGATTCAGCTTCACGTGGATCAAGTTTTATTTTTTCTGAAAGCCAGGCCGTTGCTTTTTGTCGCGCTTTTGTCGGAGTCCAGTTTTTGAGCAGAAATCCTGTTTGCAGGATGTGGTACGCCGCATCGTTGCCGATAAATCCTTCATGAGTCCCGTATTCCCAGTCAATGCAACGCAAACCTTCTGGGCCTTTTAGAATGTTCCAAGGGGCCAGGTCTCCATGCATGAACACTACAGGCCACGGACGGGTATCCAGTGTTTCGATCCGTTGCGCCGCTTCAGAATTGACACTGAGAACCCGTCGCAGCCATGGGTGCTCAAAGGCTCGGATCGTCTCCGCACTGTTCCGGAAACTACTTAACAGCGCCGTCGTTTGCTTGCACGGCAACACTCGGTTCGGCAAAGGCATTCCCGGCACCGAGGAAAGAAATAGTCCCAAGCCGTTTCCGATTTTTTCCAATTTGAGCGCTTCGGGGCCCATGCCTTTTGGAAGTCCGGTCAGCACCCGAAATTCCTGCTCCAGTCGGCGTATAGCGGCCGGGCTTTCCCCGAATTTCATGTATCCTGCTGTAATCCCATTGGCGTCTGCAAATTGTACTACCAGCTTTTGCGCCGGGCCTGGCGTCCCCAAAAGTATTGCCACGGGCAAGGCATTGCGTCCCCAAATTTCTAGATGATTCGTACGCAAAAAGAATGGTTTATGAGATTGGCGCGTTTTGCCCGAGGCCTGTGCTAAACCTCGCAGTAGCCAACGTCGTGTCCGCGCGAGCAGAGTGGTTGCCGGAAAGAGGGCGCTCGCCTTCCAACGGACCCCTCGTGATTGGGATGCAACGAAAAGGCGAGGTTGCTTCCAGTTTGGAATGGCCAAGATGTGCGAGCCTTCTGGAAAAAATTGTGCCCAGTTCATACCAGTCCCGCTCTGCAAATCCTCGTTGTCGTCCGTTTCTGAAGCTCCCGCAGAATGATATCTTGCACCTCGGATACCACTTCATCCAGAGGGCGGGCGGCATCCACGATATGTGCGTTCGACAAGATTCGCGGCAGATCCAGATAGCGTTTCCGCAATCGCAGGGCTTCATCCAAGGAAATCTCCGGCTTACGGGAACGCGATACTTCAGGCGGAAGATCCAGGAGGATGAATAGGTCCGGTTTGGGGATGAGGGTGCCAACCATTCGTGCGACCCAGAGAGGAGCGCCGTAGCGGTAACGGCGGGGATCTACCAACAAATCGTGATAGTATCGGTCGAATAAAACCAGCGTGGAATGCACCAAAGCCGGTCTTATCTTGAGATAGTAACCCAAGGTGTAGTCCAACCAGTAGTAGATCAGTTTCAGTAGTGAAGCTAGTTTGGTGCGTGGCGGCTTGTCGTGTGGATCGTTCACTTGGCAGCTGTTTTTTCGAATCAAGCCAGGCATCAGGTGCTTCTGCGAAGTTTGCCTGAAAGCCCCGAGCAATTCGGATTGGATCTTTCCGATGACTGTGCTTTTGCCGGAACCGTCTGGTCCGAGAATTCCTACACAAAACCCCGTTGGCTCATGCCATCTGCGCAAAGCTCGAAAAAATTCCGGTATCCAGTACCGTGCCGAGTTAAGAGGGTTCTGTCGAAATTGCTCCCAGAGCAATACTCGTTTGAGCACTTTGGTATGACGTTCAAGAGTGTCCCATTCTTGCGATTCGATCCATAAAATAACCTTCGCTCCCCATAGTTCTCCTAAAATTTCAGTTGCGGAATACTTTGCTTTCTCCCCAAGCTCGTGTTCGAGATGCCAAATTCTATCTCGAGATTGTTTGGGAAAAGTCTTTTTGAGGATTTTTTTAACAAGTAAATAGCGGAACTCCGCAGCGGGACAGGCTATCCAGAAGTCCTTGTATCGCACCTTTTCGTGTAACAACGCCTTGTTGTCGAACCAGACATAACCATTTCGACGATAATCGGTTGCAGCGTCCAATAAGGCAAAAGTCCTATTTTTACCTGTTACCAAGACAAAGTAGAAGCAGGTGGCTTCATGTTTAAGAATATTCACCAGCGTGAGGCGAAGCAGCGACTTTACAAGCCTCGATAGATCTGGCGGGGCAATAACGATATCAAGATCGGATGAAAGGTTGTCCGGCAGATTTTCCCAGCCATGAATCACGGCGTATTCAACTCTTGTTTCTTCAAGTATTTGAAGTAAATAGCGACCTGTGTTCGTCTCTGGGCTTTTATGCATGAACTTTTCCTGAAATTTTAGCGGCTTCTTTGATAAAAATAATAGATAGTATTATATAACTAAATAGTACGCTAATAACTGCGCCCTGTATGCCATATAAAATCACAAAGGCGATTCCTGCTGTAAAACAAAAAATAGTTGAAATGTAGTAAGATCTTGCTAATAATATAATATTATCAGTAGATTTAAAAGTTGATCCAATAACAGAAATTATAGATACAAATAATGGAATCATTCCGATTAATAAAAGCAATAATTTATTTTGAATGTACTTATCGTTATAAAAAATTTTCATAAAGTAATCTCCAGACATAGTGATTATTCCTAAATAAACGATTGATAAGAAAGAAAAAGAAATTAATGCTTTATTTTTACAAGATGAAAGTCCCCCATGTGCATTTGCCCATACCATTCTCGGTATGAGAAGTTGACCAAGGGCTCCGTTAATATGAAGAATCGGCATCAAGAGGTTCATGAGCGCTTTGAAATGCGCGGCAGCTTCAAGTCCATGGAAGACGGGTAAGATCAGGTAGAATATATTTCCTGGCACCCAGGATAAAAGACCCGCGAGCAGGGCCCATCTTCCGTAGTTCCAATGCAGATCTTGCACTTCTTCCGAGTCAGTGGTTTGTTCCGTCCTTGTTTTCATGTTTCGTCGAATAGCCTCTGCTGAAAGGATGCCAGCCAATGCCATGGCCACGAAGGCTGTAGTCGCGTTGAGGATGCTGGCGTGCAAAAGGGCGATGGATAGGCCCATGTAAAGGAGAAGGTATAGCCCACCACCTAAAGCGGCCAGGTGCGGCTTCAGCAGGACGTAAGCTCCTCGCCGCACGATCCACAGATAAAGCACTGCCGGGGCCGCGAAGGTGAGGCCAAGAAAACTTTTGGCGATTTCCCGACTTCCCCAGGCCCAAAAGCCCAGAGACAAAAGAAAAAAGACAAGAGCCGTAAGTGCCCCGAATCGCCAGTGAGAGTTCAGGAGGATCCGCTGATAAGAGGTGAAAGCCTCGCGGAATCTTCCAGAACCGTAAACCAGCATGGGTTCTGTCCAGAGACCTGTATGCAAAGTGCCAATCAGCAGAAAAACCGCATAGGCCACGGAAAAGGCTCCGTAAGCTTCCGGTTCCAGCCATCGGGCCAGGAGGATGCTCGCCATAAAGTTGGTTCCGGCGAAGAGGGCTTGGTCGGTTACGGCCCAAAAGCCCTTTCCGGCCCAGTTTCTGATGGTGCCGTATGAAATGTGGCGTTGTGACAGGGAGTTGAGCAAAATTGATTCTGGCTCGATGCGTGGCTAAATTGTGAAAATAATGAGGGGGTGATCAGTATGCGTTCGGGTTCACGAAGCCCCGGCGGATCGTCATCCACAAGATCCACATATCAAAGGTCAGGGTCCAGTTTTCGATGTAGTGGAAGTCGTGGCGTATGCGTTGTTCCATCTTCTCGATCGTGTCCGTCTCTCCCCGCCAGCCGTTGACCTGGGCCCATCCCGTAATGCCGGGCTTGATTTTGAGGCGCCAGATGTAGCCGGGCAGAAGCCTGCGGAAGCTTTCGTCCTGCGCCACGGGGTGTGGCCTGGGGCCGACCAGGCTCATGTTGCCGGTCAGTACGTTGAAAAGTTGCGGCAGTTCGTCCAGAGAAGTGCGGCGCAGCAGTGCCCCGAAGGGGGTCACGCGACAGTCGTTCCTGATCGCCTGTTGATAGTCGTGGCCGCTCTCCGTCACATTCATGGTTCTGAATTTCCAGACCAGGATCTCTTTTCCGTCCATTCCGTAGCGCCACTGCCGGAAAAAAACCGGTCCAGGCGAGGTCAGTTTGATGCCCAGGGCGATGAGCATCATCAGCGGACTGGCGATGATCAGGGCCAGGGTTCCGAGGATCAGGTCTTCGGCGCGCTTGAGAATTTCCTTGCGTTTGGACATGGGTGAAGCGGAAAGGGCGATGACCGGTGTTCCGCAGGCCTGGAAGGCACTCAGGTTCATGAGTTGAAACGTGAATATGTCTGGGATGATGTAGAGGTTAGCCGGACTGTCGAGGTATTGTTCGAGAATGTGTTGCAGGCGCTTTTCCGCGCGCAGGGGCAGGGTGATGAAAACCATGGGCACGCGGCGATCATTGGAGAAGTGGACAGCCTCTTCGCAAGAGCCGATGATGGGCACGCCCTTGCATGTGCCGCCAATTTTTGCCGGGTCGTCATCGAATGCGGCCACGGGGGTGAGTCCGAGTTCCGGATAGGAGTTCACGGTGGATATCCACTGCCGGGCCAGAGTGCCTGCGCCGATGAGTACGGCCTGGCGCTGGTTGCGGCCTTGACGGCGATGCGCACGGAGAAAGGCGCGGATGCCCCAGCGTGATCCAACGAGCATGGCCGCTCCGGCAACGACCCAGAGGCCGATCTGCACCCGCGAGAAGACGGCGGTGTATTTGATGGCCCAGGAGATGAGCGTCAGGCAGAAAAAGGTCAGAATCCATGCGCCGAGAACTCGGCGAGCCTCGATGATGAAAGGGCGCAGGCGCAGTTCGCCGTAGGCGCCGGTCAGCTCCGCTGCAAAGGAATACACGATGGCACCGAGCAGGGCGCTGACGGTCAGGGCGGCAGGATCTCCTGCGGGATGGACAAGGTGGGACAAGAGCATGGCTGAGACAATCGCCAGAAGTTCGGCGATACGGGTCAACGTGGATACCCTTGATGAAGACGTCATTGTTTAAAGCCCTTGATATTGTTTTTTAAACCATGCATGAACGTAATCTGTCCCGGAAAAATCGCATGAAGATGGAGGGTGAATTTATACTTATGGATATGACCATTTGGATAAGATCGATTTACATGCATCAGCAGTATGATGCGGCATTGAAGCGGTTGTTATGATCGATATCCATTGTCACTTGCTTCCACGAATGGACGACGGTCCTGCCAGCATGGACGAATCTCTGGCCATGGTGCGCTTGGCGCTGGCCGATGGAGTCCGTGGGGCGATCTGCACTCCGCACTGGCACCCGATGTTCTGGCCCAATGAGCGCCTCGCCATTGCCGAGGCCGTGGAATCGCTTCGATTGCGATTGCAGGCCGAGGCGATTGCTTTTGATGTCTGGCCCGGAAGCGAACTCAGCCTGGACGCGGATCTGGAAGCCGGGATCGCGGACGGGCGTCTTGGAACCTTGAACGGCGGGTCCTGGGTGTTGCTTGAACTGCCCGGCGCTTATGCCCCGCCCGGAATCGATGCCTTCCTCCAGAACCTCCTTCGATCCGGCCGCCGGATTGTGCTGGCCCATCCTGAACGCTATTCGTTTGTTCAGCGCGACCCTGCCCGATTGCAGGCCTGGGTCGAGATGGGGCTCGCCGTGCAGATCACGGCGGCAAGCCTGGTCGGGAGGCTCGGACCGCAAGTCGCCACCCTCTGCCGCGTTCTGTTGGAGCACCGATTGGTTCATTTTCTGGCCAGCGATGGACACGGCGTCTCCAGCCGCCGTCCTCTGCTGGGGGAGGCTGGCCGCATTGCGGGGGAAATAGCAGGGATCGATGCCGCTTTGCGCTTGACTGAAACGCACCCGCAGGCGGTCATCCGCGACGAGTCCTTGCTCTTGGACGACTTTGCGCCCCTGTCCTTGCCGACGAAACGTCCCTGGTTCAAATTCTGGTAAAATCCGCGCAGTGTCGCGTATTGCGTCGGCTTGATATTTCCGAGGTCAATCGGATTATGCTACCTTTGGGCTCCGCGAGCACAAGTTCCGCATGGCGGTACTTGTGTCTTTTTTTTCAAGACCGCCGAACGAAGAAGCCCTTTTTCAGAATTCCCTGCTGAGAGTAGCGAGGATCAGTGAAAGCCACTCATCCAGCAGGATGAGTTTTGTGATTTCAACTGGTTGGCAAGCTTATGTGCCACTATCATCAAGAGTGAGGCGACTTGCTGCTGCGATAGCCGCTCTGCAGGCATCCGTTCGGAGCAAGAGTGCAGCCGTCATCATTTTGGGCTGGTTTCTTTGCTATCGCCGCCACCTCCCCCTCCGCCCCCGCCGCTGCCAAGGGCCATACCCGTCGCAGCCAGGATAGCCAGTGCTCCAGCACCAACAGCCAGGCCTGCTCCGCTGAATTTGGCCTCGGAACCGCCGGATCCGGAAGCCAGAGTAAGCGTGCCGACTCCATCCGGAGTGTGCGTGGGGAGAAAGATGGCGTTACCTGCGTGAACCACCTTTTGTCCGTCTATAGCCACGAGCTTGAGGGAGCCCTTGGTCATGTTCAGCATCGCCTTGTCATTTTGAGTGTCTATCATCAGGCTGCCCCGGAACACGTCATCTGAGCTCGCCTGTACCAGGTAGGTGTTGCTGTCTTCGGGGTCCTGATAAGGAGTTTTGAACGCCATTGGTTTGGCGTCGGCGTGAAGGGAAAAATCCAGTTTTCCCTCCATGATGGTTACCAGGAATCGTGTGCTTCCCTCTTCCAGGGCAAAGACCGTCTGGTCGGCGCCGACCAGTTGCAATCCGTCTGCTTCAACGATGCATTCTCCCGAGCAGGCCAGAAGCATTCCCGAGGGTGCGGGGATTTCCTTGTCAACGACAAGGCCGGTAGCCAGAAGGGTCACTGGTTTTTGGGGTATCAGCCGGGGGGCCGAACCTGCGCCAGCTGGAAGTGGAGGACAAATCAGCATGGCCGCGACAAGAAATGTGAAACCCTTTTGGATGATCATGGTGCCTGCTCTCTTCGTGGTAGTGTGTTTTTGAAGCATCTTCTTGATTGCTTCGAAAATTCTTCCAGTGACAGTGATTTCGTATATTTGACTACGCAATATTGCGGAGCAATAAATCAACTTGCATTGATGAGGTCAATACTTACTCGTGTGAAGAATGTTAAATTTTATGTGCATATATTTAAGTATATACTGTGTTGCTTAAAGCAATTTTCTTCTAAGTAACAATTTTCCCAAGGCCTGATATTCTTGTAGTAACCATCTTGCGCTTTTTTTGCGCCGTTTACCGTTCCGGAGGAGTGTATCCAAATCCAAAAATTCCCGTTCCCAGTGAGAGTCGCAGCCCTTGAAAGAAGGCGCTGGATGTGCTGGCTTCCACATAGATGATATCCCGGTCCTGGACTTTGAGCATCTGGGCCTTTTGCGTCTGCAGATCGTCGAGGCTCATTCTGGCCACCTCTCTTCTGCCTTTGCCAAGGTAACGGACGAGCTTGATGTCCCTTGCATCGGCGAAGGACTGCAACCCTCCTGCGGCGACAATGGCCTCCTGTACGGACATCTCTTGGCGCAGGGGGTATGCCCCGGCCTTGCGGACGGCCCCGTCGACGTAGACCGAGCCCGCCTCCGGCACGTAGACCATATCCCCACCCTTGATGCCCACATTGAGATCTTCCCGTCCGACCTTGATCATCTGGTCGAGATCAATGATCAGCGAGATGGTGCCTTCGCCGCTGTCGGCCTTGCGACGGATCTGCACGGTCCGTCCTGCCCTGTCGCTCAACCCTTCGGCCATGGCGAGGACGTCCATGAGACTCATGCTGGCGTAGAAATCATATGTTCCCGGCTTGTTGAGGGCTCCCAGCATGGTGATTTTCGAGCCGTACTGCTCCTTGACGAAAATGGTGACGTGCGGATCCTGAAGATATTTTTCCCGATAGAGCCTTCCCAGATGTTTTTCTGCCTTGCCGACGGAGAGTCCCGCGACGGCTACGGTGCCGATGAGGGGCATGGTCACGCTGCCGCGGGCGCTGACCCGGGTCTCGGTACTCAGGTCGGGCGCTTCAAAGATGTTGATCCGGATGAGATCCCCGCCTCCGATGACATAGTCTTCGTATTCGGGGGCGGTGGTGAATGCTTCGCTGAATTTTCCATTTAATTCGGCAACCTCCAGTGCGTTATATTCCGTTGCGGTGTTGGCGGCCAAGTGTTCGAGCTCGACTGTGGGCGCCGGGCCTCTTGCCCCGCATGCGAGGCACAGGCTTAAGGCCGCCATGGTCAGAAAACGCGATGCCTTCGCCTTTGTCCCGTCCCAGGTGAATACGATCGGAAGATGAAGAATTTTTATCATTGCAGAATCCGTTGTGTTGGTTGCGTTATTGGAGATTGCGTGCAGCATCGGTCGTATGTTTTCCGGATTCGGGCAGGTGCGCCCGTTTAGCTCCCAATCGTCAATGAAGTATTTTTCGATTCATATAAATAAGTAACGATAAGAATCTTTGTTTGATTTTTATATGGGTATTGTTTGATAATTTATGTTTATTGATTATTATATATACCCATTTTCATGCATCAATAAATTATGCATAAAGCAATGTTCCATTATCGAAAAAATAATAGGCGTTTTTGCTTAATCGTAACAGGTCGGAGTTGAAAAGGATTGCATGCATGAATGAAAAATGCGCACCCGGAATCTGTTCCCCAGGTTCGTCGCCATTGGCGAATCCAATGCGTCCCGAACATGCCGGGTCGTACCTGATGGAGCCTTTTGAATCACAGACGGAAGACGAGTTTGACCTGCGGGGTTGCCTGGAGGTGCTCTTCAGGCGCAAGTGGCTTATTTGCGGTGTGTTGTTTGCGGTTTTTGTCTCCACGCTCATTGTCACCCTGGCCATGACCCCGATTTACAAGGCCACGGGCAAGCTGGAGTTTTCCCTGCAGCCGCCCAAGGTCACCAAATTCGAGGACATGGTCGTTCCCCAGACCCAGACCAGGGAGTTCATGAACACCCAGACCAGGCTGCTGGCCTCGGATTCGCTGGCATGGCGCGTGATCGAAGCCCTTGATCTGGTCCGAAACCCTCATTTCAACACCGAGTACGATGACGACGCAACGGCCCTTGAAAGACTGCGGGCCGATCTGCCCGAAGCCATTGGCCACGTTTCGGGAGGTGGAGCCGGCGGCCCGGAGCTTCGCGCCCTGGAAGCGGAGGTGCAGCAGCGGCTGCTCAAGGAATTTTCGGAAAATCTGGAGCTCAAGGCCGAGCGGGACACCACCATCCTGAATCTGGCCTTTTCGTCCTCCGATCCGGCGCTGGCCCAGGAGGTGGTCAATACGCTCATCGGCTCCTTCATCGCCTGGCAGATGGACAAGAAAGTCGGTGCCGCAGGCCTGGCCAACGAGCAGCTGCACAAACAGGTCGAGGTGGCGAGGATCCGTCTGGAACAGTCAGAGTCCGAACTCAACGCGTTTGCCCAGAAGGCAGGGATTGTCTCTCTCGATAGCCGTATGAACCTCGTCTACAAAGAGCTTGAGGAGATCAACGCCGCCCTGGCCCATGCCCATGCCCAGCGTTTGACCAGGGAGGCCCTGGACGCGCAGGCGCGTGAAGTCGGCGTCTCGGCCCTGACCAAGGTCATTGACAACCAGCTTATCCAGGATCTGCGGAGACAGCATGTCCTGCTCGTGTCCGAGTACGAGGACAAGCTTGTTGTCTTCAAGCCCGATTACCCGGAGGCCAAAAGGCTTAAGGCCCGCCTTGACGATGTCGCGTCAAGGATCGCCCACGAGGAATCCAGAATTCTCGAAGGAATCCGCAACGACTTCCTGGTGGCACTCAAAAACGAGGAAGCCCTGCGTGCGCAGGCCGAGCTGGCCAAAACCAGAGCCCTGGAACTCAATGACCGGGCCACGCAGTACAAAATCCTGCAGCGCGAAGTGGACACGAACAAGGACATACATCAGTCCCTGCTGCAACGCGGCAAGGAGATCGACGCCACGGTGGGCACGGACATCAGCAACATCCAGGTGGTGGATCATGCCCTCCTGCCGGTGAAAGCGGACAGGCCGCGCATCATGCTCAATTTGCTACTGAGCGTCGGGATAGGTTTGTTGCTGGGCGTTGCCGCCGCTTTTCTGCTTGAGTTCCTCGACAATACCGTCAAAAGCATCGACGAAATGACGGATCGCTTCAGCATTGGCATTCTGGGCGTGCTTCCCGAAGCCGAGGAGCAGTTCCGGGACAGACTGGACCGCCTGGTGGTTTCCGATCCCCGCGCGGGATTTTCCGAAGCCATCCGCACCGCCCGGGTTTCCATCCAGCTGTCCTCCGCTGCCGAGGGCGGCACGAAGACCCTGCTCATCACCAGCACAGCGGAAGGAGAGGGCAAGTCGACCATCGCGGTGAACATGGCCCTGGCCTTTGCCGCCGCCGGGGACAGGGTGCTCCTCATCGACGCGGATCTGCGGCGACCCAGGCTGCACAAGGTTTTTGACCTGAATGCGCAAGAAGTGGGGGGGCTGAGTGAACTGCTCATCGCCAGCAAGGGGCTGGACGATGTGGTGCGCGCTACCGGCCACGAAAATCTGTCTTTCATTCCAGCCGGGCCCGTGCCTCCCAACCCCGCCGAACTCCTGGCCTCGGAACGGATGCGCCAGATCTTGGCTCAATTGGAGGGCGATTTTGACCGCATCATCATCGACGGCCCCCCTTCGGTGGGATTTGCCGACGTGCTGGTGCTCAGCAGCCTGGTCAGCGGGGTCATCCTGGTCAGCACCCTCGGCCGGACCCACAGGCATGCGTTGCGCCTTTTCCGACGGTCATTGCTCAGCATTAACGTCCGTCTGCTGGGAGCCATGGTCAACCGTTTCAATGCGCATCACCGCTTCGGCGATCAATATTCCAAATATTACAAGTACTACTATCATCCTTACTCCTATGGCGACGGCAGCTCCGAGCCTGCCAGGGACTGTGGTCGGTGAGGCTTGGGATGGATTCCTGTGTCCCGTCTCCCGGGAAGATGAGCGCATACGAAGTGGTGCCTGCACGTTCATACGCCTGATGCGGACAACAAAAAATCATGCCCATGAAACGTAATCGGAGAAGGCTGCGTTATTTTTGCGCAGGCATGGGTCTTGTGCTGGGCGGGATGCTCATGGTTTCGGCGTATTGTTCGTCCCGTTTCGCCGTCCGTGACCTGGATTTCGTGCTGGACAGCCCGCTTATGGACCCGTGGGCCCGGACCTGGCTCTGGCGCGGGGACACGGCGCGGTATCGGGAACTGGATACCGCACGCGCCGTGGAGGCGTATTGGCGCGGGGTCGGCCGCAATCCGCTCCTGCTTGACGGATGGTTTGCCCTGGCCCGCCTGGAGGGGCAGCGTGAAGGGGAGTCGGCGGAGGCGCTGCAAGAATTCCTCATCGCGCACGCGCCTGTCTCCACCACATGGCGTTGGCAGCAGCTGCTGCTGGCTGCGGCGCGAAGAGACGAGGCCCGGTTTGCGCAGGCATTCAATGATGTGCTGAGTCGCCTTGCCGCATACAGGCAGGAGGCCGTGCAGGTCGCCCTTGGATTCTGGGGCGAGTGGCCCGTCATTTTCACGCACACGGATTGCGAGAACAGGTGGGCGCTATTGAAACAGTGCATGGCGCGGGGGGCAGTCGATGCATGCATCGGGCTGTATCCGCTTCTGGAGGACGGCTGCGCCGCAGGTCCTGACCACGGCCGGGAGGCGGAATTCATCGAGTTCCTCCTCCGCAACAAACGGTGGGCCGAGGCTGTCCTGGTTGGTCGGCGCGGCGGCCTGTTCCGGGATGGGCCCGTCACCAACGGACGCTTTGATTCGCCTCTTACCAAAACGGCCTTCGATTGGCGTCTGACCGGAATTAAAGGCGTGGAAGCCCGGCGGGAACCTGGCGGCGCGGCGGGTGATGCGACGGGGCACGTCATGCGTTTTCATTTCTCCGGCACCGCCAATCTGCGCTACGAGCATTTCCGGCAGTACGTGCCACTGCGGCCGGGAACTCCCAGCGAACTGCGTTTCAACTGGAAGTCGTGGCGACTGACCACTGACCAGGGAATGTATGTGGAAGTGCGTGGGCTCGGCTGCGACGGACTGTCCGTCCGAAGCCCCGCGATCACCGACAGCCGGGAATGGAGCGAGGAGCGGCTGGTCTTTGATGTCCCTGACGGATGTCTGCTGGCCAGGATAGCGCTCAGGCGAGACCAGAGCCTGAGATTCGACGGCAAAATCGCGGGAGACGTGTGGCTTGATGACGTGGAGTTGATTGAAAGGCAGGGCCTTCATTGAAGGAGCGAGGTCGATTCTCTTTGAGGCCGCGGGGAATCGTGAGCGCAGGGGCGCGAACCGGATTTGTCCGGAGCGGCTCTGGGCCGGAATTGAAATATTTTCTGTCCGCATCGCGCCGCATCTGCCCAGCATCCGGACATGAACCGTTTCCACCGTTAGCTGACTGCCAAAAAATAAAATCGCAGGCCGTCCCAAAAAGGTGAGGCGGAAGGAAGCGAGAAATCCAGTCCGCGCAGCCATGTGTTGATAAGCGGTCTGGATTTTTTGCTGACGCAGCAGAACGCCGTTATGGGGCGACCCGCTAGGCGGTTGCTTGTGCGGACCTTGTTCCGCTTCCTTCAAGAATTCCCTGCTCCGAGATGTGGAAATGTAATGTTGCGATGATCACCGCGGTCAGTTGATTGGCCGGGATGGCGTTGTTGAACTCGACCCAGCCGTGCAGCAGATACCCTCCAAGGGCCGCCAGGGACGCCGCAGCCAGGAGCAGATGACTGGAATCCATGCTCTTGCGGAACCTCCACAGTCGGCCGGCCCTCCAGCACCAAAGCCCCCAGATGCCCAGGATGAGAATTCCGGCGGCGGGCAGCCCTAGTTCCACGGCGGTTTCGAGGTAGTCGTTGTGGGCATGGCTGGCCCGCTGTCCGGGACCGAGCGCGTTCTGGTAGGCGCGGCCCACTTCCGGATAGGTGCCGAGCCCCGTGCCGGTCAGGGGATGGTCCAGGACCGCTTTCCAGCCGTCCTGCCACAGCGCAATTCTCCCGGCCGCTCCGTGTTCGATCTGCTGGAACCGGTTCGCCAGACCTTCAAAACCGATGGCCGCGCCATACCCGAGCATGATGACTCCGCATGCCGCCACCACGCCCGCAACCCTTTTGCGCCGCAGTCCGGCAAAAAGGCAGAGCACGGTGAAGGAAAAGAGGGCGGCCAGAATTCCACCCCGCGACTGGCTAAAAACCAGGGCGAGCATGATAAGGGCCAGGCAGAAGATGCCCAGGGCCTGTTTCTGCAGGAGGATCAGCGTCTGTTCGCGTCGGCCCTGGACCGGATCCGCCCTGCGCGGAACTTTGAGCGTCAGCACATGGCCAAGGAGCAGGGGCCAGACAAGGCCCAGAAACGCGGCGAAGTGATTGCGGTTGATGAACGTGCCGCGCGCGTAGCCGCTGTAGGCCAGCCCGGTGGCAGCGTCGGTGTCCCACAGCACGCCGAGGAACGGGAGCAGGGTCTGCATGATGCCGTACAGGGCCTGCATCCCGGCCAGGGCAAAAAGGAAATGCAGGAACCAGCTCGGAATTTTCGTCGTGCGGAAGTTCAGGGTCAGGCACAGCAGCGCGGCGAACACGCCCAGGAAGAGCCACCACGCAAGATGTGTCCATGTGGCAAGGGGATCGTAGCTGATGGTCGTGCCGGAGATGCCGCCGAATTGAAGCAGGGCGCCAGACCATTGCGCACGGACCGGCGAGAGCGCTTCAAGCAGCGCGGCGGGAAGAGGGGTGGTCTGCAGCAGGGGCGCGAGCATGAGTGCGCACGCCAGGGCTGCGAGGCGCTTTACGTTCTTTGAGGGCGCGGGCAGCCCGTACCGGAAGATCCTGCCTCCGAGGCAGACGAAGAAAAGTCCGGTCGCGCCTTGCCAGATCCAGGGCCGTGCGCCGCCGAAGAAAAAGACCAGCAGCAGGATGGGCGAAAGGACCAGGACGCGCAGGGTCAATTCATCATGATTTCTCCGCGACCATGCCGCAGAGCCGCAGTCCTGCTCCCGGCATCGCTCACGCGAGGTCATGAGGGTATCCTCTTTGCGTCTGGATGGAGCAGGCACTGCTCTCGGGCGATTTTGAAGGCGGCGGGTTGTCAGTGCGCCGCCTGCAGATTCCTTCGCGTTTCGCCCCTCGGAACATGGGAGTTATTTCAGCAATCGGTTGATGATGTCCTTGTATTTCTTTTCGATGACGTGGCGCTTTTTCTTGAAGGAGTTGGTCAGCTCCTCGCCGAGGGTGAACTCCTTGTCGAGAAAGTGGATGTTCTGAAGTTTTTCGTAAGGCTTGAAGCCTTTCTTGGCATTCAGAAGCTTGTTCATCTCTTCGCGCAGTCGGTCGAGCAGCTGCTTGTCGCGCAGCGCTCCCTCGGTCTCTCCCAGCACCTGATTGTACTTTTCCTGCACGAACTCGCGCAGCTTTTCCAGATCCGGCACGATGAGCGCGCCAAGTCCCTTCTTGTCCTGCCCCACGAGCACGGCGTCCTGGACAAAGGGGAACATGGACAGGGTGGCCTCGATGTTGGTGGGGTCGACATTCTCGCCGCTGGCCAGGACGATGATCTCCTTGGCCCGGCCGGTGATGACCAGCTCCCCGGTCAGGGTCAGGCGCCCAAGGTCGCCGGTGCGCAGGAACCCGTCGGGAGAGAACGCGCTCGCATTGGCCTCGTCGTTTTTGTAATATCCCTTGAAGACCTGTGCGCCGCGAACCTGAATCTCGCCCTCGACGCCGTTTGGCACCGGTTCCCCCTGGTCATTGACGATGCGCAGCTCGGTCTCATCCACGGGGGGGCCGATGGTGCCGAACACGTCACAATTGAAGCCGCGTCCGGCAATGCCCGGCGAGCACTCGGTCATGCCGTAGGCGTTGATGATGCGGATGCCGATGGCGTCGATCCATTCATCCAGATAGGGCGGCAGGCTGCCTCCGCCGCTGATGGCGCCTTTCAGGCGGCCGCCGAATTTTTCCTGCACGAGCACGAGTTTCTTCTTGGCCAATTGATTGGGCAGAAAGAGAAAGATGTTGGTCAAAAGGGCGCTGGTCTTGTCCGCAAAACGCAGGGGCCAGGCCTTTTTCTCGAAAACAGGCAGCTGGTCGCGCAGCACGCGCGCGTTGCGGCGGTAGGCGGCGGAAACGCGCACCAAGAGGTTGAAGATCTTGGCCTTTTTGGGATCCTTTTTCTTCAGCGCCGCGTTGATCTTGGAATACAGTGATTCCCAGATGCGCGGCACCGTGGCCACCAGTGTGGGCTTGTAGGACTCCAGGTCCGCAGCGAAAGTGCGGATGGACGAGTAGACCAGGCAGCTGCCCTTGGCGATGTGGATATACTCGGCCGTGCGTTCGAAGATGTGCCAGGTCGGCAGGATGGAGACCCACACGTCGTCTGCGCCCAGGCGGATGAGCGGCGGCAGGGTGCGCACGTTGTGCATGATGTTGTCGTGGCTCAGCATGACCCCTTTGGGCGTGCCGGTGGTGCCGGAGGTGTAGATGATGGTCAGCAGGTCCTCAGGGGTTATCTTGTCGGCCAGCCCCTTGAACCACTCGATGTCTTTGGGTTCGATGGAGCGGTTTTCAAGCAGTTCCGTATAAGACGTGGCCTTGTCGAACCAGGAGTGTTTTTCGGAGCTGGCGGCGACGAATACTGCCTTGAACTTCAGGCTCTTGATCAGCGTCTGGTATTCCTTGTAAAGGCTCTCCGTTTCGATGACGAGAAATTCGGAGTCGGAATGGGTGACAATGAACTCAATCTCGCTCGGGGGGGTGTCGGTGCCGCGCGGCACACTGACCGCGCCCAGGGCCTGCAGGGCCAGGTCGGTGACGATCCAGGAGTAGCGGTTGTCGGAGAGGATGAAGACCTTGTCGCCCTTGCGCACCTTGCTGTCCTTGAAGGCGCGGGCCAGGATGAGCACGTCCTCGAAGAACTTTTCGTAGGTGACCTTGAATTCGTCCTCGCCCACGCGATAGATGAAGGCGGTGTTGTCGCGATGCTGCTCACAGCTTTCCAGAAATGTGTGGAAAAACGTGGGTGGAAAGGGCATTGAAGGTTCTCCCGGTAGGATATGGATCCGGTCTGTAAACTGCTTTTCCGCCGGGTGCTCCGGCTGGAAGAAGCCGCCATGGTCGTTGCTCGGTAGTCGCTGAATAATCTGGAATATGTATGACAAGCCCGGTTTCAAATCAAGCGCCTCGATGCAGGGCTTCCAAGGCGCTCAAGACTCTGGTATCCGCAGCGCATGCGGGCGCTTTCGCGTTTTGCCCGTCAAGCCTGAGGAGGGCTGATGATTCTCGATAACACACCGTACTCCTTCGACCGCGTCGTGCGCATGGCTCTGGCCGCCGGGCTTCTCTGGGGCATCGTCGCGGCCCTGGGATACCTGAGCGACGTGCTTATCCCCTTTGCCGTTGCCCTGCTCCTGGCCTACATCCTCAACCCCCTGGTGCATCGCGTGCAGGGCGCGGTGAAAAGCAGGGGAGTGGCCGTGGGGCTTACCCTGCTGTTTTTCATCGCTGCGGTGGGGGGGATTGGCTGGGTAGTCATCCCGCTCATGGGCAGCGAGGTGGCGCACATGGGGCGGCTGATTTCCGACCTGGTCAGCAATTCCAAGCTGGCCGAGGAAGCCGCCACCCGCTTGCCGCCGGATCTGTGGCAGGCCCTGCGCGACTATTTCGACACGCCGGAGGTGCGCGACTTCTTCCGTACCGACAGCTTTGTCTCCATGGCCCAGGCCGCCTTGCGCAGAATCCTGCCGGGGCTGATGGGAATCATCAGTGGCACATACAGCGTGGTCATGGCTTTGGTCGTGCCTGCCGTGGTCCTGTTGTACCTCATTTTTCTGCTCATGGATTTCCAGAAGGTGCGGGTGGCCTGGAAAGAGATGATCCCCCCACAGTACCGCGAGAGCATCGTCTCCTTTGTGGAGGAGTTCGACCTGGCCATGAACCGTTATTTTCGAGGCCAGACGACCGTCGCGGGCATTCTGGGGATTCTTTTCGCCATCGGTTTCTCCCTGGTCGGGCTGCCCATGGGCATTCTGCTCGGACTCTTTGTCGGCCTGCTCAACCTTGTGCCCTATCTGCAGCTTCTGGGCCTCATCCCGGCCGTGCTTCTGGCTGCTATCCACGCCCTTGAGACCGGGCAGTCCTTCTGGGTGGTCATGGGACTGACCGGTCTTGTCTTCGTGGTGGCGCAAATCATCCAGGACGCGGTGCTCGTGCCGCGCATCCTCGGCAAGGCCATGGGCCTGTCCCCGGCGGTGATGCTGCTGTCCCTTTCGATCTGGGGCAAGCTGCTGGGCATGCTCGGACTCCTGATCGCCCTGCCCATGACCTGTCTGGTGCTGGCCTACTACCGACGGTTGGTGCTGACCCCGTCCGCAACGTCCCTTATTGTCGAGCCGGGCGAAGAGGGTGGGCCATGAACATGCGCCGTATGCGTGATTTTCTGAAGGACGATCTGCGCCTGCAGCTCGATTTCTCGCGCTCGGACCAGAATCGGGGCATCGCCCCTCCGCCGGTGCAGAAGCCTGTCCGCGAGGGGCAGGTGGTCGTTCCCCTGCCGGGTGATGCGCAAACAGCCTTTGCCGGGCGCATCGACCTGGCCCGCGCCTTGGCCGCGCGCAAGAGTCACCGCGCCTGGCGCGATGAGTCCCTGACTCCCGAAGAACTGGGCTTTCTGCTCTGGGCCGTGCAGGGCGTACGCAGGAAGGGCGGCTTGGCCAGCGTGTTCCGCACCGTGCCCTCGGCCGGGTGCAGGCATGCCCTGGAAACCTATGTGCTGGTCAACAGCTGCGTCTCTTTGGAACGGGGCGTGTACCGCTATCTGCCCCTTGGCCACGCCCTGGTGCTGGAAAGCCCGGCCGGCGCGGACTTCACGGCCCGCCAGCACGAGGCCGTGCTCATGCAGACCTTCGTGACCAAGGCGCCCGTGGTGCTGGTCTGGGCGACCATCCCGTATCGCATGGAATGGCGTTACATGGAGGCCGCCCACAGAGTTATCGCCATGGACGCCGGGCATGTCTGTCAAAATCTGTACCTGGCTGTGCAGGCCGTGGGCTGCGGCACGTGCGCCGTGGCCGCTTTTCACCAAAAGGCCCTGGACGAGCTCCTGGGTGTGGACGGCGAGGATGAGTTCGCCCTGTATCTGGCCCCGGTGGGCAAGGTCTGATGGTTTACGCCCTGGGGTTTGTCGTGCTGATCGCGCTCATCGCCGGGCCGGGGCTGTGGGCTCGGCATGTGCTGGAGCGTCATGGCCGGGACGAATACTTTTCCGGCACCGGCATCGACTTGGCGCGAATTCTGGTGCGGGACCTGAATCTTACAGACGTGCGAGTGGAGACCACGGAACTCGGCGACCATTACGATCCCAGGGACAAGGTCGTGCGCCTGAATCCCGCCAATTCCGGCAAGCGATCCCTGACCGCGGTGGTCGTGGCAGCCCACGAGGTGGGGCATGCGTTGCAGGATCAGTCCGGGGACGGGATGCTGCGCTTTCGGACCAGCATCGTCATGTTCGGGGTCTGGGCCGAGCGCATCGGCGCTGCGGCCATCATGATCGCCCCCTTGCTCGGCGCGGCCCTGCAGGTGCCTCTCATCGGCCGCATGCTGCTGGTGGCGGCGGTGCTTGTGCTCGGCATCCCGGTCCTTGTTCATCTGGTGACTCTGCCCGTGGAGCTGGACGCGAGCTTCAACCGCGCCCTGCCCCTGCTCAAGGCCGGCAGATACATCCCGCAGGAGGACGAGAGGGCGGCCCGTCAGATCCTGACGGCCTGCGCCATGACCTACCTGGCCCAGGCCCTGGCCAGCATGTTCAACATCCTGCGCTGGGCCCGGATTTTCAGGCGCTAGCAGGCCGCCCCAAAACGGCGATCTGCTGCGTCAGCGAAAAAAGCCAGATCGCTTCTGTATCCGCAATACACTGCGCGTCCTGGCTTTTTCCGCTTCCTTGCAGCTCACCATTTTTGAACGGCCTGCGATTACAGAATTTTTCAAGAGTCAGTGAGATTCCTTTCTGGACAATCCGTGTGATTCTCCCTAGTAGTCGGGGCGTCCGAACAACCAACCCGCTTTCCCCCAATCCATGGCACTCATCAGCGCAAGCAATATCTCCCTGTCCTTTTCCGGCCCGCTCCTGCTGGACGGCATCAGCCTGCAGATTCATGCGGGCGAGCGCATCTGCCTTCTTGGCCGCAACGGCGAAGGCAAGTCCACGCTCATGCGCATCCTGTCCCGCGAGATCGCCCCGGATTCCGGGGAGGTCGGGCACGGCAAGGGCATCAGCGTAGCTTCCCTGCCCCAGGAGGTGCCGGCGGACCTTGTCGGATCGGTCTACGACGTGGTCGCCTCCGGTGCCGGAGAGGCCGGGCAGTGCCTGGCCGCGCTGCGCCGCGAGGGGCATGGCGAGGCCTGCGTCGACCCGGCGCTGCTCGCACGCGCGCACCGCATGCTCGACGATCAGGCCGGGTGGAGCCTGACCCGCAAAATCGACACCGTTATCACTCATTTGGACCTCGACCCCGAGGCGCAGTTCGCATCTCTGTCCGGCGGAGTGAAGCGCAAGACCCTGCTGGCCCGCGCCCTGGCCGGGGAGCCGGACGTCCTCTTTCTGGACGAGCCGACCAACCATCTTGACGTGGACTCCATCCGCTGGCTGGAGGAGTTTCTCGTCAAGCAGCCCCGGACCCTCTTTTTCGTCACCCATGACCGCATGTTCCTGCGTCACGTGGCCAACCGCATCCTTGAACTGGACCGGGGCGTGCTCGTGGACTGGGCCTGCGACTACGACACCTTTCTGCAGCGCAAGGAGGACGTGCTGGCCACGGAGGAAACCCTGTGGCGCAAGTTCGACCAGAAGCTCAAAGAAGAGGAGATCTGGATCAGGAAGGGCATAAAAGCCCGTCGCACGCGCAACGAGGGCCGCGTGCGCGCCCTGAAGGCCATGCGCGCCGAACGCAGGCAGCGCCGGGAGCGCACGGGCGCGGTGTCCATGCTGATCCAGGAGGCGGGCAAGTCCGGGCGTCTGGTCCTCGAAGTGACGAATATTTCCTACGCCTGGGGCGATGACCCGGTCATCAGCGACTTTTCCGCGAACATCATGCGCGGCGACAAGGTCGGCATCGTCGGCCCCAACGGAGCGGGCAAGACCACGCTGCTGAAACTGCTGCTCGGCGACCTGGAGCCGCAGAGCGGCACGGTCCGGCAAGGGACGCATCTGGAGGTGGCCTACTCGGACCAGATGCGCTCGCTGCTTGACGAGACCAAGACCGCCCGCGAGATCGTCGGTGAGGGCTCGGACTACATCGACGTGAACGAGAACCGTCGCCACGTCATCGGCTACCTCAAGGATTTTCTCTTCACTCCGGACCGTGCCCAGACCCCGGTGAATCTCCTGTCCGGCGGCGAGCGCAACCGCCTGCTCCTGGCCAAGCTCTTCACCCGGCCCTGCAACGTGCTCGTTCTTGACGAACCGACCAACGACCTGGACCAGGAGACCCTCGAACTCCTGGAGGAGCTGATTGGGGATTTTCCGGGTACCGTGCTGGTGGTCAGCCATGACCGTGAATTTCTGAACAACACGGTCACGTCCTGCCTGGTTTTCGAGGGCCAGGGGCGTGTGGTCGAGTACGCCGGCGGCTACGACGACTGGCTTTCACAGCGGCCCCAGGTCGCGGAGCCCGAGCCGCTTCCGCCCAAGGCGGCAAAGCCCAGGGTGGCCAAGACCCGCAAGCTGACCTATAAGGAGAATCTGGAGCTCGACGCTTTGCCAGGACGCATCGAGGCCCTGGAGGGCGACATCGCGGCCCTGCACGAGCAGATGAACGATCCTGAATTTTATTCCAACGACCACACCGTTGTTGCGGCCGCCGCTGCCCGGCTGGAGGTCCTGGAGGCCGAATTGGACTCCCTTTTGACCCGCTGGGACGAACTCGAAGAGCTGCGCATGCTGTGCGAGTCCTCGTAAGGTACACATGGACATCACCCTGACCACCCCGGCGCTCCTCTTTTCGACCATTTCGCTCATCCTGCTGGCCTACACCAATCGTTTCCTGGCCCTGGGCAGCAGGATCAGAGCCCTGTATGATCGTTATCAGGACAACCACGGCCCGTCTCTTCTGGCCCAGATCGAGAGCATGCGTCTGCGGGTGAACCTGATCCGACTCATGCAGCTCTACGGCGTGGTGAGCCTTTTTCTGTGCGTTCTATGCATGTTCTGTCTTTTTGCCGGGCTTGTGGTCATGGGCAAGTTCCTCTTTGGGCTGAGCCTTATGGCCTTGCTGATCTCCCTTGGCCTGTCCACGCGCGAGATCCACATTTCAACCCAGGCCCTGAACATCCAGCTGGAGAGCCTTAGCCTCTCGCAGGAGGAAAAAGATGCACGCTGAGTTTGGCGATCTGCGGGATTTTATCTGCAGGAAATGCGGACTGTACGGCATGGTCGATGTCATCGGCATGGAGTTTGTCTACGAACAGTCCACGGGCGTCCTTTACGACGTTATCGAAGACCCCGACGGGCGGCGTCAGGGGGATCAGATCGTGTGCGACTGCGGATGCGAATTTTTCGACATGCAGGTGCACTCCAAGAGGGGCAAATGAGCGCGATGCTGCGCATCCAGTCGCCGCGGGACATGCAGGAGCTTGGCCTTGAATGGCGCAGGCAGGGACTTCGTGTTGGATTGGTGCCGACCATGGGCTACTGGCACGAGGGCCATCTGAGCCTGATGCGCTGGGCGCGTGAGCGCTGCGACGTGCTGGTGGCTTCCATCTTCGTCAATCCGACCCAGTTCGGGCCGGGTGAGGATCTGGAAAACTACCCTTCAGACATCGAGCGCGACTCCGCCCTGGCCGAAAGTTGCGGGGTGGAGGCACTGTTCACGCCGCAGCGGGATTCCATGTATCTTCCCGGTCACGGCACGTGGGTGAATGTCCCGGAGCTGACGAAAAACCTTTGCGGCCGTTCGCGCCCCGGACATTTTCAGGGCGTGGCCACCGTGGTCTGCAAACTATTCAACATCGTGCAGCCGACCTTTGCCGCCTTCGGCGAGAAGGACTGGCAGCAGCTGGCCGTGATCCGCAAGATGACCCGCGAACTGGACATGCCGGTGCGGGTCGAGGGCCGTCCCATCGTGCGCGAGGCCGACGGGCTGGCCATGAGCTCGCGCAATGTCTACCTGACAGAAGAGGAAAGGGCGCAGGCTCCGCATATCCAGAAGGGGCTGTGCCTGCTCGAGGGCATGGTCCGGGCCGGGGAACGGGACTGCGCCGTGCTCCGACGGACCGTGCAGGAATACTATGCCGCGCACATCCCGTCCGGGAACCTTGACTATCTTGAACTGGTCGATCCGGACACCATAGAAATCGTGGAAAAGGCAAGCTCCGACATCCTGGCCGCTGTGGCCCTGCGTCTGGGCAAGGCCCGTCTGATCGACAACAAACGCATTACCATAGAGAAATAAATGCCTTTACGAACTTTTTTGCAGGCCAAGCTGCATCGCGCCACCATCACCGGGGCGGAGGTTGATTACGAGGGTTCCGTGGCCATCTGCCCGGAGCTGATCCGCGCCGCCGGATTTCATCTGAACGAGCGCGTGGACATCTACAACGTGGACAACGGCGAACGCCTCTCCACCTACGTCATTCTCGGCCAGAAGGGCGAGATATGCCTGAACGGGGCTGCCGCGCACAAGGGCGGCCGTGGACAGCGGGTCATCATCGCCTCCTACGTGCAGCTGACCCCAGAGGAAATTCCCGGCCACCAGCCCACCGTGGTCCTGGTCGGACCGGACAACGAAATCACCCGATCCTAGCGGAGACGATCATGAAAACCATCAGCGAATTCCTCCAGATGAAGAAGAACGGCGAGAAGATAGTCATGCTGACGGCCTACGACTACCCATCGGGCCGCCTGGTCGAGCAGGCCGGCATTGACGTCATTCTGGTCGGCGATTCGCTGGGGATGGTCGTGCTTGGTTACGATTCGACCGTGCCCGTGACCATGGCCGACATGATCCACCACACCCGTGCGGCCCGGCGCGGGGCCAGGGACACCTTCATGCTCACGGACATGCCGTATCTGACCTACCAGATCTCCACGGCTCAGGCCATGGAGAACGCGGCCCGTCTGGTGCAGGAGGGGGGCTGCGAGGGGGTTAAGATCGAGGGTGGAGAAGAGGTCACGCCGCAGGTGCGGGCCCTGGTCAGCGCCGGGATTCCCGTCTGCGGGCACATCGGCCTCACGCCGCAGTCGGCAACGGCCTTGAGCGGCTACAAGGTTCAGGGTCGCACTGCCGAGGCGGCCAAGAAGCTCCTGCGCGACGCCCTGGCGCTCGAAGAGGCCGGTGCGTTCATGATCGTGCTGGAGTGCATCCCGGCGCAGGTGGCGGAGATGATCAGCAAACGCCTCTCCATCCCCACCATCGGCATCGGCGGCGGCGCGGCCTGCGACGGACAGGTGCTGGTCTTTCACGACACCTTGGGGCTTTTTGAGCGCTTCGTACCCAAATTCGTGAAACAGTTCGAGACGTTGGGCGTCAAGGCCAAGGACGCGCTGGCCCTCTACGCGGACGAGGTCCGCTCCGGCGCTTTTCCCGGCGCAACGCACTCCTTTTCCATGAACGAGGAGCAGCTGCAGAAGATTTACGGCGACAGCCAGCCCTGAAGCCCGGCACTGTTCGGCAGGGCTTTTTTTTGCTAGGTCAGACCAGCGGCCTCGGGATGGGTCGCAAGGAGGCTTCACATGGCAAACATCATCCGACCCAAGATCAACCGGCGGCAGTGGCCGCGCCATGAAAAAAAATACCTGGCTCAGATCGCCACGTCCCTGCAAAGCGGGTTCAGTCCGGTAGAGGTGGGCAATTTCAGTCGCGGCGGCCTCTGCTTCGTGCATTCCGAGGCCATGGAAAAAGGGGACGGGGTCATGGTCCGCCTGCCCCAGGACCTGGTGGGCTTGGCCCGGGATGTAAAGGCCAGGGTCAAATGGTGCGTACCGTCGAGTACGGGCGGGTTCGCTGTCGGCATCCAGTACGAAGAGACCCTGCTCTGGACAAGATATGAATAAGGCCCGATCGAGGGCCTTTTTTAATTGAGGGGCATGGATCCTTTCAGGATTCGGGGATGCGCAGCCTGGAGATGGCCGTGACGCTTGCGATGAACAGAATCACGCCGAAAAGAACGAATGACAGGGCAAAGCTGAATTTTTCCCCGCTCCAGGCCAGCGTGGCGGGAATGATCCCCGCGCCGATGATGGACGTGCACATGACCGTCAGGGAAACCGACAGATCCCCGGTGGCCTTGGGGCAGACCATGGACAGAACCGAGAATCCCACCGGGAAGAAGCAGACCACGAAGATGGGTTGCAGGGTCAGCATGCTCACGGTCCACCACAGCGGTCCGTACCCGGCCAGCATGGTGGACAGGCCGGTGCCGAGCAGGCAGAGGGCCAGGGTCCGCCGGTAGCCGATGCGTCCGATGACCCACCCCGTGGCAGGCAGGAACGCCAGGGAGGCGACCCTTGTGCAGCCGAGGATGATGTTGGCGGTTTCCCGGCTCACACCCTTCTCCATGACCAGGAACGCCGGGACCATGTTGTAGATGCCGACCTCCACGCCCACGGCCAGCACGAAGAGCAGGACCATGATCCAGAATGCGGGCCTGGTGACGATGGTTTTTATGTTGCCGAGCACGGGCGGCATGCCGGGGCGCACGGTGCGCGGTCCGCGCAGGGCGTACACGGCGGCCAGGATCAGACAACCCGCTCCGAGCAGGCGGAAAAGGGCCGGATACCCAAGAGTGCCCATGAACAGTTCGGCGATGAGCGGGGAGGCGATGAAGGCCAGGTTCGGGGCCAGTTCGTGCACGGCAAAAGCCTGTCCCCAGTGGGCTGCCGGCGTTATTTCGGTGATGGTCACCACGCCCGAGGGCATGTACAGGCCCGCACTTGCGCCCATGAGGGTGATCCAGACCGAAAAGCCGAAGAACGTGTCGCTTCCGGCAAGCCCGAGCATGCCAAGGCCAATCCCGGCCACGGATGCGACAATGGTGCCTTTGTGCCCGAGGTGCCGGGAAACGAAGCCGGCACAGAGCACGGAGATGCTGTAGCCCGCCGACAGGCAGACAAAGAGGTTGGCGCTGGCCGCAAGGCTGCGGCCCAGGTGCTCGCTGATGGGCAGCAGCAGGGGGCCAAAGAGGGTACGCGCCAGAAAGTTGGCGAGAAAGACGGTGGTCAGGAGAGCCAGGGCCGGCAGAACCGGAGCAAAGGGCGCGGAGGGAATTTTTTTCGGTTCTGGGTTCATGTCTTAACAACCGTGAGGAAACTCTGTATTTATCAGATTGGCGTAAAGGGACACTCCGATACGTCCATCAAGCCATGAAAGCAACATCAACCAGGAGGTACGTGTGCCGCGCTTTCTCATGGGACTTGTTTTGGTCCTGACCGGCGTCTGGTGCGCACATGCTTCGGATTTGAGCGATCAGATCCAGAAGCGGTACGATACATTGCAGTCTTTTCAGGGGTTTTTTCTGCAGAAACTGACCAACGCTTCCAGCCGCGAGGTGCAGGAACGGCTCGGCAGCATCACCTTCAAACGGCCGCGCTATATCCGATGGGAAACCACCAGCCCCGAAAATGAGCTGCTCATCATCGGCCAGGACACGGTCTGGGAATATTTTCCGGAAGAGGAGACCGTGTATCGCTATTCCGTGGAGCAGGTTTTAAGTTCCAAGACCATGATCCGCTTTCTGTCCGGCGAGGCCAACCTCAAAGACGATTTCATCGTCGAGGATCTGGGCACGGACGGGGAGTTCAGACATCTTCGGATCATTCCCCGTGAACCGGAACCCAATTTGGTGGAAGGCGAACTGTGGGTCCGCCCTGGTCAGGACATTATGGAAAAGATCAAGCTGGTGGATTTTTTCGGAAATATCAACGAGCTGGAGCTGACCGGCCTGCAGCTTGACGTGGAGGTGGACCCGAAGGAATTCACCCTGGACCCGCCCAAGGGCACTGAAGTGATCGAGGGGTTGGTTGGGGAGTGAGAAGAATGGGTCCTATGGGTCGTATGGGACCTATAGGACCTATGTTAAGGCAGCGGGGCGTGTGGTTTTTATGCGTCCCATATGTCCCATGGGTCCCATACGTCCTATTATTTTCTAGACAGCCAGCAATCTCAGGTAGAGATCGCCTTTCCATGGCCCCAGCCTTCTGCCCATGCCCCTTAGGCGGATGGGCCTTCCGACCACGAAATCCGGGGGCAGGGTCACGTCGATGGTGCGTGGTTCGGCGCTGAACCGGTGCCGGATCATGACCCGCAGGGTGGTGCCGGGGATGAGTTCGCGGGCTGGCATGCGCACGGTCTGGCGGTCGTCTAGCTGGCTTGCGGCCCAGTCCTTTACGCTCTGGACCAGACCCTTGCCCAGGTCGAGGCTGACGGCGCGCTCGCCCCATTTGAGGTTCAATTTTTTCGTCGTCACCGGCCCGGGACTCGCGCCATCGGGCTCGACTCCGCGTTTGAGCTTGCTGAAGATATCTTCGAAGACCTGCTTGGCAAAGGGATCGCTCAGGATGTCCCGCAGCACTTCTTCCTGCTTGGCGGAAAAGCCTCCCGCGGGCTTGCCGCCCGGCCTGGCCCGTGCCTCTTCTTCCTGACGGATGGTCTCGGCGTTGAAACGCCGCTGGTCCGAGGGTGATGACTCCAGATTTTTCTTGAGCAGCACATAGGCCTCGTTCAGGCGGCTGAAGCGCTGGGCTGCGCGGGCATCTCCGGGATTCAAATCCGGATGGAACTTGAAGGCCAGTTTGCGATAGTTGGCCTTTATTTCGTCGAGGGACGCTCCCGGCAAGACCTCAAGCAGTGCATAGCATTCAGACAAGCGCATCAGCGTTTATCCATGAGATCCGCGACGCGCAGGGCGTTGGCCTCGTCTTCGCGGCCCGTCTTGGTCAGGTTGTTGTCCACCAGATAGGAGAGCCCCACGCGAGCGAACTCGGGGTGTCCGCATTCGGGCCGGATGCCGGGGCAGTATTCCTGGGCCAGTTCCCAGCTCACCGGGTCGGCCAGGTTGCCCCTGAAAAAAGGCCAGGCACGGCACACGTCGGGCTTGGCCGGGTGCACGGTGCAGGCCGTCTTGGCATCGAAAAAGACGCAGTTGCCGTCCTCGCCGCAGCGCAGGACCAGCTTTTTGCCCTGCGCCTCGGTGTATCGGGCGCAGAAATCCTGCACGCTCAGGTTCAAAAATGCGGCCAGACGCTCACGCTCCGGGGCCGAAGCCACGATGCCTCCCTGGCCCTGGCAGCAGTGGCCGCACATGCGGCAATCAAATACGGATTCGGTCATGCTCACCTCTTTACGTGGCCCGACTTCAACCACAAGGAACGGGGTTTGGCAAGTGACCCCGGTCGTGCAGAGCCTTCCAGCCCTTCGGGAGCTTGACCTTCCGCCCGGCCACCAGCTAGCACTTCGCCATCACTTCATCCGAGGAAGATTTATGAACAACCGCCTGAACAGGAACGAAGCCCGCTACGTCTGGGATATGAACGATGTCTTCACCCTGGGGGAACTTGCCCACCGGCGCAGGCTGGACATGCATCCCGAAGGGATTGTGACTTATATAGTGGATCGCAACATCAATTACACCAACGTGTGCATGTCGGCCTGCAAATTCTGCGCGTTTTTCAAGGGGCCGGGCGAGGAAGGCGGCTACGTCCTGCCCACGGAGGAGATTCTGGCCAAGGTGCAGGAGACCGTGGATCTGGGCGGGTACCAGATCCTGCTGCAGGGCGGGATGAATCCGGACCTGCCCCTGGGATACTACACGGGGCTGCTCGGTGAACTTAAAAGCAATTTTCCGGACGTGGCCGTGCACGGTTTTTCGCCCTCGGAGATATGGTATCTGAGTGAAAAGGAAGCCCGGCCCGTGGCCGATATTCTGACCGAGCTGCGCCGGGCGGGCCTCGACTCCATGCCCGGCGGCGGAGCCGAGATCCTCAACGACGAGGTCAGAAGCCGCGTGTCCCCGCGCAAGTGCACCGCGGACCAGTGGATCTCGGTCATGGAGACGGCGCACGGCCTTGGCATGCGCACCACGGCGACCATGATGTTCGGCCAGGGCGAGACCTTTGCGCAGCGCATGGAGCATCTCACGCGCCTGCGCGACCTGCAGGACCGCACGGGCGGGTTCACGGCCTTCATCCCCTGGACCTTTCAGCCGCGCAACACGCGCATGGAGATGCGCGAGACCTCGTCCCACGAGTATCTCAAATTTCTGGCCCTGTGCCGCCTGTATCTGGACAACATCGACAACATCCAGGCCTCCTGGGTCACCCAGGGTCCCATGGTCGGGCAACTGGCTCTCCTGTGGGGGGCCAACGATTTCGGCTCGACCATGCTGGAGGAAAACGTCGTCGCGGCCACGGGGGTGCACTTTCTCCTGCCTGAATCCCAGTTGCGTTCGCTGGTTGAGCGCGCCGGTTTTACGCCCCGGCGGCGGACCATGGACTACACCCTGTGCGAGGAGGTCGCATGAGTTTTGTTTCCCTTGAACAAATGCCCCTGTCCGAAACCCTGGAGCGCATCTCGCGCCTGCGGGCCAACATGGCCGAAGCCTGCCCCGAAGCATCGGGAATCCTGGTCTTTTCGCGTCTTGGCATCTACCATCTGAGCGGGGTCTGGGCCAGCGGGGCGCTGTGGGTGCCCATGACCGGCGAGCCCGTGCTGCTGTGCCGCAAGGGCGTGGAGCGTGCCCAGCTTGATTCGCCGCTGGAGCGCATCATGGAGTTCAAGTCGTATTCGCAGTTGCCCGGCCTGCTGCAGGAGGCCGAGGCTCCCCTTGGCGATACCGTGGCCGTTGAAATGACGGGGCTGAGCTGGTCCATGGGCGAGCTTTTGCGGTCGAAGCTGCCGGGGATCACCCTGGTTCCCGGCGACACGGCCCTGGCCTGGACCCGCGCCGTGAAGACCGAGTGGGAGCTGGCCAAGCTGCGGCTGGCCGGTGCCCGCCACGACATGGCCTTGAACGACACACTGCCCGACCTCATTCGCCCCGGCATGACCGAGCGTGAGATTGCCCTCGCTGTATGGGACGCCTTTTACAGGCACGGGCACCAAGGCATGATGCGCATGCAGAACGCGGGAGAGGAGATTTTTCTGGGCCATGTCGCGGCCGGGGATTCGGCCAACTATCCCAGCGTGTTCAACGGTCCGCTGGGCCTGCGCGGGGCCCACCCGGTGCTTCCTTTCATGGGCTATTCCGGCAAGGTCTGGCAGCGCGGGGAGCCGCTGGCCCTTGACTGCGGATTTTGCCTGGAAGGCTACCACACGGACAAGACCCAGGTGTACTGGGCCGACGAGTCCGTCATCCCTGAAGAGGCGGACCGTGCCCAGGATTTCTGCCTGCAGATTCAGGAGCATCTGAGCAGCCGCCTGGTGCCCGGAGCCATTCCGTCGGAGCTTTACCGTGACTGCATCCGCATCGTGCTGGCCAACGACATGGGCGAGGGATTCATGGGCCTTGGCCGCAACAAGGTCGGATTTTTGGGCCACGGCATCGGCCTGGCCATCGACGAATGGCCGGTCATCGCCCCCACCTTTGACCGTCCGCTGCAGGAAAACATGGTTCTGGCCCTGGAACCCAAGATCGGCATCGCGGGTTTGGGCATGGTCGGTGTCGAGAATACCTTCGTGGTCACGTCCGAGGGCGGCAAGTGCCTGACCGGCGAGCGGTTTGGCCCGACTTTTCCCTCGTAGCGCATGTGGCGGTAGTCTTTATAATGTGCTAGATATATTAATAAGCATTTTTCGGAACTTAAGTACGAGGATTCATGACCCAAAAACGCAGACTCTGGCTCATCGACGCCGGGTATCTTTTCAACGCCCGGCACAGTGTGCGCAGTGGGTACGAATTCAGCTACCTGCGCCTCAGGAACCATCTGGAACAGGACGGACTCATCTGGCGGGCCTATTACCTCAACTCCACCCCCAACCCGCCCTCGGACGGGCAGGACAATTTTCATCGCTGGCTGCGCAGCGGGCCGCCCTTTGGCCCCAAGATCATCACCAAGTTCTATGCCCTCAAGCAGCAGCGCGCCGACAAGGCCTATTGCGAGGAGTGCGGACAGAAGGTGTCGCTCAGGTGCCAGAATCAGGGCTCGGATTCCACTCACCGGGTCTTCAATGAGATACAGAAGGGCGTGGACGTGGCCATCGCCACCCTGTCGCTCATTCATCAGCGCAATTATGACACTCTGATGCTGTCCTCCGGCGACTCGGACCTGCTCGACGCCGTGGAGCATCTTTCGGAGCAGGGCAAGAGCATCGAACTTGTGGTTTTTCGGGACGGCGTATCTTCGGAGTTGCAGTGCCGGGCTGATCGCATATACTGGATCAACGATTTCGCATCCGAAGTGGATAATTCCTTCCGTGATTCGACGGGAGAAGGCGATAACCCCTGAAGGCCAAAGGCCAAGGATGGAGTGAATATATGAATACGGACAAACTCGCTTCCGAGTATACCTTCGGCGAAGAGGTCGCCAACAGCATCACCCACGCCATCGCCGCCGGACTGTCCATCGCCGCTCTGGTGGTGCTCATCGCCCGGGCCTTGTCCCATGGCGACGCCTGGCACGTGGTCAGTTTCTCCATTTTCGGGGCAACGCTCATCCTGCTCTACATGGCGTCCACCCTTTACCACGCCATTCCGCTGCCACGGGCCAAGCGCATTCTCAAAACTCTGGACCACAGTGCGATTTTCCTGCTCATCGCCGGGACCTACACGCCGTTCATGCTGGTCAACCTGCGCGAGACGGTGGGCTGGACCGTCTTCGGGGTGGTCTGGCTGCTGGCCGTGGCCGGGGTCGTGCTCAAGTGCTGCTTCGTGTATCGTTTCAAACGCCTGTCCCTGACCATCTATCTCGGCATGGGCTGGCTCTGTGTCCTCATCGGTCGCGACATGTACGCGACCCTGTCCGGGGCGAGCCTGCTCTTTCTGGCTTTGGGCGGTCTGGCCTATACCCTGGGGGTCATTTTCTACGTCTGGGATCGTTTGCCTTACAACCACGCCATCTGGCATCTTTTTGTCATTGCGGGCAGCACCATGCATTTCTTCTCCGTGCTGCACACCCTCCCGTCCTAGCTCGTGTCCGACTGGTTCGTGTATGTGCTGCGCTGCGGCGACGGCAGCCTCTATACCGGCATCACCACCGACGTGTCCCGTCGCTTGGCCGAACACGCTTCCGGCGGCCCCAGAGCGGCCAAGTACCTGCGCGGTCGCGGGCCGCTGGAGCTTGCCTTCTCAGCTTTAGCGGACAGCAAGTCTGCAGCTTTGACCATGGAAAGATGGATCAAGGCGCAACCCAAAAATCGCAAAGAAAAAATAATCTCCGGGCAACTTCCCTTGCCCAGCGCGGATTGCTGATTCAGCTTCCTTCCCCTGAGTGCCCATTGCGATGCACAGCAATAAATGCTGGGGCTGTGATGTGAGGTCAAGAACGCTGGAGGAAAACCCCCAGCGAGTCCGGGAGGCAAGATGTGGCGGGGCACGCAAAGGCGCGGGCAGGTTTCCCCGCGCCTTTGCGTGTTTAAGGCAGTTCCTGGTTCAGTGCCTCTTTGAGCTGGCCGCTGGTGAACATGTCGCGCAGCACGAGCGGGCTGTCGGGGTTGTCCTTTGAGAAGATGGCCAGGATGGGGATGGATTTGGAGCCCAGGTTTTCGAGCAGGGCCATGAGCTCCGGGTCGTGACGGGTCAGGTCCACGCGCATGAGAATGGCGTTGTGCTCTTTGGCGAATTTGGCGCTTTTTTCCGGCGCCAGCACGGTTTTTTCCAGGAATTTGCAGTTGGGGCACCAGTCCGCCGTGAATTCGAGGATCAGGTTTTCCTGGCCGTAGAGGGCCTCGAAGCGCTGCATCTCGAAGTTCTGCCATGGGTCCGGGTGCTCTGCGGGCCGGAAGAGAAACGCTGCGGCCAGAACGATCATGCCTACGGCAAGGCCCCGCAGCGACCACCTGCGTATTCTGGTCTGATTGAGATCTGTCCATTTTCCCCAGATCCAGGCCGAAAGGGCAATGACCCACAGCAGGATGAGTACGCTCAGGTATTCCGTGGTCGGAAGCAGGCCGAACAGATATACGCATGTCGCGGCCAGAAGAAAGGCGAGGATGCGCTCAAGATGCAGGGTCCACGCACCGGGCTTGGGCAGGAAGCGATACAGGCCTGGAAAGACGGACATGGCCAGATAGGGGGATGCCATGCCAAGGCCGATGCAGCTCAGGACCAAGGCGATGATGTCCGGCGGCTGTATGAGGGCCCAGGCCAGTACCCCGCCCAGAAAGGGGCCGCTGCACGGGGTGGCCAGGATGGTGGCCAGGACGCCCGTGGTGAAGGATTCCAGGCGCGGGTGATGGGTTTTGCCCTTGATCTTGCCCTTGAGGTCGATGAGGGGGAGGTCATAGACCCCGAAGAGGCTCAAGGACAGGGCAAAGACAATGGCCGTCAGGGTGATGATGGCGGCCGGTTCCTGGAAAATCTGCCCCCAGGCCATGCCGGTGGCGGCGATGATTCCGGCCAGGATCAGGAAATAGACCATCATGCCCAGCGCAAAGAACAGGTTGTGGGAGCGAAATGCCCGGCGCTGGCTTTGCGGCACGCTGTCTACTGCGGGGATGAAAGAGCGCAGCTTCAGGGTGATGACCGGCAGCACGCAGGGCATGAAATTGAGGATCAGACCGGCCAGAAAGGCCAGCGCGGCCGCTTTTGACAGTGTCTGGACCTCGAGGCCGGGCGCGAAATAGCGCGGCGCGAAGGTCCGGACCGCGGGCGCGCCACCCGCATCGACGGTGCTGGTCGGGTCAGGGGCGAGGTCCTCGCCGGCGCCGGGAACGGATAGGAGGAAACGCGGCCACCACAACTGGTCTTCGGCCAGGGGCAAATCGCCGGCATCGGCGACGGTGAGTTCGAGCTGCTCCTTGATGGGCTGGCAGGTGGTCGCAGAGCAGAGCAGGGCCTTGATGCCAGCGGTGACCGTGGTCGGCCCGTTCCCCAGCGGAATGAAAAATGGTGTCGGCCCGTCGTAAAGGTCCACGGTCAGACTGGGGTCGAGAGGATCCTGGCCCAAAATGGGAGGCGGATAGAGCGGCGACATGCTGTTGCCGCTGCTTGCTGCCGTGATCACGGTGGGAAATCCTGACGGACCCTGTACGTTTCCGTACGCGTACCACCCCGGCCCCGGGGTCAGGGTCAGCACTGCAAGCACGGGATTTTCAGGCTGGGCTGTGCGGAAAGCCTGCAGGGTGAGCTCGAACGGTTCAGCGGCCTGGACCGGAGCGGCCAGGCAGAGAAGCAGGAAGAAATTCAGCAGAAGGCGGGTCGAAAATTTCATTGTTTCTCGGGGTTGGGGGTGCGTTTGGGTGCGCGGGTTGGCAAGACTCTTCCTTTTAGAGTCTTCATCCGTTTGAGGCAAGTTCGAGGTTGACCGGAGACATTGGTAAAAAAGCCGGGAGCCTCCCAGTGGAAGACTCCCGGCGCGCAAGGAGAGAAAAGTGCGGGCCGGGAAACCCCGGCCCGGATGGTTATTTCAGGTGGTCGGCCAGCACTTCGGCGATGTGCCGCACGGCGAAGCCGGATTTGTTCACTTCAGCGCCGCCGCGCAGCTGCATGATGCAGCCCGGGCATTCGGTGACCAGCACTTCCGCGCCGGTGCGGCCGGCGTCGGTCAGCTTGTTCTTGAGGATCTGTTCGGAAATCCCCGGGAACTTGGCCGAGTAGGTGCCGCCGAATCCGCAGCAGACCTGCTCCTGCTCCGCCTGAGCATATTCATAGCCGCCCAGGGCCAGCAGCTGGCGGGGCTGTTCGACTACGTCCAAACCACGGCAGAGGTGGCAGGGGGCGTGCAGGGTGGCGCGTTCGTGGGTCTGTTTGAAGTTGTCGGCGGTTACGCCGAGCACGTCGGTCATGAAGGCCGAGAAGGGCATGACCTTGTCGGCAAAGGCCTTGGCCTCGGCGTCGTTTTCACCAAGCAGGAACGGGTAGTTGTGCTTGAGGTGCGAGGCGCAGGAGGCGCACAGGGTGATGACGTAGTCGTAGTCGCCGCTCATGGCCGCGATGTTCTGTTTGGCTACGTCGACGCCCGCTTTCTTCTCGCCCATCATCTGCAGCGGCAGGCCGCAGCAGGACTGGTCCATGGGGAATTCCACAGCCACGTTGTGCGCCGCCAGGACCTTGACCGCCGCTTCCATCTGCTCCGGATAGACAAAGTCCTGCACGCAGCCCGAGAACAGGGCGATGCGGTACTTGGGCTCGGAAACCGTGGGTTTCAGCGCCGCGAAACGATCCCGGAAGGGCTTGGCGGCAATGGCCGGCAGCGCCTTGAACCCATGATCCTTGGAGAAGATGTGGGGCAGATGGCGGATGTATTGCGTGCCGCCGGTCAGCGGACGCTGGGCCATCTTGGCCGTGCGCAGGAAGGCGTGGAAGAGCTTGCGGTTTTTGAGCAGCTTGCCCAGCAGCATGGAGGGCAGCGGATGGCCGTCCTCGTCCAGGATGCGCGCGTGGATTTCCTTGATCAAAAGGGGCAGGTCGATGCCCGCGGCACAGATGTGCTTGCATGCCTGGCAGTTGATGCAGTTCTGGACCAGGTTCTTGGCCTTGTCCTTGCCGTGGAAGAAGTAGGTCAGGATGAGGCCGATGGCGCCGATGTAGATGTGGCCCATCTGGTGGCCGCCGACCATGCGGTAGACCGGACAGACGTTGGCGCAGGCGCCGCAGCGTACGCAACGCAGGACCTGGGCGAAGAGGGGATCCTTGGCCATTTCGCTGCGACCGTTGTCCAGGAAGATGATGTGCATCTCTTTCTTGCCGTCGGGTCCGGGCTGACACTCGTTGGCGCCGCTGATCCAGGTCACGTAGGAGGTGATGGCCTGACCCGTGGCGTTCTTGGGAACAACGCGCAGGATTTTCAGTGCGTCTTCGAGACTGGCGCAGAGCTTGTCGATGCCGGCGATGGCCACGTGCACGCGGGGCAGGGTGGTGACCAGACGGGCGTTGCCTTCGTTGGTCATCAGGCCGATGGTGCCGGTCTCGGCGATGGCGAAGTTGGCTCCGCTGACGCCCATGTCCGCATCGGCGTATTTCTGGCGCAGCTCGCGGCGGGCGACCTTGACCAGACGCTGGATGTCCGAGGGCTGGTCATGCTTGGTGACCTGCGAGAAGAGTTCCGCGACCTGATAGCGGGACAGGTGAATGGCCGGCATGACCATGTGGCTGGGGCCTTCGTGCCGAAGCTGGATGATCCATTCGCCAAGGTCCGTCTCGACCACTTCGAGTCCGTCTTTCTCCAGGCGGTGATTCAAGAGGGTTTCCTCGGCCGTCATCGACTTGGACTTGACGATCACCTTGCACTTGTTCTCGGCCGCGATGCGGGCCACGATCTCGTTGGCCTCGTCACCGTCCTTGGCCATGTGCACTTTCACGCCGTTGGCTTCGGCCTTGGCCTTGAACTCGGCATACAGCTCGTCCAGGCGGGTCAGGCCGGCATCCTTGGCATCAGCCACTGCCTTGATCAGGGCTTCCACGTCGTATTCGCGGAAGGCGTTGGCCCGGCCAACGGGGTAGGCCGTAGCGAATTTGTCCATGGCTCCGCGCAGGAAGGTGTTGTCCAGAGCTTCGCGCAGTTCGTCGTTGTATTCGGAAAGATTTTTGGCCTTCTGCATTACTTGTCCTCCAGAATCAGGATGTGCAGTTCCAGGGGCCCGTGCACGCCCAGGGCCAGAACGCGTTCGATGTCAGCGGTGCGGCTCGCGCCGGTGACAAAGGCCAGATAGTTGGGCTTGCGGCTCATGAAACCCTTGAGTTCGGCGTACATGTCCTCGGCCGTGGCGCGAATGCGTGACTTGGGGATGACCGCGACGTGGATTTCGCTGACCATGGTGGCCAGGCGCAGTTCTTCGCTCGACGAATCGATGACCAGGCTGCCGGTCTCGGCAATGCCGTAGTCGGCGACGGTGAAGCCGATGTCGATGCCGGCCAGATGGCTGCGCATCCCGTCCTTGATGACGGAGATCTGGCGGGTCCCCGCCTGCTTGACCAGTTCGGCCATGTCGGTGTCGCTTAAGGCAGGGGCGGCGATGATCTTGCCCCATTCCTTGAGCTCGCACAGGTCTTTACCCTTGCCCGACAGGGTTTCTTCACAGCCGCTCATGAGCAGCTGACAGGCTTCTTTCTGGGCGCACAGATCAACAGTGTAGGCGATAGCCTGGGCCATGGAGTCCACTTCCGATACAATGGCCGAAACTATTTCCGCTTTCTTCCGGAATTTTTCCAAAACTTCTGGGGTTGCTCCCATACGTCCTCCTGGGTGAATTCATTTGACGTTGCGTAGGCAGGATGCGTGCCATCATGCTTTTCGGATTGTCAGTTTATAATTTCAATGTGTTAGAGTGCTCGGTAAAGCGTGTGCAAAGTGGATGCGTCCAGGGTTGCGTGATTTCACCCAGCGTCATCGGGGGAATTGGCCCAGTCTGTGTCGCTATCAGCCTCCTGCTTCCGCAGTCGCTTGAGCATTTCCGTTGCGGCGATGCCGCCTGACTCCGTCAGTTCCCCGAATTTCAAGGACGCGCGCAGTTCGTCCAGAAGGTCGTCGAATCCGGGGTCTTTTTGTTTCGAAAAAACATGATGCGCCCCTTGGCGAATGGCCACGGAATCGACGCCGCGATCGATCAGCGCCTGGAGGAGGGGTTTCCACGCATCGCGGCCGAGGTTTTCCAAGGCCACGGCCGCGAGCCAGACCACGTCGGAGTTGCGGTCTTCAAGGGCATCGACCAGCGCCGGAGCGGAGCGGGGATCGCGCAAAGCGCCCAGAGCCTTGGCCGCAGCCCAGCGCACATGGTGGTCTTTTGCAGTCAGCAGGGCCCGGCACAGGGGAGGGACGGCCGGTTCGCCAAGGGCCTGCAGCCCTTCGCGCCCTTTCTTGCGGATCAGGCCGTCTTTGTGTTCGAGCATGGCCATGAGATCAGACAGGGACAAATCATTGAATTCTTCGGGGGACATGGCGGATTTCCTAGGATAAACGTGGCTGGATCTGAATATCCATATAAGCACGATTTGGGAAAAATGTCCCGCGGAAAAGTCAATCCTGTCTGGAACACTCATCCAGAAGATACAGGATGCTCCGGTAGGGGATGTTGCCGTGCCTGCTCAAACCGATTTCGCAGGTTCGTGAGGTGGAGTACCCTGCGTCGCAGCCCGCGACCTGCCCGGCCAGGGTGGCCAGCGCCGAGGCGTTGAGGTCCGGGCGATGGAACCCCTTGTCTCCGGAAAAACCGCAGCAGAGTATGCCCTGGGGCAGGACGACCTCGCGGGCCAGGTGCCGGGCCAGGTCCGCGAAGGCCTCGGTCAGTCCCATGAGGCGGGTGGAGCAGGTCGGGTGCAGGGCGATGCTGCGGTCCACTGGGGCGAGCTTCAACCGGGGCAGCAGAAAGGCACGGGCAAATTCGATGGGTTCGTACAGGGCAAGGCCGGGGATTTCCTTTTTCATGCGCGCAAGACACGGGCTGGTGTCGCAGAGGATGGGGTGGCGGCCGTTGTCCGAAGCCTCGCGCAAGGCGAGCTGAAGTTCCCTGACCTTCGATCTGGCCTGGTCGTATAGGCCCTTGGTCTCGAAAGCCTTGCCGCAGCAAAGGTTGTTCACATTCTCCGGGATGCGCACCGTTAATCCGGCCCGCTCCAAGAGCCGCACCGTGACTTCGGGCAGGGGTTCAAGGCGGTCTTCACGGGTGTCGCCCATGGTCCGAACCGCGCAGGAGGGCAGGTAGACGACCACATCCCCTTTCGCCTTGGCCGGCTTGCTCTTGGGAAGCGATCCTGCCGCACGGGGCAGATTCCTGGTCCAAAGTGGCAGCCTGCCGCCACTCATGCGTGCCAGGATGCGGCTGGCCGCTTCCATCTTTTCCGGGCCAAGGGCCAGATGCGCCAGATCGGCCGCTCCCAGTACGCCGCGAACCAGGGTCGTTGCCGCTGCAAAGTTCGCGGACACGGCGCCCGCTGCCATGCGCGTGCCGGGCGTGCCGCCCGCATGCCGCAGGTCGCGGATGAAGGACGCCACATCGATGGCCAGGGGGCAGCGGGTGGTGCACAGCCCATCCGTGGCGCAGGTTGATTCGCCAAGCTCGGTAAAGGCTTCGCGCCATGTTTTGGCTTCTTCGCGCGCTCCGGTCTGTTCCAGGCGGGTGATTTCCCGCCAGGCGGCGATGCGCTGGCGCGGGGTGAAGGCGATGTGCCGCGACGGACAGACCGGCTCGCAGAATCCGCAGTCCACGCACATGTCGATTCCGGGGTGGCTGGTCAGGGGGAGTTTGAGGCCCCGCAGATGCTCATCCGGATCTTCGTTGAACATGACGCCGGGGTTCAGCACCCCGTGCGGGTCGAGCAGGGATTTGATCTCGCGCATGATCGCATGGACGGTGTCGCCCCATTCCTGACGCACGTAGGGCGCGATGGAGCGGCCGGTGCCGTGTTCGGCTTTGAGCGATCCGTCGAAGTCGCGGGTGATGAGCGTGGCCAGATCGTCCAGAAATCGGTGCAGGCGGTTGAGCTCTTTGGGGTCGCTGATGCGTGTCGGCAGGGTGAAGTGGAAATTGCCGTGAAAGGCGTGCCCCATGATCCCGGCTTCGTAGCCGTGGCGCGCGAACAGGCGCTGAAAGGCGATGCAGCCCTCGGCCAGGCGTTCCACGGGGATGTTGATGTCTTCGGTGATGACGAATTCGTCGGCTGCGCGGAAGCTGGTTACCGCCGAGAAGAGTCCGCGTCGCACGCTCCACAATCGTTCGCATTCGACGGCGTCCGTGGTGAAGCGGGGCGGGATGACCTGCTCGATGCCGCTGAGCGCGGAGAGGATCGCCTCGGTGTTGCGGGAGAGTGTTTCGCTGTCTGCCGCGCGGGTCTCCATCAGCACGGCGCAGGCTTCCCCGTCCAATTCGCGCAGTACGGGCGGAGCCAGGGGCAGGCTTTCCACGGCGCGGATGGAGGTGCGGTCCAGAAGCTCGGCGGCCTGCACCGGACATCCCTCGCGCAGGGCCATGACCGCCCGCGCTGCCGCGCCCAGGTCGGGGAAGATCATGAGCGCCGTGGCCCGCAGGGGGTACACTGGCACCGTGTCCAGGGTCACGGAGCTGACAAAGCCCAGGGTGCCCTCGGAACCGATCATGAGGTGGGTCAGGATGTCCACTGGATCGTCAAATTCGGTCAGCGCGTTGACGCTGTAACCCGTGGTGTTCTTGATGGAATATTTGCGCCGGATGCGCTCCGTCAGGGCCGGGTCGTCCATGACGGCGCGGCGCAGTTCCGAGAGGCGTTTCAAAACATGGGCGTGACTGACGCGAAAGGCAGCCACGCTGTCCGGGTCTTCGGTATCCAGAAGTGTTCCGTCGGCCAGGATGAGGCGCATGTGGCGCATGGTGGCGAAGGTGTTCTGGTCCACGGTGCAGCACATGCCGGCGGCGTTGTTGGCGACCATTCCGCCGATGGTCGCGGTCGACGCCGAGGCCGGGTCCGGGCCGATGCGCCGTCCGTATGGGGCCAGCGCCGCGTCGGCTTCCGAGCCCGTCAGCCCGCAACCCAGGCGGATGGAGCCGCCGTCTTCAAGCACCGCGTGCGAGCGCCAGAGCGGTCCCCGGATGCGGGCCACAACGTCCTCGCCCGTGACCTGGCCGTTGAGACTCGTGCCTGCCCCGCGAAAGGTCACGCCGCCGCCGTGTTCACGCAGCGCCGCCAGGACGGCCAAAAGTTCACCTTCGCTCTCAAGGTCGACCACGGCCCTGGCGCGGGGCTGGTAGATGCTGGCGTCCAGAGAGAAGACGCGCACCCGTACGGGATCCAGATGCAGGCGATGAGACGGCACAATCTGGGACAAGGCGGCGGTCAGGGACGATGGCAGGGACATGGGCGCTCCGTAAGGTCGATGCCCCAAGCCGTGGCGGACGGATCGGAGCGTGCACTGGAAGGACAAAATCAGTATGGGGGCGGCGATGCGAAGTCAATGCGGAGCTTCATGGTCAGGTTACACCTCTCCTGCGGAACCTGGTGCGTACGCAGAAAAGGGTTGCAAAGCGCGGTACTGATCGATAATTGTTTATTCTTTACATTTTCTTTCTTTTGAAATTTAATAAAAACAGCGGCTTGTGTCATTCGCTCAGCGCAGTGTGTGGGCAGCCCCGGAGGAATCGATGAAGATGAAAGTTTTGGTGATCTTTCTGGCATTGACCGTTTTTGCCGCCGCGTCGGCTCAGGCGGAACGGGTTCTCAAGTTCGGACATATCGCGCCCACCCAGATCGAGAACAAGGATTTTCCCATGCACAAGGCGGCCCTGGCTTTTGCCGCGCATGTGGAGAAGGAGACCGGGGGTGAGATCAAAATCGAGGTTTTCCCCTTGGGCCAGCTCGGCAACGAACGCTCCATGCTGGAGCAGGTCCAGTTCGGGACGCTTGACATGATGGACTGCACCACGGCGGTCATGTCCAACCTCATTCCGCAGGTGGGATTGCTTGACCTCTTCTTTCTCTTTCCCAGCAAGGAAGTGGCCTACAAGGTGCTGGCCGACGAGGAGTTCAAGACCGTCATGGACGCGCTCATGCCCGGAATGGGGCTCATTCCCATCGGATACGCCGAAAACGAGATGCGGGACTTCGGTGTGCGCGACAAGACCATCACCTCGCCGGAGCAGATGAAGAGCGTGCGCGTAAGGGTCATGGATTCCCCCGTATTCCTGGAGAGCTTCCGCGCTCTCGGGGCCAATCCCGTGGGCATCCCTTTTCCTGAACTGTACACGGCCCTGCAGCAGGGCGCGGTGGACATGCAGGAGAACCCCATCCCGACCTCGGTCATGATGAAGTTCACGGAAGTGGCCAAGCATCTGACCCGCTCCTCCCATTCGCTGACCAGCCTCTACAAGATGGTCAGCCGTCCGGTCTGGGAGAGCCTTACCCCGGAGCAGCAGCAGATATTTCTCGATGCCGCCAAGATCGCCGAGGACATCAACCGCACCGAGAACACCAACATGCGCAACGAGCTTGAAAAGCTGGCCGTGGAAAAATTCGGGGCCACCATCGCGGACCTGACCCCGGAAGAGCGTCAGGCTTTCCACGATGCCGTGCTGCCCGTGCATGAGAAATTCGCCAATCAGGCCGGAAATATTCCAAACGACCCCAAGTTCGGCAAATACGCCGGCAAGCGCTACTACGACATGATCGTGGAAAAGGTGAATCAGTACAGCAACTAGTGCCTGACACCGAGGCCGCGACACGAAAGAGTCGCGGCCCCGGTGCGGCTTGAAACGGATACCACGGCAGGGCAATAGCCCTGCCTTTTTTGAGAGCACGATGAAAAATTTTCTGCGCATCCTCGGCAATATCGAGGAAATGGCCGTGGGCGGCCTGCTGCTGCTTCTGGCCGTGGGCACCACCATTCAGGTCTGCACCCGCTATTTTCTGGGCATGACCTTTGACTGGTTCGACGAGGGCAGCCGTTACCTGCTGGTCTTCGTGACCTTTGCCGGGGCAGGCCTGGCGGTCAAGCACGGCGCCCATTTCTCCATGGAGGCCGTGACCCAGTACTCCCCGCCGCGTGTGGCTGCGGGCCTGCGCGTTCTGGCCAACCTGCTCAGCGCCACGGTGATGCTGGTCGTCGCCTGGTACGGCTGGGAACAGACCGAGCTTTTGGCCCGCTACGGGATGACCACCGCTTCCCTGGGCATGCCCATGTGGGTGGCTTACCTGCCCATTCCCGTCTTCGGCGCGACCATTGCCCTGCGCTTTCTGCTGCGGGCCTTTGAACAGGCGCGCATCATGGTCGCGCGTGCACAGGAGCTCGACTGATGGTCTGGTTCATCGTTTGCGCCTTTCTGGGCCTGCTCCTGCTCTCCACGCCCATTTCCATCGTCGTCCTGGCCACCACGGCCGGGGCCGTGATCTTTTTCATGGATGTCCCCCTGACCGCGCTGGTGCAGCAGCTTTTTCGCGGTCTGGACAATTTTCTGCTGTTGTCCATCCCGTTTTTCATCCTGGCCGGCAACATCATGGCCGAGGGGCGCATCGCCCACTACCTGGTCCGTTCCATGGACGCCTGCGTCGGCCGTTTCCGGGGCGGCCTGGCCCTGGCAGGAATCCTGACCTGCATGTTTTTCGCGGCCATTTCCGGGTCAAGCCCGGCCACGGTCATCGCCGTTGGCAGCATCATGATCCCGGCGCTCATTCGCGCGGGCTACAGCGAGAAGTTCAGCATCGGCCTCATCACCAGCGCGGGGACACTCGGCATCCTCATCCCCCCGTCCATCCCCATGGTCCTCTACTCCCTGGTGGGCAACACCTCGGTCAGCGACATGTTCATGGCCGGCATCGTGCCGGGGGTGCTGAGGGTGGTCATTTTTGGCGCCTTTGCCGTGTACATGGCCCGGCGCTTCAACTGGGGCGCGACCTCGTCCCACTCCCTGGGCGAGACTCTGCGCATCCTCGGCCGCGCGTCGTGGGGCCTGGCCATGCCGCTCATCGTGCTTGGCGGGATCTACTCCGGCATCTTCACGCCCACGGAGGCGGCGGGGGTGTCCGTGGTTTACGCCCTCATGGTGGAGACCTTCATCTACCGCTCCATGACCTGGGAGAAGCTGCGCGTCATCCTGACCAAGAGCGCCGTGCTGTCCTCGGCCCTGCTCTTCATCATCGCCTGCGCCATGCCCTTCATCTGGCTGCTGACCCGCGAGCAGCTCCCGGTGCAGGCCGCCGAGTTCATCGCCGCGCACATCAGCAACAAGTACGTTTTCCTCTTCCTGGTCAACATCCTGCTGCTGGTGGTCGGTTGCGTCATGGACATCGTGACCTCCATCCTGGTGCTCACGCCCATCTTCCTGCCCATGCTCAACCATTTCGGCATCGACCCCGTGGCTTGGGGCATCATGATGATCGTCAACGTGGAGATCGGTTTCCTGACCTTTCCCTTCGGTCTGAACCTGTTCGTGGCCATGGGCATCACCAAGAGGCCCCTGACGTACATTGCCAAGGCAGTGATGCCTTTTCTGCTGCTCCTCTTTCTGTGCCTGCTGCTGGTCACCTACATCCCGATCATTTCCACCTGGCTGCCGACGGCGCTTCGATAACGGGGCTTGCTGGCACAAAAAAAAACCGCATGCGACGTTCCGTATGCGGTTTTTTTTGTGCCGGAGGATTATCCGGATACATGGCCAAGGTGTCAGTGCGCGGCCTGAGTCTCCTCGATGGCCGAGCAGCAGACCATGTTGCGCCCGTTGGTCTTGGCCTGATAGAGGGCCATGTCCGCATTGCGCAGCAGGGCTTCCGGAGGGGTCAGGGCACAGGGCTTGATGCCGGCGATGCCGATGGAAGCCGTGACCCGGAAGCGTTTTTTCTGGAACCGGAACACGGTCTGGCCGATCTGGGAGCGCAGGCGTTCCGCCAGGATCCAGGCCTGGTCCTCCCTGGTCTGCGGCAGGATGACAACGAATTCCTCTCCGCCGTAGCGGGCGGGAAAATCCGATTCTCGCAGCGTATTGTTCAGAATCTTGCCCACTTCGCGCAGCACCATGTCCCCGGCCTGGTGGCCGTAGGTGTCGTTGACGGACTTGAAGTAGTCCAGATCGATCATCATCAGGCTCACTTCGTCCTGGTGGCGCTGGTGGCGCTTCATCTCTTCGCGCAGGCGGATGTCAAAATGGTGACGATTGGAGATGCGTGTCAGGCCGTCGTGGTCCGCCCTGGCCTTGGTCTTGCGGAATTCCAGGCCGTTGCGCATGGCCAGGGCGAGATGATTGGCTGCGGAGCTGAGGATGCGCAGGCGGTCCTGCCCCAGCTTTGAGGCTTCCTGCGAGCAGATGACCAATGCGCCGAAGGGTTCGGGGCCCAGGCTCAGCGGCAGGGTGATGAGCTGTTCAAGCTCCGGCGGGTTGTCGTGATTGCTTTCCTTGAGCTCCAGCACCGACACTTGGTAGCCGCGTACCTCGTTTTTGCCCAGGCGGGTCGCAACACTCAGCAGGTGGTTGGTCCATTCTGTCTGCCTGACATGCGGGAAGGTGCCCGGCAGGAAAAGCTCCGCTTCGGTCTGGCCATCGTTTTCAGCCCAGAAGACGGCGAGCACCGCGCTGACGTCGAGCAGCAAAGCGAAGTCCTCGGCGCAGTTGGTCAGGATGGCCGCCGGGTCAAGAGTTTGGCTGGCCCTTGTAAGGAGCTGGTTGAGAAAGGCGAGCTGTTCGTTCTTGCGGGCCAGAAGCTCCCGTTCGAGACTGATCTCGCGCGCCATGAGGAAGATGTCGTCATACATGCTGGACACTTCTTCCGCCTGTCCCAGGGCGCGGGCAATTTTTGCCCCGTCCAGCGGGCAGGTCACAAGGGTGAGGAAAAAGCCCGAAGCAGCGTATTCCATGGCCTGTTCGTCATGTTGGTCGACAATGAGCAGGAACTGCCAGGATCTGCTCTCGGCCAGGCGCTCCCGGTCATCCGAAGTCAGTTTTTTCCATGCGGAAGCGGCCACGAAGGCAAGGCCACCCTGCATTTGTTCACGCATAAATTCCCGTCCCGACGCAAATGAGCGGTTCTCGAAAACCCTTCCTTGGGGCAGGTAAGCCTCAAGCTGGGCAGCGAGTTCGGTGTCAAGCGCCAGACCCAGACAGGGGCGGGTCGAGGTGTCCATGAAATCCTCCAGAGCAACGTGAAATTGACGATCTGCACAGCTTTAGCAAGTTTGTTGCCAATCGCGTCTGTGCCTCTGGGGATGAAGATGCGACATGATCCGGGGCATGCCTGCGCGTTTAAAAAAAAATCGACCCTACGGCCTGCAGGAAATCAGGCCCGGATATTGCTTGACGCGGGCATGGCAAAATATCCCGGCCCTGTCTGGGGCACTCTTGACCCCTTTGTGGAGGGCGGCCCCGTTCTCGGACGCAAGGTGGCCAACGCGGGCTTTCTGCAGGCGCTTTTCGAGGTCGATCCTTTCGCGGAATACCATTTCTTTCTGCCTGACAGGCAGAGCGGCAAAGGCCTGGAATCCTTTGTGCGGTCCGTTGTCCCGTCCATCGGGGCCAAGGTCCGCATCCTGCCGCGAACCGCCTTGCCCGCATCCTTGGCTGCGACCCGGTATCACGCGTTTCATCTTTCCGACTGCCTGACTTCCCAGGGTTTTTTGGCCGCGCTTCGGAACAGCATGGCTTCAAACGTCTTTCCCATAACAGGGGTGACCCATTCCCTGTCCTATGCCCGCTACGGACAGAGTTTCGCCCAGCACGTCTGGGCCGGGGCCACGAGGCGGGACTGTATCGTCTCCACGTCGAGGGCCGGCGCGGAGGTGGTGCGGGAGGAGATGGCGGCCCTTGGCGAAGTGCTGCACGCCCCTCAGCCGCAGGTTGCCGTGGTGCCCCTTGGGGTGTGGTGCCGGGAATTTGCGGCCCCGCAGGGCGAGCCGCCGTCAATGGTGCCGGAATCGAAGATTGTCTTTCTGGTGCCGGGGCGCATCAGCCCGTATTCCAAAATGGATATCCTGCCCTTGCTGCGCGCCTTCCAGCGTCTGCGACAGAGCGGTTTGGGTCTTGGCGATGTCTGTCTGGTCCTGGCCGGGAACCCCGACGAGGGCACTTCCCTGCCCGGAACCCTGACCAATCTGGCGGCCAATGTCGGCCTTGAACTCATCGTCGTGCGCTGTCCCGACGATCAGGCCAAGAAGGCTCTGCTGAACCGCGCCGACGTTGTCGTGTCTTTGGCCGACAACCCGCAGGAAACTTTCGGACTGACCATCCTGGAGGCGGCGGCTGCCGGAAAGCCCGTCATCGCCTCGGACTATGACGGGTATCGCGATCTGGTGGTTCATGGGCAGACGGGATTTCTGGTTCCCACCGTGGACAGCGGGGATGTGGACGACGTCTCGCTGCTGGCGCCCCTGCTGTACGACAGCGCCTATCACCTGTGGTTGGCCCAGGATGTGGCCGTGGATGTGGGCGAGCTGGCGGGTCACCTGCGCGTCATGCTGCAGCAAAAAGTGCGCGAGGCCATGAGTGTGGCCGCGCGCGAGCATGCCGTGGCCTTTGACTGGCCCGTGATAATCGGACGATATCTGGAACTGTGGGATCGGCTGGCCGGGGAACCGGCTCCCGGCCCGGGCGAAGGCGTCAGCCGGCATCCGCTGGCCCTGCAGCACGGGCGGATTTTTGCCGGATACCCTTCGCGGCGTCTGGGGGATGACGACATGCTGGAGCTCACGGCGCTGGGGCGTGCCGTGTACCGTGGCCAGGACTATCCTGTGGTTTATGCGGGCATCGAGGGCCGGGTCGACCTTGAACTCATGCGCAGGGTGTTGGTCTGGGTCCGCAATCCGCTCGCATGGAAGAGCCTGCGTGAAAAGGCTGACGGGGCGCACGGCCTTGCGTCCACGGTGATGTGGATGCTCAAGGGGGATTTGCTGCGCCTTGGTGCCGGATCGGGGAAATAGGCTTTCGTGTCTGCGCTTCGGGCTTCAGCCGTATTTTTCAAAATAGCCGCGTGGCGTGAGGATCTTGCCTCCAGCCAGGCGGCTTGAGCTGTTGCCGATGATGACGGTGGTCAGCATGTCGGCCCACTCCGGGTCGCAGCTGCCAAGGGTCGCGACCCGAACTTCCTGGTCCGGGCGGTAGGCGTTGCGCACGAAGCCGACCGGGGTTTTCGGGCCTTGATGCTCGGCCGCGATGGCCAGGGCCTGGCCGAGGTACGAATCGCGCTTGCGGGATTTGGGATTGTAGAGGGCGATGACGAAATCACCCTCCGCCGCGCAGCGCACACGCTTCATGATGGTCGGCAGCGGGGTCAGAAGATCGGACAGGGAGATGGACGCGAAGTCGTGCATGAGCGGCGCGCCGAGCAGGGCCGCGGCCGCGCACAGGGCGGGGATGCCCGGCACGACGTCAAGGTCGATGGTGTCCAGGAGTCCTTCGCGCTCCAGATACTCAAGGACCAGTCCCGCCATGCCGTAGACTCCGCTGTCCCCTGATGAAACCACCACTGTGTCCAATCCGGCGAGGGCGAATTCCACGGCCTTGGCGGTCCGTTCCATTTCCTTTTTCATGGGGCTTGAAAAAAGGGTCTTGCCGTGCAGCAGGGCCGGATCGACCAGCGTCATGTAGCGGTCGTATCCGACCACGGCCCCGGCGTGGCTCAGGCTGGCCAGGGCCATGGGGGCCAAAAGGTCCGCGCTGCCCGGTCCCAGCCCGACAACGCTCAGCCGGCCAGGCATACGGCCACCGTCACATTGCCGATGATGGTCTTGGGCACGATCAGCCGCGTCCGGGGACTCATTTTCAAGGCGGCCTGCACGCTCGCTGCTTCGCATACGCTCCCCACTCCTATTTTTTCCCGCACCCGCTCCGAGGGGTTCGGGACCTGTGTTTCGTCCAGGACGGATCCTGCAAAAAAATCCACGGGCAGACCAAGTTCGCGGCCCGCTTTCAAAAGCCCTTCTTCATCGGCCTTCAAATCCACGCTGGCCAGTCGTGCCAGGCTGGCGGGCGCCAATTCGTTATCCACCATGACTGTGGCCAAAGCCTGCAGTATTTCATCCCCGGACGCGCCTCTGCGGCAGCCGATGCCGACGCAGAGGCGGCGGGGGTGCAGGATCAGGCCCGGAGCATCTTCGGTTTTCCAGCTGACCAGTACCTGCGCCTGCTTTTCGTCCACCACTTCAAAAGAGTCTTCCATGCCTTCGTCGCCGCACAGACCGAGCAGATTGTCCGGGTCGTGCACCGTGACCCGCCCGCCCTCGGCCAGAACCGCGTTGACGTTCACGATGCGGTCCGGGTTTGCGATAACGCAGCCCCTGTCCTGTGCCAGGGTATCGATGGCGGGTTTGCGGGCCGTGTCCGTGGCCGTGGTGATGACGGGGCGACCGCCCAGGTGGGCGGCGATGCGCCGGGCCAGGTCATTGGCTCCGCCGAGATGGCCGCTGAGCAGACTGACGACATGCTCGCCGTTCTGATCGCAGACAATCACGGCCGGATCCGTGGTCTTGGACTGCAGCAGGGGGGCGATGCTGCGTACGACGATACCTGTGGCGGCCACGAAGACGTGGGCGTGGTACAGTGGGAAATTGGCGCGAACCTGATCGGCGATGCGTTCAAAACCCTGCGCTCCATCCCCGGCCAGACGGCCGGGAACGAAAATGTCGGCCGGGGCCATGCCCGCGATGCGTCCGGCCAGGAAGAGGCCCTGCCTCGTCATGGCGTAGACGGCCATGCGTGGCCAGGTCTGCGGACGCTCGGCCTGACGGAAACCGTGCCCGAAGGAGGCGGCATAGAGCCGGGACTGGACCTGCGGGGCTGTCTCGCCGGGCAGGATCAGGAAAACGGCCTGACGGGTGATGCCGCCCTCCCGTACGCTGTGCTCAAGCCCGCCCAGCGTGGTGCGGATGATCGCTTCGCCCGGATGTCCGACCTTGTGGCCGATGACGATGACCGTGCTCTCGGCAAGGCCCGCCAGGCGGAGTTCTGCGGCGAGCTCACCGGCCTTGTCCGCCGACAGGTACACGGCCACGGACGAGCCGTGCCGTGCCAGCTTGCCGAGGCGTTCGGACTCCGGGACAGGGGTGCGGCCATGCAGGCGCGTGATGATGAGGCTCTGGGTGGTCTCGGGTACGGTGAAGGACACGCCTGCCCGGGCCGCTGCGGCAAAGGCGGCGGTTACGCCGGGGATGATGGCCCAGGTCACGCCGTCGCGGTCCAGCAGGGCAATCTGCTCGCGCACGGAACCAAAAAGGGACGGGTCCCCGGTGTGCACCCGCGCCACCAGACCACCGTTACGCGCAGTCTCAAGCATCAGCGCGTGGGTCTCATCCAGGCTCATGCCTGCCGAATCGGCGACTATGGCTCCCGGTTTGGCGCAAGCCACCACTTTGGCGGGCACCAGAGACCCGGCATACAGCACCAGATCGGCCCGGGCCACAAGGTCCCGGCCGCGCACCGTGATCAGATCCGGTTCGCCGGGACCTGCGCCGATGAAATAAACCTGTGGAAAATTATTCATGTGTCGCTTGAGGGTTTTTGGGTTTCGAGAAGAAACACCGGATTGGAAGGCGCCAGCCGCAGGTCAGCCCCCAAGGGAGAGCTTGCGTGATGCATGAGTTGATGCACGGTCAGCGGCCAGCCCATTTGGGTGATGGCGGCGCGGGTGGCCTCAAGGGTGGACAAGAGCACGGCGGCCACCACCATGCGCCCGCCGGGAGAAAGCAGCGCCGCGCACTGGGCAAGAACCGGGGCCGAGGCCCCGCCGCCGAGGAAGATGTGGGTGGGTAAAGAAGAAAAAGAAGAATGGGAAGAATAGGACATATGGGTCGTATAGGACATATGGGACGTATGTTGAAGGAAAGCAGGGCGCTTCTCCTGCGCCTTGTCTGCCTTTTTATAGGTCCCATGGGTCTCATAGGTCCTATAAGACCCATTCTTCTCCTCCAAAAATTCTTCCAGCGACGCGTGCACCACTTCCACCAGCCATGCCCCGGTGCGTTCCACGTTTTCCCTGATGTGCCGCACCCGCTGCGTTTGGCGCTCCACCGCAACCACGCGTCCTTTGCCCAGAAGCCGCGCGGCTTCCAGGCTGACGGCTCCGCTTCCGGCGCCCAGGTCCCACAGGGTTGCGTGCGGTGTCAGGCGCAGCAGAGAAAGGGCGAAGGCTCTTACGGGCTGCTTGGTCATCAGGCCCTGGTCGTGGGCCAGGGCGCCATCGTCCAGCCCCAGTTCCAGGGTCAGGGGCGGGGTTTGGGTGCGTTCCAGCAGAACCAGGTTGAGCGCGTGCCAGGTGCGTTGCGTGGCTTCGGCCAGAGTCAGTGTGGTCAGCCTTTCTTGTGGGGCGCAGAGGTTCTCGGCGACATGCATGCGCCAGCCCTTTACCCCGCGTTCAAGCAACCGCGCGGCGATGACGTCCGGGCTGTGCTGCCGATCCGTGTACAGGGCAACAAGGGAGTCATGGCTCAGGGCCGCGAAAAGCGGGGCGAGATCGCTGCGGCCGTGCAGCGAGAGGGCTCGGCAGTCGTGCCAGGGCAGCCCGAAGCGGGCGCAGGCGGTCTGCATGGCCGAGACATTGGGATGAAAGGTCAGTTCATGCGGGGCGAAGAACCGCAGCAGGCTCGCGCCGATGCCGTAGAGCAGCGGATCGCCGTCGGCCAGCACACAGACATTTTCATTCCTGGCGCGGTCGCGGATACGGGTCGCAAATTCATCCAAAGAGGTGAGCGTCAGCCGTCGATGCTCTTCAATGCCAAGTGCGTCTAGCAGCCGTGTTCCGCCCGCCACCAGATCCGCCGAACTGATCAGATCCGCCATTTCCGGGGAGCGGTGCGCGGCGCACAGCCCAAGGCCAAGAACATGAATCATGCGGCCTCCGGGGTCTGGTGCAGGACGTGGCCGGAGAAATCAAAGAGCAGGTAGCCGATGCGAATCTCCCGGCCGCAAAAGAGGCGGGCAAAGGCGGTGGCCTTGCCGGTCAGCAGGGAGAAGAGGGCTTTGCTTTGCGGCAGGGGTGCCAGCAGTTCAAGGGCTTGCATGGCGGTGTTGGCCCCGGCCACTTCCTGGCAGATTTGAGGGGTGAATCCGCACTGCGCGCACCAGCCAGCGAGGATGCCAAGGTCCAGTTCCGCGCTGCGCGCGTGGGTGTAGCGGTGTCCCTGGGCCTGCTTGACCAGCTTGCCGAAAAAGATGCCCCACAGCACGGAATCGAACCCGCGCCGGCCGACCTCTTTCATGCTGTAGGAAAAAAAATCGGCCACCTGCACGCAGGCCGTCTCCGGCGTCTGCGGCCGGGCCTGGCGCAGGAAGCGTTCGCTGCGTCCGCCCGTGGTCAGGCAGGGCCGCGTCACCCCGCAGGCCTGCATGACGTCCAGGCACTGGCGGATGGTGGCCTGGTAGGCGGCGTTGCTGAACGGTTTGACCGTGCCCCTGGTGCCGAGGATGGAAAGGCCTCCGACAATGCCCAGACGCGGGTTGAAGGTATTTTTCGCCAGTTCTTCCCCCTGGTCGACGCGTATTTCAACGTCCAGACCTTCCCGTTCGCCCATGGCCTCGGTCACGGCCTGGGTGATCTGCTCGCGGGGCACGGGGTTGATGGCAGGCAGGCCCACTGCCACGGGCAGGCCGGGCCGGGTCACGGTGCCCACACCGGCTCCGCCGCGCAGGGTGATTTTTGCGTCAGCGCTCCGTCGAACCTTGGCCCTGATCACGGCCCGATGGGTCACGTCGGGGTCGTCGCCTCCGTCCTTGACCACGGCGGCGAGGACGCCGTCACCATCATAGAGACTCTCCATGATCGAAATGGTCATACGGTCTCCGACAGGCAACGGCACGTTCACGCTGGCCTGGGCGCACCCGGTGAAGAGGTGCAGGGTCGCGGCCTTGGCTGCCGCCGCCGCTGCCGTACCCGTGGTGAAGCCATGGCGCAGGGTCATGCCCCGCAGGCTCCGACAAAGCGCTCGGGCATGAGCGGACTGGAGCCGAAGTGCAGGTGCACGTAGGAACCAAGGCAATTTTTCTTCAGATAGCCGGCAGCGCTGGCCTTGCCGGTGCGGTCGTAAGCCTCGTAAACCGGGGCTGCCGCCGGGTCGCTTCCCGACATCTGCGAATAGTGGAATTCGTGCCCCCGCGCCTTTTCTCCCGGTGTTCCGAGGGGGGAGGGCGCGGTCAGGGATATTTCGCGGTATCCCAGGGCCTGATGGCGGCCTTCCATGCGGCAGGAGAAATCAAAGACCCCGGCCATGGGGTGCTCCCGTCCGTCGCGGGTGCGCAGGTTCTTCATCAGGTACATGAACCCCCCGCACTCGGCGTACACGGGTTTCCCGCTCAGGCAGAAGTCGCGGATCTTGCCGAGCATGGTCGTGTTGGCGGCCAGCTCCCCAGCGTGCAATTCCGGATAGCCTCCGCCCAGATACAGCCCCTTGAGGGCCGGTGGAAGGTTGGTGTCGTGCAGGGGAGAAAACGGCACCAGCTCGGCTCCGGCCTGACGCAGCATGCGCAGATTTTCCTCGTAATAGAAGCAGAAGGCGCGGTCGCGGGCGTAGCCGATGCGGATTTCCGGCATCCTGACCCCGCCGTCGCTGAGTGAAGGCAGGCTGTATTCCGGGAGGGCTTCGAGGAATGCGTCCAGATCGATGCAGCCCTCGACCCAGTCCGCCAGGGCGTTCAGACGCTCCTCGCGGCGGTCCAGGTCTTCGGCGGTGACCAGCCCGAGGTGGCGCGAGGGCAGGGGCAGGTCGGCCTGGCGCTGCAGACTGCCCAGCACCTTGATGCCCCGGCCTTCCATGGCCTGGTCCAGAATCCGGCCGTGGGCGGGACTGCCGGTCATGTTGAAGAGCACGGAATCCAGCCGCAGTTCGTGGTCGAATTCCGCATAGCCCTTGACCAGCGCCGCGGCCGAGCGGGCCATGCCGCGCGCGTTGACGACCAGCATGACAGGCACGCCCAGGATCTTGGCCAGTTGCGCGGAAGAGCCTTCTTCGCTGATGGCGCCGATGCCGTCAAAAAGGCCCATGGCGCCTTCGATGATGGACAGGTCACACCCTTCATGATTGCGGCGGAATATGCGGTGGATCTCTTCGGCGGAGAGCATCCAGCCGTCGAGGTTGTGGCTGGGCAGGCCGGTGGCCATGCGATGCAGGCCGGGATCGATGAAGTCGGGACCGGACTTGAAGCCCTGCACCACCAGACCCTTGCGGGCAAAGGCTTTCATCAGGCCGAGAGTGACGGAAGTCTTTCCGCACCCGCTGGAGGTGCCGGCTATGACGATGGCTTTTGGCATGGGCGTCTCCTTGGTTCAGAGTGATTCGTTTCTGGTCAGCAGCATGAGCGAGAGGTAGGTCGGGTTGTCCGGGGCCTCGTCCAGGCTGCGCGTGATAAACTGTTCCTTCATGCCCATCTTCGATGCGAAAACGCAATGGGTGGGAGTCGGTAATGTGCGCAATTCCTCACGGATGGCGGAAAAATTGGTGTACGCCTTGAGGATGACGGCGTTGTCCGCGCCCTCCAGACTCTTGCGCAGCTCCCCTGCCTCGCGGATGCCGGGGAGGATGAGCAGGTTCTGGGCGCTCTCGGCCAGCACCGTCTGCGTAGCCGCCGCCACGGCCTGAAAGGATGTGATGCCGGGGACCACCGTCACCGCCTGCTCCGGGGCGATGGCGCGCAGGGTGCGCAGGAGGTAGGCGAAAGTCGAATAGAGCAGGGGATCGCCCAGGGTCAGAAATGCCGCGTCGCGTCCTTGCCCCAGTTCGGCCAGGACCAGACGGGCATTTTCCTCCCATGCGGATTGCAGGGTGGCCTCGTCGCGGCTCATGGGAAAACCCAGGCGAATGACGCGCGCGCCCGGCTTCAAATGGGGCCGCGCGATATCCAGCGCCAGGGAGTCGTCGTTCTTGGTCGAGCTTGCCGCCAGAATGACGTCGACCCGGCCAAGGATGCCAGCCGCCTTGATGGTCAGAAGCTCCGGGTCTCCGGGGCCGACGCCGATGCCGTAGAGATGGCCGTTCATGGGCGGGCCTCCTTGGTGTTCCAGTTTGAAATGATGGCTGCGAGCTGGCGCACGGCTTCAATGTTGCGCGGTCCGGGCCGTGAAAAGATTTTCTGGTCCACGGCGTGGACCTCTCCCGCTCCCACGCAGGCGAGGGTGCGAAACAGCGGGCGCTGGTCCATGGGCACGGGTTGCGGGTTCATGGGGCCGTGCTGGATGAGATAGATGTCCGGGGCCAGGCGCAGCAGCTCCTCTTCGCCCAGCCGAACAAGCTTGTCCGGGGCTTTGACGCAGTTTTCCCCGCCGGCCCTTACGATTATTTCCGAAACCATGGACCTCTCCCCGGCCGCCAGAAGCGTGGGGTAGCGGGCCTCGAAAAAGACCCTCGGGCGCGGGGCCGTGTTGCCGGCCTCGATGCCGCCTAGGTCCGAGCGCATGGCCAAGACCCGCTCCCTCGCCTGCTCGGCCTTGCCGGTCAGGGTTCCAAGTCGCTGCGTGACCGAAAACAGCTGCTCGAAATTTTCAAGGTCGAAGACCGCGACGGTCAGGCCTCGCTTTTCGAGAAAACGCACTGAATCCATGGCCTCCCCGCGCCCGCCGAGCTGGATGACGAGGTCCGGATCAAGGGCCATGATCAGCTCCGCGTTGGGACGCAGATGGGTGCCGATGGATGGCTTGGCGAGCAGGGCCGCGGGAAAGTCATCGGCGGCGGTGCGGGCGACGAGCAGGTCCGTGCACCCGAGGTCGGCCAGGATTTCATTGAACGCTCCGTAGAGGGCGATTATCCGGGTCGCCGGTGCGTCCAGGCGGATCTCGCGGCCCGCGTCGTCGGTGACCCAGACTTCGGCCAAGGTGGTCCCCGGCCAGGCCAGCATCAGGTTAAGCACGAGGCACCAGATAAGCCTGGGGAGCCCCGGTGAGGGGGTGGGCCGCCACGGCAAGGGGTGTTTCATAGATTTCGCTCAGGGTTTGGGAAGTGAAAATTTCATTGGTGGGGCCATCGGCCGCGACGGACCCGTTTTTCAGAAAGACGAGGCGATGGCAATAAAGGGCTGCCAGATTCAGGTCGTGGGCCACGGTCAGGACCGTGAGCCCCGAGGAGTTTTTTGCGCGCAGCAACTCGTAAAGGTCCAGTGTCCTTGCCACATCAAGGTTTGATGCGGCTTCGTCGAGCAGCAGAAGTCTGGTGTCCTGGGCCAGGGCCTTGGCCGTGATGACCCGTTGCAATTCGCCGCCGGAAAGGGTGCCTGCGCCCCGGTCCTGCAGGTGCAGGCTGCTCGTCTCCACCATGGCTTCCCGTGAGCGTCGCCGGTCGAGGTCGGAGTAGCCGCCCAGAAAGGACACGTGCGGATAGCGCCCCATGAGCACCAGGGAAAGGGCGCGCACCCCGGAGAGTCCGGGATTCTTCTGGGCCACGGTGGCACAGTGCCTGGCCCGGGCCTTGGGCGAAAGTTCCCGGATGTCGTGGCCCGCAATGCGGACAAGGCCCGAGGTGAGGGGCAGGACTCCGGACAGAACGCGGATGAGGGTCGTCTTGCCGCTGCCGTTGGGGCCGAGGATGCCGGTAAATTCGCCTTCACGGACCGTGAGGCTGATGTCCCGCAGCACGGGGCTGCCTTTGTACCCGGCGCTCAGGCCTTGAATTTCGATCATGGGCGCGTTCACGCTCTTCGCCCCCGGGCCATGATCAGGCAGAAAAACGGGCCGCCGAACAGGGCGGTGACTACGCCCACGGGCAACTCCGCCCCGTGGGAAAGGATGGTCCGGGCCAGGACGTCGGACCACAGCAGCAGGATTCCGCCTCCCAGGGCCGAAAAAAGGAGCAGCGGACGAGAATCCGGTCCGATGAGCATGCGCACCAGGTGGGGTACAACGAGGCCGACGAAACCGATGATGCCGGAGACGCTGACCGCCGCTGCGGTGAGCATTCCTGCACCGATGAGCAGACCGATGCGCGCCCGGCCCACAGCCACGCCGACCTGGGCGGCCTGTTCGGAGCCAAGGCCCAGGATATCCAGTTCGCGCGCCATGAAGAGGACCAGCGCGAAACCGCCCAGCAGGTAAGGCAGCATCAGTCCGACATGCTCGAATCCCCGGCCCTGGAAGCTGCCCATGATCCAGAACACGATGGCCGCCACGGATTCCTCGTTGAGGGATTTGATGAGCGCGATGGCCGCTCCGAGAAAGGTTGATACGACGATGCCCCCCAGGACCAGGCTTTCGCGGGAAAAATCTCCGGCCAGCCTGCTCATGGCCAGGACCAGGGCCATGGCCGCGAAGGCTCCGCCCAGGGCCGCAAGGGGCAGGGTCGAGAGTCCGGCCAGCGTCCAGCCCAGACCCAGGGACAGGGCCGCGCCGCAGGCTGCGCCGCTGGATATGCCGAGGGTGAAGGGGTCGGCCAGGGGGTTGCGCAGCAGACCCTGAAAAACACCTCCGGATACGGCCAGGGCCGCTCCGGTCAGAAAGGAGAGCAGAATCCGGCCGAGGCGGATGTCGCGCACGATGACCAGTTCCTGACTTTCAGCCTGGCCCTGAAACATGGCCGCGATGGCCTGATGGATGGTCTCGGGCGGCAGCGGGTAGGACCCGAAAAAAAGGGCCGCGTAGACGGAAAGGGGCACGGCCGTCGCCATGACAAGCCATGCCCGCGTGTGACGCCTGTGTGCCATGGGCTAGGGCAGGCGCTCCAGGGCCGTCTGCAGGTGATCGAGCCAGATGTCGACGAAGGCTTCAAATTCGGCGGTGCCGCGCAGCACGGGAACGCAGGTCAGGCCGTCGGCTTCGAGTACGGATTTCCAGGAATCCTCCTCGTCGCCGGCCATGTCGTTGACGGCATGGTCGCCGGCCACGGCCATGAAGGGCTGCAGGTAGACCTTGGAAACCTTGCGGTCCCTCAGCACCCCGCGCACGTCGTCCAGAGACGGCGTGCCGTCGAGGTTGCCGATGAGCACCAGCGGGTCGAGGCGGTTCAGGGAATACTGCAGTCCGGGGTAATAGATGTTGGCGGGGTGGTGGGTGCCATGTCCCAGGAAGACCACGGCCTCGCCGGCTTTGCGCTCGGGAGGCAGGCTGCCCACGATGGCCGCGGCGCAGGCCTCGACGTCATCCGGGCTGGCCAGGAGCGGCCAACCCAGAACCACGCTGTCCATTCCCTTTGGCAGCCCGGAGAAGGCCTGGACCGTTTGGTGCAGACCGTGGAACTCCTCTCCGGGGATGGTGTGCAGGGACTGTACGGCCACGTGCGTGAACCCGTCATCCATCATCCGGGCCAGAGCCATGGCCGGGGAATCGAAATCAAGGCCCTGGGCGGCCAGCTTTTCACGCACGATGCGCGAGGAATACGCCCAGCGGATCTCAAGGTCCGCAAAACGCCTGTGCGCCTGTTGCCCTATATGGTCCAGGGCGGTGCGGGCTTCGGGCACGGTGGTGCCGAAAGCGACCAGCAGAATCCCCTTTTTCTGGGGACGCTCCTTGTGCCCGGCCCAGGCCGTACCGCACAGGGCAAGCAGAAAAACAACGAGAAAGAGTCCGCAAACATGCGAGGCTTTGAACATGAGACCTCCAGGTTTGACGGGGGCAGTGAGATGAGAAAAGGACTGACGTCCAAGGGCGCGGCCCGCAAAAATCCCCCGTTGCAGGCAGCACAGACTGTGGTTGGACCTCGGACAGGTCTTCCGGCTCGTTTCACCATCCTCGTCCTTCCCGGGAACAGTCCCAGTGGACAGCGTGGAGCATGGCTTTTTAGAAACTTACGGCGGCGGGTCCGCTCCCGATTTGCACGGGATTCCCTTTTACACCCTAAGGTATCCGAAGTGGAAAAAACGCTAGTCGTGGCCCTTTGGACTGTCAAGAAATCCTGCTTGACGATGGACGCTTGACAGATTTGAGCGAGGAGAATAGTTGGTCACAAAATGACTTGTGGTCACTTTGTGACCAACGCCCAAAAAAAGGATTCCCGTGGCCAGGAAACAGCAGGAAAAATCACTTCAGACCCAGCGCGAGCTGCTCGATTCGGCGGAAAAACTTTTCGCCGCCAAGGGGTTTGTGGCGACCACAGTGGCCGAGATCACTTCCGAAGCCGGCTATGCCAAGGGCAATTTCTACCGTCACTGGCAGAGCAAGGACGAGATCATGCTGGCCATCATCGCCATCAAGATGCAGTCCTACCGCGCTATGCGCGACGCGGCCCTGCAGGATGCGCAAAGCCTAAAAGAGGTGATGGACCGCATCCTCGATTTTCTGGAGACCATGATCGATGATCGCAACTGGAGCTCGGTCTTTCTCGAGTTCACCATTCATGCTTCACGTAACGAGGAATTGCGCGCGCAGCTCAATCAGTCTCTATACCGGCTTTCAAATGAGATTTTTGAAGATATCGTCGCCCCCTATGTGACAAGCGGATATCCCGCGCGCAAGATCGGGGCGCTGAACACGGCCCTTTTCGAGGGGTTTCTGATCCATTCCCTGCTTGGGACCGGCACCATAGAACGCGAGGATTTTCGCCGGGCGGCCATGAAACTGGCCCTGGCCAACGCCCTGGATATCCAGGAATAATCGGGTCCGCGCATGGGGCGCGGCCTCACTTTTCACACGGAGGATTGTCGTCATGAGGCTGTTATTTCGGGTCGCGACCCTGACACTTGTTCTGGGATTTTTCTCTCCGGCCATGGCCGCCAGCCCGGTCAAGCTGTCCTACAGCAATTTCTTTCCGCCGACACACATCCAGTCCATTCTTGCCGAAGAGTGGTGCCGCGAAGTCGAGGCCCGTACCAGTGGTCAGGTCGTCATCGACTACTATCCCGCGGGAACCCTGACCAAGCCCAAGGACAGCTACGACGGCGTCGTGCAGCGCATCTCCGACATCGGCCTGTCCGCCCTGGGCTACACCAAAGGGCGCTTCCCGGTGCTGTCCGGCGTTGACCTGCCCATGGGCTACACCAGCGGCGTACAGGCTACCAGGCTGGCCAACGCCGTATACGAGCAGTTCAAGCCCAAGGAATTCGATGATGTGCACGTCCTTTATTTTCATGCCCACGGCCCAGGCAAACTGCATACGGCGGGTAAGTCGGTGCAGACCATGGAAGAGCTCAAAGGCATGAAGATCCGCGCCACAGGCAACAGCGCCGCCGTCATCTCCGCCCTGGGCGGCAACCCGGTGGCCATGTCCATGCCCGACTCCTATCAGTCCATCCAGAAGGGAGTGGTCAACGGCGGGATCTATCCCGTGGAGACCAACAAGGGCTGGAAAATGGGTGAAGTCGTTGATTATTTGACGGACACCACTGCCGTGGCCTACACGACCACCTTTTTCGTGGTCATCAACAAGAGCGTCTGGGCTTCCCTGCCGCCCGAGGCGCAGCAGGCCATGACCGATGTAAGCCAGGAATGGATCGCCAAGCATGGTAAGGCCTGGGATGACAGCGACGCGGAAGGCTTGGAGTTCTTCCTGGCCCAGTCCGGCAATGCCGTGGTCACCTTGGACCCGGCCGAGGCCGAGCGCTGGACCAAGGCCATGGAGCCTATCTTCGGCGAGTACGAGGCCGAGTGTGCCAAGGTCGGAGCCGATGGCAAGGCCGTGCTTGAATTCATGCGCGCCAATCTGAACTAGTCTTTGAAATCAAGGTATTGCAGGGGCATGGAGTCGCAAGGCTCCTGCCCCTGCGTCTTGTAGCCTGGAGCATGTTTGTGGATGTCGTAGAAAAAATTCTGGCCCGTGTCTCGGGCGTGATGCGAATCGGCGGATGTCTGTGCCTGCTGGGCATGGCGCTGCTGACTGTGGCCGACATAACCGGGCGCCTCAATCGCAGCCCCATTTTCGGTTCCGAGGAGATCGTCACCTTTCTGGCCGTGCTGGCCCTGGGGTTGTCTCTGCCGTATGCCCACACGCACCGATCGCATATCGGGGTGGAGGTCTTCGTGCAGCTCATGTCCACCAGGGTGCGCCGCAGGCTCAAGGTCTTCCGCGAAGTGCTCTCCATTCTCTTCTTCGCCATGGTCACGGTCATGATGGGCCTGTATGCCCGGGACAAGCATCTCTCCGGAGAAGTCTCCATGAACCTGGGTTTGCCTGAATACCTGATCCTTTACGCGCTCAGTGGCTGCTTTGCCGTGGCCACCCTGACCATGCTGGTCGATTTTGTGACTTTTCTGCGGCAATGGAGAAAATCATGAGCCCCGCCGCTATCGGTTTTCTGGGCATAGGGATCATGCTCGTGCTTTTCGCTACGCGCATGCCTGTGGCCTTTGTCATGGGCGTGGTGGGGTTCGTGGGATTCTCGGTGCTGACATCGGTCCAGGGCGGTCTGAACATGGTCAGCCGCAGCATGTACGAGGTTTTCGTCTCCTACGACTTGACTACTATCCCGCTATTTATCCTCATGGGTCAGCTGGCCTTCAACGCGGGGATCAGTCGCCGCCTCTTTGCCACGGCCTACCATTTCTTCGGACATATCCGCGGCGGTCTGGCCATGGCCACGGTCTCGGCCTGCACCGCTTTTGGCGCAGTGTGCGGGTCGAGCCCGGCCACGGCCGCGACCATGGCCACGGTGGCCATCCCGGAGATGAAACGCTTCGGGTATCGCGACCGCCTCGCTGCCGGAGCGGTGGCTGCCGGAGGCGGGCTTGGCATGATCATGCCGCCCAGCGTGGTGCTCATCATCTACGGGGTGCTGACGGAGCAGTCCATTGGTCGGCTCTTTGTCGCGGGCATCCTGCCCGCCTTTTTGCTGACAGCTCTGTTTCTGTGCGCCATTGCCTTCACCTGTCGCCGCCATCCCGAATACGGCCCCGAGGCGGAGCATTTTTCATGGAAAGAGCGTCTTAAATCACTGACCGGCCTCATCGACACCATCATCATCTTCATCGTGGTCCTGACCGGGCTGTTCAGAGGCTGGTTCACGCCCACGGAAGCCGCATCCGTCGGTGCCTTCAGCGTGCTCGTGCTGGGGCTCGTCAGGCGGCAGTTGAACTGGCGCCTGATCATGAAGTCCCTGGAAGAGACATTGCGCACGTCGTGCATGATCCTCTTTCTGGTGGCCGGGGCCGTGGTCTTCGGCAAATTTCTGGCCGTGACCCGCATCCCCTTCACCACGGCCAGCTACATCGGTGGCCTGGAAGTTCCGGCCCTGGTGATCATGGCGCTCATCGTGCTCATCTATTTTCTGGGCGGCTGCTTCATGGACTCCCTGGCCATGATCATGCTGACCGTGCCCGTGTTCTACCCCGTGGTCATGAACCTGGGTTACGACCCCATCTGGTTCGGGGTCATCATCGTGCTGGTCACGGAAATGGGGGTCATCACACCGCCGGTGGGCATCAACGTGTACGTGGTCTACGGGGTGACCACGGCCATGAAGCAGAACATCAGCCTGGAATCCATCTTTCGCGGGATCTATCCCTTCCTGGTGGCCACGGTCATCGGTATCGCGCTTCTTTTTCTTATCCCCCAGATCGTGACCTTTCTGCCTTCGCTCATGTAAGGGGACGGCAGATTCATGCGTGATCAATCAGGGTGAACCTGAAGTCTGCAGAGAAGCTCGGGCTGATCATTCCAAGCTAAGTCCAAGTGTTCAGGGTTTCATGGAAAAGATACAGCGTCGAGGCAGTGGGAGGCGGGCATCGTAAAATCCACCTTCAGGCGTGTGCACGTGCGAGCATGAAGTCCGAATCCTGAAGTCGATTACAGAATTTAGTGCGTAATATTTCGGAAATTATTTCGGAAATATTTGTGTAGTTTTGCGCTTGCATTGGATCTTATTTTTTTGATAAATTGTTCTCTGACAGATAATTATCAATTAAATTGAACAGGGTAAATTCGGAAAATATTTCGGCAAAAAATATGCACGCAATATCCCAGATGGAACCGATGGTGCCGACTCTGCGCGGCGACCTCGAAGACCTTGCTCTTGAAGTCTTCAAGGCTTCGGCCACAATCGCCGGTCGAGTGCACCCTCTCACGGCGGCCCGTGTCATCGTATTGCTTCGCAGCGTCAACAGCTATTATTCGAATCTGATCGAAGGCATCCGTACAACTCTTTTGGACATTGAATCCGGGTTGGCAAAACTCTCCGAGGATGAAAGAACCAGAAGATTGCAACAGCTCCACAGACAAAATGTCGCCGCTCAAGACGTTGTCGAGAAGGAATGCGAACGAATCGGGCCGGGCATCACTGCGCCTGGGTTTCTGCGCCATCTGCACGGGCTGCTGTTTGATGGAGTTGCTCAGGAATTTCTCATGCAGAGAAACCTGAGGGGCACGCGTCAAGTCGTTACCATACCGGGGCGACTGCGTGAAGAGAATGTCCGTGTCGGCGCACATGTCCCCCCTGACTGGAAAGATCTTCCGGAGCTTCTCGAAAGATTCCGGGAAGCCTATGCCCTTGAATCAGCGAAAGGGGCTGCCAGGCTGATCCATGCCGCTGCCAGCCACCATCGCCTGCTGTGGATTCATCCGTTTCTTGAGGGTAATGGTCGTGTAGCGAGGCTTTTTACCGACATCTATCTCAGGTGCTGCGGCCTCGATGGCTATGGCCTCTGGACCTTGAGCAGGGGGCTGGCGCGGGCCGAGGGTGAGTACAAATCCTTGCTTTCCGCTGCCGACGGGAAACGCCGCAACGACTATGACGGCAGGGGAAATCTGTCCGAAGACGGGCTACGTCGATTCTGTCTTTTCTTTCTGCGCAAGGCCCTCGATCAGGCCCGGTTCATGGACGGGCTTCTGCACCTTGACGCCACTTCCAGCAACATCGGCCTGTACTGCACCCTGCGCAGCGAAGGCCGCATGGCCGGCAAGCCTGCGTTGCCAAGGGAGTCGGCGAAGATTTTGCGCCATGTCTTCGTGCACGGGAAAATCGGTAAGGGCGAAGTGCATGATCTGCTCAACTGCTCGGACCGCAAGGCCCGCGACATCGTCAAACCGTTGTTGGCGGAGGGCCTGCTGGAGACCGAAAACCAGAAAAGTCCCCTGACCATCGGCCTGCCCGCCCACGCCGTTCAGTTCTACTTCCCCGAGTTGTGCGATCCCGGCGCGTTCGCGACGTGAAACCCTCGTCCGCCCACAACGCGAAAACCCCCGCCGCAGGGTGCGGCGAGGGTTTAATTTGCTTTCGACGGGGGCTTTAAGCTCCCGGCAATCCGGTCAGGATTTCCAGGATATCTCGATCTCAAGCTTGGTCTTGGTTCCGCCGTCCTTTTCCTTGAGTTCGACGCTGTATTCAAGATCGACATCCTTTGGCACCGCCACCGTGACGGGTCCGTCCTCGGTCTTGAATTCGAACTGGCGTTTGGACAGGCCATCCGCGACTTCCTTGAGCAGCATTCCGGCCATGTAGGCCAGGCGGGTTTCTTCGACTTCAATGAGTTTTTTCTTGTCGGACATGTTTCCTCCGGGTTTTTGTCGGGGTGTATGTTTGGTTTCTTGATTCCAACAAGATATTCCGTGTCCGGGAAAGTCAAGGCCGTTCACAACCTGTGACCTTTGCGTCACACTCTTATTCCTGCTCCAGCCCCATTCTGTACTGAAAGTAGACATCCTTCATACTCGTGTAGTGGTCGAAGGATTCTTCCTTGATGGTCTTGTAAGCCGGCAAGTTGGCCGATGCCGTGTTGCCCCTGTCGTGTCCGATCAGAGCGTATCTGGCGCTGTCCGGGGTCACGAAGGAGAGCGGGTGGACCAGCGAGTCGGCAAAGGAACCCACGGCGTCGCGAAGTGTAGTGGGGCCAATGATGGGCAGTACCAGATAGGTTCCGTGTCCCAGGCCGTAAACGGCCAGGGTCTGGCTGAAGTCTTCGGGCGAGGACTGCAGGCTGGGCATGTCGCGCGTGATATTGAAGAGTCCGCCAACGCCAAAGACCGTGTTCAGGGCAAAGGAAGCGGTTTCCTTGCCCATCTTGTCGAACTTGAACTGCAGCAAGGCGTTTATCAGTCGTACCGGATAGCCGAGGTTGCGGTAGAAGTTCCCGAATCCGGTCCGGACATCTGGGGGAAAGAATCCGGTGTAGACCGTATCGATGGGTGAGAAGACGTACGTGATGAAGCCGTCGTTGAACGAAAACACGCCCCGGTTGAGGCCTTCCAGGGAGTCGGGGTACGCCCCGTTCTCTTCCTCATAGGCTTCCTCGAATTCCTGATCCGCGGCCATGTCCGAGGGAGCGGGGGCGGATTTGCCGGTGGCGCAGCCCTGCAGCAGGATCACGCCCAGGGCCAGACACAGTAGAAGAAGACGCTTACTCATTGGTTTTCTCTCTCAAACTCTTGATGAGGTGATCAGGTGAATTATTCTGCAGGATGCTGCGGAACTGGGACCGGTAATTTTTGACCAGGCTCACGTTTTCCACGGACACGTCATAGACTTTCCAGGACGCGTCTTTTCTGATCATGTAGTAGATGATCGGGACGTTCAGGGTGGGCGAGGTCAGCGTGGTATGCACTTCGGCCAGGGTGTCGGATTTGATGATCTCCTGATTGTAATGCACCACTTCGTCATTGTAGCTGATGGTTTTTTTGAGATAGACCTGTTTTATGAGTTTCAGGAACAGGGGCTGGAATTCCTGCTTCTGTTCTTCGGTGAAGATTCTCCAGTATTGGCCCAGGGAGCGTTTTGACAGTTCTTCGGAGTCAAAGAAATTGTCGACCATGCCTTCGATGCGGCGCAGTTGCTCGTCCCTGCTTTCTTCCCCGGCAAATTCAGGATCGGTCAGGATGGCTACCACGGCGTCCACATTGGCGCGAATGTAGCTGGTGGGGTTCCCCTGCGACAAGGCCGGGGCCGGCAGGAGCAGAACAAGGATAAAAAACAGTATCTTCATTTTTCTACACTTCCAAATACGTATTTTGAAATCATTTCTTCGATATCGAGGGCAGCCTGAGTATCCATGAGGACTTCCTTGTCTTTCAGAAGCACGTCGTCAGCTCCGGGCATTATACTTACGTACTTGTCCCCGATGAGTCCGCTGGTCTTGATCGCCGCAGTGGAATCCACGGGAATTCCGACGGAGTTCTCAATGTTCATGGTGATCACGGCCTGATAAAGAGTCTGGTCCAAGGTGATGTTTGACACCTTGCCTACGGCCACACCGGAGATCTCCACGTTGCTGCCCGGCCTGAGTCCGTTCACGGCCGTGAACTTGGCGGTGATCGCGTAGGAATCCCCGGAAAAAAACGTCGTGTTGGCCAGGGTCATGGCCAGATAGGCGGTGCACGCCAGGCCGACGATGATAAAGAGGCCGATGGAGAGATGCATGGAGGAGTTGTTGGTCTTCATACGTACTTCTTGGATGTTGCAAGTGCTTCCTGAATGGCCGAATAGGCGCCCGAATTTTTGGCGATCAGCGCGCCGCCGATTTCGACCTGAAGTCTTTGTTTGTGGCAATATGTCTCGATGGCCAGATTCTGAAAATACCCGATAAGCTGATTCAAAAACAGTTCAAGGGTAGATTCGCCTCCGCTCTCTGCCGCCAGGACCAGGATCTCTTTGGAAAACATGCCCGCGCACGCCCCCTGGGGCAAAAAAGAGCGCACGAACTTGGCCAGCTTGCTGATGAAGGCGTGGGCCAGGAGTTCGCCTTTGTAGTCCATGACAGTTCGCATCCCCACGAGCCTGACTGTGGCCAGGACGATGCGGTCATCGCTCTGCGTCCCGAAGGCTTCGATCTTGCGCATGAGCGCGAGCCGATTGTGCAGGCCGGTCAGTTCGTCGACGAGCATTTCGTGGCCATGGGTATAGGAGTACAGCCCCGGGTCCGAGGACTGCTCCAGGGCCACTGGCGATCCGGAGTAAATGATCCGCCCCTCGTCCAGGATGTTCACGGTGTGGGCGATGTAGAAGATGTCCGGAATGTCGTGGGTGATGATCACCGCCGTGAAATTGAGCTCTTCGTGGTAGCGGTGGATCATGGAGAAGACCGTCTTCTTGCGGATGGGGTCGAGTCCCGTGGTCGGTTCGTCAAAGAAAATGATCTCTGGTTCCGTGACCAGCGCCCGCGCCAGAGCCACCCGCTTCTGCATGCCGCCCGAAATCTGTTTCGGATACATCGCCGCCACCTCGCCAAGTTCGAGCTGTTCGATGCGGGCATTTACCTTCTTGTCTATTTCGTCACCCGAGAGCTTGAATTTTTCCCGCAGGGGCAGGGCGATGTTCTCGAACACGGTCATGGAATCGAACAGGGCATTGTTCTGGAACATGTAGCTGCAGCGATTCTTGATGGCTGAAAAATCCTTTTTCTTCATGGTCGAGTAAGGCATGCCGTCAAAGATGATTTCGCCGCTGTCCGCCGTGATCAGGCCGATGATGTGCTTGACCAGCACGCTTTTGCCTCCGCCGCTTTTTCCGATGATGGCGGTGATTTCGTTGCGGTTGATGTCAAAGGTCGCGCCGCGCAGGATTTCCCTTCCTCCGAAGGCCTTGGAAACGTTGCGAAGCTGGATGAGTGGTGCTTTGCTGTTCATGTGCCTACATCAGGAAAGACGTTATAACGTAGTCCGAGATCAGTACGTAGACGCATGACTGGACAACGGCGGATGTCGTGGAGTTGCTGACACCTTCGGCACCTGCGCTGGTCTGGTTCTGGTGCGTGTAATAGCCGCAGTAGCAGGATATGGTGATGACGATGAACGCGAAGACAAATGACTTGATGAAGCCGCCGGTCACATCGGACAAGAGCAGGCTCGACTGGATCTTGCTGAAGAATATGCCTGAGCGGGAACTTAAGAGCACGGAGGAAAAATATCCGCCCAGGATGCCGACGCAATTGAAGATCGCGGTCAAGAGCGGAAAGCAGATCAGCGCCGCGATGACCTTGGGCGTGACCAGATAGCGCACCGGATCAACGTCCATGGTCGAGAGGGCGTCTACCTGTTCCGAGATGCGCATGATGCCGATCTCCGCGCTGATGCTCGACCCGGCCCGACCGATGAGCATGATGGCGGTGAGCACGGGGCCGAGCTCGCGCACCAGGGACAGGGCCACGGCCACGCCGAGCATCCCCTCCGCGCTGAACTTGATCAGCGTGTAATACCCCTGCAGGCCCAGGACCATGCCCGTGAAGAAGGCCACGAGCACGATGATGTTCAGGGATTTGAAGCCGATGAAGTATATGTTGTACAGGATTTTCGGCCCGAGCTTACGGATGTGGATCATGCCGAAGAGCGCGGTGAGTGAGAAGACTCCCCACTGTCCCACGTTTCTGATGATCCCAAGCGATGAGGCCCCGAGCATTGCGGGGATGGCCAAGATGTTTTTCATACGTTCTTCATGCCGGACTGGATTGTTTCCATGTATTGCGCGATGGCAAATGCCACCGCGTCGCAGTTTTCCGGGGTTGTAAAGTACCTGTCTTCCCCGTCCAGAAATGCATCCGCGACCTTGAAAGGCAGATGCACAAGGTCGAGCATGTCCCGGTCGTTGTGATCGTTGCCAATGGCCGCACTGAGAACCTGGTGCAGACCATGATGATCGACGAGATGCGTGATGGCCGCCGCCTTGGAGACGTGCTGTGCGAAAATTTCGATCCACACGGAGCGTCCATCCAGAGGGGACGTGGCTCTGATCACGCTGTTGTTTCCAAGTTTCTCGACCATGCGGTCATGCATTGCCGCGTCGGTTCCGTCAACAATGACGACAATCTGGGACGCGGAGGAAATATCGCCGCACTCGCGCTTTTCTCTGCTGTGTTTTTCGTACAGGGCCAGGCGCCGGTCAAAATCTTCCACATTTGTGCGCCCCCGCTGATAGGCGAAGCGATGGTTGTGCGGAAAATTCTCATGCACCATGAAGCTTACGCCCATGGTCTGCAGAAAAATGCATATCTCGCGCACCTCTCGGCCGGACATTCCCGAGGAGCGCAACACCTCCTGATTGGGCCAGGTGACGATCTGATTTCCGGTCGAAAGGATCAGATAGTCGGCCGGAAAATCCTGCGCAAGGCAGGCCTGCGCTGAATACAGCGACCGGCCCGTGGCGATGACCCGCAAAATCCCCTGATCTTCAAGCCCGCGAAGAGCCGTAATGTCTCCATCGGAGATCCGGCCTTCGCGCAGCAGCGTACCGTCCAGATCGGTGACGAAGATTCCACGGTACGAAGCGCTCATATCAGTTCAAAGCTGCTCATGGACACGGGAGCGTTGAGACTCGGGAGCACCCGTTCCAGAAAAACCCCTTCGCGTTCCGGAAAATTGTGACCGAATGTCGCCCGGATGGCCATGGAAACAAACTGCACGGCCCGATCCAGGGACAGGGGCAGGGAGTCACCCTGCAACAGGCATCCTGTTATCACGCTGGCAAAAATATCGCCAGTGCCGGGATAACACGCAGGAATATATGGGCATGCCACTTTCCAAAAGCGGTTAGCCTCCTTGTCGAAAGCTACCACCGAGGTTCCGCGGCCATGACCTTCGGGCACGCTGGTGATAATGACGCAATCAGGGCCGAGGTCGCCCAGGCGCCGGGCCCAGTCCTTGACCTGGGCCGTGGAGGAGACATCCATGGAGTCGTTCATGCCCAGCAGCAGTGCAGCTTCGGTGATGTTGGGGGTGATCACGTCGGCGGATGCGATCAGTCTGCGCATGCCGTCGACCATGCATCCGTCCATGGTGTCGTAAAGCTTGCCGTCGTCGCCAAGCACAGGGTCGACAACGATCAGGGTGTTGTCCCGGCGGAAGGTGCGGATGAAGTCATCGACGATGTCAACCTGTTCTGACGAGCCAAGAAATCCGGAATAGATTCCGGCAAAGGACAGGGAGAGTTGTCGCCAATGCGAGATGATGGAGCGCATGTCCGAGGTGAGGTCGCGAAAATGGAAGTCGGCGAAACCGCCCGTGTGGGTGGAGAGGATTGCAGTGGGCAGGCTGCAGACCTGTATGCCCATGGCCGAAAGTATGGGGATCACTGCTGAGAGCGATCCCCCGCCAAACCCAGAAAGATCATGAATCGCAGCTACGCGTTGAATCACGGAATGCAATGCCGAAGCTCCATAAAAGACGTTTCATCAATCCGGGATGGAGTGATTGACGTCTTTATTTAAGGTGTGCCGCGAGCAATTGCGTCAAAACGGCCCCTCATGTCAACGGTCCTAGCCGTTGAGATAGTCCAGCAGTCCTTTTCCGGCCTTGAAAAAGGGCATTTTCTTGGGCTTGACCTGTACCGACTCTCCGGTCTTGGGGTTGCGGCCCACGTACCCTTCGTACTGCTTGATCTTGAAGCTGCCGAATCCCCTGATTTCGATCCGGTCTCCACGCAGCAGTGCGTCGCGCATGGAGTCGAAGAAGCTGTCGACGATGGTCGAAGCTTCGTCGTTGGAGATCTTGATTCTTTCTGCAAGGGACTGAATAAGTTCGCTTTTGTTCATTTTTCGCTCCAGATTGCGATTCGTGAAAACTCATGATCCGTTTAGGTGTTCTTGGACGCCGAAGGGCCTTGGCCGCTGCGCGCCGCTCGCTTTGAGGACGATGGTTTCGACCCTGTCCGAGCGGCCCGTCATGAAAATTCTTGGAACTTCATAATAAAAACCAAGGACTATGGGAAGTTATTCTCGTAACGTTCCCAAAAAAAATTCATTCGGCAGGGATTCTGCCGTGAAAACGCTTCAGGCACAGGGCCGGATGAGCCCGCTCGCACGTCAATTTTTGTTCTTCTAGTTGATATTACAGCCTAATCTTCAAAAAGACAATTCCATTCTTGAAAAGCCTGCTTGAATGATCAAGGTGACGAAGATCCCCGCCAACCGCTGCCACAGCGGCATTGACGCGATGTTACTCGGCAGGCGGGTAATGCGGAGAATTCATTTTTTCTTGCGATGGGCTTTCTTTGCCGGGCGGGAACTTCGTGCAGGGGCCGGGCAGCGGCCTGGACAGGCCTTGGCATGGGGGCGGCGAGGGGTGTCCACGGTTCTTGGGGCAGCCCTGTCTTCAGGGGGCAGAAGAATTCGGTGCTGCCGCAGGCGTTCTTCATCACTGCGTGCCACGTGGACTGGCTTTCCGTCGGGGGTGATCCCGGCGTGATACATGGCCGTGGCAACGGCGCCGGGGATGGGGATGAAGCACTGCACCTGCCGGGGCTTCCAGCCCCGGTTGCCGAGCCAGCGGGCGAGGGCGTGCATGTCTTCGTCGGTGGTGCCGGGGAAGGCGCTCATCAGGTAGGGGATGACGTACTGTTCCTTGCCCGCCTGTTTTGATTCACGGGCAAAGATCGTCAGAAATTCCTCGAAAACACGGTTTCCGGGCTTGCGCATCAGGCGCAGGACATGATCGCAGACATGCTCGGGGGCGATCTTGAGCTGTCCGCCAACGAATTCGCGCAGATATCCGCCAAGAGCGGTCATGTCTTTAAGGGCCAGGTCAAAGCGCACGCCGCTGGCCACCCGCACCCCGCGCACGCCCGGAGTGCGGCGCAGGGTACGCAGCAGGTCGAGGTGGGCTTTCTGGTCCATGAAGAAGTGCTGGCAGACGGTTGGTGTCATGCAACTTGCCCGCTTGCAGGGCTGGCCCTCCTTGTCGCAATACGCTCCCCACATGTTGGCGCTGGGGCCGCCGACATCGGAGACGTGTCCCTTGAAGTCCGGGCTTGCCGCCATGCGGCGGACCTCGTCCAGGATGGAGCCGCGGCTGCGCGAGGCGATGCGCCGGCCCTGGTGCAGGGCCAGGGTGCAGAACGAGCAGCCCCCGCCACAGCCCCGGTGGCTGGTCACCGAGTCGCGGATCATCTCCTCGGCGGGAATCGGCAGTCGGTAGGAGGGATGCGCCTTGCGCGCGTAGGGCAGGGCGTAGACTCGGTCCATTTCCGCGGTGGTCAGGGGCGCGGCGGGCGGGGCGATCAGGACAGCGCGGTCGCCGACATGCTGCCGGGCCCACTCAGTTCCGTCGTGGACCTGTTTTTCGAGCAGCAGGGTGGCCCGCATCAGTTCCTTGGGATCGGCGAGCATGGCTTCATGGCTGGGAAGCTCTATCCGAGCCGCGTCATCCTCCCGCGCAGCGTCTACGGTGACCGTGCCGGGGATGCCTGAAATGCCCTGTCCGGCGGACAGGCGCGTGGCGATGTCGATGACCGCGCGTTCTCCCATCCCGTAAATCACGGCGTCGGCCTTGGCGTCCAGGAGGATGGGTTTGCGCAGGGCGTCGGTCCAGAAATCGTAATGCGTGATGCGCCTCAGAGATGCCTCGATGCCGCCAAGGATGACGGTCACCCCTGGGAAGGCGCGGCGCAGCAGGTTGGTGTAGACGATGCACGCCCGGTTGGGCCTGGCTCCGGCCCTGCCGCCCGGCGTGTAGGCGTCTTCGGAGCGTTTTTTGCGGAAGGCGGTGTAGTGGGCCAGCATGGAATCGATGGCTCCGGCCGAGACTCCGGCGAAAAGTCGCGGGCGGCCCATGACGAGCAGATCCTCCGGACCATCCCAGCGGGGCTGGGTGATGACACCGGTGCGAAACCCATGCGCGACCAGGGCGCGTCCGAGCAGGGCCGTGGCAAAGGATGGGTGGTCCACATAGGCGTCGCCGCTGACCAGGAGCACGTCGAGTTCGTCCCAGCCAAGCGCTTCCATTTCGGAGCGGGTCATGGGCAGGAATGCGGGCTGGGGGAGGGCGGGGCTTGAAAAAAGGCTCATGGTTCGGGCCTATAGGCGCAGCGGGCTTACGGGGCAAGAACAAAAAAAAGCGGCCCGAAGGCCGCCTGGAGGCTGTCTATGCGCCTGGAGTCTGCTGCGGGGCGGGGGACATGCCCTGACCCATTCCGCGCTGGCCGTGTCCGCCTTGGCCACGGCCGCCCTTGCCGTGACGGTCATGCTTGCCGAATCCCATGGGCAGGTCGATGCCCACTTCCTTACTGACCCGGTCCTGCAGTGCGTCGCGCTTGGCGTGCATCTGGGTGCGCAGATCGCTCATCTCGCCGACCAGGGAAGTGATGGTTTCGGGCTTGGTGTTCGGGTTGGAAGACAGCGCCTTCAGAAGGGTACGCTTCTCCCACATGGCGCTGCGCAGGGGCTCGGTGTCCTTGCGGTGTTCGCTCAGGATGCTTTTGAGCAGATCCTGCTTCTCCTGCGGCAGCTGTTCCACAGCCGGGTTTTGCCTGAAGCCCTGGCAGTCCCCTTTTCCGCCCATGCCGCGCATGGGTCCGGCAAAGGTCAGGGTGCTGAGCGCGATGAAGCCGATGATGGCCAGGATTGCGATGCTTGATGCCTTTTTCATGAGATCCTCCGAGTGAGTTGTTGTTTGCGAATGTATTTGGAGGATATCAAAGCCCGTGCCAGAGTTGGTCCTATGTGCCAACTGTTTGTTTTTAAATGTGATATTTGTTTGAAAATCGGTTTGGAAAGCGTGTCGCCGGGGGCTGCGGATAGAAACTGACCACCCACGCCGCCCGGTCTGGTCAGAATCTGACCACTCTCAGGCCGGATGCAGCTTGGGATTGTTCTTGTGGCGATCCCTGTCGCGCAGGGTTTTCTTTTCAAGGTTGCGGCGCATGGCGTCGGTCAGGTCGACCCCGGTCTGGTTGGCGATGCAGGTCAGCACGAAGAGGACATCGGCCAGTTCGTCGCCCAGGTCGTTCTTCTCCGCGTCCTTGAAGCTCTGGTCCCCGTAGCGTCTGGTCATGATGCGCGCCACTTCGCCGACTTCCTCCATCAGAATTCCAAGGTTGGTCAGTTCCGAAAAATAGCGCACCCCGATGCTTTGCACCCAGGCATCGACGTCCTGCTGTAATTGATTGAGGCTCATGGATGACTCCTTTTCAGTCTGCCTACGAAATCCTGTTTCGCGTGGCAATGCGGCCGCGCAAGGTGAATTCGCCGCCCTTCCAGGACAGGCAGGGTATTTGCTACAGGGGAGGGATGTTGATAGCTTTTGGATTGTGAACCACAAACAGATCGCAGGGAATACAGCCTTGCTTCAAGGACGACAGGGGCAATGACCATCTGGACATCTCTTTCGGTTTCCACGCAGAGGCATCGTGGCAGGTTGATAATGCTCGTGCCCGCGTTGCTGGCGGCCGTGATCCTCATATGGCTGGCGTTGCAGGGCCGCGAGCGGGAACAGCGGACCATCGCCCGCCTTTTGACCACTCAGGGCGAGACTTTGATCCGCGCCGTGGAGGCCGCCCGCCGCATGGGCATGCGCGGGCAGGAAGGTCGGCAGTTCCGCTTGCGCGTCCTGCTTGACGAGATGGTCCGCCAGGGCGACCTGCGTTTTCTGGGCCTGGTCGATGCGACAGGTCGGTTCGAGGCCCTGAGCGAGATGGAGCCTGGTCTCGGGATCTCGGCCGCGGCGCTGGCCGCGCTGCCGGCGTCCTCCGAGCCTGCCTGGGAGATCATGCGGGTCGGCGAGGAGCAGGTTTTCGTGGTCTATCGCCATTCGCGGCCACCGCGGCGCTTCATGCACAATTCCATGGAGCACGGTCATCTTGCCGATCCCGGAGAAGACAGCGCGCTCATCGCCGTGGGACTCGATGCCTCGCTCTATATGCGGGCCGTACGCAAGGACGTGCTCACCCTGGCCATGGCCGGCGGTCTTGCTCTGGCCCTGTCCTTTGCCGGAGCCATGACCCTTTTCTGGCGGCGCAAGGTGGCCGGTCTCGAGCGCGAGATCGCAAGGCGAGAGCGTCTGGCGGCCCTTGGCACCCTGGCCGCCGGAGTGGCCCACGAGATCCGCAACCCCTTGAGTTCCATCAAGGGTTTTGCGACCTATTTCGGGGCCAAGTTTGAACCGGGAACGCAGGACCACGCACTGGCTGAAGTGATGATCGGCGAAGCCGACCGCCTGAACCGGGTGGTGACCGAGCTTCTGGAGTTGACCCGCCCCTCGGAACTGCGACTGGCCCCTTCCTCCGTGGAAGAGCTTGTCCGGCACGCACTGACTCTCGTGGAAAACGATTGCCGGGACAGGGGGATCGCCGTGCACACGCGCATCGCGCAGCTTGACCCGGTGCTCCTTGATTCCGACCGCATGCTGCAGATTCTCCTGAACCTTTTTCTGAACGCCATACAGGCCATGCCCGAAGGCGGTGCGCTGACCGTATCCGCCCAGCGGGTGAAGGATCGGCTGGAACTCAGCGTGGCCGATACCGGACACGGCATTCCGGCGCAGGATCTGGACAGGGTCTTTGACCCGTATTTTACCACCAAGAATCAGGGCACGGGTCTGGGGCTGGCCACGGTGCGTACCATGGTCGAGGCCCATGACGGTCAGGTGCGGGTTCTGTCGGAACCCGGCCGGGGCACGCAGGTGATTCTCAACCTGCCTTACAAGGGAGAGAGCCGATGAAGGGGCGAATTCTTGTGGTCGATGACGATAAGGCCCACCTGACCATGCTCGTGGCCATGCTCGGCAGCTGGGGGTTCGCGGTCGATACGGCCGATGACGGGGGCAGTGCCGTGGATAGGGTGCGCGAGCGCGCCTACGACCTGGTCCTGACCGACGTGCGCATGGCCGAGGTGGACGGCATCGAGGCCTTGCGCAGGATCAAGGCGTACAATCCCTATCTGCCGGTGCTGATCATGACCGCCTATTCCTCGGTGGATGTCGCGGTGCAGGCCCTCAAGGCCGGCGCCCTCGACTATCTGCACAAGCCTCTTGACTTCGAGGAGTTGCGGCGGGGGATAGAACGCGCCCTGGAGCAGGGGCGAGGCCTGGCAAAATCGCAGCAGGCCCAAGGCGATTTCATCGCCGACATGATCGGCGATTCGCCTCCCATGCGCGAACTTGGGGCCATGATCCGGGCCGTTGCGCCCTCCGAGGCGTCCGTGCTGATCCTGGGAGAATCGGGCACGGGCAAGGAGCTTGTGGCCAAAGCCCTGCACGAGGGCAGCCCGCGTAAAAAAAAGCCGCTGGTCACGGTCAATTGCGCGGCCCTGGCTGAAAATTTGCTTGAGAGTGAACTGTTCGGGCACGAGAAGGGGGCGTATACCGGGGCGCAGCGCCAGCGGGACGGAAGGTTCGTGCAGGCCGATGGAGGCACGCTTTTTCTGGACGAGATTGGCGAGATGGCTCCCGCGCTGCAGGCCAAGCTCCTGCGCGCCCTGCAGCAGGGCGAGGTGCAGCGCCTTGGCAGCGACAGGCCCATGCGGGTCGACGTGCGCGTGCTGGCCGCCACCAATCGCGATCTGGAGGCCGAAGTCCAGGGGGGCGGATTTCGCGAGGATCTTTACTATCGCCTGAATGTCATCGCCCTGCGCGTTCCCGCCCTGCGGGAACGGCCTGATGACATCCCTCTCTTGGCCCGGCATTTCTTAAGTCGCTTCGCAGAGCGCAACCGCAAGACTTTTCGCGGGTTTTCGCCTCGGGTCATGGATCTGATGCTGCATTACGACTGGCCGGGGAATGTGCGCGAACTGGAGAATGTGGTGGAGCGCGCCGTCATCCTCTCGCCCGGAGAACTGGTCACGGAGTCCGACCTGCCCGCGAATCTGCGCGGGTCCGGAAAGGCCGTCGACGCCCAGCCGTCTGGCCAATCCCTGGAAGACGCGGAGCGTGAGGCCATTGCCCGCACTTTGGAGCAGGTCGGCAACAACAAGAGTGAGGCCGCGCGTGTTCTTGGCGTGACGAGGGTCACCCTGCGCAGTAAAATGAAGAAGTTCGGGCTGGATGCGTAAAGAGGTTCAGTAGCGGTCCGGTGCGAAGCGTCGGGCAGTGTGGCCCGAAGCCAGTTCCAGCTCAAGCTGCTGCACCAGAAGTCCGGGTTGTCCGTAGGGCTGGTGTGCCAGGCAGGAGCCATCCGGCGCGATCAGGCTGGTGGCCGCGTGCTGGCAGGACAGGGCGTAATTGACGCTGGCGAAGAAGATGCCGTTCTCTACGCTGCGGCAGATCATGGCCTTTTCGTAGTATGGGCCGTCGGGATCACCCCAGCTTTGCGCCGCGCGTTCAGCCGTATTGTTTCCGGTGCACTGAGGGTGAAAGACGATCTGCGCGCCCCTGCAAGCCGCCCAGCGCACTGTTTCCGGATAACACCAACCCTCGTGGCAGATCGCCACACCGAATTTGACTCCGTTCATTTCGAAAAGCTGCCTTCCCCGTCCGGGAATATAGAGGCCGTCCACGCTGGGATCGAGTTGGATCTTGCACTGGCGCCCCTGTATCTTTCCTTCGGGAGAAATGACCTGCACCAGATTGTAGCGCCCTTTTTCCGAGGGCCATTCCATGGGCAGGATGACCCCCATTTCGTAATCTGCCGCCGCCTGGCAGACCTTAGTCAGGGCCTCGCGCAGTTCGGCCTGTTCGCACAGGGGAATGGAAAAACCCTTGCCGCGCATTCCAGGCAGATAGGCTTCTGGAAAGCAGAGCAGATCGACTTCGAATGACGCGGCCTGATCCATGAAATCAAGAATGTTGCGGAGTGAATGCTCCAGCGACCTGGGAACGGGGGCGGTGGCAAGTCCGATGCGCATGAACAATCCTCGGAAGGTGAAGGTGGGACATTGTCAACAACGCGTTTACCCTGAAATAGTTATAAATTCAAGGGCAGGAAGGTGGTATCTACAGATTTGTATGTACCAATACTTTGGAAATTTTGACGATAGTGTTTGCTGGTCTTTGTTTTCGATACCTACAAATGCGGATAAACAGGCGCGACAGGTTCTCTGCGGGATAAGGCCGTGGCCTTTTTTGCTTGGTCGTACCGGAAAACGGATCACGAACAGTTGCATTTTTTTTTCGAAAACGAACAGAGACTGTTGACTTGCGAACAATCCTGCATGATACTTTTTCAGCCTGCGGGATTTTCATGGGCGGGCAAGGATGGCTGTGAGCACTACTCCCTCTTTTTTGAATCATGATTTGCGCTCCTTTCTGGAGCGGTTCGATTTTTCGGCGTGTATGGTCTGCGGATCGTGCGCCGGCGGTTGTCCGGTCACGGGTACGCCCGGCATGGCCGGGTGGGATACGCGCAAGGTCATGCGTATGTTGTCCAACGGCCTGGTGGACGAGGTCGTGGCCTCGAATTTCCCGTGGCTGTGCACAGGCTGCGGGCGCTGCGCCGGGGTCTGTCCGGCGGGCATCGACATCCCTGCCGTCATGGCGCACATGAAAAGCCTGCGGCCCCGCGACGAGGTGCCTGGGTCCCTGCACAGGGGCATGGCCAACAATCTGGCCACCGGCAACAACCTGGCCATCAGCCGCGAGGAGTATCTGAGCGGGATGTACGACCTGGGCCGGGATCTGGCTGAAGAGTGTCCGGGGTTTTATGTGCCCGTCGACAAGAAGGGCGCGGACATCCTCTTTTTCCCCAATTCCAAGGAAGTGTACGGCGACTTCGAGGACCAGTTCTGGTGGTGGAAGATTTTTTACGCCGCCCGTGAAAACTGGACCGTGCCCTCCGAAGGCTGGGAGGCCGTGGACTGGGCGCTTTTCACCGGCAACTACGACGCCAACCGGGAACTGGCGCGGCGCAAGGTCGAGTACATGCGTGCAAACGCCATCAAGACCATGATCATGCCGGACTGCGGCGGAGGCTCCTACGGCTGCCGCAAGGGCATGTCGGTGCTTGCGGCCGAGAATCCGGGCCAGGCCGTGAATTTTGTCTATCTCTATGATTATCTGCTGGATCTGATCCGTCAGGGCCGTATCCGGCTGGACAGGAGCGTGCACGCGGGGCGGCGCTTCACCTACCATGATTCGTGCAAGCACGGCCGCGAGCTGGCCGCGCACTACGGCAAGGGCTATTTTGACGAGCCGCGCGAGATCGTGGCCGCCTGCGTGGAGGATTTCGTGGAATTGACCCCGACCCGCGAGAAGAATTTCTGCTGCGGCGCGGGTGGCGGCATGTGGCCCATGCCCTTTGAACAGGAATCGGCCTGGCATGCGCGCTTCAAATATCAGCAGATCAGGGATTCGGGAGCCGATGTGGTGGTCGTGGGCTGTTCCAACTGCCGCGACCAGATCATGCGCCGTATCCCCAAATTCTACCCCGACTGCACCTACGAAGTGAAATACATCTGGCAACTCGTGGCCGAAGCCCTGGTCATCGAGCCCTGGGACGCCAGGCGCATCGCCACGGCGCAGGCCGAGGCACGTGAGCAGTGGGAGCGGCTCGGGGTGGAGCAGCCGGACGAGTAGTCCGGCTTGCCCCGGCCTGAGAAGTCTTCATTTTTGCGGATACACCCTGCCCGCCTGGGACAGGGAAATGCCTCTGTCGGGGCAGGCTGCCGTCCATTCAACATGGGGACTTGCCGCCTGCCCGCCGGAGGCATTTTCTATTTGTTTTCCCGCTCCTTGTACCAGGCGCTGGAGTCTTCCATGAGCTTGTTCAGGCGGTTGACCATCTTGTGCGGGTCGGCCAGGTAGCCGTCCATGAGCAGGGCGGACTCGTAGAGCTGTTCGACCACGGTGGCCACGAACTCGTCCTTCTCATCCTTGGCGAAGACCGAGAGCAGGTTGCGCACCAGCTTGTGATCCTGGTTGATCTCGAAGACCTTCTTCGGGATGGAGGTGTCCTTGGTCACCAGCTGCATGATCTTGTGCATCTGGGACGTGGAACCGTCCGGGCTGACCAGGCAGGACGGGCTCTGGCTCAGGCGCTTGGAGATGCGTGCCTCGGTGATGCGGTCACCGAGGATCTCCTGTACGCGTTTCAAAAAGCGGTCCATGTCCTGGGACTCTTCTTTGGAGAGTTCCTCGGGCTTGTCCTTTTTCTCGGCGTTGTCCGCGTATTTTTCGATGTTCGTGATGTCGGCGTTTTCGGTGGCCTTGAGCTCGAACTCCTTGAACTTGCGCAGACTGTCCATGACGAACTCGTCCACCGGCTCGTAGAGATAGAGCACTTCCAGGCCCTTGGCGCGGAAGATTTCAAGGTGCGGGTTCTGTTCGATGGCTTCTCGGCTGGGGCCGGAGATGTAGTAGATTTCCTTCTGACCGTCCTTGGCCGCCTCGATGTATTCGTCCAGGGAGATGAGCCCGTCCTTGTCCTCGTGGCGGGAGGAATTGAAGCGGAGCAGTTCCCCGAAGGCCTCCTGGTTGGCGAAATCCGCGTAGCCGAGCTTGAAGCGCTTGGAGTGTTCGTTCCAGAACGTGACGTAACGGTCCTTGTCCTGGCCGAGTTTTTTGAGGTGCGAGAGGATCTGCTTGGTCAGGGTGGTGGCGATTTTGCGGATCAGCAGGTTTTCCTGCAGGGTCTCGCGCGAGATGTTGAGCGGCAGGTCCTCGGTATCGACCACGCCGCGCATGAAGCCCAGGTATTCGGGGATGAGGTCCTTGTTCTTGCTCTGGATCAGCACGCGGCGCACATAGAGGTCCAGGCCGTAGTTCTCGCGGTCAAAGCCGAAGGTGTCCTGGCTGCGCGGGGGCACGAAGGCCAGGGCCGAGAACTGCACCGGGGCGTCCACGCTCATGTGCAGGGTGTCGAGGGGCTCTTCGTGGTCGTAGGTCAGGAACTTGTAGAACTCCGTGTACTGCTCCGGGGTGACGGAGAACTTGTTCTCGCGCCACAGGGCCTGGACCGTGTTGGCTTTTTCGCCCTGGACGAGGATGGGGAACGAGATGAAGTTGGAGTGCTTCTTGATGATGGAGGTGATGCGGTTCTTTTCGGAGAATTCCTTGCCTTCCTCCTTGAGCTCAAGGGTCACGGTGGTGCCGCGCGGCAAATCCTCTTCCAGTTCGGTCACGGTATAGGTGCCGAGCCCGTCGGAGATCCATTCAACAGCCTTGGCCTCGGGCTTGAAGGACCGGGTGCGGATGGTGACCTTGTCGGCGACCATGAACACCGAATAGAAGCCCACGCCGAAGCGGCCGATGATGTTGGAGGAGTTGGCCTGGTCGGCCATGGCCTGGCGGATGAATTCGGCGGACCCGGAGTGGGCGATGGTGCCGATGTTCTCGACCAGTTCATCCTGGGTCATGCCGATGCCGGTGTCGGCGATGACGAGCTGTTTCTTTTCCTCGTCGGCGGTGATGGATATCTGCAGGTCGAGGTCGGGACTGGCGATCTCGGTGGAGCGGGACTGTTCGAAACGCAGCTTGTCCAGGGCGTCGGAGGCGTTGGAGACCAGCTCGCGCAAAAATATTTCCCGGCTCGTGTAGATGGAATGGGTGATGATATCGAGAAGTTGCTTGATTTCGGTTTTGAATTCAAACTGTTGTGCCTGGGACATAAATGCTCCTTCTGGTTTGGAAATTTTGATTGCTCCAAATAAAAAGCCTGACCCCATTGTCAAGGGTTTTGAAGGGACAAGATTTTTGCTTGACCGGGTCATGGGCCTTGGGTAGAGAGTTTCCCCTGTCGGATGGTGGGTGTAGCTCAGTAGGCAGAGCACCTGGTTGTGGCCCAGGATGTCGCGCGTTCAAGCCGCGTCACTCACCCCATTAGACCATACGGGACAGTTCGTCTGTCCCTTTTTTTCTCGCCTTTTTTTGTGGTGGGTGTAGCTCAGTAGGCAGAGCACCTGGTTGTGGCCCAGGATGTCGCGCGTTCAAGCCGCGTCACTCACCCCATTTGACACCCCAGCAGAACCGGATAAGAACTGGTTCTGCTTTTTTTTTGTGGGAGGGCGTTTGACAGCATTCACGGGCATCAATCATCTGGCCATGGTCACTGCGGACATGGACCGCACGGTCCATTTCTGGCGTGACCTGCTCGGCATGCGCCTGGTGGTGGGCCTCGGTCATCCCGGTTACCGGCACTATTTTTTCGAGATTACGGACAGGGACATGATCGCCTTTTTCGAGTGGCCCGGCGTTCAGCCCATTGCGGAAAAGGATCATGGCGCACCGGTGCGCGGGCCGGCGGCTTTCGACCACCTGTCCTTCGGGGTAGAGAGCCTCGATGAACTCAGACGCCTGAAGGAGCTGCTCGAAGCCAACGACTTCTGGGCATCGGAACTCACCGATCACGGATTCATCATCTCGCTCTACTCTTTCGATCCCAACAACATCCCCATCGAATTCAGCTATGCCGTGCCCGAGTACGACGTACACGCACATCCGATCATGATCGATTCCCATCCGACCCCGTCTGCCAGCGAAGGCAGCGAGCCCCGCCCGGACAGATGGCGGAGCGCCGCTCCTCCGGAATCGGATCATGGAATCTATCCCGGCGAGGGCGACGCCGTTCGCGCCGCGTTCATCAAGAAAACATAAATCCCGCAACTGCGGGGTATTTGAGGATACCATGGACAAACTTGTCATTGAAGGCGGCGTGCCGCTCAAGGGAGAAATCCGGGTCAGCGGCTCCAAGAACGCGGCCCTGCCCATACTGCTCGCTTCCATCCTGGTCGAGGGCGAGGTGCGCCTGACCAATGTGCCGAACCTGCGCGATATCGCCACCACGCTCAAGCTGCTTGAGCTGCTCGGCTGCCGCGCCGAATATAATGATGGGGATGTGCTGCTGCACTCCTGCGATCTGAAGCCCGAGGCACCCTATGACCTGGTGCGCACCATGCGCGCCTCCGTGCTGTGCCTGGGGCCGCTTCTGGCCAGGCTCGGGCGGGCACGGGTGGCCATGCCCGGCGGCTGCGCCATCGGGGCCAGGCCCGTTGATCTGCACCTCAAGGGACTGGAGCAGATGGGGGCCGTGTTCGAACTGGAGAGCGGCGACATCATCGGCAACTGCGACCGCCTGCAGGGCGCGCACATCCATCTCGACTTTCCCACCGTGGGCGGCACCGAGCACCTGATCATGGCCGCCGTGCTGGCCGAAGGGGAAACGGTCATCGAGAACGCGGCCCGTGAACCGGAAATCCAGGATCTGGCGGAATTTTTGAATACCTGCGGGGCGCGTGTCACCGGCCACGGCACCAGCGTGGTGCGCATCGAAGGCGTGGAATCCCTGCACGGCTGCTCCTACAGTGTCATGCCGGACCGCATCGAGGCCGGCACCTATCTGATTGCCGCCGGCATGACCAAGGGCGATCTGACCCTGCGCGACTGCCCGGTGGATGCGCTTGACGCCGTCATCGCCAAGCTGCGCGAGATGGGCATGTTCATCGAGGGCGACAGAAATCTGCTCACGGCCTCCGTGGACGGCCCCCTGCACTGCGTGGACCTGTCCACCCGGCCCTATCCCGGATTCCCCACGGACATGCAGGCCCAGATCATGGCGCTCATGTGCGTCAGCCGGGGCGCGGGCGTGATCACCGAGGGCATCTTCGAGAACCGCTTCATGCACGTGCAGGAATTGGCCCGGCTTGGCGCGCACATCACGCTGTCCGGGCAGAGCGCCATGGTGCGCGGGGTGGATTCCCTGAAGGGGGCCACGGTCATGGCCTCGGACCTGCGTGCCAGTGCTTGCCTGGTCCTCGCGGGCCTTGCGGCCACGGGTCGCACCGACGTGCGCCGCATCTACCACCTTGATCGCGGCTACGAGCAGATGGAAGTGAAGCTCGGTGCCGTGGGGGCCAGGATCCGGCGCGAGCAGGAATAGGTGTGCGGCTGAAGCGCCGCAGATGTTCAGAATAAAGAAACCTCGCCGAAGTTGTCGGCGAGGTTTTTTTCGGTCATCGCCAGAGCGCTCCGCATCAGCTGGGGCAGTCGGTGCGGTACGACCAGTCGATCAGGGCTCCGTCGCTAAGGTCGCCGACGTGACTGCGTCCTTCGACATGAAGCCAGGGGGCACATATGGCCTCAGTGTCATTCCCGCGAAGGCGGGAATCCAGGTCCTCGCACGGAAGAGTGGATCCCCGACTTCGCGGGGATGACATCGAGGTGGTTGCGGTTCTGTGGGGCGTCTTGCACCGTGTTTTTCGTCCTGAAGTGTTTTTCGTTCTTCGTGTCTGGAGAGGGCCTTATACGGCTCAGTGTGCCTTACCTCGTATTGCATTCTTGTCGGCGGATCTTACTACCCAGCCGTCGCGTTCCCCTCGGCCTTGGGCGCAGGGCGCGGGAACTGCAGCTCACGCTGCAAAAATCCCCGGATGCGCAGGTATTCGGTGATGTTGCCGGCCCCGCGCAGCACCATTTCCCAGCCCGGCCGTTCCATGACCACCAGGACGGGGACGCCGGAAAAACCCTTCATCTTGAAATAGGCGCGCGCCGTACGCACGGTCTGGCGCAGGTCCTCGGAAATGGGCACGGGGTCGATCGTTTCCAGGCTTTCGACGCGCAGCACTTCCAGAAAGAGGTTTTCCTTGCTCGCGTCGGAGTTCTGTATCGTGGCCAGGCGGTAGAGGTCGTCCTCCTTGTTGTCGGTGCTGACCAGATGCCATTTGCCGGGCAGGTTGTATGCGTTGATGGACAGATTCGCGAGAATTTTTGAACAGTGGTCACAGTGCAGGCTGAAAAAGAGCACGTGCTGAGGCACGTTGTCCGGAGCCGTCTCCCAGGTGGCGAAAGCCGTATCGGTGATCGCGGGAGGCACGACGTTCAGGTCCAGCACGGCGTTGGCCACGAACCCGCCGCTCCACACTGCCACGCCCAAAAGCGCGGTCAGAAGTGATTTGCGCACCCAAGAGAAAAGGCACAGGGCCGTAAAAAGGGTGACGCCCACGATGACGCAGAGCAGGCATTTTTCCTTGAGGCCCATGAACTGGAATCCGAGGATCGCACCGTCAAAGGCCAGCCCTCCGAACAGCAGCAGGGTGGCCAGCCCCCAGATCCATTTCTTGTCGTAGCGGCCGCCGAAGAAGACCAGGCCCCACAGAAACCAGAAAAAAGCCGCGCCCATCTTTATGAGGTTGCCTTCGCCGAAACGGATGTATTCGCCGACCACGTCACAGGCGGATGTGGTGCAAAAAGAGGTATGGCGCACCGCCTGCATCCAGACCTCGCCGGAGAGGAAGGAGGCGGCCAGGAAGAGGAAGGTCAGCAGCGAATATCGTGAGAAGCGGTTCATGACAGACTCCCTGTTTGAAGATGGAGTGTTTGTGTATCTTTGAAGGGTGCCGCGTCAAGTCGGATCGCGTTCGTAATCAGGGGTTCTTGCGTGCAGCGATTGTGCTTTGACAGTCCGCTCATTTGAGCCGGATGCAATGTTTCTTGAGCAGTTCGTACAGCCTTGCCCTGGACAGCCCTGAACAACGGCAGGCCGACGGCACGTCGTTGTCGCAGAGCTTCAAAAGCTCTCGCATGTAGGCGTTTTCGAGCTGGCCGACCACGATTTCCCGCACCTCGCGCAGCGCCGGAAGCTCCTCCCCCGGAGAGAAGGGCAGGGGGATGGCTCCGTGCAGCAGTCCCGGTTCGAGCAAGGTCGGCTGTTCCTTGTCCGGGTCGCGACGGAATGCATTTTTCGCGATGCTGATGCGCACGTCCACAGGCAGATGGTGACTGAACAAAAAAGGCTCGTCCGGGCTGTTGTCGATGGCCACGGCCATGGTGTTGACGAACTCGCGCACGTTGCCCGGCCACTGGTAGGCATGCAGGGCGTTCAGGAATTCGGGAGTGAGCGTCTTGGAGGCGATGGCGTTCTCGCGGCAGATTTTTTCCACGTAGTATTCGGCCAGCAGCAGGATGTCCTCCTTGCGGGCGCGCAGTGGCGGGATCTCGATCTGATGGCCGTTCAGGCGATAGTAGAGGTCGTTGCGAAAAAGACCCTGCTCAACCATGTGGCGCAGGTCGCGGTTGGTGGCGGCGATGACCCTGAAATTGCTGCTGACCTCCTTCTCCGAACCGATGGGACGGAATCTGCGCTCCTGCAGCACGCGCAGCAGGGATTTTTGCAGCTCAAGGCTCAGTTCCCCGATTTCGTCCAGAAAGACGGTACCGTTGTTGGCCAGTTTGAAGAGTCCGTCGCGAGCTTCGTGGGCGCTGGTGAAGGAGCCCTTGGTGTGGCCGAAGAGGGTGCTTTCGGCCAGATGGGTGGACAGGTTCGTGCAGTCGATGACGACCAGTTTGCCAGGGTTTTCGCTGTTTTCGTGAATGCCGCGCGCGAAGAGTTCCTTGCCGGTGCCCGTCTCGCCGGTGATGATGACGTTGGCCTTGCTGCCCGCCGCCCGGCCCATGATCTCAATGCAGCTCATGATGGCCGGGCTTTCGCCGATGATGGCGCTGCGTTTGAGCTTGCGCGGCTCGCGGCTCTGCTCCTTGGAGGCCCTGAATGCTATGGTGCGTTGCAGGATGAGCGTGATGTTGTTCAGGGAGATGGGCTTGCCCACATAGTCCCAGGCCCCGTTGGCAATGGCCAGGGCCGCGCCGTCGGAATCTCCGTCGCCGGTCAGGATGACGACTTCGGGCTGGGAGGGGAATGCCTGGAATTGCCTGATGTGCGCCAGACCGTTGCCGTCAGGGAGATTGACGTCAAGGAAGATGAGGTCGCAGTGCATGTTCTTGAGCTTTGCGAACGCGTCCATGATGCCCAGGGCAACCTGACAGGGGTGCCCCATGCGTTCGATGATCCGCTGGAATGAGCGGGAAAAATCCTGGTCGTCGTCGATGATGAGAATGTTGGCCATGTGGTGCTCCAAAAAAGTGCTGAGTCCGCTTTTGTCGGAGTATGTCCGGAAAAGCAAGATTCTTATGGATGCCGCAAGACGAAAAGCGGCCTTGCCGACTGGCCTTTTCAGCGGATCGGGAGTAAAGGTATGGGCAGGGCCAAGGCCCGGATTCCCTTGAACCTCTTTAGCCAAGGAAGAAAGAATGAACGCCACGAAACAGCCGCGGGCCGGGGCCTGCACCAAAATTTCCGTGCGCGGAGGCCTTGTTCTCACGTTCCTGCTGATCCTTTTCGCCGCCTTCGCCGGCGCTTCCCAGGACGGCGCGGCCAGGCATTTCAAGAAGCAGTGCGCGGGCTGTCATGGCGAGGACGGTTCCGGCAGCGGTTCCACTCCTGCCCTGCGGGGCCTGGCGGCCGAGGAGGCGCAGGCCGCTCTTCTTGGTTACAGGGAGCGGACCCGGGAAGGGAGCAGAAAGGCCATCATGGAGCGGGTTGTGAAAAACCTGAGCGACGAGGAGATCAAGGCCCTCGCCGACCACGTGGCCGGATTGTGATCCCGTCTCGCCCCTGAACCCCGGAGGCTTCATGGACATGAGCGCGATCAAGCTGCGGCAGGCGGTGGAGCGGGGCATACTCGACGCCGGGCAGGCCGAGCGGCTGTGGGCCTTTCTGGAGTCCTCGGCCGTAGACACGCCCGGCTTCCGTTTCACCCATATCCTGTATTACCTGGGCGGCCTCATGGCCATCGGCGCAATGAGCCTGTTCATGACCCTGGGCTGGGAGTCCTTCGGGGGGTGGGGGCTCTTTGGCATTGCCGTGGCCTACGCCCTGGCCGGACTCCTGCTCACCGAAAACTTTCTGTACAAGCGCCGTTTGCCCATCCCGGCTGGGATCATCGCCACTTTCGTCGTGGCCCTGACCCCGCTGGCGGTCTACGGATTCCAGGAAGCCATGGGCTGGTGGGCCGACGGGCGGGTTTACCGCGACTATCACCGCTACATCGACTGGCGCTGGATCTTCATGGAGCTGGCCACCCTGGCCGCAGGGGCGATCATGCTCTGGCGTTACCGGTTGCCGTTCCTGGTCATGCCCGTGGCCGCGACGCTGTGGTACATGAGCATGGACCTCACGCCTTTCATTTTCGGTCAGGCCGATGTGACCTGGGAGTTGCGTAAGCTCGTTTCACTCTGGTCCGGCGTGGTCATCACCCTTGTCGCCCTGTGGATCGACATCCGCACCAGGAGTGAAAAAGACTACGCCTTCTGGCTCTACATCTTCGGGGTTACGGCGTTCTGGGGCGGGCTGTCGCTGATGCGCTCCGACAGCGAGCTCGGCAAGTTCCTGTATTTCTGCATCAACATGCTGCTCATCTTCTGCGGCGCGGCCCTTCGCCGCAGGGTTTTCGCCGTTTTCGGCGGCCTGGGCGCGGCGGGATATCTGGGCTATCTGTCCTGGAACGTCTTCAAGGACAGCCTGCTCTTTCCCTTCGCCCTGACCTTCATCGGACTTGGCGTCATCTGGATGGGCATCATCTGGCAACGCAACGAGAAGACCATTGCCCGGAAATTGCGCGGATTCCTGCCGCAGCCGTTGCGCGACCTGGTGGATCGCCGAGGCTAGCGGGTCAGCGTCCTTCCCACTTCATCAAACGTAAAAGAGCCGCAGGGATTTTCTGCGGCTCTTTTACGTTGACCCTTGTGGTCTGTGTCTTCAGATCAGGCTCACAGCAGCACGATCCGGTCCGGTTCGATGCTGATCTTCTTCTGCTTGTAGAGCCTGCCCAGGGCCTTTTTGTAGTTGGACTTGCTGGCCCCGAAGGCGGCGGCGATGTGTTCGGCCGGGCTCTTGTCCGTCAGGTCGGTTGTCCCGCCGCAGGCGGCCAGGTGGGCCAGGATGCGGTCCCCCAGCATGTCAAGGCCGGACATGCCCGGGGGCAGGAGCGACAGGTCTATCTTGCCGTCCGGACGGATAGCCTTGATGTAGCCTTTCATGCGCTGGCCGTAGCGCAGTTCCGCGGGCGCGTCGTCCCGGAAGACGAGGCCCAGGTGGGTGTCATTGATGACGGCCTTGAACCCGAGCTCCGAGAAACCGCTGATGAGCAGGTCCACTTCCTGACCGGGTCTGAACCCGGTCCCGTCTTCGCTCAGGTACGAATGCAGCTTGGCCGTGCCCGCCAGACGACCGGTGCGCTCGTCCACATACACCAGGATGACGTAGGAGCGTCCTTCCTCCAGCGCCTTGTACTGCTCGCTTGAGGGGACAAAGAGGTCCTTGGGCAGACCCCAGTCCACAAACACTCCGGACTTGGTCACGGCCACGACTTTCATGAAGGCGCACTGGCCGACCTCGGCCTTGGGTCTGGCCACGCTGCCCGTGAGCACGGTCTCGGAGTCGCGGTACAAAAAGACGCTCAGGCTGTCTCCCACGGCCGTGCCCGCCGGGAGTTCGCGTTTTGGCACGAATACCTCGCCCAGGTTCTCGCCGTCGAGGTAGGCCCCGCCTGTGACCATCTTCATGACCTTCAGGGTCGCCGTTTTGCCGAATTCAATCATGAAAGTTCCTCCCGCGAGATTGTGGCCAGGCCGCTCAGAAATTTGCGCAGCAGTTGATCCCGGCAATATACGAAGTTGCGATGCCCCGGCTTGCGGAACAGGGCCGAGAGTTCGGATTTTGATATGTCCATCCCGCCCGCATCCAGGATGCGGACCATGTCCGTGTCCTTGAGCTCAAGGGCGATGCGGATCTTGCGCAGGATCAGGTTGTTGTTCAGGGTTTCCGCCATCTCGGGAGCGGCATCCCGCGCCCCGCGCCTATCGGTGACCAGCCCGTCCAGAAAGGCGGCCAGCAGCACATCGGGGCATTCCACGAACCCGGGCTCGTCGTCCTTTTTGAGCAAAAGGTCGAGGTCGGTTTCGCTCAAGGCGTGCCCGCCCAGGGCGAAGAGGCGTACCATCCCGGCGTTGTTCAGGTTCAAGGCATAGCGCAATCGGCGCAAAATGTCGTTGTTGGTCATGTCGGTATCCTGTAAAATGGGTCTGGCCTCGCCTACACAAGATGGCCCCGGCGGTCATCTGAAAAATTGAAGGCCCCGGCCAGGGGACATCATGTTTATTCTTGACCCGTCGTGTCGGGGTGGTAGGTTTTCTTCATGAGTACGCGCTTCTGCCTTGCCTGGTCTGTCCGGTTGCCCGCAATGCGTCCTGTTTCCTTTTTTTGGAGACAAGCGATCACTTGCGTTCTGACCTGCATCCTTTTTGCCCTCCCAGACATCGTGGCCGCGGCCCCGGCCCAGCTTCAGACTGTGCGCTTGCAGCTCAAATGGCGGCATCAGTTCCAGTTCGCGGGCTATTACGCGGCCGTGGATCAGGGGTATTTCCGGGACGAGGGGCTGCAGGTCGAGCTGCTCGAAGGCGCGCCGGGGCTTGATCCCTCCGCGAGCCTCGTGTCCGGCACGGCCGATTTCGCCGTGGATTCACCGGCCATTCTCATCAAGCGCCAGCAAGGCATGCCGTTGGTCGCCCTGGCCGCCATTTTCCAGCATTCGCCCAACGTGATCATGACCGTCGAGGGTTCCCGCATCGTCTCGCCTCACGACCTGCGCGGCAAGCGGGTCATGATGACGCCGGCGACGGACCCGGAGTGCCTGGCCATGCTGGTCAGTGAGGGAGTTTCCCTGCAGGTCCTGACCCAGGTCCCCCATTCGTGGAACATCGAAGACCTCGTTGACGGGCGTGTTGACGCCATGAGCGCCTACCTGACCAGCGAACCCTATTACATGCAGGAGCGCGGCGTTGCTGCGGCGTTCATCAGGCCCATCAATTACGGCATAGATTTTTACGGTGACTGCCTGGTCGCCAGCGAGTCCCTGGTGCTCAAGAATCCGGCGCGGGTCGAGGCCTTTCTGCGGGCCGTGCAGCGCGGCTGGCTCTACGCCATGAAAAACCCGCAGGAGATGGCCAGCCTGATCCGCGAGCGCTATGCCCCGCATCTTTCGCTTGAGTACCTTCTTTTCGAGGCCGGGGCCATGCGCGAATTGATCAGGCCCGATTTTGTGGAGATCGGGCACATGAACCCCGAACGCTGGCGGCATATCGCCAGTCTGTATGTCAGGCTGGGAATGATGCGGGCGGACTATGACCTGACCGGGTTTCTCTATCCGGAGTTCAAGGGCAGTCTTGAAGATCGCAAGCAGCGCCGCATCACCACGGCGCTTTCCGCGCTGGCGGTTTTTTTGGTCGTTGGAACCGGAATCACGGCCATGCTCTTCTTTTTCAACGCGCGGCTCAGCAGGCAGGTGCGGGAGCGCACTGCGGCCCTGTCCGCCAGCGAGCGCCGCTTCCGGGCCTTTTTCGAGATGGCCAGCGTGGGCGTGGCGCAGTTCGAGGGGTCAACGCACCGTTTCATCAAGGTGAATGCGAAGTTTTCGGACCTGATGGGGTATGGCGCAGCGGAGCTTGGCGCCCTCACTCCGCGCGACCTCGTGTATCCGGAGGATTGGCCAATCTCTGAGGAAGCCATGCAAACTCTCGTCGCCAAGACGCACAAGGAAGTCACCCTGGAGAAACGTTACGTGCGCAAGGACGGCAGTGTTTTCTGGGGCATGGCGACCATCTCTCCGCTGTGGGGCGAGGGCGGGCACCCCGAATTCTACCTGGCCGTGGTTCGCGACATCACTACCCGCAAACAGGCCGAGGAAAAGCTGCTGCTGGCGGCCAAGGTCTTCGAAAACACCGTCGAGGGCATCGTGGTCACCGATCCGGAAGGAACCATCGAGCAGGTCAACCCCGGCTTTACGGCCATCACCGGGTACAGCGCCGAAGAGGCGGTGGGCGGCAATCCGCGCATCCTCAAGTCCGACCGGCATCCGCAGCATTTTTACAGCGACATGTGGGCCAGGCTGGTGGAGCAGGGGCACTGGGCCGGGGAAATCTGGAACCGTCGCAAGAACGGCGAGTCCTACCCGGAATGGCTGACCATCACGGCTGTGAAGAACGACGCGGGACAGACCACCAACTATGTGTCTATTTTTCACGACATCACCGAACTCAGGCGCCAGCAGGACGCCCTGGAATACCAGGCTCAGCACGACGCCCTGACCGGATTGCCCAATCGCGTCCTGCTCGGGGATCGGCTGCGCATGGCTCTGGCCCAGCTTGAGCGCAGCGGAGGCAAGCTGGCCCTGCTTTTCCTTGATCTCGACAATTTCAAGACCATCAATGACGGCCTGGGGCATGGCGTCGGCGACGAACTGCTCAAAGAGCTGGCCCGCCGTCTGGAAAAACTGCTTCGCAGCGGGGACACGGTGGCCCGACTGGGTGGGGACGAGTTCCTGATCCTGCTCCCGGAGGTCGATTCCATCGATGGGGCCAGCCATATCGCGAACCGTATGCTCGAAGCCCTCAAAGAGCCGTTTTTTCACGGGGACGTGGAGTATTTCATTACGGCCAGTATCGGCCTGACCATCGCCCCCGATGACGGAACGGATGGGGCCAAGCTGATCAAGAATGCGGACATGGCCATGTACAGGGCCAAGAGCGAGGGTCGCAACAACTACCAGTACTTCACGCCGGAGATGGATGTCGCCGCGCATCGGCGTATTTCGCTGGAATACAAGCTGCGCAAGGGCATTGAAAAAGGAGAGTTCGAGCTTTTCTATCAGCCGCTTGTGAACATGGACAGCGGGCAGATTCTCGGGGCCGAAGCTCTGATCCGCTGGAGGCATGACGGAAAGCTCATTTCCCCGGCGGAATTCATCCCCTTGGCCGAGGCTTCGGGGCTCATCCTGCCCCTGGGAGACTGGGTTCTCCGCACTGCGGGCAGCCAGGCCAGGCTGTGGCAGGATGCCGGGCATGATCTGACCATGTCCGTGAACATCTCCTCGCGTCAGTTCGCCGGGGCGGACCTTGTCGGAACCCTGCGCGAGGTCCTGGAGAGCAATCGGCTCAGGCCCGGAAACCTCTATTTCGAGATCACCGAGTCCATGCTCATGGGCGACGTGGTCAGGGCTGAGGCGACCCTGCAGGCCCTGCGCGAGGCGGGAGGCACCTTTTTCCTCGACGATTTCGGCACCGGGTATTCCTCCCTGTCCTACCTCAAGCGTCTGCCGATAGACGGGTTGAAGATTGACCGCTCCTTTGTGCGCGATATCACCGAGGACCCCGACAGCCGCGCCATTGTCGAGGCCATCGTATCCCTGGCCCGGACGCTCAATCTGCGCCTTGTCGCCGAGGGCGTGGAAACACAGGCACAGCGCAGCCTGCTGGCCTCCATGGGTCCCATCGTGCTGCAGGGGTATCTTGCCAGTCCGCCGGTGCCGGCAGGGGATTTTGAGAAACTGCTGGAAAAAAAGGCGTTGCTTTTGCCGCTGGCCAGATGACCAACAAGGAGCGTGGTTTCATGCGGAATACGGCCCGGATCGTCGGCAGGTTTTTTCTGTATCTCGCGCAGTTCGGTGTGCTTTGCTGGAGTGTGCTGGCCGTCTATTACGGAGACCTGCCGGACCCTTGGCCCGTTCCTGCGGCGGCGGCGACAGGGGGGCTCCTTTTCGGGACGCTGTTTCTGCGCAGGTTTCGGCTGACGGCCTTTGCATCCCTTTTTTGCCTGATCCTGCTCTGGTGGTTCGCCCTGGAACCTTCCAACACGAGGGACTGGCAACCCGATGTCGCCGTGCTGCCCCGGGCCGAATTGAGCGGCGACCTCATCACCCTGCGCAACATCCGCCACTGCGACTATACCTCGGAAACCGAGTACACCGTCCGCCACTACGACAAGACCGTGCACCTCCAGGACCTCCGGGCCGTGGATCTCTTCCAGGTCTACTGGGGCTCGCCGTTCATCGCCCACACCATGCTCAGCTTCCAGTTCGGGGACGAGGATTTCGTGTGCATCTCCATCGAGACCCGCAAAACCGTGGGCGAGGAGTACTCATCGCTGCGCGGTTTTTTCCGTCAGTATGAGCTGACCTACGTGCTGGGTGACGAGCGCGATCTGGTACGGCTGCGGACCAATTATCGCAACGAGGACGTGTACCTGTATCGGCTGGCCTTCAACCCGGACGTGGCGGGGCCTGTTTTCCTGCAGTACCTGCGTCAGATCAACGAGCTTTACGAGCGCCCGCAGTGGTACAACGCCCTCATAAGCAACTGCACGACCAAAATTCGCGGGCACGCCCGCCTCTACACCAGCGACGCCCGCATCGACTGGCGCATACTGGTCAACGGCTTCGTGGACGAGATGGCTTACGAGCGCGGCATGCTCGACACCCGGCTGCCCTTTGCCGAGCTCAAGCGCATCAGCCACATCAACGCCCGTGCCCAGGCCCTGGGCGATGCCCCGGATTTTTCTCTGCGTATCCGCGACGGCCTTCCGGTTCCTGGTGCATCTACCTTGCCGCATTCGGAATAATCTCTCGTCAACAAACATGGGATCTTGCGCGGTGGGCGCGGGCACGGGTTGGTCCGGTCAGGCCGCTTCGAAACTCCCTCACGGGCCTCGTACGGCGCAATCGTTGCGTGCAGGGCGGAAAAGTGGGGCAAGACGGACGGCAACGATTCCGCCAACGATGCCTGGCTCGGTCAGACAGTCGAAGCGACCTGACCGGACCAACCCGTGCCCGCTTCGAAACTCCCTCGCGGGCCTCGTACGGCGCAATCGTTGCGTGCAGGGCGAAAAAGCGGAGCAAGACGGACGGCATCGATTCCGCCAACGATGCCTGGCTCGGTCAGACAGTCGAAGCAACCTGACCGGACCAACACCCGCACACGCTCTGCGACGTAAACGATAATTCGCGCTCCCTTCCCCCCAAAGAAAAAGCCCGGCTTTTAGGGCCGGGCCTGATTCGAGTCTGCCGGGCCAGACTCAGATCTTGAACTTGCCGACCATGGCGTTGAGGTCCCGTGCCAGTCCGCTCAGGTTCTCGGAACTGCCCTGCACGGCTTCCGCCGACTGGGCGATGGCTCCGGAGGCATCGTTCACCGATGCCACTTCCTTGGCGATGTCGCGGGTCACGGATTCGGCCTGGGACACGTTTTCGTTGACCTCCTGCACGCCCTGCGAGGCCTGTCCCACGTTGTCGGCGATGTCGCGCGTGGTCACGGACTGCTCTTCCACTGCAGCAGCAATGGTTCCGACGATGGAGTCCACTTCGTTGATGACCTGGCTGACCTGCTGGATCTCCGACACCGTGACCCCGGTCGCGCCCTGGATGCCCTGGATCTTGCCGCGGATTTCCTCCGTGGCGCGGGAGGTCTGCATGGCCAGTTCCTTGATCTCGTTGGCGACGACAGCGAAACCGCGTCCGGCCTCGCCGGCGCGGGCGGCCTCAATGGTGGCGTTGAGGGCCAAGAGGTTGGTCTGGGACGAGATGGCGGTGATGGTCTCCGTGACCTTGTCGATTTCGCGCGCGGCGTGCCCGAGTTCATCGACCCGGCGCGAAGCCTCGGTGGCCTTGCCCACGGCATGCCCGGTGATCTCCTTGGCCTTGCCCGCGTTCTGGGAGATTTCTGCGATGGTGGCGGTCATTTCCTCCGAGGCGGTGGCCACCGTTCCGATATTGATGGAGAATTCCTCCATGGCCGAGGCCACGGAGTTCATGTTGGAGCTCATCTCTTCCGTGGCTGCGGCCACGTTGGTGGATTTGGCGGTCATGTCGCTGGAGGCCCCGCGAAGGTTGGTGGCCAGGTTCAGAAGACCTGTCGAGGCCTGGTTGACCTGAGCTGAGTTGCCCGCCACCTCACGGATGATCCCATGCACCTGCTCCACGAACTTGTTGAACCATTCGGCCAGTTCCTGGGTCTCGGTGCCGGAATTGTCCTTGAGGCGGGCTGTGAGGTCGCCTTCGCCCTGGGCGATGTCTTTAAGCATGCCGATCATGCGATTGAGGGGCGCGATGATGGAGCGGATGAGGAAGATTGTCAGGGGCAGGATGATGAGCGCAAATCCGCCGCCGATGAAGGACATGGCAATGGTCAGGGACCTTGCGGCCGCGCTTTCGAGTTCTGCGGCAACTGCGGCCTGGGCCTCGGCGATGTTGTCAATGTAGACTCCGGTGCCGATCCACAAATCGGTGCCGGGAATCATCATCGAGTACGCGATCTTGGGCTGGTCGCCTTTTCCCGGCTTGTCGAACACGTATTCGACGAATCCACCGCCGCCATGGGCCTGCCTGCTCAGCTCCTGAACATACATGAGTCCGTTGACGTCCTTGTTTCCTCCGAGATCCTTGCCCTCAAGCTCCTTTTTTGTCGGCAGGACCCGGCAAACCGTTTCCTGATAGACGAAGAAGTAGCCGGACTTGTCCTCTTCGAAGCGAATGTTGTTGATGAGCCGGCTGATGGTGTCGACCCGTTCCGAATCGGTACTCATTCCTTCCACTGCCGAGCCAAGGCTTGAGGCCATGTTCGTGGTCGCGACCATGATCTTGTCACGTGCATCGGCGTTCATGATCTGGCCGACTTTCTCGATCATCTGGTCTTTTGTCCCGTTTGCCTGGTAGATGAAGAAGGTGACGACGGCACCCATGAAAATGAGCATGATGCCGACCAGAAAGAGTAAGCGATTGCGAATTCCGAATCGAATGGCCATGAACGTCCTCCAAAAGTGTGAATAAAGAATATTTTTTAATGTTACACCATATGCCGTAATTATGGCAAGCAGAGGAATATTCCGGCCGCAAGCACAGTGAGAGTTTCAGGGCAGTCGAAGTCGAGTGCCCTGAAGCGATGCATGCGTTCGCGAACGTGCTGTTTGGTCATGCAAATAAAAAAGCCCGGCGTTTAACCGGGCTTTTCGATAAGATACCAGGGCGGGAATTTTAGATCTTGAATTTTCCGACCATGGCGTTGAGGTCCCGGGCCAGTCCGCTCAGACTCTCGGAACTGGCCTGCACCGCCTCGGCCGAAAGGGCGATTTCTCCCGAGGCCGCGCTTACCGCAGTGACCTCACGGGCGATGTCGCCGGTCACCGATTCGGCCTGGGACACGTTCTCGTTCACTTCCTGCACGCCCTGGGAAGCCTGGCCTACATTGTCAGCGATATCGCGGGTCGTGACGGACTGTTCCTCGACGGCGGCCGCGATGGTGCCGACGATGATGTCCACTTCGTTGATGACCTGACTGACCTGCTGAATTTCCGAAACCGTGGTTCCGGTCGCGCCCTGGATGCCCTGGATCTTGCCGCGGATTTCCTCCGTGGCGCGGGAGGTCTGCATGGCCAGCTCCTTGATCTCGTTGGCGACGACGGCGAAACCGCGCCCGGCTTCACCGGCCCTGGCCGCTTCGATGGTGGCGTTGAGGGCCAAGAGGTTGGTCTGGGACGAGATGGCGGTGATGGTCTCCGTGACCTTGTCGATTTCGCGCGCGGCGTGCCCGAGTTCATCGACCCGGCGCGAGGCCTCGGTGGCCTTGCCCACGGCATGCCCGGTGATCTCCTTGGCCTTGCCCGCGTTCTGGGAGATTTCTGCGATGGTGGCGGTCATTTCCTCAGAGGCCGTGGCCACCGTACCGATATTGATGGAGAATTCCTCCATGGCCGAGGCCACGGAGTTCATGTTGGAGCTCATCTCTTCCGTGGCAGCGGCCACGTTGGTGGATTTGGCGGTCATGTCGCTGGAGGCCCCGCGCAGGTTGGTGGCCAGGTTCAGAAGACCTGTCGAGGCTTGGTTGACCTGAGCTGAGTTGCCCGCCACCTCACGGATGATCCCATGCACCTGCTCCACGAACTTGTTGAACCATTCGGCCAGTTCCTGGGTCTCGGTGCCGGAGTTGTCCTTGAGGCGGGCTGTGAGGTCGCCTTCGCCCTGGGCGATGTCTTTAAGCATGCCGATCATGCGATTGAGGGGCGAGATGATGGAGCGGATGAGGAAGATGGTCAGGGGCAGGACAAGAATGCCGAACCCCGCGCCGATGAAGGACAGGGCGATGGTCAGGGAACGGGCGGCGGCGCTTTCGAGGTCGGCGGCCACTGAGGCCTGGGCTTCGGCGATGTTGTCAATGTAGACTCCGGTGCCGATCCACAAGTCAGTGCCAGGGATCATGTTCGCATAGCTGACTTTTGGCTGGTCACCTTTGCCTGGCTTGTCAAAAATATACTCGACGAATCCACCGCCTTTTTTGGCCGTCTCGTGCAATTCGCGGATGAGGTACAGCCCATTGGGGTCCTTGAGGTCCCTGAGGTCGGTGCCTTCAAGTGAGGGTCTCGGCGGCATGACCCTGTTGGTGGTTTCCTTGTAGACAAACATATATCCTGATTGGTCTTCTTCAAAAATGATATCGTTGATGAGATTTTTGATGACCCTGATTTGTTCATCCTCGTCCCGGATATCCTTGATGCCCGCAGCAACGCTTTTCGTGATCGCCTGGGTCAAGACCATGATCTTGTCTTTGGCCTCGTCGGTCATGATCACGCCCACGCGATCGATCATCTGATTTTTGGTGCCCGCCCCCTGAAAGACGAAAAATGCGACAACGGCACCGATGAAGACAAGCATCACCCCAACCAGCAAAAGCAGCCTGTTTCGGATTCCCAAGCGCATGCTCATAATGTCGCTCCCGGATAATTTTTTTTGGGATTTGTCATACATTATCATCATTAAATATGTCGGTGCAAGGTTTTGTATGACAAATGCGGAGTGCAATATTTCACAGAGTAAAAATCGTGTTTCATTGCAGGGTATTCGGATTATTTTTATATGAATGGCTTTGGGGTGAAATTTTCCAAGATTCTGATCGGCAGATGTCACAAGAGAAAGCCACCTACCCTTTGAAGATGTAAGGCGGTCATCAACTGGCTGAAACAGATGAGCTTAATGTGCTCCTGACACGGTCCCGCCTACGCGGGGATGTCATCAGGCTTTCTGGTGACTTTTCGCACCTGAGTTCATCAAACGATCCGTGAGGGCGGACGTGGGTCGGGACAATGATCAGGACGCGTGGTTGTGCTTTTGCGTGTACATGGACTGGTCGGCTTTTTTGAGCAGAGTCGCGATATCCTCGGGTTGCTGCGGGTTGAATACCGTACACCCATGGGTGAGGCCCATGATGTAGGGGATTTTTCCGGAGGCGTTGATGGCGTCGAGACGGGCGTTGACCTCGGCCCAGACCCGGCGCACCTCGTCCGGGCCACAGCCGGGAAAGACCAGTACGAATTCGTCTCCGCCGATGCGGTAGATCTCGTCGCTGGCGCGGACACAGCCGCGGATGATGGCCACGGCCTCCTTCAGGCAGGTGTCGCCGTGAATGTGTCCGTATGTGTCGTTGATGTGTTTGAGCTTGTTCACGTCCACATAGCAGAGCATGAATCTTTCCTTTTTTTCAATCGCGGCCTTGATCAGTTGCGGTGCTTCGGATTCAAACGCGCTCCGGGTGCAGGCTCCCGTCAGCGGATCGAGGCGTACCGACTGTTCCAGTGCGCGGCGCTTGCGGTGCTGCCAGCGCCAGGCCACGACAAAGATGCACAGCAGCAGGGCGATGGTCAGGGCCAGTCCTGTGATGGCCAAGGTCAGACGGGCGTGTCTGGATTCGTCCGATTCATCGTTGATCAGTGCCGCGCCGGCGGGAAGCAGTTTCACGTCGAGGCCGTGCTTTTTCATGGCCCTGGCGTCGAAAATATACGTGTTGGGACTTTTGGTGACGATCGGCAGGTCTGCGGCCCGAGCCCCGCGCAGGATGTCCCCGGTCAGTCGGCCCGCCTCCAGCCCCTGGTGGCGACCGCTGGTGATCATGCCGCCGATTGTGCCGGTGCCGAGGTAGAAGTCCCAGAACGAAAAGACGGGCACGGGGCTCGCATCCACGATCCTTCTGCCGCTTTCCTCATAGGAGAAGGTGTTGCCGTCCCGGTCCCGGTTGAAGCTCATGAGCAGTATGAAGCTGTCCGGGGGCAGGGTTGGCAGCCGCTCAAGCAGGCGGGTCATGGAGATGTTCTCGATCAGTTCGATTTCAAGCCGGTCCGGCAGGAGGTGGCGGACCTCCTCGAAGCGATTGTGGTTGCCGAGCCCGGTCGGCGTGGAGTCGTTGACGACAAAGAGTTTCGTAGCATTGGGCAGCAGGCGGGCGGCAGCCTGCACGGTGCTGACGATGTCGTAGGATTCGATCACTCCCGTGATGCCCTGGGCGGAAATGGTTTCGGGGGCCAAAAGATAGTTCACCCCGCAAAAGACCAGCTGCGCATCGTTGAACAGGGTATGCCTGTACTGGCGGGCAAAATTGAAGGCATTGTCGTCGCTGGTCACTACGACCGAGAAATCGGCGGACCTGTATTTCTCACGCATCAGAAGGTAATTGAGATAGGTGAATTCTGGCTCGGGGTGCCGCTTGGTGTCCATGTACTCGACATGAAGTTCAAGGGATGAGCCTTTTTTGCCCAGAATTTCCAGTATTCCGGCATGGACGTCATCGGTCCACGTAAATCCCGTATGATAGGAATGCAGGACCAGGATTTCATGCTCGGCTTCCGATCGGGCGTTGAAAAAGCGGGTATCGAAAGGAAGTTGGCCGGGAGTGATTCCGAAACGTTCCATCTGGCGCACATCCACTTCAAGCTGAATCCCGTCATCGTAGGTCACGGGCAGGTCCGCAGGATTGGCCCCGGCCAGAATCCTGCCCGCCATTTCGCCCGCGACCCGTCCCTGTTCGTATCCGTTGGTCAGAAAGCCGCCGAACAGGCCGTGTCCCATGAGAAAATTCCATACGCCGTAGACCGGCACCGGGCTGGCCTCGGAAATGGCCGCGATGGCCTCCTTGGCATCATAGACGTTTCCGTCCTGATCCGCGAAGTAGATGAGAAACAGCAGGCCCGATTCCGGGCCGAGCCCTCGAACCGCTTCCTCCAGTTCAGGCAGGGGCAGATCATCGAGCACCCGCATGGTCAGTTCTGGCGGGAAAATTTTGCGCAATTCGCCCTCGGCCGCGATGCCCGTGGCGGTTCTGTCCGCAATGACCACCAGCTCGCGCATCGCAGGCTGCAGCCTCTGCATGAGTTGCAACGTGGCGCTCAATTCGGCGTATTCGCGCACCCCGGTCATGTTTTTGGGCAAGGGGGGCAGGGGGTTGGTGTTCACGCCGCAGAAGACGGTGGGCGTGTTCGGAAAAATGCGCTCTCCATGTTCGAGCATGAAGAAAAAAGCGCTCTCGTCCACCGCAATGACCAGTTCCGGTCGGAGAAACGCGTATTTGAGCTCCAGGAACTTCGGAAGGCTGTCAATATAGGCCGGGTCGAGGTTGCGCTTGGTGTCCATGTGCTCGACATGGATCAGCACTTCCGGGTCGTACTGATGCAGGGTCGCCTCCAGCCCGTGCATGATGTCCGCGGACCACTTGTAGTCCGGATGATAGGAGTTGAGGATGAAAACCTGCTTGGCCGCCAGCGCGGTCACCGGACTGACGGCCAGGATCAGGAGCACGGCCACGAGCGCAGTCAGCGCCCATCCTCGGCGGCGATGTGAAGTGCGGGAGACGTTACGCAAAAACGGTTTCTCCCTGCAGCACTGTTCCGGATGGAATCACGGCCTGGCTGGGGCCGTTGTTGACCAGACGCACGTCGCCCACGCAGCGCACATTTTCCTCGAAACGGACGTCGCCTTCGATGACGAGGCTGTCGCACTTGAGCAAAGAAGGCGGCGTGCCCGGGATACGGTCAAAGAACATGTCGATCTTCTTGTAAAAGTTCCCGTCCAGGGAGATGGATGGCATGGTTGTGGTGCGCTCGGGGTTGGGGGTGATAGTTTCACGCTCCGTGCGCACGAAACAGTCGGACATGACCAGGAGCAGGTCGCCGGTGGTTTTGACCGGGGCGAAGCGTTTTCTGGGCACAATCACCGCCTGGGCGTTGAGGAAGTTGGTGATGGCCGAACCCATGGCCGTCTCCAGCTGGAAGACCTTGGGTGAGGCTGGATCGCGTGGGTCCAGGGTCTTGGGGTTGATGATCAGGTCCAGCGGCATCATGCGGTGCGATACGAATACGGATTGCAGGACGCGCAGGTCGATCCAGATGGAGTTGGTGTTGAAGAACTTGTATTTTTCGATGTCGCAGAAGGATTCCATCTCGTTGTCAGGGCACTGGGCGACCTCGCGGAGGGCGAGCTGTTTCTTTTGCTTGAGGCGGCAGAGGTGCCCGCCTTTCTTGTCCTGCTCCGTGCGGCGTGCCACTTCCATCAGAAATGGCAGATTGTGGTGGACCATGTAGCCCAGCAGGCGGCGGTTCATGATCGCCCCGAGATTGTCTGAATTGGAGATGAAGGCGTAGTGGTAGCCTTTCTCGAGCAGTGCGTCGAGAATGCCCGAGGTGATCATGGCCGTGTAGATGTCCCCGTGGCCGGGCGGGTTCCATTCCAGTTCCGGGTTCTCGGGCCAGGACGCCGGGGTGTGATCCCTGGCCATGATTTTGGGATAGCGGTGCTGCAGAAATGCCAGGTCGATGCCGGTGGTGCCGTTATGGAAGTCTCCGACTTTGAGCATGGTGTCCATGTGCGTCTTGAAGCTGTTCATGAACACCTGCGGAAACTCGACCCCGTAGTGGGAGCGCACGGACTTGGCCTGCAGGAGGATCAGGTCCAGAAAGCTCAGGCCGTCCTTGACCGGAATCAGCGACTTGGCGGACTCAAGGCCCATGCTGGTGCCGAGGCCGCCGTTGAGCTTGATCACCGCTGTCTTGTCGAGCGCTTTTTCGCCCTTGTCCTTGAACTGGTCCATGGCGTCATAGTCGGCCAGTTCCGCGTCACTCACCGCCAGGACGTCCCGGTCCGAGAGCTTGCCCTGGGCACCGTAGAGAAATTGGTTGAAGTAGCACTTGAAGGTGTTGATGACGATGGGCGGGAGACCCTGCTGCTCCATCTTCAGGGCGAAGGGGCGGAAGAGGGTGGACAGCCGGGGGTCGTCGACACTGACGCAGCTTAAGTCCTGGGCCATGGAGGCTCCTTGTTCGGCTCGGGTTCGTGATAGCATTGCCGCGAGGGATTGATCGCAGTTGAAATCCCAGCATAGTGCATGTGCCTCAATTCGTCCATAATTGCGTGGAGCTTATAAGGAAATATTTTTTTGGAGCGTGCAGGCGACTGTCATCGCGCCTCCCCGAGCCTTTCTTTTTCGGCACCGGGCGCAGCGACGCATTTGGGCATGGAAACGGTCATCCGCGTCTGGGAACCGGACTGTTCCATGCCTAGGTGACCGCCGATGCGTTCCACCAGGCGCAGGCACATGGCCAGGTTCATTTCCCCGTCCTCGAAAGGCATGATGAGGCGTTCATGACTGATGGACGGCGCGCAAACGGGTGCCATGCTCACAGTCACATGGACCAGGGATTCTGATTCCGAGGCCGTGACGCGGATAAGGCCGGATTCTTCGACGATGTCGGCCCCGTGTCCGATGAGGTAGATGAAGATGCGGTTGAGGAATTCCTGGTCGGCCAGGACCGGTGCGAGACTGGCGCTCACGTCGAGGCGGCAGGTGATGGATTTGCGCTCCAGGCGGCTGGCCAGAAGTTGCATGATGAAATTCACGGTGGGCGGCAGGTGGCAACAGCCGAGGGTCAGGCTGATGGGTTCGAGGTAGGCGGTGATGCGCTGGAGCAGCCGTTCAAGGCGGCTGCATTCCTCGAGGATGACTCTGGTTTCCGTGGCCTCGGGGTAGCGGCTGCGCAGTTGCCTGGCGAAGCCCCCAAGAGAGACCAGGGGGTTGCGGATCTCGTGTGCCACTTCCTCGGTCATGATCCGCAGCATGTTCAGTTTCTCGTTCTGGCGCAGCAGGCTGTCCATGTAGGAGCTGTGGGTCATGTCCGTTATCATTCCCTCCACCTGCGTCGGTGTTCCGCTTTGCGCGGTGGAGGTTTCGATGAACTGCACCGAGAGGGAGACGGGGTAGCCCTTCTTGTGCAGGAATCGAAATCCGAGATGGAGTTCGGCGGATTTTGGACCGAGGCATTTTTTCAGCGCTCTCAGAAATCGCCTGCGGTCCTCCGGCACGATGCGTCGCAGGAAGGATCTTGGCGAGGCGAGGATTTCCTGCGGCGTGTACCCCAGGATCTGCTCCGTGGTCTGGTTCAGAAATTCAAATTTTAAACTGCTGTTGATGATGAAAATGATGACCGGAAGCTTCTGCACCAGTCGCAGAAGATAGTCCTGGGTGCTGCGGACCTGCCGCTGCAGAAGCGACTGCCCCAGACAGTTGCGCAACACGTTCATGAATACGTCCATGCTGGCTATGGGTTTGGTCACGTAGTCCCAGGCCCCGGATTTGAAGGCCTCGATGGCATAGCTTACGTGCGTATGCGCCGAGACGATGATGACGGGAATTGACGGCCGTTCCATCTTCATGTCGCGCAGCAGTTCCATGCCCTTGTCGCCGCAAATGCCGAGGTCCAAAAGCGCCATGTCCGGGGCCCGGTCCCGGAACAGGCGCATGGCCAGGTCCGTGTCGGCCGCCTCCATGACGAGGAATCCCTCGGCCTCAAGGCGGGTCGCGAGAGCGTTCCGCAGGGTCTCGTCGTCTTCGATGATCAGGATGGACTGGGGCATGATCCCGGCTCCGGCGAGAGGGGTTTTCTGGGGCATGGCAGGGTGATGTGGAAGATATTCATGGGCGCGGCGTAGGTATAGCCCACGCGCCCCTTGTGCAGTTCCACGATCTGTTTGACAAAAAACAGGCCATGCCCGGAGCCTTCGACTTCTTCCGCGCCGCTGCAGCGGAAATCCGCCTCGAAAAGGTGCGGCCAGTCGCGTCTTGGAATCTCGTGGCCGGTGGTCGAAACAAAGAGCATGACTCCAGACTGTTCAGGGCCAAAAGCCGCGGGAGCGAATTCCCAGCCGTACTGGACCAGCTTCTCGTTCTGGCCCGAGGCTCCCGGCATGGGCACTGTGTATTTGACGGCGTTGGCCAGCAGGTTGGCAAAGGCCTGCGAGATGAGGCCAAGATCGGCCTGCAGGGTGACATCCTCGTCGATGCGTACTTCAGGGGCTACGCGGATAGTGATGCCATGGGCGTTCAGGAGCGGGCGAAAGCGCTCAAGCTGCGGCTCGAAGACTTCGCTCTTGAACTTGCAGGGACGAAGCTGCAGGTCGTAGCAGCCTTTCTCGAAATGACTGCGCCGCAGCAGGCTTTCCAGAAATATGCTTGCGAACTGGAACCGCCGGGAAATGCTTTTCTGTTTGGAGAGAAGGTCCTTGACCAGTTTCGGAAGCTCCCGGCGCAGCTCCCGGTCGTTGGAGTCGGAGCGACCGGGGGCCAGCGCGTCCACCTTGCGCCACAGGTGCTCGATCTGTTTTTCCATCTGCAGAAACAGGAGCTTGAAATGCATGTTCGGCACGATGACGTTGTGGCCAATGTCGCGCACGAGGTTGTTGATGAACGTAAGGCGCTGGCGGTTGCTGATGGCGACCTGTTTGACGGCCGTGAGTCGGGCGAAGCTGCGGGCGTATCGCAGATAGAAGGTTTCCTCGGAGGGATCGAGGTCCTTGTGCAGGCAGAGTATGCCCAGAAGCTTGGTTTTAAGGTCCGGAGCGCAGATCGCTACGGCGCTGGAACCGTGATGACGGATCACCGTCCCGGTGTCCGGGCAGGTCGGTTCGGGAAAGGTGATCAGCGGGGTGCCGTCGGTGCTGCTGGTCCGCTGCAGCCGCAGCGTGGACTTGGGGCCGCGCATGTACAGTGAAGCTGGCGTGCCCAGGCAGACGTCGGGTACAAGCACGCACAGTGATTTGAGATCCCCCATGGACTCGAATTCCAGGGCGGCTTCGTAGAGCAGAGAAAGCGCCGTGCCGTGGGCCGCGGCATGGCCGTTGCCGGAAGCAGCGGCCATGCGTTCCAGCAGGTAGGCCCTGATGTGTTTTCGGTCGATGGGCGCAGGGGGCATGGTTTATCCTGGATCGGCAGATTTCCCGCCACCATAACCCAGCTTGACCCCTCCTGCAATCAGGGTTTGCGCGGTTTTGCCCGGCCGTCGTATTTCTTGGGGTCGAGGTTGTATTTCTTGATCTTGTAATTGATGATCCGGTAGCTGGCTCTCAGCTCTCGTGCCACCTGCAGCATGTTGCCGCTGCATTTCTGCAGGGCCTCGACCAGAAGCTCCTGCTCGAACTTGCCCACGGCTTCGCCAAAGGAGAGCTGATTGTCCGTGGCCGAACTTTCGGCGGTCTGCAGCGTCGGGGGCAGATGATAGGTGCGGATGGCCTCCTCGTTGCAGATGAGGGCGGCACGTTCCATGCAGTTGCGCAGCTCGCGCACGTTGCCGTGCCACTGATACTGGGTCAGAAGATCGATGGCGGGCATGGAGATGCGTTTGATGTTTTTTGAATACTCCTTGGCGAAAAATTCCAGGAAGTATTCGGCCAGGGGCAGGATGTCTTCCCGGCGTTCGCGCAGGGGTGGGATGAAGATGGGGAAGACGTTGATGCGGTAGTAGAGGTCTTCGCGAAACTCTCCGGACTTGATCAGGTTTTCCAGGGGCTGGTGGGTTGCGCAGATGATGCGCACGTCGACCTTGATGCTTTTTTCGCTGCCCAGACGCTGGATTTCCCCTTCCTGCAGGGCGCGCAGCAGCTTGGACTGGGCTTCGGGACTCAGTTCCCCGATTTCGTCCAGGAACAGGGTGCCGCCATGGGCCAGCTCGAAGCGGCCTTTCTTGCTGCCCACCGCCCCGGTGAAAGCGCCGCGCTCGTGGCCGAAGAGTTCACTTTCCAGCAGCTCCGACGGCAAGGCGGCGCAGTTGAGGCGGATGAGTGGCTTCGAGCGCCGGGAACTGGCGTTGTGGATGGCTTCGGCCAGAAGTTCCTTGCCCGTGCCCGACTCGCCGCGCAGCAGGACCGAAGCCTTGCTGGAGGCGACCTGCATGATCTGGCCCATGACAAAGGCCATGGCCTTGGACGTGGCCACGATCTTGGCCTGGGCCATGGCGGTGTCCCGATCGAGGCTCTCGCCAAGAAAGCCCATGGACGCCCACAGTTCCTTCTGGGCCATGTTCTCCTGCAGATAGGCGGTCTGCCTGGCGATGATCGAGGCCAGAACCTCCAGGAAGGCGCAGTGGACCTCCAGCACTTCCGGGGGGGTGCAGGGGATGTCGGCGCTCAGGACACCAAGGGCTTCCTGAATGCCGTCAGCATTGATCCTGGTGATGGGCACGCAGATGAAGGACAGCTCGGAGAGTTCTTTCTGGGTCCGGCCCATGGCCTTGTTGAGGAAGCGCTCGTCACGCTCCATGGCCGCGATGATGATGGGCTTGCCGCTGTCGAGGACCTGCCCGGTCACGCCCTGCCCCGGCATGTACGTGGCCTTGACCGGCCCCTTGTGCCCGTAGGTCAGGTCGAAGCGGATGGTGTTGGCCTTGGGGTCGAAGATGGCCAGCGCCATCCGCTTGTACTTCATGGCCTCGGCGGTCATGCTCAGCAGATTGTCCAGGCTCGATTGCAGCGGGCTCATGGGGTCAAGCTGCTGCACCGTGGTTTGCAGCGTTCTGAGATAATGCAGGAATTCGGCGGTCATCATGGTTTGTTCCCAAATCGTTTTCGTGGCCTGTGTCGATCGTGTCCGGCAGCCGCCCGGGTCTTGCAACCGGCACTGTCGTGAATGTCCGGGCCTGCGGGCTGGACCGCGTCAGGCCGATATGTGCCTAGGATTTGGATTTGAGCGAACTGATCTTGTAGTCAAGAAAAGCCTCGTTGCCGCTCTCCTTGGTTTTGAGGGCCTCGTACTCCGCGATGGCCAGGTCGATCTGTCCGGCCTGTTCGGCAGCGAACGCCAGGTTGGAGGAAATGGCCGCCGCGAATTCCTCGCTGGCGTCCTTTCTGAGGGCGTCGAGGATCTCCACGGCCTTGGCGGGTTCGCCGCCGAGGATCAGCGCCTTGGCTTCGCCCAGGCCGGCGATGACGCGGGTGTCGGCGTTCTGGCTGACGGAGCGCCATGCGCCAGCGGCCTTCTCAAATTCGTTTTTCTCCATGTGGATGCGGGCGAGTTCGAGCTGGGCCGCCGTGCGCAGGCCCTTGGGGCCGGACTGGACGAAAGCCTCCAGTTTTTCGGCGCGCTGAGCCAGATCGTCCGTGATCATGATGGTGCCAAGTTCACTGACGCCTTTTTCGTACTGCGATTCCTGGTACGAGTTCACGCCGGTGTACACCGCAACTGCCGCGACGATGCCGCCGACAGCCAGGGCGATGGGCTTTAAGTTGTCCAGAATTTTTTTCAGCACGGGATGGATGTCGGAGTCCATTTCCTGCTCAAGTGTGCTCAGAATATCATTTGTCGCTTTGCGTTCTTCCATGGATGGGCTCCTTTGATTCGAATTGCCATTATTGTAAAAGCCCCGTCTGTGTATAGGCAATCACAAAAAAGGTCAAAGGGATTAGGATAGTGTAAAACATATTGGAATAAAAGGGTTTTAAAACCGGAAAATGGGGTCTGAAGGATGTATTCTTGCCTGCTTCGCGCCATTGGTATAATCTTTGTAAATATTATTTTTCGGCTTTGAATTTTTTAAACCGCAGACAGGAGCCAACGATGAACCTGGAATCACAGATGCGCGAGCTGGCCACCTCGGCGAAGAGCGCTGCGCGGAAACTGGCTACGGCCTCGGGGCTGGAGCGCAACAAGGCGCTTCTCGTGCTGGCCGATCTGCTTCACGAATCCCGCCTGGAGATCTTTAAGGCCAATGCCCGCGACCTGGACGCCGCGCGTGCCGGCGGGCTTGACGAGGCGCGCATCGACCGCCTGCGCATCACCGACGACGGCATCGAATCCATGGCCGGCGCCTGTCGCCATGTAGCGGCCCTGTCCGATCCGGTGGGCGAGGTTGAAGGCATGGTCAAGCGTCCCAACGGCCTGCTGGTCGGGCGGATGCGCATTCCGCTCGGCGTCATCGCCATCATCTACGAGTCCCGTCCCAACGTGACCATCGACGCGGCCATTCTCTGCCTCAAGGCCGGCAACAGCGTCATCTTGCGCGGCGGGTCCGAGGCCCATCACTCCAACCAGATTCTGGGCGGCCTGCTCCGGCAGGCCCTGGACACGGCCGGGCTGCCCGAAGGCTGCGTACAGGTCGTGCCGACCACGGACCGGGCTGCGGTCAGGCATCTGCTGGCCCTGGACGAATTCATTGACGTGGTCATCCCGCGCGGCGGCGAAGGGCTCATCCGTGCCGTGGTCAAGGATGCGACCATGCCCGTGCTCAAGCACTACAAGGGTGTTTGCCACATTTACGTCCACTTGGACGCCGATCAGCCGCAGGCGCTGGGCATCATCGAGAACGCCAAGGTTCAGCGCCCCGGCGTCTGCAACGCCCTGGAGTGCCTGCTCGTGCACGAGGGCGTGGCGCGGGAACTCCTGCCGCGCGTGGCAGAGTCCCTGGCTCCGGCGGGGGTGACTTTTCGCGCCTGCCCGCGCTCCCTGCCGCTGCTGGGGGCCGCAGCCGCTCCGGCCGAGAACGATGATTTCGGACGCGAATTCCTGTCCCTGACCCTGGCCGTGAAGGTCGTTTCCACCCAGGCTGAAGCCGAAGAGCATATCGCGCGCTACGGCTCGGGGCATTCCGAAGCCATCCTGACCCGCTCCCACGAGCGCGCCATGCGCTTTCTGCGCACCGTGGACGCTTCCTGCGTGCTTATCAACGCCTCCACCCGTTTCAACGATGGCGGAGAGCTGGGTCTCGGGGCCGAGATCGGCATCAGCACCTCGAAGATTCATGCCTACGGGCCCATGGGCGTCAAGGAGCTGACCAGTCTCAAGTTCATCGTCTTCGGTGAAGGGCAGGTGCGTGGCTAGTCCGTTTTCGGGGATGGTGGGCATTCTCGGAGGGTCTTTCAATCCCGTGCACAACGGTCATCTGCGCATGGCCATCGAGGCGCGGGAGTCGCTGGGTCTTGAGCGGGTCGATCTGCTTCCGGCCAAGGTCCCGCCGCACAAAGGCAAGACCGGCCTGCTCGATTTCGACCTGCGCCTGAGCCTTCTGCGCCAGGCCATTGCAGGGCTGGTCGGGCTTGACGTGTGCGCGCTGGAGGGCGAGATGCCCGTGCCGTCCTACTCCCACGCCACCCTGACCCGTCTGCGCGAGCTGTTTCCGGCCACGGGATTGGTTTTCATTCTCGGCAGCACGGACTTTTTGACCCTGCCCGATTGGCGCAAGGGGCTTGAGCTGCCGTTTTTGACGGACATCGCCGTGGTGGACCGCCTTGGCCTCGGGCAGGACACGGTGGATCGTTTTCTGGACGAGCACTGGGATTGGCATGAGGAGGGGCCGGGGGTGCGGCGCATCGCCGGCGGGTGCAGGGTCGTGCTGACGACAATGCCGCGCCTGGACCTCAGCGCGAGCCTGGTGCGTGAAAAATTCTGTACGGGGCTTGAATTGGGCGGCCTCGTGCCCGACGCCGTCCGGGAGCGGATGCGGGCCGAGCCCCATCTGTTCCGGGATTGCTGGAACCTGACATCATAAATGGAGGACTCATGGTTGGACATATCGTGACGTGGAAACTCAAGGAAACCGCCGAAGGCCGGAGCGCGGCGGAAAACGCGAAGATCATGCAGGAAATGCTCGGCGCCCTGCCGGGGCTCATCCCCGAGCTGCGAACCCTGGTGGTCAGCACGGACATCTTCGCTTCCGCCCCGGAGACGGATGTGGTGCTGTACACGGTCTTCGATTCACCCGAAGACCTGCAGACCTATCAGGTTCATCCGGAGCACAAGAAGTGCGTGACCTTCGTTTCCGCCGTGGCCGCCGAGAGGCGTGTGGTGGACTATGTTTTCTGAGGTCCGTTCTTGAAGGCCTGAACGAAAAACCCCCGCTTCAAGCGGGGGTTTTTCGTTAGGCTTCCAGCTGGCAGTTGAAGAAGTCAAAATTCGCAGGCCGTTCAAAAATGGTGAGATGCAAGGAAGCGAAAAAATCCAGGGCGCGCGGTGTATTGTTGATACATAAGCGGTCTGGATTTTTTCGCTGACGCAGCAGATCGCCGTTTTTGAACGGCCTGCTAGCTGGCGAGCAGGGCCACCGTTATCTGTTTCTTGCCGAATTGCCTGGCCTGGTTCGTGTCCGGGAAGAAGATGTCCATGCGCTGGGTGTAGCGCTTGCTCATCAGATCGGCGATTTCAAAAATCCCGTGACCCTTGACGTAGACCTTCTTGCCGAAGACCCAGCCTTCCTCGAACAGGTCGCGGCTGACGGCGACGATGCCGGGGCGGACCCTGGCCATGCTGGCCGTGATGAACGGGTCCGCGTCGCATTCTTCGACGGTCGGGCTGTAGGCCGTGACGGTCACTTCCTTGACCCACATATTTCTGAGTTCCGCCACCTGGCGGGACAGTTCCTGTCGTTCCTCGTCGAGCGCCGCTATCTGGGCGTCGTAGTATTCGCTCGTTTCCATCCTGGTTCCGTGGAAGGCGGCGAAGCCCACCAGCCCGGAGAGCATGGCGAAAAAAAGCGAGGTGACGACAAATGCTCCATGACTACTCATGTGCGTACCTCATGCTGTTGATATTGGTGCTGCCGGCGACGGGAGAGGGGAGGGTGAACCGAAGAGTGTGGAACGGGAAAATGCCGGCCTCATGGAAACTGGAGTTCATAACAGTTCGCCTCTCTACCTGATGAGGCTCCAGGATGCAACCCCTTGTCGAGTCGCTTGGTCTACAGGGGTGTCCCGGAATAAAAGAGTATTTATTCCGGGACATTGTGTTGTTATTTCGGGGTTTCGGGCACAAAGCGCAACGCCAGGGAGTTGATGCAGTAGCGTAATCCAGTGGGCGGTGGTCCATCGGGAAATACATGTCCCAGGTGGCCGTCACACACGGCGCAGACCACCTCTGTACGGACCATGAACCATGATCTGTCCTCATGCGTGGCGATGTGCGTTTCGCCTACCGGCTGGAAAAAGCTGGGCCATCCTGTCCCGGAATCGAATTTTGCGTCGGAGCTGAAAAGAGGATTTTCGCAACCTGCGCAAACATAGGTGCCCTTGTGGTGATGATCGTTGTATTCCCCGCTGAAAGCGGGCTCAGTGCCTTTTTTTCGCAGCACCCTGTACTGTTCGGGGCTCAGGATTTCGCGCCACTGGGCATCGGTTTTGGTGATTTTATCCATTGAATGTCCTCCCATGGGCCACATGAGGATCAGGGCCAGGATCAGAAGCGAGCGGATTGTTGCAGGTCTGGGCATGGTTTCTCTCCTTTATCATGACAGCTAAGGCCTGTACAAAAGCTGTAAAGGATCTGGTTTCTCTCGACGATCTTTTATGATAGCTTGCAGCAACCCAATGACAGAGAAAAATGATTTTTTAGGAGGCATAATGACGAATCCGGACAGCACCCAGCAGGTCCAGTCCCTGAAAGACGACATACAGCGGCACGTGGCCCTGACCCTTGGCAGCGATCCCTTTCCCCCGCGCAAGGGGCGCTACTACCTCGGACTGTGTTACAGCGTGCGCGACCGCCTGCTCGAAAAGTGGCTGGAAACGCAGCGTTCGTATTACGACTCCATCACCAAACGCGTCTATTACATGTCTCTGGAATTTCTGCCCGGGCGCTTCCTCATGAATTACATCCAGGCCCTGGGACTTGAGGAGGAGTGCCGCGAGGCGGTGCGCGATTTCGGGCTGGAGCTGGACGAGCTGCTGGAAGAGGAGTGGAATCCGGGCCTTGGCAACGGCGGCCTTGGTCGGCTGGCCTCGTGCTACATGGATTCCATGGCCACGTGCAAAATTCCCGGTTACGGGTACGGCATCCTTTACGATTACGGCATCTTCTACCAGACTATCGTCAACGGCTACCAGCATGAGGGCTGCGACAACTGGCTGCGGCAGGATTCGCCGTGGGTGCTCCGGCGCGGGCACTTCATGTTCCTCATCAATTTTTACGGACGCAGCGAGGCCTATGAGGACAGCGCCGGCCACGAGCGGTTTCGCTGGGTGGATACGGAGTCGGTCATGGCCATGGCCTGCGACATCATGGTGCCCGGCTACCAGAACTCCCATGTGACCAACATGCGCCTGTGGAAGGCCATCTCCACCCGCGATTTCGAGCTGGAGCATTTCAACCGCGGCGATTACATAGGCGCGGTGCAGTCCAAGGTCGAGAGCGAGAACATCTCCAAGGTCCTCTACCCCAACGACCAGAGCCCGCGTGGCAAGGAGCTCAGGCTTCGGCAGCAGTACTTCTTCGTGGCCGCGACCTTCCAGGACATCCTGCGCCGGTTTCGCAAGAACAACTATTCCTCCTTCGACTGCTTTCCCGACCAGGTGTCGGTGCAGCTCAACGACACCCATCCGGCCATCAGCATCGCCGAACTGATGCGCATCCTGGTCGACGAGGAGAATCTGACCTGGGACACCGCCTGGAACATCTGCCGCAAGACGTTCTCATACACGAATCACACCGTGCTGCCCGAGGCCCTGGAGACATGGTCCGTGGAGCTCATCTGGCGCATGCTGCCACGGCACATGCAGATCATCTTCGAAATCAACCGCCGTTTTCTTGAAGACGTGGGCAAACGTTTTCCCGGCCGCCTCGACCTGCAGCGATCCCTGTCGCTCATCGCCGAAGGGGACGAGCAGCAGGTGCGCATGGCCCACTTGGCCATTGTCGGCAGCCACACGGTCAACGGCGTGGCGGAACTGCATTCGCAGATCCTGCAGACCCGCCTGTTCAAGGATTTTCACCAGCTCTATCCGGGCAAGTTCACCAACGTCACCAACGGCATCACCCCCAGGCGCTGGCTCATGCAGGCCAACCCGCCCCTGTCGGAGCTCATTACCTCCGTCATCGGGGACGAATGGACGCACGACCTTTCGCGTCTCTCCGAGCTGGCCGCCCACGCCGACGACCCGGAATTCCAGCAGCGCTGGCAGGAGGTGCGCAAGCGCAACAAGAAACTCCTGGCCCGCTACGTGCTGCGCAAACTCGGGGTCGGCATCAACCCGTCGACGCTTTTCGATATGCAGATAAAGCGCATTCACGAATACAAGCGACAGGTGCTCAATGTCCTGCACGTCATCACCCTGTACAACCGCATCCGTTCGGAAAGTCCCCAGCATCATGTGCCGCGCACGGTGTTCTTCGCCGGCAAGGCCGCGCCGGGCTACGTCCTGGCCAAGCTGATCATCAAGCTCATCAATTCGGTGGGGCAGGCCGTTAATGGCGACTCGGCCGTAGGCAGCCAGCTGCGGGTCGCCTTTCTGCCCAACTACTGCGTTTCGCAGGCGGAAACCCTCATCCCGGCAGCGGATCTGTCCGAGCAGATCTCCACGGCGGGCATGGAGGCCTCGGGCACCGGCAACATGAAATTCGCCCTCAACGGGGCGCTGACCATCGGCACCCTGGACGGTGCGAACATTGAGATCCGGGAAGTGGTGGGCGAGGACAACTTTTTCCTCTTCGGCCACACGGAGGAGGAGGTGCAGCATTTGCACGCCAACGGGTACGACCCCGTGCGCATCTACGAGAACAACATCGAACTCAAGAAGGCCCTGGACATGATCGCGACCGGGTACTTCTCGCCGGAAGCGCCGGACCTGTTCCGGCCCATCGTGGATTCGCTCCTGGCCCACGGCGACTATTACCTCGTCCTTTCGGACTACGAAGCCTACATGCAGGCTCAGGCCCAGGTCAGCGCCGCCTACGAGGACACCCCGCGGTGGACGCGCATGTCCATTCTGAACACCGCCAACATGGGGAAATTTTCCAGTGACCGCTCCATCATGGAGTACGCAAACAATATCTGGAAAGTGTCCCCCCTGGCCTGACCCGACTGCTCAGGCGCCTTGGCCCACTTCCAGTATGGATGCGGCCCAGGCGCCTGCCTCGCAGTGCACCCGGCGCATGGTCCCATGCTCCAGATTCAGATCCTGCAACACACTGTCCAGGCTTTTTTCGTCGTGGTCCTCGAAGGCGAGCATGAGCGTGATGAGCGGCATGTATTCGGTAGTGTTTTCACCCCGCAGCGCCTTCTTCTGCGCGTCATTGAGCGGCAGAAAGGCCAGAGCGTCGGCCATGGGGATGCCCAGGATGGCGTCGAGGAGCGAGAACATGCCGAGCAGAAACATCTCGTCCGGCTTGAAGTTCCAGTAATCATGCCTGGCAACCGTCTGTTCCAGGAATTTTCCCCTCCATAGCGACAGGTGGAGCAGTTCCGTCTGCACTTCGCCCTGCGCAATGTCCGCCAGCAGCACGGCGCGCAGCCAGTTGCGCACGTTGATCCAGCCGAGCAGGGTGATGGCCTGGCGGATGGAGTCGATCTTGCGCAGGAATCCGAAGGTCGGGGAATTCAGGTAGGTCAGCAGGCGGTAGGAAAGGCTGACGTCGGCCTGGATGGTGCGGGCCAGCAGGTCGAGATCGGGGGCCTCGTCTTCGATGACACGCAGGATCTGCAGGCGCGAATTCTGGTGCGAGGACAGCTTCTTGCCGGGTATGATCTCCGGTGTCTTGAAGAATCGCCCCTGAAACAGGGTTACGCCGAGGCGCTGCAACTGCTCCAGTTCCTTGCCGGAGGTCACGTCACGGGCGATGACGGTTTTGCCCTCGGGGATTGGCCCGAGCTCCGCGCCCTGGCTCGGGGCGGACAGGCAGAGAACATCGGCCATGTCCATGATCGCGGCGGCGTGCGTGATGCTTGAGTCCCATTCAAGGGCGATGGTGTGCCCGTCGCCCGCCATCTGTTTCAGGGCTGGCAGCAGAGCCGGGTCGTTCTGCTGCTCGGCAGTGACGAGGATGGCCGAGGACTGGGCGGGAAAAGCGTAAGGGATCTGCTTGTGCAGCTGTTCCCTTGAATAGGAGAGCAGGATTTTCTTGTTCCGGGCCAGGATGGTGTTCAGGCCGATGTAGTCACCGGAGATGACCGCCGCCCCGACGTTTGTCTGCGTCTCTTCAGGCTGCGGATCTGAAGCCAGACTCGCCGTGGCCTGGATTTCGTAGCCCCATACGGTCTTGGCCGCAGTGAAAATCGGGTTTCTGGTCAACAGGTGCAGGTTGGCAGGGCTCGGATCTGCTGTGGGCATGGGTTGGCTCCGGGTTGGAATGGATATGATGGCCTGTTGTAGCAGGTTCATGCGCATTTATGAACTCTTATTAGCGGCGCGGTCCCGGTTGTTGACATTTATGTGCATGATTCGCGTACCCGGCGCAGTCCTGATTGTTTTGGCATCCGTGGCCTCGGCGCATCGTGAGGCGTGACGCGGCATGAGAAGCTTTGTTTGCCGGTTTCAGTGTTTTTCAAAATTGTAATTTATTTTCCAGTTTATCCGGGGTGGGCGGGATTGCATATTTCAAAAATGTAATCTATTTAGTTCCTATGACGAGTCCGTTGCAATATTTCAGGTAGTTACGCGTGTGGCATCTGAATTGCTTATCTCTGTGCAGATGTAAACAAGGCTCAACGTCACAAAGTATTCATTAAACTTGTCCTGGAGGATAACATGAACGGAATTTCGGCCCGTCGGGACGCCATCAAGGCCATCACCGATTATAAACCCATGCACGCCCCCCTCAACTTCAGCGAGACTTCACTCACCGAGATGTTCGGTTCCAACGTGTTCAATGACCAGGTCATGCGCGAACGTCTGCCCAAGACCGTCTACAAGTCCCTGAAGAAGACCATCGAGCTGGGCGAAAAGCTGGATCCGTCCGTGGCCGATGTCGTGGCCAACGCCATGAAGGATTGGGCCATCGAGAAGGGCGCCACTCACTTCACGCATGTTTTCTACCCCCTGACCGGCCTGACCGCTGAGAAGCACGATTCCTTCCTGTCTCCGGACGGCAAGGGCGGGGCCGTGGCCGAGTTCAGCGGCAAGATGCTCATCCAGGGCGAGCCCGACGCCTCCAGCTTCCCTTCCGGCGGCCTGCGCGCGACCTTCGAAGCCCGTGGCTACACCGCCTGGGACGTGACCAGCCCGGCCTTCATCCTCGAGAACCCCAACGGCACCTTCCTGTGCATCCCCACGGCCTATGTGTCCTGGACCGGTGAGGCGCTGGACAAGAAGACTCCGCTGCTCAGATCTCTGCAGGCGCTCAACAAGCAGGCCAAGCGCGTGCTGAAGCTGTTCGGTGTCGAGACCAAGCTGCCCATCACCTGCTACGCCGGACCGGAGCAGGAGTACTTTCTCATCGACCGCAATTTCGTATTCGCCCGTCCGGACCTGCTCATCGCCGGCCGCACCCTTTTCGGCGCCAAGCCGCCCAAGGGCCAGCAGTTCGAGGATCAGTACTTCGGCGTCACCCCGCGCAGGGTCATGTCCTTTATGATGGAAGTGGACCGCGAGCTCTTCAAGCTCGGCGTTCCGGTCAAGACCCGCCACAACGAAGTTGCCCCGAGCCAGTTCGAGATCGCTCCGGTTTACGAACAGGGCAACCTTGCCACGGACCACAACCAGCTGGTCATGACCGTGCTACGCAGCGTGGCCAAGCGCTACGGAATGGTCTGCCTGCTGCACGAAAAGCCTTTTGCCGGCATCAACGGCTCGGGCAAGCACCTCAACTATTCCATCGGCAACGACGAGGTCGGCTGCCTGTACGAACCCGGTGACACCCCGCATGAGAACGCCCAGTTCCTGGTCTTCTGCGCCGCTGCCATCCGCGCCGTGCACAAGTACGGCCCGCTGATGCGCGCCACCGCGGCCAGCGCTTCCAACGATCACCGTCTTGGCGCCAACGAGGCCCCGCCGGCCATCATGTCCGTGTATCTTGGCGAACAGCTGACCGACGTCTTCGAGCAGTTCAAGAAGGGCGAGGTCAAGGGGTCCAAGAAGAAAGGCGTCATGAACATCGGCGTCGATGTCCTGCCGCCCCTGCCCATGGATCCGGGCGACCGCAATCGCACCAGCCCGTTTGCCTTCACCGGCAACCGTTTCGAGTTCCGCGCCGTGGGCTCCTCCATGTCCATCGCCGGTTCCCAGGTCGCACTGAACACCATGATGGCCGATTCTCTGGACTTCATTGCCACGGAACTGGAGAAGGCCACCGGCGGTGATGACAGTAAGCTCAACAAAGCCGTCCAGAGCCTCTTGCAGAAGATCATGATCGAGCACGAATCTGTCATCTTCAATGGCGACGGGTACTCCGATGACTGGCACCAGGAAGCCGAAAAGCGCGGTCTGGCCAACCTGAAGGCCACTCCCGACGCACTGCCCATGCTGACCGCGCCTTCGACCATCGAGCTCTTCACCAAATACGGCGTGCTCTCCGAGGCCGAACTGCGCTCCCGCGAGGAGATTTACCTGGAGCAGTACTGCAAGACCATCGAGACCGAAGCCAACCTCGTGCTGCGCATCGCCACGACGGTCATCTTCCCGGCCTCTTTCCGCTACCAGAGCGAGCTGGCCACGGCCTGCGCCAATCTGCAGTCCATCGGCAAGGAGTTCGGCACGACCACCCTTGATCAGCTGACCGCCAACCTGCGCGCCATGCAGAAGGTCACCTATGAGCTGGAGGCGCTGCTGGATGCCGACAAGGGCGAGACCACGCTGGATCACGCCATCTACTTCTGCAAGACCATCCTGCCTGCCATGAACGAAGTTCGGAAGCATGCCGACATCCTGGAAACCCTGGTCGCCGACGACCTGTGGACTCTGCCCAGCTACCAGGAGATGCTCTTCATCCGCTAACCGACTCAAAGCGGCAGGCCGTTCAAATACGGCCTGCCAACCCTTTTCCGCCGAACCGGCCTGCGAAGCACATCCTCCCCTCGCCAGGTTTTTGCCGATTACCGGCCGGTTCACGGATTTTTTCAGGCCGCCTCCGGGCTGCCTTTTTTTGCGCCGTGTTGACGGCGCGGGTCCGTGTGTCTAGATATCTTTGCTCCATGCAGATCTTTTGACAATTTCGTGTCGGCTGCATCGCTGCTTTGAGCTTTTTTTTCGTGCATGACGCGCGATTCCACAATGACCCACAGGATAGGTTGATGAAGAAATACGACGTGTACGGCATGGGCAACGCCCTGGTGGATATGGAGTTCGAGGTGCCCGAGGCCTTTTTGGAGACAATGGGCGTGGAGAAGGGGTTCATGACCCTGGTCGACGAAGAGCGGCAGTTCGAGCTGCTCGAATACCTGCGCAGCGAGCGCAGCGTGCGCTCGGGCGGAGGCTCGGCGGCCAACACGATCGTGGCCAACGCCTTTTTCGGCGGCAATTCCTTTTACACCTGCCTGGTCAGCAATGACGAAATGGGCGACTTCTACGCCCAGGAACTGGCTCGCGCCGGGGTGGGAACGAATTTGGCCGAACGTCGCGCCGACGGGGTCACCGGCAAGTGCCTGGTCATGATCACGCCCGACGCCGAGCGGACCATGAACACCTACCTTGGCATCTCCGAATTTCTGTCCGTGGCGCAGTTGTGTCCCGATGAGTTGCGCGAGTCCGAGTTCCTGTATGTGGAAGGGTATCTGGTCACTTCGCCTTCGGCCCGTCCTGCCGTGGTCGAGGCCATGAATATGGCCCGCGCCGCCGGAGTCAGGACGGCCTTGAGCTTTTCCGACCCGTCCATGGTCAAGTATTTCCGCCTTGGCCTGGAGGAGATCGTCGGGGAAGGGGTGGACCTCCTGTTCTGCAACCGCGAGGAAGCGCTGCTGTGGGGCGAGTGTCGCACCCTGGCCAAGGCTGTGGACGTACTGCGGCAAAAGGCAGGGGCCTTCGTGGTCACCCTGGGCAGCGAGGGGGCACTGGTCTTTGACGGATACGCCGTGCACGAGATCGCCTCATACCCGGTCACGCCCTTGGATACCAACGGGGCCGGGGACATGTTCGCCGGAGCCTTCCTGTATGGCATCACCCACGACATGAATTACGTTCAGGCCGGCGAATTCGCGAGCCTGGCCGCGTCAAGGGTGGTTCAAACCTTCGGCCCCAGGCTCAAGCCGGAAGAATACGCCCGGACCTTGGCCGAATTCAGGGCCAGGTAGCACGTCATGCTGGCGGGACTAGAAGTATGGGCGGAAGGGCTTGGCTGGCTGGCCGCTTTTTCCGCCCTGACATTCGTGGGTTCGCTGCTGGTCCTTCCCCTAGTGGCCGCCCGCATTCCCGCCGACTATTTCTGCTCCGACAGGCGAGGCAAGACGCTGTGGCGCAAGCGCCGCCCAAGCCTGCGCATGCTCGTCCTGATCCTCAAGAACATGCTGGGCCTGGTCCTCTTCCTGGCCGGGGTGCTCATGCTCTTCCTGCCCGGCCAGGGCCTGCTGACCATTTTCCTTGGCATCCTGCTCATGGATTTTCCCGGCAAATACCGTCTGGAAAGGTATATCATCTCCCGCGGACCAGTCTTGCGCGGCATCAACTGGCTGCGCAGGCGCTCCGGGGTCGCGCCCCTGGAAGTGATGGAGTGTGATGATCAGTTTTGAGTACTTACGCACTGCTTTTGACCGGGAGAATCGGCAGTGCCTGGCGGGGATGCGTGGCTCTGAAAAGAGAAAGTTGTCTGATTCAGGGATATTGCGCAGTGATGGCGGCGCAGGGCGCTATATTCCATGGCTATTGCTTGTCTTGCAACATGTTGAAATATAAGATTTTAAATTCAAATTAAATTTTTCCGAAAAAAGTCTTTGACAGCGCGGATGTGTCCCTATAGAGACTGTTTCTCGTTGGACGGGACGGGGCGGTTAGCTCAGCTGGGAGAGCGTCGGCCTTACAAGCCGAGGGTCATAGGTTCGATCCCTGTACCGCCCACCACGAAGACAAAATGCGGGGTCGTAGTTAAGTCGGTTATAACGCCGGCCTGTCACGCCGGAGGCCGTGGGTTCGAGTCCCATCGGCCCCGCCAAAGAAATCAAGGGTTTAAGATCTAATGGTCTTAAACCCTTTTTCTTTTTGTGGATTATTGGCGCTCCAGAGCCCGCGTTTGCACTTGTGGAAGCGGGATGTGACGGTTGGCCCGGCCAGGGGCCGCCGAAACTCCTTCACCGGCCTCGTAGAGTTTAATCGTCGCCCCTGTCGGACACGCACCGATTTTCAAGCGGCCCGCGACGATTAAACAAACGATGCCTGGCTCAGTCAGACAGTCGGCGGCCCCTGGCCGGGCCAACCGCCACACCCCGCGCCAATGTCATGTTGAGGAAAGGCCATCTGGAAACGGGTGGCTTTTCTTTTGCTTGGACTGCCTGCGCAGGTCATGACTACCCATTTCCTTGAAAAGAAAGAGCTCATTCCAACTCTGGATAAACCTGAATATCTCGTACTTTTCCAGTCTGTTGGTCGATGATGAACGCGACAAGATACGCCTTGAGATGGTCAACTCTCGGACTGCTCCCGATGTAGTATGCCGGATTCACGTCATATTCAAAGTATGCCGTGCTATTTCCCAGCTGATGTATGATGAAAGACCTGTCTTTGTCTGTGATAGGCGAATTTTGTTTAAGAAAATCATGAATCATCGTCCCGCGAACATATTCATTCGAAATTGCCCATACATCCGGATTGAATTCGGCGTTGCCAAGTTTTGCCAATGACTCCTGGCGATTATCCAGTGAAGAGCATGAAGCCGCCATTACAATGATCGAAACACAGCAAATAAACCTGCTAAAATGATTAGTAATATTTGAGTTTGCCTTGCTGAAGAGCTTTGTAACATTCATCGGCGATTGACCTCTCGCTTCCAATATTCTGACCAATTTCTGCTCCAATCTTGTTGTTATGGAGATCCATGCTTTTCTCGGCAAAGTCATTTCCGTCCTGCATTTCGTGCATGGTCGTAAATTTGATTGCCTCACTGTGACTGATGCGCTTGGATATCAGGCCTGACCACATACAATGCCGAAAAGCATCTGTCTCGTCATTGCGACCATTATATCCAAAACGCCGTTCCGTTTCACGTTCAGCGTCATCCTGACATTCTTTGATTACATAACTTCGGACAGGATTCATCAAAACATACTTTCTCTCTTCTTCATTGAGCCTGGAATAGTTTGTCACGGATTGACATTCTCCCTTACTATATGGATGGAATTGAATCCACGACAATTACATCGCGAAAGCATGATATGAAATACTCATAATGATTTACAGATTACATTAAATAGATGGGTAAGAATATGTAGTGACGTCATTGCAAAAAGTAGTCATCCCCTTAAAGAAGGGGATCCATTCCTTTTTAAATGTCTGAAAAGAATGGATTTCGCGCCATTGTCCGACATGGCTTGCCTTCGCGGGAATGACACTCAGGTTCTTTCGCGACTTTTTGCAGTGGCGCCTGTCAGTTCTGTATGACAAAAGAAGGGCTTGTCGTGAATGCAACTTTTCTTGTGGCGGAGATGCAAAAAGAAGTTTCGCGTTCGAAGAGAATTGAAAGTCAACGCTGACGAGCAGCCTTGGGCCTGAACGGTTGGAAGTTAGAAATCTAAAAAAAACGTGAAACGTGCTTTTCAAGGTGGAAAACAAACGACAAGGCTATCCGGGAACGGGTGGCCTTGGGTTGTTTCTTGGGGTGGGGATCGAATTGGGTTTGTTGGTGGTTGCATGCGTGGACGTGGTTGGCGCCAGACGCCATGAACGCATCGAAGCGATGTGGGATCCGTGTGGCGGTGCCTGTTAAATCCCAATTTGTTCTATGAAAAATCCCAATTTTATATCCCAATTCGTTTATAAATATAGAAACTTATCATTGATTTTTGATTAAACAAATTGATGACACGATGCAGGATGCACCGGCAACTCTGATCAGCGGTCCGAGGCAGGCTGGCAAAACCACGCTGGTATGTCGAGTCGGCAAAAGATGCGTCACCTGACTCTTGACGACGAGACCGTGCTGCTGGCCGTCAAGGAAGATCCCGTGGCGCTTGTTCGTGACGCGGACTGGGTTGTCATCGACGTGATCCAGCGTGCGCCAGGCCAGTTCATCGCCATCAAATAGAGCAGTTGGTGTGTCCGCTAATGTGAAGATAGCTCAGTTTATCGTTCTGAAACGCAAAGCCATCCGGTGACGGGTGGCTTTTGTTGATAAGTAGGGCTGTGGTCAGAAGTTGTACTTATAAATATGTATGACAAAGTAAGCTCTTGCCGTAACCGCAACTTTTCTTGTAGCGGTAATGCAAAGGTAATCAGCATCCATTTGATGAAGCATGTTCGGGCTGAAATTTCACCATAAGATGGCCTGATACGCTTGCCTTTCGCTTACCTCTACCTGAGTACCACTTTAAGAACGGAGTTGACGTGATGAAGGACTTTCTGTCTCGTCTCAAGTCCCACGTGGAGCACATCAAAAATGTCGGAGCGCATTGCTCAACTGAAGAAACAACAAAGCAGGCTTTGATACTGCCCATGTTGGATATCCTCGGCTTCAGTCCATACGATCCGACAAAGGTTCGTGCAGAATTCAATGCTGACTTTCTTGGCGTCAAGGCATCAGAGCGCGTCGATTACGCGCTTTTCTGTCACGGAGTCCCCGTAGTGTTCATTGAAGCCAAGGCTTATGCAGAGAAAGTAACAAATCACGCACCTCAGTTGTCGCGCTACTTTAATTCGTCGCCAAATGTTCCTGTCGGAATAATAACCAATGGTAGAGAGTGGCGTTTTTTTACTGATCTTATTCATAAAAACGTCATGGATTCAGAGCCATTCCTCATTATCGATCTGTTGGATTCGAACGAAACGGAACTCTCCTGTTTGCGTCGTTTTCGATATGACGAGTTTGAACCTGATAAGCTTCGCTCTATGGCTGAAGAAAGCACATACTTTACCGCTTTTACGGAAGTGATCAATTCTTCTTTGAAAAATATTGACATAGATTTCGTTAGATACGTGGCAAATAAGGCGTGCATTCAGCGCCAACTCACAGCAAAATTTTTAGACTCCATCACCCCGATTGTGCGCCGTTCCATTGAAAAAGCTGTCAGCGACATGGTTGTCTCTGGACTGTCCGCTCCCGATTTATCAAAAAATGAACAGCAAACGCAAATTCAAGATCAGGACGCTGATTTCATTGAAGGTGTTAAGGACATTGTCAGTCCAGAGAACGAAAAAATTGTTACTACTATTGATGAGCAGATGCTTTATTCATACTCGGTTGACATTCTTGGATGTGACGCAGAAATTCTATTGAAAGATACGGAAACTTACTGTGCATTGTTGTACCAGGGAAAAGTAAACAGATGGCTATTGCGATACCGTGTTGACAAAAAAATTCCGACAATTGAGCCATGTGTACCGATGACGCCGGAGCGGACCTCTGAGATTACAAGAGCCGGTCTCGAATTACTCTCATCTGGCCAGATCAGACTTGCCAAGCCCGAGTACATCTACAGGTTGGCGGGGCTTCTTTTCGACTGTTATGAGTATGTCAAAAATGATGATAATTTCAGAATCAAGAAACGGTAAAGATTAAGCTGGTTCTAGTGATAGTCGTTTTAGAATGATTCAAACATAAGTCAAAAGCAGATTTGGCCCCATTGCTTCCCCAGGATACTACGTCAAGTGTGATATTACGCTGAATCGGTGATGACAATCGTTGGAAGTGGTGGATGACGTTTTGACTAAGTCCGAATAATAACACTGTTAGGCAGCACATGATAAATCGACCCGATGGATGGAATCGTTTAGGTATCGTGCTCTGTATTGTATGGCTAATTGGCGTGCTGGCAATTACTGCAATTGACCATACTTTGCCCAAGAACGGCCTGTTTGTTGCCGTTTCTATGCCTGCTGGGATGGGATTCTCAAAAGGTCAGCTCACAATGGCGGATGGCCGAACCATCGTCTTGAACGATCAAGTATCTGACAAACCATGGGAAGTAGACTGGGGCGCTGAGAACCATGCTCCGGTGTCGCGAGATCTGCGCTGGCGCAATCTTCTCTATGCTGCTTGCTTCCCTTTTCTAGTCTGGCTACTCGCATTCTTGCTTGCTAAAGCTATCCGTTGGGTTTTGGCTGGTTTTCGTGGCAGTGCTGCCTAGCAATTCATTTAAGCCGACGCCGCTTTGAGGCTCTGCCTGGGTGACTGGTGCGGCGGAATGCGCCGACATCGTAAAACTGATATTTCGAGAAAGGCAGAAAGCAAAGAAATTTGAGGTATTATCGAGTAGTTTTGTCCGAGGCGAGAAAACCTGATTTTCTGGCCCGAGGGAGCACTTTCTCTTGACCTCGGTCCTTTTGATGGGTGACCCCATTGCTTTGGGGGGGGATGATTCCCTGAGATGAAGAATTTGGTTTCATAAGCCCTTGCTGTTGAAATAGTTGCAAAAACAATGCAACTCACTCGGAATGTTATTTTAGGGAGGATGCCGACAAATTTTCTGGAATTGAGGTGAAACGTAAGTTCCAATTGATAATTATAATTCCAAGACAACTTTTTTAAACTTAATAATGCTGATAACTCTACTCTTATGAATATTGAAACTAAAATTGATCGCCGTATTTGGGATGCAATTCGGAATAATGTTGAAAATAGAAATTTTACTGGAGCAATTCAAGATAGTATTTATTTTATGAGTGAATTGATACGCGAAAGATCTGGTAAAGAAGGTGACGGTGTATCACTTATCGGTGCAGCATTTGGAGGAAACGAACCTGCTTTAAAAGTAAACAACTTTAGAACAGAGAGTGAAAAAAATATTCAAAAAGGAATTGAGCATATATTAAGAGGAATTTATCAATCTATACGTAATCCGAGAAGCCATGAAAAATATTCCGATCCAGAGGATGATGCAATTTCTATTATATTATTTATTAACTATTTAGTAAAAATTATAGATAGTAGTAAGTCTCAATTTAAGGATATTGATTTTATTTCTCGCGTCATTGATCTTGCATTTGTAGACAATATTAAATATGCAAGAATTCTTGTCAGTGAAATTCCAAAAAAGAAAACGATGGATATTTTTTATGGGGTATTCAATGAAATAGAAAATTCTGAAGGGAGGAAAATTAGATATTTTTTTGAAGCACTATTCGAAATACTTTCTGATGACGACAAAAAGGAAGTCTATAATACAATATCAAACGCATTAAAAAGAACGTCAAATAGTCGTTATATTACAAATATGATTATAATATTTGAGGATATATGGGTGAAAATTGACGAAGCTGCACGGATGCGTATTGAAAATATTCTCATAGAAGATATTAAAAAAGGCGTAATCATTCCACATACAAATGTACTACAAAACGGGGCCTTGGGTACATGGGTAACGTCTATATCTAGTAATTTTTTATTAAAAAATAAACTTATTTCTGTTCTTGAACATAAATTAAGTAGCCCCGTACGACCTGAACAAGATTATGTTTTTAGATACTTAGGGTCAATATTTTGTGACATTTTAGAAAAACCATCACAAAATTTACAGCACTTAATTATAAAGGGACTGACAAACGGAGACGGGCGATTTAAAGATTTAGTTGAATACGAATTTTTCCCTAAAGGTGAGAAATGGAGTACCCCCTTTAAAAAATACTTTGATTCGTTTGAGGCTGCCCCTCTTCCGTATGATCCGCTTTACGATGATGTTCCGTTCTAGCGAATACCTTTTACAAACTGTAAATAGTCAGCCCTGAAAAACTCTAATAACGGTTCGTCTGGCGCAAGGCTGTACCAACCGAACATTGGATCGAAAAATGTGCCATACGAAGAAAAGGGGTCGGGTCTGCTTTTGACTTTTCTTCGTGCCGTGAGTTCGAGTTCCATCGGTCCCGCCATTAGAGAACAAGGGATTTCAGTCGAAAGGCTGAAGTTCCTTTTTTCTGTTGTGGGTTCCCGTCTGCTTAGAAGTGGCTCGACAGTCGTGATGGGAATCCGCTAGAAAGCGGGACAACAAAACATCGTCCGCGTGATGCGCGACCCGGAGAGAGTATGCAATTCAAGCATGTCATCATCACCCGTTTCAACGTCAATATTCACCAGTCAGACTATCCTTTCAGACTGAGTGGTACGTGGCTCATGGAAAGACTGGAATTTTTCCGGCAGTTCTGCTTCCCCTCGGTTTCGGAACAGCGGAATCAGAATTTCACGTGGCTTGTGCTGTTCGACGAAGAGACTCCGGATCACTTCAAGCGTTTCATCAAGGCTTTCGAACATTATCCGAATTTCACCCCCATGCTTTGCGGCGAGTTTTCCACCATCATGCCCAAGGTGAGCCAGTATCTTGCCCAAGTCTGCCAAGGGGCCGAATATTGTTTGACAACGCGTCTGGACAATGACGACGCTATTTCCAGGGATTTTGTCGAGATATTGCACGAGGCCGTGCAAAAAATCATCGACTCCAGACCCGAGGGGGTAGACGAACTCTTTTTCAACTTTCCCAACGGGTTGCAGTACAGTTCTGGAATTGTTTACGATTTTCGGGACATGACTAATGCATTCATCAGTTTTTTGGAAAAAACGGATTCTCCGCAAACCGTGTACTGTGTCGATCATCCTGCCATATACGGGCGAGCAGACGTGGCGCAAATCGAAGCAAAGCCGCTATTTCTGCAGCATGTCCATGAACGCAATGTCTATAATTACATCAGAGGTGAGGTTTCTGACAGGTCAGGTGCGTTGGATGAATTCAATTTGAAGTTATGAGCTTGAGGGGGTTTTCGTTTTTATAAATCAGGTTCCCAAACGCTAAAAATCTCCGATTCTGTTTTTTTGTGCCGGTTCACATCACTCCCAAAATCCAACCTTCGATCTGGGCCACGCCGAAAAAGGGAAAATGTGGCGGGTCTGCTTTTGACTTTTTTCGTGCCGTGAGCTCGAGTTCCATCGGTCCCGCCATTAGAAAACAAGGGATTTCAGTCCAAAGGCTGAAGTCCCATTTTTCTGTTGTGGGTTTCCGCCTGGTTAGAAGTGGCTCAGTTCTTCTGCATCTGGCTTATGAACTGATTGGCTTCTGTTATGGAGCTTTCCATCTGTTTGACGAGTGCGGCCACATCGCGCTTCACGGTGGCGAGTTCCGTCTTGATTGAGGCGATTGCCCGGGCATTGAGGTTGTGCTTGAGAAAAAGGACCTGATCGCGCAGCACGTCAAGGACCGGGTACATGGTCTTCTCGGCCTTGCGCATGGCTGCGACCATTTTCGCGTACTCGCGTTTGGTGTCGCGCAGCTGGCTGGCGCTTTGATCCCGCAGCCTGGGGTTGGAGTACATGGAAAGCTCATTTTCCCACTCGGCAAACAGCGCCCCGGCCACATCCTCGACCTTGTCGATCCGGTCGGCAACGGTGGCCGCCTGATCCTCACAATCCTCATACGATGCGTTCAGCCGTTCATACGCAACCTGCAGTTCTCCACCGTCGAAATTGACCACACTGGCGAAGCGCTCCAGGGCGCTGGCGAACTCCTCCTTGGCCTCGGCCTGGGAATCACGAGCAGCTTCGACACGATCCACGAGGATGTCCCGCTTGTGAACGCCCACCTTCTCCATGGTTTCGTAGTAGACTTTCTGGCAGCCCCCAAGGGACAAGACAAGCAGAACGAGTACAGGCAACCGCAAGATGAGTGACATGCGACCCTCCTTTTTTCAGAATGAAGTGAAGGTTTTGTGTAGCCCGTTGTCGCAGGGTTGCCAAGACGCAAGCACCGCTCAATGTCAAACGCGTCATCAGCGTTTCGACACCTTTGATTCTTGTCCCTTGCAGAAAATTCAAGATTCAAGCTCTGGTAACCGTTGAGACCCATCAGCCCCGTCATTTCGAGAGTGACGACGCCCAAAAAGACTTCCAGTCCGGCTTTTGCGTGTGTAAGGAAATCGAGGGCTTGGCAATGCCCGTTTGGTGTGGTTTTTATCTTTCAAAGGAGTGGCTTATGTCTTTTGCCGTCTTGCAGAGCGCGTTTGGGCTGGTTGCCTTTGTGCTCATCGCCTGGCTTTTGTCGGAGAATCGCCGGGGCGTGCGCTTGCGGCTTGTCGTCATCGGCCTTGCGCTGCAGTTTGCGCTGGCGGTGGTGCTGCTCAAACTGCCCATGTTTCAGGATGTTTTTCTGGCGCTGAACCGGGCCGCGCAGGCTCTGGAAGAGGGGACTCGGGCCGGGACGAGCTTCGTGTTCGGTTATCTCGGGGGCGGGGCGCTGCCTTTCGAGGAGCCGTATCCAGGCGCGGCCTATGTCTTCGCCTTTCGCGGACTGCCCGTCATTGTGGTCACGGCGGCGCTGTCGGCGCTGCTCTATCACTGGAAGATAATTCCCGTGCTGGTCAGAGGCGTGTCCTTTGTCCTGCAGCGGACCATGGGCATCGGCGGGGCGCTGGGCATCGGGTGCGCGGCCAACATTTTCGCGGGCATGGTCGAGTCCCCGCTTTTCGTGCGCCCGTATGTCGCATCCATGACCCGCAGCGAACTCTTCACCCTGATGACCTGCGGCATGGCGACCATCGCCGGGACCGTGCTCGTCCTCTATGCCGGGATCATCGGCCCGGTCCTTCCGGGCGCCCTGGGACACATCCTGACCGCATCCCTGATCAGCGTGCCCGCGTCCATCCTCATCGCGGGCGTCATGATTCCCGAATCCGGCCAGCCCACCCTGGGAAAGGTTTCGCCGCCATCCGAGAGCCGCGGTTCCATGGACGCCGTGGTGCAGGGCACGACCCTTGGCGTGAAAGTCTTCATCAGCGTGGCGGCGCTTCTGGTGGTGCTGCTGGCCCTGGTCAGCATGTTCAACCAGGCGCTCGGGCTGTTGCCTGAGGCCGGAGGCGAGGCCCTGACCCTGCAGCGCATCCTCGGCTACCTCATGAGCCCGCTGGTCTGGCTGACCGGAATTCCCTGGGGCGAAGCGCACGCGGCCGGGAGGCTCATGGGGACCAAGATCGTGCTCAACGAGCTTCTGGCCTATCTTGATCTGGCGGCGATCCCGGCCGGAACCCTGTCCGAGCGCAGCATCCTGATCATGACCTATTCCATGTGCGGGTTCGCCAATGTCGGCAGCCTCGGGATTCTCATCGGCGGACTGAGCCGTGTCGCCCCGGAGCGCACCGCCGAGATCGTCGAACTCGGCCCCCGGTCCGTCATGGCCGGAGTCCTGGCCACGATGATGACCGGCGCCATGGTCGGCGTGCTGTTCTGAAAAGGAGGAATCAAATGCGATTGCAAAAGCTGCTGCGGCTCATCCTGGTCCTGTTCATCCTGCTGCCGAGCGGATGCGCCACACTGAACTCTGTCGGGCACACAGGCCCCCAGTCCCTGACCATCCTGCACACCAACGACCATCACGGGCGCTTCTGGAAAAACGGTAAGGGCGAGTACGGACTGGCCGCCCGCAAGACCCTGGCCGATGCCGTGCGGGCCGAGGTGTGGGCCAAGGGCGGGCACGTGCTCCTCCTTGATGCCGGGGACATCAACACCGGCGTGCCCGAATCCGACATGCTGGACGGCGAACCGGACATCCGGGGCATGAACGCCATGGGGTACGACGCCATGGCCGTCGGCAACCACGAGTTCGACAATCCCCTGACCGTGCTGCGCAAGCAGGAGCGGTGGATGGAGTTCCCGCTGCTCGCGGCCAACATCTACGACTCCTCGGGGCAGCGCCTTTTTGCGCCCTGGCACCTGTTCCGGCTGCGCGGACTGACCGTGGCCGTGTTTGGCCTGACCACCGAAAGCACGGCCATTGTCGGCAATCCCGAGCATGTCAGGGGGATCGTTTTCCGTTCGGCCGTGGACGAGGCGCGCGAACTCGTGCCGAGGCTGCGCAGGCAGGCCGACGTGGTCATCGCCCTGACCCATCTCGGATTTACCCGGACCGAGCTTCCCGGCGACCCGCAAACCGGTTCCAGGGCCCTGGCCCGGGCCGTGCCCGGCATCGATCTCATCGTGGACGGGCACTCGCACACGCAGCTGGACGCCCCGGTGCTGGAGGGAGGGACCGTCATTGTCCAGGCCGGGGAATACGGCAAATATCTGGGCCGGGTCGATCTGAAGTGGACCAGGGATCAGGTGTATCTGACCGGCGGGGCCCTGTTGCCCGTGAATCTGGTCTCGAAAGTCAACGGGGAGATAGTGCCGCCTGCAACGCCCGTGGCCGAGGACCCTGCCATGCTGGACCTGCTCACGCCGTTCAAGGAGCAGGGGGGCAAGGCCCTGCAGGCCGTGATCGGTCACGGCAACGGAAATTTCACTGCCGACCGCGCCGTTACGCGCTATTCCCAGACCGCGCTTGGCAGCCTGGCCTGTCTTGCGCTCATGGAGAAGACGGGGGCGGACGCGGCGGTGATGAATTCTGGCGGCATCCGCGCCGGATTGCCGTCCGGGTCCATCACCTACAGGGACGTGCTGACCGTGAAGCCCTTCGGCAACACCATCTGCACCGTGGACATGACCGGTGAGGAACTGGCCGGATACCTTGGGCAGGTGGCGGCCTTCGCTCCGGGTTCGGGCGCCTTCGCGCAGTTCGGCGGGGTTCGCTTCGTGCTGCGGGCAGGAATTGCCGAAGACGTCTCCGTGGGCGGCGAGCCCCTGGATGCCAGCCGGATGTACACCGTGGCCATGGAAAGCTATCTGGCCGGAGGCGGCGACGGGTATCCGGTGGTAAAAGGGCGGCAGGGCTTCGTGGATACGGGATTCGTGGACGCGGACGTGCTGCGCGAATACATCACAAGGCATTCCCCGCTCGATCTGGCCGATTACGCCACCACCGGAGACGTGCGCCGGGAATGAGTCCGGGAACTGCCCAGGCTTCCTGATCCGGGCTCCTGATTTTTGCCGAAGCGCGGCCCGCATGCGGCATTTGCTTGATGTTTTCAGGTCTCGGAATCAGGCGAAGAAAATGGGTCGGGTCTGCTTTTGACTTTTCTTCGTGCCGTGAGTTCAAGCCCCATCGGCCCCGCCATTAGCGATCACGGGATTTCAGTCGAAAGATTGGGATCATCAAAAAAATGGATACTTCCAAGCACAATTGAAAAGCCCCCTGACCTGCCAGCCACATTTGTATGCCCTCAAACCGGAAAGGATCAAAAGTTCCTTAATTGGGAACTTATTCTTGACAAAGGGTTTGGGAACTCCTAGGTGGAAACTGTGAACGTACTCAGCCGAAAAACCCTGAATTGCTACTGTGAGCATTTTGCTGATGCGAGAGGAAGTCTCCTGTCTTGGTATGATCGGGTCTCCAAGAAACGTTACTCAAACCATGCTGAGTTGAAAGAGGATTTTCCCAGTGCGGATCAAGTCGGCGACAACAGGTATGTTTTCAACATAAAGGGAAATCATTTCAGGTTAATTGTTTGGATTCGGTTTGAGACAGGACAAGTGCTTGTGAAGTGGTTTGGCACCCATGCCGAGTACGACAAAATAAAAGCAGCAGAGGTGAAATATGATGATCCGTGCCATTAAGACAGATGCTGACTACGAAGCGGCACTGGCTCGGGTCGAAGAGATTTTCGACTCGGAGCCCGGTAGCCCTGAGTTTGACGAACTGGAGGTCTGGGGGACTCTCATCGGTGCATACGAAGATGAGAATCATCCTGTTCTGCCGCCAACTCCAATTGAGGCCATTGAATTTGCCATGGATCAGCAGGGGCTGAAGCAAAAAGACCTTGTTCCCTTAATTGGTTCAAAGAGCAAAGTGTCCGAGGTGTTGGCAGGAAAAAGAAAACTCACGCTGAAAATGATCCGCGCACTACACGAGGGTCTGGGGATTCCCGCGGACACCCTCCTGAAGGGCCCGGGTAGAGAATTGCCTGAGAGTCTGGCAGATGTCGATTGGAGTCAATTCCCTGTAAAGGAAATGGCCAAACGAGGCTGGTTTGAAGATGGCAAAGACTTGATGGATAGAGCTGAGGAGGCTGTGCGCCATCTTATGGCGAAGGTCGGCCAACCTGACTGCCTGCCTACGGCGTGTTATCGTTGCGGCATTTCCAGGACTGCGGCAGACATTGATATCTATGCTGTTCAAGCTTGGCTGCTGGGGGTCCAGCTCAAAGCGCAGCGCATCGAAACAACAGGCACCTACGAAGGCAATCTGGATGAGACCTTTTTAAGTCGCCTGGCCAGGCTGAGCATGTTTAGCGATGGCCCGCAAAAAGCAGTGGAGTATCTCAGCTCAAAGGGGATTAAACTGGTTGTTGAGCCGCATTTCCCCCATACCAAGTTGGACGGTGCTGCAATTCTTCAATCAGGCGTACCGGTCGTCGCACTTACGTTGAGATACGACAGGATTGATAATTATTGGTTTACTTTGCTGCATGAATGCGCCCATGTGATAAGGCATCTTTCGGAAGACAACAGCCTCATTCTTGACGATTTTGACTCTGAATCTTTCGATGATAGGGAGTATGAAGCAAATATTCTTGCAAGGGATGCAGTTATTCCTCTTGATGTGTGGGAAAATCACAAAATAAAGAAATTAAAAAATCCAGATAAAGAACACATCATTGAATTGGCAAATCAGATGGAGATTCATCCTGCTTTGATTGCTGGACGTATCCGATATGAAAGAAAGCAGTACAACATTCTTTCAAGCCTTGTCGGAAATCGAGAAGTGCGCAAACTATTTGTTTAATTTTTTTTGAAAGTATATTTTCAAAATCTCATCATAAAAATATTGCCAGTCTTCACAAAGGAAAAATATTTATGAATCAAGACAAATTTTACAAGCACATCACAAGACATTCAATAGGCCTGATTGTTTCTTTCGCTTTCATCTTTTTCTTCCTGGCCCCAACGCACGCCAAGGCCGAGTGGCCACGTCTCGCAATTTCTGCGGACGGGACCCCGATTTCCTTCGAATCGTATGGTTCCGGAGAACCGACGCTCGTATTTGTCCATGGCTGGAGCTGTGATGCCCGCTACTGGCGTGAACAAATCCCCCATTTTTCGAAAAATCACCGCGTGATTGTGCTTGATCTCGCAGGCCATGGCCATTCGGGCATGGGGCGTACTCAGTACACCATGAGATCATTCGGCGAGGATGTGAAAGCGGTTGTCGAGGCAAGCGGCAGTCGAAGCGTCATCCTGGTCGGACATTCCATGGGCGGCGCCGTCATCGCCGAGGCTGCCCGGCTCATGGCGGACCGCGTGATCGGGCTCGTCGGTGTAGATACGCTCGAGAACATCGAATACTCCATGACTCGCGAAGAATTCGAAGGCATGATCGCACCGCTCGAAAAGGATTTTCAGAGCGGCTGCCGGCAATTCGTGGAGGCGATGATTTCGCCTCGCACCGATGCGCAGCTTCGCGAATGGATTCTTGCCGATATGTCTGCCGCATCGCCGGATGTCGCATTGAGTGCCATGCAAGACATGATGTCGCAGTACATCACAGGTGAAGCCGCAAGGATATTCGAGGACATCCGCATTCCAGTCATGACCGTGAACGCCGACATGTGGCCCATCAATTACGAAGCAAACCGGCGCCATATGTTTTCCTTTGATGCCATTGTCCTGAAGGACGCGGATCATTTTCTCATGCTGAATCGTGTAGAGGAGTTCAATTCCGCTTTGGAAAAAGCGATCGGTATGTTTTCAGTAAATCAACCGACAGGCAGAAAGGACTAGGGCCAAGCTTGGCAGGCAAAAACTTTCGCTCATAGCAGACCTGCCTCAATATTCTTTTGCGACTGGATCTGTGAATAGATGAGTCCATGGGCCCATCAGGCGCGGAGAATGTTTTCGACAAGTCTGTACACCGTAGTTCCTCCAATGGCGCGCGGCCAGTCCGCGCAGGGGGGATTGTCCTTTTGCCGGGCGCGGCCGATCGCTTCCTCAATTCCTTGGCGGGTGATCTTGCGAGCGTCGAAATCCTTGTCGTAGTCGGGGAGATGGCGCTTCAGGCGGTCGATGCAATTCTGGACCGATTTTATGCCGGTGCCGTCCTCGAAGTGGAGCAGTAGCCAGTATTCAAATTTCGGGTTGCTGAGAGCCAATCCGTAATTCCCGCGTGCATGCGTCCAAGTATGAAGCAGGGACAATTGCTCTTCGGTCCATCGATCCCTGTCCACCACGATCCACGCTTCGTCGGAAGTTCTCAAGCCTTCCTGCCTGAGATAATCCTCCATCCGCTTCAGGACATGTCGCGGTGAACTGTCATGCCGGCTTTTGAGGCATTTCACCTGTATCACAGATCGCTGACCATTAAAGGCGGCAAAATAACGCGGTTCGGTCTTTTCGCCTTCGGCCGCGATCACGAACAGCTTTCGATAGCGACGCTCGCCAAGAGGTCTTTGGAAAACGCGTCTCTTGGAGCGCATCAGTCTTTCGCCTCGCTTTCTTTTTCGCGGCAGGAATTGGCCAGCGCCCCACCCAGCAGGATTCGGGGAATTCCGCCCAGTCGTCCCTGAAGGTAGCTTTTGCGGATGTCCTTGTCGTACCTGACGTCCTTGTATTCGCTGAAAGAAAAGAGACTCGAGGCGCCGGCGGCGTCTCTCTCGGTCACCCACATCTCGTCACGTCGCAGGAGTTGCTGATCCATGAGCAGGACATCGTGGGTCGTGAACAGGAGTTGCGTTCTGGTCTGCGTCGAGCAACTGGCCAGGTACGCCTCAAGCAGTCTGCGCGTGAGCAAGGTGTGCAGGCTGCGGTCGATTTCGTCGATGACATAGACCTTTCTGGACATCTGGGCCGAAAGTTCCAGGATTACAGGCAGGAGATCGATGATCCGCTGCGAACCGTCGGATTCCTGCCGGATCTCGAATCTGGCCTCGGTGCCGTCCGCCCTGGGGTGGAAGGTAACCAGCTTCTTGGCCATCAGTTCGCCGTCCTTGCGAGTCACAAGGAAGCGTTCGTTGATCGGCTCGGCGAGAAACCGTACGGTCATGCCTTCCTGAACCTCCTCCTGCAGTCTGTGCTTCAGCGACTCGGGCAGGGGGAGGTTTTCGAAGGGAACTTCTTCGCCGCCCAGGTGAGCGATGCCTGTGTCGAGCTGCGGCAGCATCTCATTCATGGTCGAGTAGAGCGGATGCCCCTCGTCGAGGAACTGCTCGAACGGTTCGAATCGGGAATCGGGCGCGACCAGTTCGAGCGTATCCTTGAACCAGTCATAGATCGGCCTGAAATTCTCGACCTTCTGTGAGACCGCGTTGGTCAGGAAGAGCTGGTTGTCCCGTGTCCCCTTGAAAGCGAACTGGAGAAACTGGTCTTTGCCCAGGGAATCGTCGAAGTTGGGCGAGCCCTGGCGACGATGGTAGAGCACTTTTTCACTGGTACTGGAAATGGCCACCAGCTTTTCTTCCAGAACCGCCTTGCGTGTCACCGCGAAACTGAACTCAAACATCATTTCGTCGATCAGGAGTTCGAAGCCGAATCGTGATGGAAGCTCGGCTCCCTTCCTGCCCAGCCGGAATGGCTCGACGGGGATCAGACCATCGGGCTGTGTGCCTTTGACGACCAAGGCCTTGGCGAAGCTCAGGGCCTTGAAGAGATTTGTCTTGCCCGATGCGTTTCCGCCGTAGATCGCCGCCACGGGGAGAACTCTCGTCTTGTACTTGCCGAGCCCGGGAACCCTGTCGCCATGCTGGCGCTCTCTGCTTGCGACCATCGAAAAGGTGACGCGATCGCGGAAGGACATCCAGTTTTCAAGTGAGAAATTGACGAGCATGCTCCGACTCCAAAAGTGAAAAATTCGTTTTTGACGGTCTTGATCTAAGCTCCAATGGGTGCAGAGTCAATATTTAAGAGAAAATTTCTCTTAATAGGGACAAGATGGTCTGCCTTGAGTCTTGAATTTATCTGTACGCTGAGTCTCTGAAAGGCAATAAGGGAGCCATCCGGAATCGATTGGCTTTTTGATTTATTGAGCTCGCGAGAGGCGGGGGGGCACCCATGCAGTCATGTATTCGGCATCGGCCAATATGCCGTGCCCCGATGGAATCCGCGCTCCAGCTCCTTGTCATCAAATCGGTATTTCAGGCCTTGGCTGACTCTCGCCTCTACGTGATTTTGAGGCACAAAAAAGCACAGTATCAGTCCCTAACCATTGAAAGCAATGGCTTGAGGCTCAACAGTCTCAAGCCATTTTCCAAAGATCCCGCCAGAAAGGAAGTGGAGTCTTCAGCGTTCTCGTATCCCCAGCGTCTTCGAGTAGTAGTCGCCCAGAGCCTCGTGCAGCGCGTTGGCGGCCAGTCGGGTGCAATGGCGGTCTTCTTCGGGCATGCAGTCCGGTCCGCCCAGCGCTTCAAGGACGGTGTCGCCCGTGATGGCTGTCACCTCTTCGCAGGTCTTGTTCACGGCCAGTTCCGCGGCCATGGACCCGCTGATCTGACTGGAGCCGCAGCCGTCGGTGCCGAATCCCGCGTCGCAGACCCGGTCGTTTTCGATGTGCAGAAAAATGCGAATGGTGTCGCCGCACGTGCCGGTGGATGCGCCCATGTACTCGGCCTTGGCCGGCCGGCCGTGGTACGGCTTGCTGCGCCAGCGTTCAAACCCGGCCTGACCGTAGGCCTGAACCGCCTCATCAAAAATTTTTCCCTGGAGTTCATTCACGATGTCGTCAAAACTGGCCATTGTCTCGTCCGTTTGTTGAGTGATTCCATGTGTCCCCGCTGGGAACAGACCAATGCGGGCTGGTAGCACCTCCTCCGAAAATCGGCAACACCTCTCGCCAAAAACGTGAACGTATACCAAAATGGTCAGAATATCCTTGTACAGGCCACGCCCACACGCCCTGAGCCGGTCGTTTGCGCTTCGGGAACCGCGTGCATGGACAAGCGTTAGAACTTGGAGGGGCAGGCAAGACGAGGCCCCCCTCAGCAGGTCATTCCTGCTGAAGGAAATTGTAACTTATTGTTTTGATATGCAAAACAGGTCTATGTGGCGCAGCTGCAGGGGATTTCTGGTCGTGATCGCCGTCATACCGCCAGACGCTCGTGGGAAAGGGTGAGATAGAAGCCCTCCTTGTCACGGGTAACCGGTTCTCCGGAAGCCAGAAAGTAGGAGGTTTCGCCTTCTGCCACACGAAACACGCCATTATGCCGAATCTCTTCCACTATCTCGACATAGGCCTCAATCACGACGGCCCGGCCGTCTGCGCGTCTGGCGTTAATCCGCTTGGATATGTGGATATTTCGTCGCAGATTGGCCGGAGGCCAGCGCATTGCCGGGACACCGTGGCGCATGGCGGCCAGAATCGTGACGGCAAGACAGACACAGACCGTCCCGACGCAAAGCAGCAGGACGCCATTAAGCTGCGCGTCACGCAGCACCTCCATGGCTTCCGGGGCGCTGCCCTTGCCAGTCAGAAACCGATCCTGGGCCAGGTCAATCAGTCGCGTCATGGCGAGCCCCTTCTGGATCAGCCACGCGCCAAGCACAACGGGCGCAGTAACCAGCAAAACGTCCGCAACGCCCCAAGTGCGAGTGGTTCGTTTTGTTTCGCCCTTCAAAAACTTTGCAAACAGCGTTTCACCGGCCCTCATGCCGAACTCCTTTGGTCACAGGTCCCTCGACTGAAGACACGAGCACGCGTTCCGCTTCCACCACGGCTTTTTTGATTTTTTCTGTAAACTCCGATAGCCTGACGCACGTGCCGGGGATATCAACAAGCGCAACCTTGCGGGTGATAGAGCTTCGTACATTTTCTTCATCATTCAGCCATTTCATACACTTTTCCTCAAAGTCCCTGCATAAGACATACAATTCCATCTCCATCTGCCATATCTCATTAACAGAGCACATTTTTTCAGTATATTTTTACTTTATTACATTAACACTTTGTATCACACAATAAGCATTGAACCTTACTCTGTTGTTAAACGAATACCGCTAAATCTGTATAAAATTGTAGTATTTGATGAGCAGAATTGTGAATTTTATAATGAGAACTAATTAGTTTCTCGATGAAGAAAAATAGGTTCAAGTATGCTTTTGGCTTTTTTGGTCATCCAGACTGCAGAAACCTAATCGATCAGGCTCGTAGGGTACATGGCATTCGAGCAGGAGGGGGCTCGGTTCCAAGTTTGTCCAAGAGACGCTCCGGATGTTCCCGCCGGACCGTACGTAGAATTCTTCGAACCAGCCGTCAGGGTCGCCCTTGGAGGATGCTGCTGCAAAAAGTCGCGAAAGAATCTGAGTGTCATTCCCGCGAACGTGTGCCCAGCATGGGTAGGCGGGCCATGTCGGGCAATGGCGCGAAATCCATTCTTTACAGATAGTTAAAAAGGCATGGATCCCCTTCTTCAAGGGGATGACGGCCTTTTGCAGTGACGTCTTGGAGGCGTAGGTTTGGGCCAGGCTAATTGTTGGCGGTGAAAGGGCTATTTGAGAAAAGGGCAGATTCCTCTTAAGAAACGAGCATGCATGTCAAAGCAAACTGAGCCACTTCTCTTGTTTTTCCGGGAATTATTCAAAAACCCGCACGCGGTGGGAGCAATCTTGCCAAGCGCGCACAAACTCGCGCGACGGATGGCAGCATGGTTGCCTCAAGGGGAAGGTCTGGTCGTTGAATTGGGTGCGGGTACCGGAGTCGTGACGCAAGCGTTGTGGACGCGGATGAATAAAGTGGAGCAGTTGTGGGTTGTCGAGCGTTCGACGGATTTTGCCAGCCATTTGAACAGGAAATTCCCTGAAGCGAACATCGTGTGTGGAGACGCGTCGGAATTATCCTGTCTTATTCCGGCGCTTCCGGTCGATATTATTGTGTCATGTCTGCCGTTCCGTTCATTTTCCGAAAGAAAGATTTTCTCAATCACACAGCAGTGGCATTCTGTCCTGGCTCCCCAAGGAATTGTGGTTCAGTTCACGTACGCCTTGAATGGTGCCGATGCGTTTCTAAAGTATGGCTTTTACGAACATGCGCATGAATATGTCTGGAGCAATATTCCCCCTGCCCGAGTTCAAGTGCTTAAAAGAAAAAAAGTTGGCGATTCTGATTTTTGATTTTCTGTAACCAGTACTTCAGGAACAAGCGAATCAGACTAGTGAGATGAACGGTATTCGGGAAAAAATTTTGTCAAAAGCAGATAGTTTTTCTTTTGCTGGAAGTACGAACAGCGCACTGGGAACAGCGGAGGTATAGATCGAACACCGTGAAAGTGCCGCCATGGCGCGAATCTCCAAAGACGGTTCCGTTTTGGAGATGGCTCGGTACCTGTGCGACCCTTCTGAAATCGGGCCAACTGCATCCGCTGCGAGCGCTTGCGCTCATTGGGGGGGGTAAGCACGAGGCATCCAGTGCCGTGAATTGGTCACGGCAGCGGAAAACGTTTGCCGTTGTGGTTCGGGACATGAAACATCAGTACGGGAGAAATGCATGAAAGCCATCGTCACGGGCGGCAACCGGGGGATCGGTCTGGAAATCACCAACGGACTTCTGCGCAGGGGATTCTCGGTGCACGTCATTTCGCGGACGGGCATCGAGCAACCGCCGGGGAACGTAATCTCATGGAGACGCGACCTGAATGACTGGGACGCCGTTGCCTCGGCCCTGAAAGAGATCGGAACCCCCGACGTGCTGGTCAACAACGCCGGCATCATGAACAGGAAGGCCGCCGTGGAATACGAAACGGACGACATCATGCGCATGCTCAACATCAATCTCGTCAGCGCCGTGCGCCTGAGCGTCATGGCGGCCGAAGGCATGGCCGCGGTGGGTGGCGGGCGCATCGTGAGCATCGGATCCCTGGCCGGACACATCGGACACTCCGATATCTGGTATGGCATCTCCAAGGCCGGTCTGGCCAACGCCATGCGCTCCCTCGCCAGGTCCCACGGCCCCCGCGGCGTCGTGACCTCCACCGTGGCTCCGGGACCCGTGGAAACAGACATGATCACAAGCATTCCTCCGGAACGCCAGGCCCGCCTCATGGCCGCGACCATCGCCGGCCGCTTCTGCGCACCCGATGAGGTGGCCGAGGTCGTTTGCTGGCTGGCCACGGACGCCCCGGTCTTCATGAACGGCGACGTCATCGACGTGAACAACGGCATGAACTGTCGCTGATCCTCCGGAAGTACTCCCGATCGCAAAGCAAGTTCAATGATTTAACACTATTGTGAAACAGGGCCCGAAAATATTCCATTTTTGCGGCCTCTGTGCGCGGATGTGCTACTTCTTGGCTCCTAAAAATGTTTATATTCAATTGGTTAAGTAATTTTTCGTAGTGGCCTCCTCTTTGCTTTGGCGCCATGGTTCCGCTTCATTCCTGTTGCGCTACCTCCACGCCAAAAACGACAAGGCAGTTTACTATGGAAAAGATAGACCTGTTATGGATAGTCATCTCGGCCTCGCTGGTTTTTTTGATGCAGCCAGGGTTCATGTGCCTTGAATCCGGGCTGACCCGGTCCAAAAATTCCATCAACGTGGCGATAAAAAATTTGGCCGATTTTGTTCTATCGGCGGCAGTCTTCTGGGTGCTGGGCTTCGGACTGATGTTCGGGAACCTTTCCTGGGACTTTTTTCATATTTCTCGCTTCAACCCCACCCCTGAGGACTCTTCAGGCTTTACGGCGGCCTTCTTTTTGTTTCAGGTCATGTTCTGCGGCACCGCCACGACGATCTTTTCCGGAGCCGTGGCCGAACGCATGCGTTTCGTGTCGTACCTTATCGTGGCACTCATCTTTTCCGTTCTCGTCTACCCCGTTTTCGGACACCTTGCCTGGCACGGCCTTGACGCCGGGCAGCTGACAGGTTGGCTCGGCGAGCGCGGATTCGTGGATTTCGCGGGGGCCATGGTTGTACACGGCGTGGGCGGCTGGCTGGCTCTGGCCGCGCTGATCGTGATCGGCCCCCGCAAGGGCCGCTTTCCCGTGGACGCCCCTCCTCGTGAGATCAACGCCGGCAACCTGCCCCTGACCGTGCTTGGGGCCTTCATGATCTGGGTCGGTTGGTTCGGATTCAACGGGGGATCCACTCTTGCCCTCAATGCAAGCGTGCCGGGCATCATCGTAAACACGGTGCTGGCCGCAGTTGCCGGAGGGGCGAGCAGCCTGGGCCTGGGCTGGCTTTTGACCCGCACGCCCAAAATAACCTATCTCATTAACGGCGTTCTTGGCGGATTGGTGGCTGTGACCGCAAGCTGCCATGCCGTAGACGGTTTCGCTGCGGTGAGTATCGGTCTGGTGGCCGGCGCGGTCTGCCTGGGATGCGAAGCCTTGCTCACGCGCCTGCGGATCGATGACGCGGTCGGAGCCGTGCCGGTGCATCTGGGCTGCGGCGTCTGGGGCATCCTGGCCGTGGCCTTCTTTGGCGACCCGGCCATGCTTGGCACGGGGCTGAGCATGGCCGGACAGCTCTGGATACAGTGCGTTGGCATTTTCATCGCCTTTGTCATCGCTTTCGCCTTGCCCCTGACACTTCTTAAGTTCATCAACCCCATATTCCCCTTGCGCGTCTCCCCTGAAGATGAGGAAACCGGGCTGAACGTCAGCGAACACGGAGCACGCACCGATATTCACGACCTGTTTGAAATGCTCGACAGGCAGGCCGCCACCAGGGATTTCGGCCTGCGCGCTCCCGAGGAGCCTTTCACCGAGGTTGGCCATATCGCACGGCGTTACAATCACGTGCTCGACGCATTGAACGACGCCGTTTCCAAGACTGAAGCCATCGTCAAGAACGCCGCCGACGCAATCATCATCTTCACAACGGACACCCTGCGCATCATCTCCGCCAACCCCGGGGCCAGCCTCATCTTCGGGTATTCCGGCGCAAGCCTGAAGCAGATGTCCGTGCCGGACCTGTTGCCGATTCAAAAATCCGCCAACTCCAGCGGGGACAACAGCGAGCAGGCCCTGCTGCGAGCTCTGCGATCCAGCAGCCAGGTGGAGATCACCGGGCGCAAGGCCAATGGTTCGCTTGTGACCCTGGAAGCAGTGATCACCCAGTCCAGTGCACGGCAGGAAAATTTCTACATCGGCACCTTCCGCGACATCTCAGAACGCAAACGTTACGAAAACAAGTTGCGCCGTGCCGAGGAAAATTTTCGCAGCATTTTTGAAAACGCCGTGGAAGGAATATTCAGGACCACCAGGCAGGGTGGCTATCTGCAGGCCAACCCGGCCCTGGCGAAAATCTACGGATTCGATAGTCCCGAAGAGCTCATGCGCCACTACGAGGACATCAGCCAACAGCTTTACGTCGAACCCGGCCGTCGTGAGGAATTCATCCGTCTGCTAAGCGATAATGAAGCCATTTTCGATTTTGAATCGGCGATCCGCCGCAAGGACGGCTCCATCATCTGGATTTCCGAAAACGCCCGCGCCTTGCGGGACGCGCAAGGAAAAGTCGTTTGCTACGAAGGCACGGTCATGGACATCACCCAGCGCCGTGCCATGCAGCAGGCCCTGGACCGTCAGATGGCTCTCTTTGGTCAGCTGTTCGAGGATTCCCCCCTGGCCATCGCCTTGGTGGACACCGTGGGTCGCATCGTCGAAATCAATGGCGCCTTCGAGAGCCTCTTCGTATACAGGCGAGGCGATATCCTGGGCAAGGACAACAGGCTCTTCATTGTGCCCGAGGAGCAGATGTCGGAGGTCAACAGCGTCCGGCAACGCATCCTTGAAGGCGAAACCGTGCAACGGGAGTCCTTCAGGCGCACCAGTGAAGGGAAAATCGTGCCGGTCAACATACTGGGGCACCCGGTGCGCATTGGCGGCGAGATCACCAACATTTTCTGGATCTACCAGGACATTTCCGAGCGCAAGGAATTCGAACGGCAGATCACCCACCAGGCCTTCCATGATTCCCTGACCGGACTTCCGAACCGCTCCCTGTTCCGTGAACGCCTGGGGCGGGCCTTGGAGCGGGCAAAGCGGCGCCCCGACTACCACTTCGCCGCGATGCTCATCGACCTGAACAAGTTCAAATGGGTCAACGATTCCCTCGGGCACCAGGCCGGAGACGCCCTGCTGGTTGAAATTGCGTCGCGCCTGGGCACCTGCGTGCGCCGCGTTGACACCGTCGCCAGGCTCGGTGGCGACGAATTCGCAGTGCTGCTGGAGGAATTCCGCACCAGCAAGGAAGTCGTGACCGTGGCCAACCGTATCCAGAAGGAAATTTGCCGTCCTTTTCTGTGGAGCGACAAGGAGATCCTTTCCGGGGCCAGCGTGGGCATTGTGCTGCACACAAAAGAGTATCTGCGGGCCGAAGACGTGGTACGTGACGCCGACATCGCCATGTACAAAGCCAAGGAGCGCGGAAAGGGGCATCTGGTTTTCCACAATCGCATGCGCCAGGAAGTGCTGGATGTCATCAACATGGAGAACGAATTGCGGCGCGCCATCGAAGAAGGGGAGCTTGAGCTTCATTATCAGCCCATCGTCACGGTGGACGAAAAGGAACTGGAAGGGTTCGAAGCCCTGGTGCGCTGGCGGCATCCTGTGCGGGGCATGGTCATGCCGGACCGGTTCATACCCCTGGCCGAGGAATCCGGCCTCATTGTTCCCTTGGGTCAATGGGTGATCAGTGCGGCCTGCAGGCAGCTCAAAGCCTGGGACGACGAGAACGGCGCCGGTGCGTGCAGGCTGACCATGAGCGTCAACCTGTCGTGTAAGCAATTCGCCCAGCACACCCTGGTGGACATGGTCTCAAGGGCTCTGTGTGACAACAACATCGCCCCACCGCGCCTGAAGCTGGAGATCACCGAGAGTGCCATCATCCACGACCCTGGTGCGGCGGCTGACAAGCTGCGTCGCCTGAAAGAGCTGGGCGTGTTTCTGGCTGTGGACGACTTCGGCACCGGCTACTCCTCGCTCAATTATCTGCGACAGTTCCCCATGGACATCCTCAAGATCGACCGTTCCTTCATCAGCGGCACCGATACGCCCAAGGAAAACGCCGAAATCGTGCGCTCCATCGTCGATATGGCTCACAGCCTCGGCCTCAGGGTCACAGCCGAAGGCGTGGAAACGCAGGAGCAACTCGAACGCTTGCAATCCATTAACTGCGACCGTGCCCAAGGCTACATGTTTTCAAAACCCATGAGCCCGAACGAGGCTGGAAACATGATCCGCGCAACAGTTTTGAAGAACGACCCTGACTGAACTAAAAAAACGAGAAATGGCATCATGCTGCTGTCCTTGAGCCGCTTGTTTCCTTATCAAGTCTGGAGAGATCATTCTGTTTTTACGGACAAATATTCTATCGCGTTGCATCTTCTCGATTGTCATGCTCATATTTCTATTTCCCGGGCGCATCCATGGAGCAGGAGACACGGTAGGGCCGGTCTCGATATGGAACGACATCGCCGCGCCGACACCATTCGATGTGTTGGGTTTGACGGTCGATGTCGCCAATTTCTTCAGGCGAATCCGGATTCTCCAGGAAATACAGGCGATCGAGGCGAGATATCCGCGGGGCGTGCCCATTGTCATTGAAGCGCACGTCATTCGTCACGGCGACGAGACCAAGACGATCTCGCGATTCGAAATACGCAAGACATGGGCCGATTGATTGCCGGAACCGGCTCAGGCCTGCCGCCTGTAGACCGCGAAGAAATGCGGCACCGGCGGGTCCTGATGGTCGTCGTAGGCCAGGAAGTGCGTCTCCGTCAGCCCGGCGCGCACGAACCCGTCGATCTCGCGGCGGTCCAGGGCGATGGGGAAGGTCTGGGAGTTGTCGTCGCTCTCGCGGCTGCGGCAGGAGACGATGACCTCGCCGCCGGGCGCGACCAGTTCCGCGATGGCGGTAAGCGCCCTGACGCGGTTGTCGCCGGTCAGGATCTGGATGGTGTTGCACTCGTAGACAAGGTCGAAGCCGCGGCGCCACGCGGGCGGGTACTCGAAGAGATCGGCCACGACGTACTCCACGGGGCTACCCGGGTAGCGCCTGCGGCACATGTCCACGGCCGAAGGGGAGATGTCGAAGGCCGTGACCACGTAGCCGCGCTCGCGCAGGGCCTCGGCGTCGTCCCCCAGTCCGCACCCGACCACCACGGCCCTCCGCCCGGCCGGGGCGGGGTGGGCGTCGACCCAGTCGAGCAGGAGGGGGCCCGGTTCCAGGTCTGCCCAATAGACGCTTCGGATGTTCCCGCCGGCCCGAGCATAGAACTCTTCGAACCAGCCATCGGGGTCGCCCTTGGCGGCGTAGGTTTGGGCCAGGCGGATTGTCGCTTCCTTTGGGTTGTCCATGAATCTCCTCTGCGATCGGTTTTTCGAGTGGGCTGGCTTCGCGATGGCGGATACGTTTTTTTCCCTGAACGGCTATCTTGATCAACAGCCGTTCATCTTCCGGGTTTTCTGCATCCATGCGCCACTGACAGGCCTATTTCGCGGCCTGGGCTATGATGGCGCGGCAAAATGCAGGCAGATCGTCAGGCTTCCGCGAGGATATCTGATTGCGGTCCACGACGACTTCCTTGTCGACCCACGTGGCGCCGGCGTTCACCAGGTCATCCTTGATGCCGGGGGTTGATGTGCAGGTGAAGCCTTTCATGATCCCTGCGGAGATCGGAATCCATCCGCCGTGGCAGATGTGGGCGACAATTTTCCCGGCTTCGTGCATTTCGCGGGTGAGTTCCAGGACCTTGGGGTCACGTCTGAGCTTGTCGGGGGCAAACCCACCGGCAACCACCAGCAGGTCGAAGCCCCCGGCCTGCTGGTCCGCAATGGCGGCAGTGGACTTGAAGGGATACCCGTTCTTACCTGTGTAGACGACTCCCTCCTGAGGCCCGGCGACGACCACTTCGGCACCTTCTTCGATCAGGCGGTAGTATGGGTAGAGAAGTTCCATGTCTTCAAAGATATGATCGACAAACATCAGGACTTTCTGGTTTTTTAATTTCATTTTGCACCCCGGTGGGTTGACGGATTATGGGTATGGGGGAAACAGCTCACCTGTCTTCATATGCCAATTTTGCGATGCATGTCCATGTCTTGACTTGAGTTGAGCCTCACGCTGCGGATCAGGCGAGTTTTTTCAGCCCTGCGGGGGAGTGATGTGGTTGTCGCCATATGCCTGTCAGGCTGTTTTCAATGGTCTCATAAGGCCCCGAGCATTCGACGCAGGCATGTGCGATGCATGGGCCTGTCCATTCAGCAACCGACTATTTTCTTGTCCACGCCCTCCAATCACTGGATATATTGCCCTTGAAATTTTTTCGATTTCTTATACACTTTTGTATATTTTCATGTGACAAAGTAATTTTAAAATTTTTATGCACGAAAACAATGCACAAGGACAGAATGTATGACGAAAGAAATTGAACATAAATTACAGACAAGGCATCTTTCCGTAGATGACTATGAAGCTTTACGAGAACTGCACAAGCGGGTCTACAAAAGTCTCGACACCCCGTGGACGCAAAAGCAGATCACGTTGCTGACCACCATCTTTCCCGAAGGACAGGTTTGCATCGAGGATAATGGGCAAATCGTGGCCGTCGCCCTGTCCGTCATTATCGACTTCAGCCTGTTCGGCGACCAGCACACCTATGATCAGATCGTTGGCAAGGGCACCTTTAAATCCCACGACCCGGAGGGGGATTACCTCTACGGCATCGAGGTCTTCGTGGATCCGGAATACCGGGGCATGCGGCTGGGACGGCGCCTCTATGACGCACGCAAAGAGATCGCCGAGACTCTCAATCTCAAGGGTATCCTGCTTGGTGGGCGCATTCCCGGCTATCACAAGGTCTCAAAGGAAATGGCGCCCCAAGAGTATATCCTCAAAGTCAAGAATCGTGAACTGTACGACCCGGTGCTCACTTTTCAGATGTCCAACGATTTCCACGTCCGCAATCTCCTCGACGACTACTGGCCGGGCGATCACGAATCCCGGGGCAATGCGGTGCTCCTGGAATGGATCAACATCTATTATCAGAAAAAAACGCGACTGGTGGGGCGCACCAAGTCCATCGCCCGCCTCGGTGTGGTCCAGTGGGAAATGCGTCGCTTCGAGTCCTTTGACGACTTCATGCAGCAGGTGGAGTTTTTCGTGGACACGGTCAGCGCCTACAAGACGGACATCATTCTCTTTCCCGAACTGCTCAACGCGCCACTCATCCGCATGTACGAAGGTATGCATCCCACCGATGCCATGCGCCGACTCTCGGAATACACCGAACCCATGCGCCAGGCCATGACCGAGATGGCGCTCAGTTACAACGTCAACATCGTCACCGGCAGCGTGCCTCAGATCCAGGAGGACGGCACCCTGCACAATGTCAGCTTCCTGTGCAGGCGCGACGGCACCTGGGACAGCCAGGCCAAGCTGCACATCACGCCGGACGAGGACGCACACTGGGGCTTCACGGGCGGGCAAAGCCTCAAGGTCTTTGAAACCGACGTGGGCAAGATCGGCATCCTCATCTGCTATGACGTGGAATTTCCGGAACTGGCCAGGCTGCAGACCATGAAGGGAATGAAGATGCTGCTGGTCCCGTTCTGGACCGACACCAAGAACGGGTACCTGCGCGTTCGCCGCTGCGCTCAGGCCCGGGCCATCGAGAATGAATGCTTCGTCGCCATCTCCGGCAGCGTGGGCAACATCCCCAAGGTCGAAACCATGGGCATTCAGTACTCCCAGTCCGCCATCTTCACTCCGTCGGACTTCCCCTTCCCCCATGACGCCATCGCCTCGGAGGTGACCCCGGGCATCGAGACCACGCTCATTACCGACCTCGATCTCGATCTGCTCAAGGAACTGCGCACCCAAGGCAGCGTGCGCAACGTCGAAAGCCGGAGGACCGACCTGTACGAACTGCGATGGAAGGGAGGGGAGTAGTCTGGTTTTGCTGCCGAGAAATGCAGGAGGCAAGCCTGCTTTTGACTTTTCTGCAACCCGGTCCGCACGAATCAGGTGTAACAGGCCGCCCCAAAAACGGCGATCTGCATCATCAGAAGTCACTGCAAAAAGTCGTCATTCCCTTGAAGAAGGGGATCCATGTCTTTTTAACTATCTGAAAGGAATGGATTTCGCGCCATTGCCCGACATGGCCCGCCTTCGCTGGAATGACACACAGGCTCGTTCGCGACTTTTTGCTGTGACGTCTCATCAGCGAAAAATCCAGACCGCTTGTCAGCGCAGGCCGCGCGGCCTGGTTTTTTCGCTTCGTTGCATCTCAGCATATTTGAACGGATTGCGAATTTTGAATTTTCAACAATACAGGGGGAATGGATGTCAACCAAACCGAAAGTTGCTGTCGTTACAGGTGGCGCACAGGGCATTGGCAAGGCCATCTGTGAAGCCTTTGCCGCGCAGGGGTTTTGCGTGCGCACCATCGACGTGCAGCCGAACAATGATTTTGTAGGGGACATCGCCGACGAGAACGTGCTGCGCGCTTTTGCGTCCCAGGTCATCGCGGATCACGGCACCGTCGACTGTCTGGTCAACAACGCCTGCCTCTCGCGGGGAGGTCTTATGACCTGTTCCTGGGACGAGTTCAATTACGTGCTTCGCGTCGGAGTGACCGCGCCCTTTCTGTTGACCCGGCTTTTTCTCGATCATTTCGCCGACCAGGCCAGCATCGTGAACATTTCCTCAACCCGCCACCTGATGAGCCAGGCTGACACGGAAAGCTACACGGCGGCCAAGGGCGGCATCACGGCTTTGACCCATGCCATGGCCGTGACACTGGCCGGAAGGGTCCGGGTCAACTGCATTTCTCCGGGCTGGATCGACACCACCGGCGTCCAGTTTGACGGTCCCGACGCCAGCCAGCATCCGTCGGGCCGCGTCGGCACGCCCACCGACATTGTCAACGCGGTGATGTTTCTGTGCGACCCCAGAAGCAGTTTCATCACCGGACAAAACATCACCGTAGACGGCGGCATGACCAAGCTGATGGTCTATCACAACGACCACGGATGGACGTACGCCCCGCAAAATACATGCTCCGAGTAGAAAGGCCGACAGGCAACCTCTTCGGTCCCGGTGAAGGCATAGACCCGAATACCCCTCGCGAGCGCGGTGCTGAAGGTGAAACTCCGCCTGTCTGGCACCCAATGCTGCATGCAGCTCCCTGCGCCGTGCCGTGGTGATGTTTTTCCGTTCGCCATGCCTGCATGGCGGCAGCAGGGATATTCAGAGAGATGCGTACATTTTTGGAAGTGAAGATAATGAGTTGATGGGGTAGTTCGGGGCGTTCTGCCTTGGACCTTCTGGACCAGAAGCCGGCATGGTTCGCACAGAGAAGAAGGGGCCATGAGAAGATCCGGGATCTTGATCCGCCTCATGATGTCCCTTCACCAGAAGCGTGGGCCCGTCGAGCCCACGCCGCAGGGTTGCCTTATCGCCGCTTCGCTTGAGTCTGCAATCAAATGGCGAAGTAGGGCGAATTCATGCCCTTGCTCGCTTCGGCCACAACATCGCCATCAAACAGCTTGACGGTGAGACTGGCTCCCGCAGCTTTGGCGAAATCGGCCAGCATGCCTTCTGCATAGTTTCTGGCGTTCTGCACGGAATCGAACTCGTAGAACCCTCCCACAGATTGGGTGTTGATGCCGCTCAACCACGTTTTGCTTCGCAGTCCCGGCACGGTGAGCATGGCTGGATTGGCTTCATTCCAAACGCCCTTGCCAAAGGGGACGGAAACTTGAAATTCGGCGTAGAGAAAAACTCGACTTGGTTCACTCATGATGCACTCCTTACTTCGTTGTTTGATTTGAGGAGTCTGAATTATGTGCGATTGTGGCGATTGCGCAAGTACGCACCTTTTGGTAACATTTGGATCATGTTCGAAACAGCAAATCCTTACCATCTGGACTGCCCCTCGCGCGATCTGCTCGACCTGATCGGGGGCAAGTGGACAATCCTGATTCTTTGTTGTCTCCAGCAGGGGCCGGTGCGAACGGGAGTGTTGATGCGCTCGATTGGGGGTATCTCGCAGAAGATGCTCACAAAAAATCTGCGCGATCTCGAGCGCAACGGTTTCGTGGAGCGCATCAGCTATCCGGAGGTACCGCCTCGCGTCGAGTACCGGCTTACGGATCTCGGTCGGTCCTTGAGCGAATTGGCGCGTGCGATGGAGCAGTGGGTCGTGGCGAACTATCCGGCCATCATGGCAATGCGAAGCCGGACAACGAATACCTCCACGTGAACATCCGTGTTTTTGTACGACAGCCTGCTTTTTGAGCAGTCCGGTGGCGTCGCTGGAGGATGTCTACGGCGCTAGAATGCCAGCCGCGCTGGTCCGCCTGCGTCGCGTCATTGCCGTCGTGGTCGATGGCCATAACAAGGGAATCCATATGAGCGAAAAAAAGTATCTCGTAGTCAGTCCTCACAAAAGCGAGTTTCCTCGCCCCATAACTTTCAAGAAAGGAGCTCCTCTTGTTATCGGTGAGGAGTATGAAGGATCAGAGGGCTGGGATAACTGGTTTTTTTGCAGCACTCCAGGCCAGGAGCCGGGATGGGTTCCTGGCCAAGTCATTGATCGTGTAGATGGTTCGAATGGGCGCGCGCTTGATGACTACACGGCAAGAGAACTCGATGTACAGGAAGGGGACGTGCTCACTGGCACAAGGACTTTGAATGGTTGGTTATGGTGTGAAAAACTTGGCGGTTCGGCGTCAGGATGGGTGCCATTAGAAAACCTGAAAGAGATTCTGGACTAACCTTGAAAGCCTCCAGCCGGCACGGAAGAACGACAGGAGCGGGGCAGGGCGACTAGGCAAGTCATGTCTCAATTTCGCCCCCACCCAGGCGCAGGCCACCGCCGCTGAAGGTCTTTTGTTCGACCGCAGACGAATTGTCGGCAAGGAAGAAAATTTCTCATATCAAACACGTCAACCGAAAGAAAACTGGGGGGCCTTGCAGCGCAGCGGCAAGGCCCTTTTTTGCATCCAAGCGCACCGGCATGTATTTCAGACCGAAATCACCGAATTCATGCTTTCACCGATACCGCTGTATTCGTAACTGTCAGCCTGGGAATCGTTGTGCCAATCCTGCCCATCGACGACGTAACGGAATCTGTATTGCCGCCCGGCGGACAGGTTCAGACTGTATTCGAAACCGTTCTTGTTTTTTTTCATCGGTGCGGCGGTGACGTTCCAGTCGTTGAAGTCGCCTGCCAGGGAGACGCTGGAGGCCGCCTGCGCCTCCTCGCCATCGAATGTGAAATCAACCCTGCAGACCGGTTTGGATTTGTGGTACTTCTTGGTGATGGGCATACTCTCCTCCTTTGGTTAGTTCGGCTCAAGGCCGTTTCGGCATGTTTTACAGCGTTGACCCGTTGCAGGGCAGGCAGACACGGACAATGGTGGCGCCTGGTCTTGAACAGTCCAGTTCGACGTCGCCGCCCATGGCCCTGGCCATCAATCGGGCCGAGTAGGTCCCAAGGCCAAGGCCCCCCTTCTTGCCGGATGTGGCGTACTTCTCGAAAAATACGTCCCGCAATTCGACCGGCACTTCGCCTGTGTTGCTGATGATGACGTAGCACCCGCTGAACCGTTCAAGGGATACGGTCACTCCGCCTCCGCAGGGCGAGGCCTCGATGGCGTTTCGAATCAGATTGGCCAGCAACGAATAACACAGGAGCGTCTCTCCCCGGACCATGAACGGGTCGTCCCATATCAACGGCCAACCTTCCCGCTCCAGTTCCAGGCACACGTTGCGCCGACTGAGCAGGCTTTCCAGTTCGGTCCAGATGTCCCACAGAATCCGGGCCAGATCGACGGCGACGGGATGCAGTTCGTAGCGTCCTTCCTCCATCAGGTACAGGCGCTGGGAAAGGAGGATCATGTCCAGCATCCTTTGAGCCGAACCCGCTATCAGCCTGACTGTTTCCAGCTGTCTCTGGGGCAGGTTCGAGTCAAGCAGCATCAGTTGCGACAAGCTGATGACGGAGCTTAAGGGGGTCAGGAGGTTGTGCCTTGTGATGCGGTCCGCCTCTTCGAGCCCTATGCGTGTCGTTTGGGCGGTCCTGGCACAGTGATTTTGAGAGCCTTCCCGGACGGGCGGCTCAAGAATTGTCTGTGTCCGTGTTCTGGTTGTCTTGTTCATGTTCGCCCCCTTGATAAGGAAAAATGACGCGGGTCCGCATGGCGGATTCATCCGGTCGGGACTCTTCATGAACGTGAAAATACTGAGAACGAGGGGCAGGGCAATACGAATTGAATGCAGGTTGCATCATGGGGAAATACTGTCATCGAGGTTTTGTCTTTTCATCCGTCAGGGCCATCAGATACGCGCCAAGCGTAACCTTCTTGCCGACAAGCCCCAGCTTTCTGCGGATGGACGCACGATAGAAGTTCGCCGTGGTCACGGACAAACCGAGCGCGGCGGCGATTTCCTTGCTGGTCATGCCCGAGCGGATCATGTCCGCAACCCGGATTTCGTTTCCCGTCAGCGTTCTGTATTCGTCGTTCAGGATGCGGGCGAAACCGGAAGTGATGTCTTCAAGGGCCTTCACGGCGAAATCCAGATTGTGCGCAGCCTGCGAAGACAGGTTTTCGCCGCGTACGGCAACCAGATACGGCGTGACGAGCATGCGCATGTTGTCGAGCACGCGGCGCTCCATCTCCAGGCGGTCCTGCTCGCGTTGTTCAAAGACTACGCGCAGCGCCACGTTCATGTCCTGGAGGCGGGCGGTGGTGGCGCTGAGGTTCTCCTCCAGGCGTTTGCGCTCCGTTATGTCCAGACCGGCCGTGATGATCCGCTTCGTACCGGCGATTTCGACCAGTTCCCCGCTGATCAGAACCGTGGCGAGGCTTCCATCGCGCCTGCGAAGCACCGTCTCGAAATTCCGTACGGCATCGTGCTGTTTCAAAAGAGCGGCGTAATGCGCCCTGTGCTTCGGGCTGGTCCATATCCCAAGGTCAACCGTGGTTTTCTGCAAGGCTTCTTCCCTGGAGTAGCCCATGCTTCGCGCGAACACATCGTTCACTTCCAGCAGTTTCCCGTCATCAAGGGAGCTGATGATGGTGGCCATGGGAAGGGAATTGAACAGCGTGCGGAATTTCACCTCGCTCTCCCGCAGCATGCGCTCCGCCTGCATGCGTTCGGTGATGTCGCAGAACGTGACGACGACCAGATCGGTTTCCCCCAGGCGCAGCGGCAGGGCGGAGGTGTTGACCCAGGTAATTCCGCCGCTCGGTATCTTGATGCCCATTTCGACATTCTCGACCAAGCGGTTTTCCTTCAGGGCCCGAATGCACGCATGCTCCGCAGGCGGCATGGGCGAGCCGTCGGGACGGATAATCACCCTCTGCGCCCCGTCCGAGTTCCAGGGATGCAAATATGAGCCGGGCATGCCCAGCAAGGTGCTCGCGAACCCGCTTGACTCGATGATGCTCCCGTCGCGGTCAAAGACGGCAACTCCTACGCGGAAGGAGTTCAGCAAGGCACGGTACTTTCGTTCGGTGTCTTCAAGACTCGCCGCGCCGGTCTCCTGTTCCGCCAGCTTTTGCCGCGTTCCCTGCAGTTCGGATAGAAATTTCGCCCTGGATTTCTCGAAATCACGCATGCACGCTCCTGTCGATGGCCGGTTGAGGATGTTCGAAGAGAATGCCCGGCCCTTATGACAACTTCTTGCAGTCAAGCCATCTCTCATCACCAGCATTTTTCCAACGATAGAAGACCTTTAAACCATTAAGATGCGTCTTGTATGAAATGATCCCGTCGTGTTGCAGACGACCTAGGACGATGCCGGGAGCAACCCCTATTTCTGCGGAAAAGGTTTTGATATCCGCTGCAGACATCCTGTCGGCCTTGACAAATCGTCGCATCTCGGCCGCAGGGATGAGCCTTTCTCGGGCAAACGCGTCGGCTTCCCGTTCTCTTTCGTCATCGACTCCATTTCCTTCAATGATCACCGTCTTGCGACCATGCTTGAGGATATGCCCGGCTTCGTGGAAAAAAGTGAACCAGAGATGGTCGTTGCTTTTATAGCGCAGGCTGAGCTGGATCACGGCGCGATCGCCCAGCCACCTCGTCGCGCCCCAGGTGCCTGTCCTGGGCAGTTCCGGAACGAACACCACTGCAACCCCTGCGGACGCGCAAAGGCAAACGAGCCGGGGAGTAAAAACATGAGGGAGTTCCGTGGTCAGGGCGCGGATGGTGTGAAGAATCTCGAGAAAGCGCTTGCGATCAAAAGATGCGCACTCAATGCGTTGGGCCTGGATTTCCCCTTGCCTCAGCCAAGCGGACACAGCCTCCGCGCGCCCGTCGAATCTGTCTGTCTGTCGATAGGCAACCTGGTATTCGCTCCAGACTGTTTGCCATTGTGTCGGAGACGCTACGCCGTAATAGCGCAGTACCGCGTCGAGCTGCTCAAGCGTATTCCTGAACCGGGGAATCCATCCCAGTTTGACCATGGCTGAAACCGGAACGCGTTTGAGCCATTCCAGATACGAAGCCATGCGTCGCTGCTCGGCAAGCCGCGTCAGGTCGTCCTGATAGTTGCGTTCCAGATTGCTCCAGAAATGCGCCGGGCGGCCCAGGGTGCGTTCGAACTTTAAGGCTGTTTCCGGAGTGATGGGCGCCTTGGCCTTGATGATTTCGTTGATGGTTTTCTTGGTCAGACCTGTCCGGTCCGCAAGCTCGGCCTGGGTCATGCTCAGTTCATCAAGGTATTCTGCAAGGACCTCTCCAGGCGTAATCAGGTAGTCCGGTGCAAAAGATTTATTTTGCATGTCATTCATGGGTATCCTCCACTCCCAAAATTACGATGCTGGTCACCTGGGACCAGTCCAGACCGCCATCCTGGTGCGTGGGTATCGGATCATGGGCGGGAGAAAAAATCAGACGGTAGGGGTGATCCAGGTCCACGGAAAGCTGGCCTTTTCGTTTGCCTTGCGTCAGTTCGTGGCATCGGCCAGGCCCGCTTTTTGGCGGCCAGAAATCCATGAGACACACTGCGGCCCGGAGCTCCGCCATGCGCAGACGAATTTTTCGAGCGCGGAGACTTCCATGTATCCGGTCGAGCTGCACACCTGTACCGAATTCCTTTGCAAGCTTTGTATTCTTGAAAATTATATCCAATTCCAGGCTCCGTCAATTATGATTAACCTACTTGGTTAATCATTTTTAAAAATATAGGGCAAAAAAAGATATGAACCAGCGTGTCGCACTGATTCCAGGCAGTAAAATTTTCAAGGGCATAGCGCACCGGGAAGGAGCGATTCAAGACATAATTTCAGAGAGTTAAAGACTACGTAGACAGTTGTCCTGTCTTGCTGGGGGTTGAATGGATAATTTGCAGGCGTAGGCTAGGTATTGATGCCTAGTATTGTCCGACATCATGCCTCCGAAGCATTATCGGGGCATGATCGATACGAAAAAGCAAGACTGCAAAAAAAAAGGATTTCAGTTTGAACGCTGAAATCCTAATTTTTTTGCGGCTCACCCTATGGATTCATGGCTGACCTGTCATGCGCCGCCAGACGTGCGCGACTAGAATTTGTTGACCGGAAGCTTGACGAACTGCGTCCCATCAACCTCTTTTCCGAACTGTCCGTTGCGCAGGTTGGCCTGAATGGATGGCAGGAGCAGCGGGGGAACGGCCTTGCCCTTGTCGTCGCGCTGCCTTTTGCTGACAAACTCTTCCTTGCCGATGCCCTGATGCAGGAGGATATTGGACTGTTTCTGCTCGCCGATGGTGGTCATGCACTGGGGGCCGCGTTTGAACTCCGGCGGGTAGTCGTGGCCCACGTAGACGCGGTAGTCATCGGGCAGGGCAAAGAGGCGGCGCGAGGAGTCGTAGGAATCTTCAGCGCTGCCGCCGGGAAAGTCGCATCTTCCCGAGCCCACGTCCGGCAGGAAGATCGTGTCGCCGACAAAGACGGCGTCGCCGATGACGTAGGTCGTGTCAGCGGGCGTGTGTCCGGGCGTATGCAGGATGGTGGCAGGCATGTCGCCGACGGTAAACTTTTCGTCGTTGTCGAACAGATGGTCGAACTGGGATCCGTCCAGGCTTGTATCGTCCTGGGTCTGGAAAATGGGCACCCAGGTGGCGATGATGGTCAGGATATGCTTGCTGATGGCGATTTTTCCGCCCAGTTGTTCTTTTAAATAATGGGCGGCGGTCAGGTGGTCCGCATGGATGTGCGTTTCGAGTATCCACTCCACCACAAGCTGTTTTGCCTTGACAAAGTCGATGATGGCATCGGCCGACCGGGTGCTGGTGGAACAGGACGGAAGATCGAAATTGAGCACGCTGTCGATGATGGCGCAACGCTTCTGCGCATCGGCCGCAGACCAGACCACATACGACCAGGTGGCCGTGTCCTCGTCAAAAAAAGCTCGTACCGTGGGCTTATGCATGGAATTTCTCCTTTTCGTCTATTTGCAGCTGGCGCCGGGGCTGCCTTTGGGCTTGCCGTCGATGGGGCATACGCCGCCTGCGCAGCCGGTCTTGTTCCATGGCGCGCGCGTCAGCAGCATGGCCATGCCGCAGGTGTTGGTGATGCCTGCAAAGACAAGTCCCGCGCCCACGAAAAGTGCACCGAAGATAAATCCCGGCGTCGCGAAATATCCCAGCAGTCCGAACAGCAGCACCAGGCTGCCGGCCGCAATGCGCACCTGCCTGTCCAGGGAGATGGGGCCGCCGACGGCGGGGGCGGTGTTTGCGCCGACCAAAGGCAGGCCCGCGCGCTCCCAGGCTTCGATGCCGCCTTGCAGAACCTTGACGTCGCTAAAACCCGCGTCCACGAATTTTTGCGCCGCCTTGCGGGCCCTGCCACCACTGGTGCAGAGCAGGACGAGCGGGGTGTCCGGCAGGATGCCGCGACGCATGGCAAAGTCCTCAGGGGACAGATCCGACAGCGGGGCAAAAGCCAGCGACCGCTCCGGGCGTTTGTTGGCAAACTCCGCCGACGTGCGCACATCGACAAAAATTGTTTGTTGGGCATCGGCCTTTGCGGCGTCGAGCGCCGAAATTTCCTGCAATCCCATAACGTCTCCTTTGTGAATATTCATCTCTCTCACGGTGCGTGGCGCAAAATGGCGTCAGCGTCGCCGCGATGGAGAATGAAAACATGGAACGAAGCTGATCCTTGATGCGTACATGAAGTGTCGGAATTTCAATGTCCTGCATTCCCACAGGTCTGGCGGGGTGGTCAATGATGTTCAGGCAAATTTTATCAAAAGCCTGGATTTTCGTTATCCTGCGAGGATCACAACGTCCGGGCCAACCGCCACACCCCGCGCCAATGTCGAGTTTTGAAGGAAAAAACGGGGCGGGCACAGCTTTTCTGGTACGAACCCCGAAATATTGAGCAACCAGCTACAAGGCCGCGTTGCCTCCAAAGAACCGCTGCGCCAGGGTCGTCATGTAGAACATCTCGAATTCGATCATGTCGGTATCCTCCCGGCGCAGCCATTCCGCCAGCCAGGCGGTGCGCAGGGCCAGGATCCAGGTCGGCAGGTGCGCCGCAAGGGTGCTGTCGAGCAGGCCGCAACTGCGCAGGGTATCGACGAAGGTCGTGACCAGGGGGCCGCCGAGTGCGGCCTCATCGTCGCTGCCGACGCAGCCGATGATCAGCGCCATGTCGTGCAGCACGCATTTGGGACCGCAAAATTCCCAGTCAATGACACCGAGGATGCGGTCCTTACCCCAGATCATGTTCAGGGGGTGCGGATCGCCGTGGCTGAAGGCCGTGGGCAGGCTTGGGCACGCCGCAAGCTGTCCGTCGATGAGGGCGAAGACGGGGCTGAGCCGCGCAAAGACGCTCGGGTGCCGTTTTTGGGCGTCGCCCGCGATCTGCGCTGCATAGGCGCGCAGGTCAAAGGGGATTTCCGTTGCGTCAAGGTCATGGGCGGCTTGTCGCAGATCCCGCAGAAACAGGGCCAGGGCCTCTCCGCGCCACGCGTCCCGCCACAGGTTTTCCGGGTTCGGTGCGAGCCCGTCCAGAAATGGGGTCAGCTGCCAGGTTCTGTCTGCGACGCGCTGCACGAAGCTTCCGTCGAGCCCGGCCCGAGGCGCGAGAGCGGGCAGGCCCCTGGCCGCCAGGAGGGTGACGTGCCTGGCGATGCGGATTTTGCGGGCCATGGTGCGGGAGTCCAACTCCTCAAGGAGATGGCGTGAACCTCCCGCGTCCACCACCACCCGGTACAGACAGCGCTCCGGGCTGCCCTGGATGGGGATTTCGGGATGGAGGTCCTCGAAAGCCAGGCCCCAGCAGTTCAGTATGTCGCGCAGGAGTTCAGAAGAGACGGGCATGATCGGGAAGGGGGCAGGAGAGCCCTCACCATTTGCGATTCACGTAGCGGATGACGAAGAAGGCCAGAATGGCGATGACCACGACCATGGCCGCCATCAGGCCGTAGATGTCCGTGTTTTTGCCGATGAAGCGCAGGGTGCCCATGGTCAGCACCGCGACTATGCCGCCGATCCACAGCAGGATGGTTTGCATTTTCATTTCGTCCTCCGGGTTCAAGAAGGGCGGACCACAGCAGTGATCCGCCCAGTTCATGGCTAGTGTTCCGCCGGCTGATTGGTCAGGCCGAAGCGCTCCAGGAGATAGAAGATGAGGGACATGAGCATGCCAACCACCGTGCCGAGCGCCATGCCCTTGAGCTGCACCGTGCCGACGTGCAGGGCCGTGCCGCTCAGGCCCACGATGAGGACCACGGCGGTGAGGATGAGGTTGGCGGGCTTGGAGTAGTCGACCTTGGCCTCGACCAGCATGCGGATGCCCGAGGCGGCGATGACGCCAAAAAGCAGGATGCAGATGCCGCCCATGACCGGGGTGGGGATGGACTGGATGAAGGCCGAGAGCTTGCCGATGAAGGCCAGACCGATGGAGATGACCGCCGCCCCGCCGATGACCCACACCGAATAGACGCGGGTGATGGCCATGACGCCGATGTTCTCGCCGTAGGTCGTGACCGGGACGGAGCCGAAAAAGCCCGACAGGGTGGTGGAGATGCCGTCGCCGAGCAGGGAGCGGTGCAGGCCGGGGTCCTTGATCAGGTCGCGGCCGACGATGTTGCCGGTGACGACGAGGTGCCCGATGTGCTCTGAGATGACCACCAGCGAGGCCGGGATGATGATCAGGATCACGTTGATGTCGAACTTGGGCAGGTACACGGTGGGGAAGGACAGGACGGCCGCCGTGGAGATGGTCTCGAAGTTGACCATGCCCATGCCGATGGACACCAGGTAGCCGACGAAGATGCCCACCAGGACCGGAATGACCGCCATGAAGCCGCGAAAGACGATGGACCCGAAGGCGACCACCAGCAGGGTGACCATGGACACGATGATGGCGTCGAAGTTGTAGGCCCCGGTCTCGTCGGGCATGATTCCGGCCATGCCGGTGGCCACTCCGGCCAGTTCAAGACCGATGAGGGCGACGATGGGGCCCATCGTGGCCGGGGGCAGCACGACCTTGATCCAGTCGGAGCCGAAGCGGCCGATGATCAGCGCCACGGTGCAAAAGATCAGGCCCGAGGCGATGAATCCGCCCAAGGCGTAGGAATAGTTGCCGCCCCACAGGGACTGGTCCGCGCCGAGAACCACGAAGACCGGCGACAGGAACGCGAAGCTCGAACCCAGGTAGGCCGGGGCCTTGCCCTTGCAGATGAAGAGGTAGAGGAGCGTGCCGATGCCGTTCATGAGCAGTACGATGGCCGGATCGATCTTGAAGAGGGTGGGGACCAGCACCGAGGCGCCGAACATGGCGAACAGGTGCTGCAGGCTCAAGGGGAAGCCTTGGAGAAGTGGTACCTTTTCATCGACTTGAATGATTCTTCTGCTCATGCGTTTCTCTCTTGAAAATGATGTGTTGCAAGGCCAAATGGGCCCGTCCCGCGCACACTCCGCCAAGGGTCCGCCGTGCAGACCCCAAAACTGCAATTTCCTACAAGCAGGGGCTGTCGTGGTCAAGCAAGTACTCGCGCGAGACAGGAATCAGAACGAAGCGAACAGGGCTTGCGGGTGCATGAGGGTGTCGTGGGGAGGCCGGTCAGATTTTTGCTGCTGCCGGATGATGCCGGAGCGCTGATTCGATTACGGACATGGCTGCCTGTGGCGGGCGGCATGGATCAGCGATACGCCCGATGACCCCGTGTACGGGCAGGCCGGAGATGGTTTCGATGGCCGCACTGTTTTCCCTGCGATCCAGGTCCGGGGTCGAACCGGCCGGGTCGATAAGGATCACGCCCAGGCAGTTCGCGTTGCGGGCCTTGATGGCCTCCAGGGTCAGCAGGGTGTGGTTGATGGTGCCAAGCCCCGCCCTGCCCACGACCAGGATGGAAGCGCCGACCGCGCAGGCAAGGTCGAGCATGGTCCGCTCCATCGTGATGGGCACGAGGACGCCCCCAGCCCCTTCCACGACGACAAGTTCGCTGTGCCGGGCATGATCGGCGATGAAGGCTTCAAGGGCCGTGAAATCCACGGCATCCCCCGCGAACGGGGGAGCCTTGGGCAGCAGGCGGCAGGAGTGGATGCAATCCCCCGGCGTCATGCTCCGGGGCAGCCCTTGGGGCAGGTGGCGGTGCACGAAGGCTGCGTCCGAATCGTGGTCCGGGTGCAGGCATCCGGTCTGCACGGGTTTGAGGTACACGGCGTCGCGGCCTTGCAGGGCGCGCATGACAAGCAGGCTGACCATGGTCTTGCCCACGTCGGTATCCGTGCCGGTGATGAAGAGTATGGAGCGAGTCACGCAGATTCCTCCTTGCCTGCCGCGAAAAGAGCGTCGCGCAGCAGTTCGATGTCGGTCGCGCCATGTTCACAGGTCAGGCAGACGCGCAGGATGGCCCGGCCAAGCGGCACGGTGGGGTAGCGGGCCGCGAAGACCAGGATTCCCCTCTCCCGCAATCTTGCGGCCAGGCGGAGGCATCGGTCTTCGTCGCCAATCTCCACGGCCAGAATGTGCGCGTCACCGCCGATCCGCAACCCGGTTTTGGCCAGTTCGCGCCGAGCCAGGTCTCCAAGCCCGCGCAGGTGGGCGCGCCTGTCGCTTGAACGCTGCACGCGGTAAAGCATGGCCAGGACCAGATCCCCGTGCCAGGGCGGCAGGGATGTGGTGTAGATGAAGCCCTGCCCGAAATGGATCAGGTGTTCGCGCACGATCGCCGGGCAGAGGATGAAGGCCCCGAACATGCCGAAAGCCTTGCCCAAGGTGCCCACGGCCAGATCCGCCGCATCGCGTCCCAGCCCCTTTCCGCCTTCGCCCAGCACGCCGAAAGCGTGGGCCTCGTCCACGATGCACAGAAACCTGAACTCTTCCTTGAGGTTTTTCAAGGTCTGGAAGTCCGGGGTGTCCCCGTCCATGCTGAACAGGGATTCGGTCAGCACGGCCTCGGCCGGATGGGCTTCGAGCAGCTTGCGCAGGTGGCTCAAGCGGTTGTGGCGAAAGGTGTGAAACCGCGCCCGGCTGTGCCGCACCCCGGCTACGGTGCTGGCGTGGGCGCGTTTGTCGAGAATGAGCGTGTCTTTTTCCGTAAAAAGGGTGGCGATGAGGGTCAGGTTGGCCAGAAAGCCGCTGCCCAGGATCAGGGCTGACTCGTATCCAAAATGGTCGGCCAGGGCCTGTTCCGCCTCCAGGGTGGAACGGCTGGTGCCCGTGACCAGGCGCGAGGCCCCGGAGCCGCAGCCGTGGCGCTTGCAGAGACCGGCCAGGATCTCGGACATCTCCCTGTCTTGGGCCAGCCCGAGAAAATCGTTGGAGGAAAAATTGAGCAGCTCGCGCCCGTCCAGCACCACTCGTGCGCCGTGGCGTTCGCTCACGGGCAGCAGCTCGCGCCCCAGACCGGCCTGGTGCCTGGCCTTCAGTTCGGCGCTCAGGCGGAGGTAGAGCTCAGACATGCGAACCTGTTCCGGAAGAGGGTGTCGGGAGCGTCGGCAAAGCTGTGGCGGCCCATGACGATGCGGCCTGCCGGGGCGCCGTTGACGGTCAGGGAGTAGCTGGCCCCGGCCCTGGTTTCCGCGTCGAGGGCGGCGCAGATGGTCAGGGGCTCGTCGCCGAGGCCCGGAGCATAGGGCAGGTCGGTCATGGACACAAGGTAGGCCTGGACCCTGAACTCGTGCCGATGGCGCAGGTGCAGCCCGCAGGTCTGGGCCATGGCCTCCAGGGCCAGATAGGCGGGCAGGGATTTTGCGGTGCGGGTCGTGATCCGGCGCGCGTCGGAAAAGAGGATGGCCTCCAGCGCCGTGGAAGGATCAAAGGCGTGGAAATCTAGATCCACGGCCGCACCCCCAGGCAGGCGTTCTGCCCGCCGAAGCCAAAGCTCTGCAGCAGGAGGCTGGCGGGGCGCAGGCGCGTGGGTTCGCGCAAGAGGGGCAGGTCGTCGCGGCAGGGGTTTTCAAGGCCGGCGATGCCCGGAAATTGCCCATGCGCGGCGCAGATGAGGCCGAGGGTCAGTTCGGCGCTGCCGCAGGCCGCCGCCAGATGCCCGATTCTGGATTTGAAAGCGGTGATGGCCAGGGCGTGCGGGACGGTGGCGGCCAGGATTTCTCCTTCCACCGCGTCGTTCAGAACCGTGCCGGTGCCGTGGGCCAGCACGCAGATGCCATCGCCCGGCAGGGATTCAAGGCAGCGCTGCACGGCCATGGAGGCGGGCTTTCCCGAGGGGTCGGGACCGGTCAGGCTGCATCCGTCCAGGGTTGACGAGGCGCTGACGATTTCGGCCAGGATGCGCGCCCCGCGTCCCTTGGCATGCTCAAGGCTCTCCAGGGCGAAGACCGCCCCACCTTCGCCGATGGCAAAACCGCAGCGCGCCCGGTCAAAGGGCCGGCACGCCAGTTCCGGGCGCTTGAACCCCGTGGCCAGGACGCCGGCCTGCCCGTAGGCGCGGATTCCCTCGGAAGAGAGGCGGGAATCGCCGCCCCCGGCCAGGGCCACATCGGCCAGACCCGAGGCTATCGTCCTGAAGGCCTGCCCCAACGCCTGGGTCGAGGCCGCGCAGGCGGTGAGGATGGTCAGGTTCTCGCCGTGCGCGCCCAGAATCTCGGCCATGATCGAGGTCACGGTGTTGGGCAGGTAGTCGAGCAGCCACAGGGCGCGGTCGTCGCGGGGGGCGGCCTGCAGGTTGGGGCCAAGGCCCAGGAACAGGCCTGCGCGGTCCAGGCTTTGTCCGGCAAGTCCGGCGTCGTCCACGGCGCGCACGGCGGCGGCCAGGCACAGCTGCTGGCCCCTGGTCAGGTAGCGGGCGTTCTTGCAGCGGCCCACATGGGATTTGAGGTCAAAACCCGGCACCGGGCAGACAGCCACGCGCGGGTCGGCCTCCGAGCGCAGGAAGGGGCCGTGGGGCTCCTGCAGGGCGGAGAACACGTCGTCCCTGTTGTCGCCGAGGGGCAGGACAAAACCGCTGCCCGTGATGACCACCCGGCGGCTCATCTCAGCCCCCGATCCGGTCGGCGGCCAGGGCGTAGGCCACAAGGTCCTCCACTCGCAGCACCGGACCGGCAGACAGGTCGTCCAGAATTTCCCGCAGCCGATGATCGGACAGGTAGGGGTGCGTTGCTTTGAGTGCCTTCAGCGTGTCCGCGCCGTCATGCCGGGCCCGGTCGACAACAATGCGCACGTTTTTCAGAAAGAGCAGGTCATCGTCCACGACGATGCCCAGCCTGTGCTGCATGGCGACCCCGATTTCGAGCAGGTCGATGGATTCGGCCTTGAGCGTGCGGATGACGTAGGTATTGGGGGTGATGTCGGCCGGGTCCAGATCCAGGATCTCGGCCAGGATGGCGGTGATGTTCGCTAAGGGGTTCATGCGTATTTCTGCGCCGTCAGTCCGGCGTCCATGGTGATGGTTGTGCAGGTCAGGGCCAGGGCCTGGTCGGAGAGCAGGAACAGCAGGGTCCCGGCCGCCTGGTCCACAGTCACAGTTTTGTCCGCCAGGGCCTGCCGCCTGTCGTTCCGGTCCAGAAAGCGCGCGCCGCGTCCGGCGTCCACCAGGCCAAGGCGCAGGCTCAGGCTGGTGATGCCGCGCGCGCCAAGCTCAAGGCCCAGGCTCTGATACAGACCTTCGGCCGCCCGCTTGGCCGCCGTGTAGAGACCCTGGCCGGGGGCGGGCAGGGCGGCGGCGGTGGAGGACACGTGCAGGAGGCGGCCGAAGCGGCGGGCCAGCATGGCGCGGGTCACGGCCTTGAGCAGCCCGAGGCGGTGCGTGATGTGAGCCTGGAAATAGGCATCCATGTCGGCCTCACCGGCTGCCGCCAGGAGCACTTCGTGGTCGGCCTGGGCCAGGTCGACCAGATAGTCCACCGGGGTTTTGAGAATTTTTTCCACTCCCGCCGGATCCGTCTTGTCGCTCAGGTTAAGCCGTGGGCTGGTGGCCGCAAGGTTCGGGTGGCATCGGCTTATGGCTTCCCTGCCCGGCGCGGAGGAATGGGTGGGAATGACGTGCAGCCCTTCCTCCAGCAGCAAGGCGGTCAGGGCCAGGCCGATGGCGCTGCTGCCGCCGAGGATGAGTGCGGTCTTGCCGCGAAAATCGAGCTTCATGATGTTATCCTGCCGCGTGCGAAAATGGTTTCGTCGCGGCTTAAGGTGCACAGACAGCCGCCTTCCGACTCGTCGATGCCCAGCGTGTATGCACCGGGAGGGGCGAAGCGCGAAAAGGAGAAACGCTCGATGACGAGCCGGCCGGTGCGTCCGAGATATTCCCGCATGGCCTGCATGCACAGGCCGGCGATCAGGGAACCGGGCACCACCGGATTGCCCGGAAAATGCTCGTGAAAGCAGGCGTCGCCGGGGTCGAAACGCACGGCCAGGCGCAGCGGGGTGCGGGAGACGAGGCTCAGATCCATTGCCCCTGCTCCAGCATGCGCAGGTCTGCGTCCAGGTTTCGCCCCCTGGTCGTCAGGTAGTTGCCGATCATCATGCCGTTGGCCCCGGCCAGGGGCAGCCAGGACTGGTAGTCGCCCAGGACCCGTTCCCGGCCTCCGGCGATGGTGATGCTCGCTCGCGGCAGCATGAAGCGGAACAGGGCTACGGACTTGAGGGCATCGTGCGGGGACAGCAGGGGGGTATCCTGCAGGGGAGTGCCCGGGATGGGGGACAGAAAATTGAGCGGCACCGTATCGACGCCCAGATCGACCAGGGTCGCGGCCAGTTCGACGCGCTGTGCCCAGGTTTCGCCAAGGCCCAGGATGCCGCCGCTGCAGATCCTCAGCCCATGTTTTCGGGCCAGGCGGATGGTGGCGATATCCTCGTCGTAGTCGTGGGTCGTGCAGATGGACGGGAAAAAGGAGCGGGCCGTTTCAAGGTTGTGATGATAGCGGGTCAGCCCGGCGCGGGTCAGGCGGTCGGCATAGTCGTCGTTCAAAAGACCGAGGGAGGCGCTCAGCTCAAGGTCTGTACGCGATTTCAGCTCCGTGGCGCAGCTGCAGATGCGGTCGATCTCAGCGCTTGTAAGCCTGAGACCGCTGGTGACCAGGGAATAGCACTTTGCTCCGGCCTCATGCATGGCCAGCCCCCGCGCAATGAGCTCCTCCAGCGGCAGCAGGGGGTGCGTGGGACTGCCGGTGTCGTAATGGCCGCTCTGGGCGCAGAACGCGCAGTCCTGGGAACAGGTCCCGGACTTGGCGCTCGTGATGGAGCAGGTGAAGGGCCTGTGCCCCATGGCCCTGGTGATGGAATTGGCCGCGAACAGCAGTCCGGTGGTGTGCTCGCTGTCCAGCCCGGCAAGGAGCAGGCCCTGTTCTTCGGTCAGGGGCGAGCCGTCAAGGACCAGGCGGGAAAGACGTGTGATCGTTGGGTGCAACATGGATTTCCTGTGCGAGGCGCATTAGTCGCGGGCCAGAGGGGTTGTCAAATCCGGATGTGTTTTTTTGGTGTCATCGGGAACAGTCTTTTGACCTCGTAATCCGATTAGGCTACCGAGCACGTGTCATGAATGCAAAGAAAAATTCCGATCCCGCGCCTCTGGACCACGCTTCCGTGAAGTGGCTGCACACCTCCCTGGATAGCCAGCATCCGGCCGATACCGCCGATGAGCTGGAAAATCTATCCCTGGCGGAACAGCTTGAATACATTCAGGAAATGGACGTGGAGGACGCCTCCGAATCGATCACCGAAATGGAGCGTCACGATCGCAACGCACTCATGACCCAGCTCTCCCCGGACTTTGCGGCCGCCATTCTCGAAGCCATGTCGCCCGATGACGCGGCCGACGTGCTCGAGGATCTGGGCGACGCGGTGCGCGCCCGCATCTTCAAGAAGCTGGAACGCGAGGACGCCGAGGAGATTTCGGATCTGCTGCAGTTCGACCCCGACTCCGCCGGCGGTGTCATGAACACGGAGATTCTGGCCCTCGATCATTCCATGAACGCCCAGCAGGCCATCAATCTCATCCGCGACCGGGTCGAGGAAACCGAGATTCCCTACTATGCCTACATAGTCGACGAGTTCCGGCATCTCAGAGGCGTCGTGTCCCTGCGCGACCTGCTCCTGAGCCCCGGCCGAACTCTGCTCAAGGATCTGCTGCACGAACAGAACCTCATCTACGTGTCCTTCGATGTGGACAAGGAAGAGGTCGCCCGCCTCATCAGCCGTTACAATTTTCTGGCCCTGCCCGTCGTCGACCACGAGCAGCGACTGCTCGGCATGGTCACCGTCGACGACGTCATCGACATCATCCAGGAAGAGGCCAGCGAAGATATGCAGTCCATGGTCGGCGCGGGCCGGGATGAGACGGTCGACTCGCCGTGGACCTATTCCCTGCAGAAGCGTTTGCCCTGGCTGGTTCTGAACGTGCTCAACTCGGCGGTGTCCGCCTATGTGGTCCATCTCTTCGAGGGCACCATCGCCCAGATGGCCATCCTCGCCGCGCTCATGCCCATTGTCGCCAACCAGGCCGGAAACACGGGACAGCAGGCCCTTGCGGTCATGATCCGGCAATTGGCCATGGAGCGGTTCAACCGCAAGAAAAGCTGGATAGCGGTGCTGCGCGAGGCCAAGATAGGGGGTGCCAACGGTTTCATTGTCGGCGCACTGGTATTTTGCGGCCTCTTCGCCTGGACGCATAATCTGGGGCTGGCCGTAGTCATGGGCGTGGCTCTCGGGATCGACATGGTCATTGGCGCCGTGGCCGGCGCGTCCATTCCCCTGGTGCTCAGGGAACTCGGCCGCGACCCGGCCCAGGCTTCGAGCATCTTTCTGACGACGGTTACCGACAGTTTCGGTTTTCTGACTTTTCTGGGCCTGGCCGCGCTGTTTCTGTTCTAGAATTTCCTGCCAAGAGTTCCTCGGGAAGTGCTTTTTTCTTCCCGCGAATCTGATTCTGATATGAGCAGAGGGGCTGCGCCCGTCTGGGTGGATCGAGCATTTCAGCTTGCTGTGATGACAGGGCGGTTCCCCGTTTGCGGACAAGTAGCCGGATCGCGCTAGTCCTCCGGTTCTACGGCGTCCATAAGATCGATGGTCAGCCGCAAAAAGTCCGCCTCGGTGATGATGCCGCACAGCTTGCCCTCGCAGATCACGGGCAGGCAGCCGTACTTTTCTTCCAGCAGCAAGCGCGCAGCCTCTTTGAGGGACAGGTCGGCGCTGACCGTGACCACGTCGGTCTGCATGATTTCGCGGATGGGAATCCCGGATTCGATTTCGTCCTGGGTCTCGCGGTCGATGCCCGCCAGTTCGGAGATGGTCGCGGCCAGAATGTCGCGGTGCGTCAGCAGTCCGGCGAACACGCCATGGTTGTCGACGATGGGGATGTGGCGAATGCGGGCCAGGTCCATCAGGTCCTTGGCTGCGCTCAGGCTCTCGTTGTGGTTGAGGGTGAAGACGTCTTTGGTCATGATATTTTTTACGAGGAACATGGCATTCTCCTTTTTTGAGTATTCTTTCCGATTCCAGCATCGCGGGCAAGAAAAAGGTTCGACTCGAGGGGTTTAAACATGCGCGAGGAGAGGTCCGTGTTGACTTGGATGGTGAAATCTGGTTTGCAACCATCTTTCTGGTAATGATTTCCAACGAATCGGGCAGGCGGGAGAGCTTCACGTTGAAGGGATTTCTTCGTAATCGAGAAAGAATGGTCCGCGAGCAGATCGAGGCCAGAGGGATCACCGATGAACGCGTGCTCTCCGTGATGCGTCAGATTCCCCGCCATCTTTTTGTCGACGAAGCGCTCCAGGAGCAGGCCTACGGCGATCATCCCGTACCCATCGGCCTCGGCCAGACCCTCTCCCAGCCGTACATTGTCGCCCTGATGACCTCGCTCCTCGTCGTCCGGCCGCACATGCGCATCCTTGAGATAGGCACCGGCTCCGGATATCAGGCCGCCATACTCGCGGCCATGGGGGCGGATGTCTTTACCGTGGAGCGGATCAAGCAGCTCTACATGACCTCGCGCAGCCGTCTTTTACAGATGAAATATTTCAATGTGCGGGTCAAACTGGACGACGGCACCCTGGGCTGGCCGGAGCTCGGCCCTTTCGACCGCATCATTGTCACCGCCGGAGGGCCTGAAGTCCCAAAGCCGCTCCTTGAACAGCTCACCGATCCCGGAATCATGCTCATCCCCGTGGGCGGGACCAAGAGGGATCAGCGGCTGCTTCGGATTTTCAAGAAGGAAGGGCGTATCCATCAGGAAGACCACGGCTCCGTGGCATTTGTGGACCTGGTGGGCTCGCACGGCTGGTGATCCTGCCGGCGCGGGAAATGGGACGCCTCCCGTTTGAGGCTAAAAGCAAACAGAACGTCCGCGCAGGCGCATGACAGCGCCACCCGCAGGCAGCAATATCTCTGGAGGAAAAATGTCAGACCCCACTTCATCCTGTTCAAGCTGTTCGGGGAAGAGCACCCTCGGAACGATCAAGGACAGCCCTGAATCGCAAATGCAGCGCCAGGACAAGGTCATCGCGAGCACCTTGTCCAAGATCAAGTACAAGCTCTTCGTCATGAGCGGCAAGGGCGGCGTGGGCAAGAGTTCCGTATCCACCAACCTGGCAGCCGCCCTGGCCATCAAGGGCTACAAGGTCGGGCTGCTGGACGTGGACATCCATGGTCCCAGCGTTCCGCACCTGCTCGGGCTCACCGGCCTGCTGGACATCGACCCGCAGAAGGGCATCCAGCCCAAGCGCTACAGTGAGAATCTGGCCGTGGTGTCCATGGAGTCCCTGCTCAAGGATCCGGATCAGGCCGTGCTGTGGAAGGGGCCGATGAAGACATCGGCCATCCGCCAGTTCGTTTCGGACGTTGACTGGGGCGAGCTTGATTTTCTGGTCATCGACTCGCCTCCGGGCACGGGCGACGAGCCCATGGCGGTCCTGAAGACGGTGCCCGACGCCCTGAGCATCGTCATCACGACACCGCAAGAAATTTCTTTGGCAGACGTGCGAAAATCGATTAACTTTCTGCAGTACGTGAAGGCGAACATTCTCGGCGTCGTTGAAAACATGAGCGGGCTCATCTGTCCCCACTGCGCCCAGAAGATCGACCTGTTCAAGAAGGGCGGGGGAGAGGAGCTGGCCAAAAAGTACTCACTGGCCTTTCTCGGGGCGATCCCCCTTGACCCGGCCACAGTGGTCGCCGGGGATATGGGACGACCCGTTGTAATGCTCGATGTCGAATGCCCGGCCAAAACAGCCCTTTTGCAATTGGCCGACAAGGTTGTGGAGGCCGCTGAGAACAGTCTGGAAGCAGTGTCGAGTAGTCATGTATAGATAGCCTGGTGGCGCAATATCCATGAAATGTTTTTTTGTACTTTTCATTCTGGCCGTCGCTCTGATCATTCCTTGGCATGAATCCCAGGCCAAGGGGATTTACTATATGGTCAAGGAAGATGGCTCCCTGTGCATAACGGATATTCCGACATCGAGAAATTACAAGCCGTACAAGTTTGAAAAGACGATTAACTACATACGTAACGCCATGGTTGCCTTTAAGCGCGACCACCGGAGTGTAGAGGAAGTCAACGCCATAGTTTCGGGTCTGTGCGCAAAATACGGCGTGGACAAGAAGCTCGTCATGGCGGTGATCGATGTCGAGTCCGGCTTCAATGCGGCCGCTGTCTCCAGCGCCGGCGCACAGGGGCTGATGCAGATCATGCCCGGAACAGGACGTGATCTTGATCTGGTCGATCCTTTCGATCCGGCGGAGAATATTGACGCAGGCATCCGTTATCTGCGTTATCTCCTCGATACGTTTCCGGACAGGCGTCTGGCCGTGGCGGCATACAATGCCGGGCCCAATGCCGTTAAAAAATATGGGGGAATCCCCCCGTACGCCGAAACTCAGAACTATGTCGAAAAAGTTTGGGCGCGACTTCAACACTACGATTAAACTATGAAGATCAATGTACCAAATGCCCTGACCGTGTTCCGAATTATGGCCGTGCCCTTCATTGTCGCGCTGCTCTATTTCCCCTCCCGGACAACCTGTCTGCTGGCGACCGTTTTTTTTCTTATCGCCATCCTCACCGATCTGGCCGATGGGTTCTGGGCCAGAAAATACAACCAGGTCACCAATTTCGGCAAATTTCTCGACCCTCTGGCGGACAAGATTCTTATCGCCTCGGTCATGATAATGCTAGTCGGATTGAACTGGATTCCGGCATGGATCGCCATCATAGTCGTAATCCGGGAATTGCTCGTTACCGGATTGCGAGCCATTGCTGCGGACAAGGGACAGGTCATCGCTGCTGACAAATATGGCAAGATGAAGACAATCATGCAGAGCGTTGCGATGGTTCCGCTTATCTACCATTACCCATTGTTCGGTATTGACATTGCCAAGGTGGGTTTTGTGTTGCTGCTTGTCGCGGTCGCACTCACTTTGTACTCGGGATGGAACTATCTTTACGGCTTTTACCGGGTTTGGGCAGACTGAATTTTGCGTTTTGTTTCTCTGGAATTTCGTGTATGGATCATTCCGAAGAATTGAATTAGAAGGTGTAACTAGAAAGCGCTTGCCCATTCCCTTATCTCGATTTTGCGAACAGTTCCTCTGGAGGACGGCATAAATGGCTCAAATAGATGCTTTTTTTAAAATGATGCATGAGCTTGGGGCCTCGGATCTTCATCTCTCATCAGGTTCGCAGCCAATCATTCGTCTCCATGGCGAAATGCAACGCATCAAGTACAAATTTCTTGAGCATGAAGATCTCAAGAAAATGCTCTACGAAATCACCCCCGAAAACAAAATCAAGACCTTTGAAGAAAGCGGCGATGTGGATTTTTCCTACGAAGTCCCGCATCTGGCCCGCTACCGCGCCAACTTCTTTTTGCAGAAGCGCGGAATCGGCGCGGTTTTCCGCGAAATTCCGCAGAAAATCCTGACCATTGAGGAGCTGGGGCTGCCAAGCATCCTCAAGAATCTGGCCCTGCTGCCCAAGGGCCTCGTCCTGGTCACCGGCCCCACAGGCAGCGGTAAGTCCACCACCCTGGCCGCCATCGTCGATTACGTGAACAAGATCCGCAAGGATCACATTCTGACCATCGAAGACCCCATCGAATTCGTGCACGAGCCCCAGAACTGCCTGATCAACCAGCGCGAGGTCGGACGTGACACCATGAGCTTCAGCGCGGCCTTGCGCGGGGCTCTGCGCGAAGATCCCGACATCATCCTGGTGGGTGAAATGCGCGACCTCGAGACCATTCAGTTGGCGCTGGAAGCCGCCGAAACGGGTCATCTCGTTTTCGCGACCCTGCACACCATCTCCGCCTCGAAAACCATCGACCGCATCATCGAGGTTTTCCCCGGCGATCTGCAGGGCCAGATCCGTTCCGGCCTGGCCGATTCCCTGCGCGCCATCATCGCGCAGAACCTCTTCAAGCGCATCGACAAACCCGGACGCGTGGCCGGCATCGAGGTCCTCATCGCCACTCCGGCTGTTCGGAACCTCATTCGTGAAAACAAGATATTCCAGATCAATTCCGTGATCGAAACCGGGCGCAAGTTCGGCATGCAGAGCATCGATGACGCCATCATGAAGCTTTTGACCTCCGGGATCATCGATCCCGAGCAGGCATACAACAAGGCGGCCACGAAATCCAAATTCAGGGAATTTCTGACCACTCCGCCCCAAGATTTCACCGAGGTGTAACATGCAGCGAGCCCATCTTGATCATATCTTGCACCAGGTTCTGGACTTTGCCCCGGACACCTCGGACATCCTTTTCACCGTCAACAAGCAAGTGCAGGCCGAGGTCCACGGAGAACTGGTCAACGCGAAAATAGAACCGAATCCTGGTCCGCTTCTCCCCGTTCAGGTCGAAGCCATCGCCATGTGCCTCATGGGCCGCAACCTCCGGCTCTACGAGGACCAGTTGCGCACCGGCTCCTGCGACCTGTCCTACGAACTCCCGGGCCGTTGTCGTTTCAGGGTCAACATCCTGGGGCAGAAAGGCTCGCTGGCCATCGTCATGCGTAAATTGACGGCCGTGGTTCCGACGATCAAGGATCTGGCCCTGCCGGAAGTCTTCTACGAAATGTCCAAGGAGAAGTACGGGCTCATCCTGGTCACCGGTGCTACCGGAACGGGTAAGACCACCTCTCTTGCGGCCCTCATCGACAATATCAACCAGATGCACCGCAAGCACATCGTCACTCTTGAAGATCCCATCGAGTACGTTCACGAGCACAAGCTCGGTACCGTGAACCAGCGCGAACTGGGCCTTGATTTCGACTCCTTTGCCTCCGGTTTGCGCGCCGCGCTGCGCCAGGCGCCCAAGGTCATCCTGGTCGGCGAAATCCGCGATCGTGAAACCATCACCATCGCCCTGGAAGCCGCCGAAACGGGTCACCTTGTGCTTGGCACCCTGCACACCAGTGACACCGGCCAGACCATCAACCGCATCATCGGCATGTTCGAACTCGCGGAAGAGCGCCTGATCCGGTCACGTCTGGCCGAGAGTCTGAAGTTCGTCGTCTCCCAGCGACTGATGCCGAGACTGGGCGGAGGGCGCGTGCCCGCCTTTGAAGTCCTGAAGTCAAACCTGCGCATCAAGGAAGTCATCTACAACGGCGAGGGCGAAGACAAGACCTTCTACACCATCGTCGAGTCGGGCGATGCCTACGGCATGATCACTTTTGACAAGTATATAGCCGAATTGTTTTATGAAAATATAATCTCTGAGGACGTGGCCATGTTGTACGGCTCCGACAAGTCGCGCTTGGCCCAGATGATCGACAAGATCAAGACTGCACGTGGAGAAAAGGTTACCGACATCGAAGGCCTTGAACTTGATCATGAATATGACCGCAAGAGCTCTTTTTTCTGAGAGGTAATTGATGGATATCACCTGTGCGCATTGCAAATCCAGTTTCGTGCTGCCCGATGACCGAATCCCTGAAGCCAAGAAATTCAAGCTCAATTGCCCCAAATGCAGAGAGCCAATCGTTGTTGACAGGGAGGATGAGGGGGACAGGATTGTCGCTCCCGAACATTTTCCCCATGATGCCACGGTGGCGTTGCTTTTCGTCAAGAATCGGGCGCTGGCTGACCGGATCGGAGTATTTTTGAAATCACGGGGAATTTTCATTTCCGAAGCCGGACTCATCCATGAAGCGCTCGATAAGGTGCGCATCAATTATTACAACATCATCATTCTTGAAGAGTCGGAGCATTCCAAATCCATTCTGTCTGTTGTCAAGAAATGGAACGGTCTGCGTCGCCGGGATGTCAACATCATCCTGGTCGAGGCTGACTGCAAGAGCCTGCATTCCAACGAGGCTTTTTTCAGAGGAGTCAACTCCGTCATCAGTGCGAAGGATTCCGAGCGAATCGAAAATATTCTCGACCTTGCCATGGGTGAATTCAAAAGCTATTCAGAACCTTGGGCTGTTGCTGCGCAACGTCTGCATATGAAAGGGTGAATCATGGTTTGTGGCAAGAAGCGGATTTTTCTTTTTGTTCTTTGCATCCTCAACATTTTTCTTGTTTTCAAGATTTTTGACGATGAGAGCGGTCTGCCAGTGTACAAGGATCTTCTGCTCAAAATCGAGAGCGTGCAGGAGAAGATCAATGACGTCGACTTTCGCAACAGGCAAATCAGTTCCGAAATCCGTATCCTCAAAAAAAATGACCTCTACGTTGAGAGACTCATCAAGCGCGAACTTTTTTATGTTGCAGACAATGAGCTGATGTACATCATGAAATAATATGAACGATACACTACATCTTTTTGACGAACTGCTTGAGCACGACTCCGGCTCGAAGATTTTTTTCCCCTTGGCCCGGCTCTATCGCAAGCAGGGGCATACCCAAAGGGCCATCGAGATCGTGCAGAAGGGGATCGAACACCATCCCGATTATCTCGAGGCCCAGCTTTATCTTATTGAACTTCTGAGCGAGGTGGGCGACTCGACTGCCGCCGAAAACAAGGCTTTTTCCGTGTTTTCCAAGCTTCTCTCCTACGAGAAGTTCTGGGTCAGCCTGCGCGGTCATTTTGCCAGAACGCATCAGGCTGACCTCGCCCTGGCGTCCTTTCTCGTCGAGCGCAGCGCGCACGGAGAGGATGTTGATCTCCTCAAGGTCCTCAATTTCGGCATCTCGCATTACGCCGAACTCATTTCCACGGAATCCCCCAGTGTCGAACCGGAGCAGGATCTTGACGCCGAAGAGGTCGCTCAGATCTGCATCAATTCCGGCATAAAGACCAAAACCATGGCCAAGCTCCTGGCGGCCCAGGGCGAATATGCGCAGGCGATCAAGATATACGATGATCTGCTTGAGAGCGTGGCAGGCGAAGAGGAGCGAAGTGAGCTGAACCACCTGCGGGCGCAGGCGCACCAGGAGCTTGGCAGCCAGCCCGATCCGGAAGCGGAGAAAAACAACAAGCTCTACTATGTCCTGAATACTCTTGCCGATCGTCTGGAACAGAAATTCGCGCCAGAATCCCCAGATTCCGATTGAAATGACGCCACTGCAAAAAGTCGCGAAAGAAACTGAGTGTCATTCCCGCGAAGGCGGGCCATGTCGGGCAATGGCGCGAAATCCAGTCTTTTCATGTAGTTAAAAAAAAGGGATGGATCCCCTTCTTCAAGGGGATGACGACTTTTTGCAGTGACGTCTTGAAATCAGCCCGCAGAAATTGTCCTTGATTCTTTTTCTGCGCGACTATAATTCGAATCCAAATTTCGTTTTGCTTCATATGAGGGTGTTTTTTTTGTTCTTTCTTACTCAATTCCAATCGATCCAGAGAGACTTTATGAAATTATTGATTCCCATCCTAGCTTTAGTGTTGCTTGCAGCATGTAAGCCAGTGAGAGTTACGCAGGACTACTACAATGAATATGTAAATCCTGTGGCAAGCATCGATTATGAAGACACAGTTTCCGCAGATATTCCTGCCGGCTTCTTGGATGATTACTACACAATCGACAGCAAGGTTGTCCGCCTTGCGGATCAAATTGATTTGTTAGACGCCCGCGTGGGTAATTCCTGGATAGAATTCCAAAAATCTGTCCACCCATGGATCAAATACATTGCCATTCTCGATCAGGATCAACTTTTTGTCTCTGGCGACGACACCCTTGGCTTTGATCCTGAGATACGCACTGCTGTGGCGGATTTGAGTCCCGAAAAGAACAGGCACTTTGTGTTCAAAAATGACAGAACTTTTTTTATTCACCGCATGGTTGCTTCCGATGACCAATACAAGGCGACCATCGTGGAGATCGATATGAATGTTCTTATGGAAGATGTTCCTAATAATCGAACTGTTATCGCCATTGATGATCAGATATGCGGTTCTGTCATTCCCAACCTTTCGGAAGCGTGCATGCGGTTGCAGAAATCGACAAAATATTCCGGCAACATTAAAATTGACAACAGTAAGTGGTACTGGATCAGAAGCATGGGTTCTGACAACCTTGTATATCTACACCTTGATCAAGAGTAAGTTATGCGCCAAGTAACAGTTGTAGAGCATCTACTGCTTCGTCAGAAAGAGCGGCCCATGGCCTCTGGTCGGTTCACCAGACTCCTGACCGAGCTTATTCTGTCGGCAAAAATCATTGACCGCGAGGTCTCCAAGGCCGGCCTGCTTGATGTCCTCGGGGTCACGGGGGAAGTGAACATCCAGGGTGAGATCGTGCAGAAGCTCGATGATTTTGCCAACCGGGTCATCATCCGCAGGATGGAGCGGGCCGGTGTGCTTTGCGCCATGGTTTCGGAGGAGAATGCCGATTTCATCGAAATTCCCCGGCAATATCCCGTTGGTGACTACATCCTGATTTTCGATCCCCTTGACGGTTCGGCCAACATCGACGCCAATGTGAGTATCGGCACGATTTTCAGCATCTATCGCCGTTCCTCCGACCAGCAGACTGTCAGCGTTGGCGATTTGTTGCAGAAAGGATCCATGCAGGTTGCCGCAGGATATATTATTTACGGCTCATCGACCATGATGGTCTACACTGCCGGCAGTGGTGTGCATGGCTTCACGCTGGACCCGAGTGTGGGCGAGTTCCTCCTCTCGCACCCGGACATCAAGATTCCTGAGCGCGGGCGGATCTATTCCGTCAACGAGGGGTATTCCTCCTACTGGGATGAGCCAACACGGAATATCGTCAATTATTTCAAGGCAAGTGACAGCGCCACGGGCCGCCCGTACAGCACTCGTTACATCGGCTCTCTGGTTTCCGATTTTCATCGCAACCTGATCTATGGCGGTATCTTCATGTATCCGGCCGACTCGCGTGATCCGCGCAAACCTTCCGGAAAGCTGCGCCTGATGTGCGAGGCCGCACCCATGGCCATGATCGCTGAACAGGCGGGAGGGCTGGCTACGGACGGCAAACAGCGGATTCTGGATATCGAGCCGCAGGAGTTGCATCAGCGTGTGCCCTTGTTCATCGGCTCCAAGAATGACGTCGAGGTCGCCCTCAAGTTCTACGCCGATGCGGCCCAAAGCTAGGGACGTCGTTTTGTTCCCGGCATTTTTTGAAGACGTGCGCAGATGATTTGTCTTGGTATTGAAACTTCGTGTGATGAAACCTCTGTCGCTGTCTGGCAGGATGGGCGTTTTGTCAGCGATCTCGTCCATTCGCAGATCCCCATGCATTCTGTTTTCGGCGGCGTGGTGCCCGAACTCGCGTCACGGGAGCACTTGCGCCTGCTGGACGGCCTGGTCTGTTCCGCTCTGGAAACTGCGGGGCGCCCTTCGGGGCAGGGCATCGATCTTGTAGCGGTGACGCGCGGCCCGGGGCTTCTTGGGGCTTTGCTGGTGGGTATTGCCTATGCCAAGTCGTTTGCGCTGGCGCTCGGTGTTCCTGTCATTGGGGTCAATCATCTGCATGCGCATCTTCTGGCCTGTGACTTCACCGCGCCTATCGAGTATCCGGCTCTGGGGGTCCTTGTTTCCGGCGGACATACCCACATCTACGACATGCCTCGCGCCTGCGAATTCGGCCTGCTTGGCAGGACACTGGATGACGCGGCAGGGGAAGCCTTCGACAAGATTGCCAAACTGCTCAATCTTCCTTACCCCGGTGGAAAATACATTGATATTCTGGCCAGACACGGCACCTCCGACCCCAGGCTTTTTTCCAAGCCGTACCTGCACAACGACAATTGTGATTTCAGTTTCAGCGGCCTGAAAACGGCGGTGGCGCAATACGTGCAGAAAAAATCCTTTGCCGCCATCGATTACTCCGAGTTCGATGTCGATGCTATCGGGCAGGAAATCAAGGATCTTTGTGCGTCCGTGAACGACACCATAGTGGAGACGCTGCTCGAAAAGACCAGACGGGCCTTGCGGCTTCGTCCAGAAGTCAGGACATTGTGCCTTGCGGGCGGAGTGGCGGCCAACAGTCATTTGCGCCGGAAATTTTCCGCTTTTGCCGATGACAGCGGACTCAAATTTTTAGCTCCCGCTCAAAACTATTGTGGTGACAATGCGGCTATGATATCTCACGCAGGAGTTAAGTGGGCGCAGAAAGGATTTATGAGTCCAATGGATTTTGAAGCCGTGCCCAGGGGAAGAAATGTCCCCGATGATTTTATTGTCAACCCTCTCTTCAAGGAGTGAATAATGGCTGCACAAGTGAACGATGCCGGATTTGACGCAGAAGTTTTGAAAGATGCTCTTCCAGTATTGGTGGATTTTTGGGCACCGTGGTGCGGTCCGTGCAGGGCCATTGCTCCCGTTATCGAAGAACTGGCCCAGGAATTCGAAGGCAAGGTCAAGATCCTGAAGATGAATGTCGACGAGAATCCCGGCACGCCGAGTAAGTTCGGCATCCGCGCCATCCCCACCCTGATTCTTTTCAAGAATGGCGAAGTCGTGGAGCAGGTCACCGGGGCGGTCTCCAAGGCCAGTCTCAAGCAGATGCTCAGCGACAAGGCGATCTGATCGCCTACAATCTTCGGATGACTGACGAGGGTGGCTGCAAGCCCGTAGCGGTCACCCATTTTTTTTTGAGAACCCGGAACATCCCCGTTGATGCCGTGCCGGGATGCAGGGCCACGCGCCCATCACTTCCATTCGCCGTGAGCCAGGTAATCGTAATGCGCAACTATTTGATTCTTTTTTCGTTCGCCCTGCTTTTGAACGGATGCGGGGCCATAGACTACTATTTCCTGACGCCGCCCGAAGACACGGCGCAGGAGCTTTTCGAAAATGCGCGCGGCTTCATGCAGGACAAGGAGTACGACAGCGCCATAGACTCCCTGACCAAGCTCAATGACAGGTATCCATTCAGCCCGTATGCAACCGAAGCCCGGCTCATGCTCGGCGATGCCTACGCTCTTGACAGACAGTATCTTGAAGCTGTTGATGCGTATGATGAATTTTTGAACATGCATCCCCGGCATGAGTCCATTGACTATGTTCTGTTCCAGATCGGGGTCAATAAGTTCAATTCGCACCGTTCCATCGACTTGCCGCAAACGCAGCTTGCAGAGGCCGTTGAATCGTTCAGGCGTCTTGTCAGTGGATACCCGCAGAGCGCGTATCGCGAGCAGGCCCTTGAATACATCTTAAAGTGCAGAACGCTCATGGCCGAACACGAGATGTTCGTGGCGGATTTTTATTTCAAGTCCAAGTCGTACAGAGCCGCATGGACCCGCTACACGTACATCGTCGATAATTTTCCGGAGCTCGAGGAAATCGTCAAGATTGCGGAATCCAAAGCCAAGGTGGCTTACTTTTATGCTCAGGAAACCGACAACGACAGCAAACGGCACCCGAGCAAATTCAAGCAGTATTTCGACTGGCTCTGAGCCGGTTCGATCTTTCGTTTTGAGCGGGGCGCCATTGGCGCCCTTTTTTTTTCGGGCTCCATGGACGCCTTTTCCATGCCCCGCGCCGTGGTGCGTGTCCTGATCGAGCCACAACCCGGTTCTCGTCGCATCTTCGTCACATCATTGTCGTCACTTCTCAACATTTCCCACGCACAAGGCGGCTACGGCACTTTTGAACAACTTGGCCGGTCATCCACAAATCTCTGCCGCAGGTGTTGATGCTCATGGGAAAAACTCTCGGATTTCAGACCAAACTCTCCGTGGTCACTATCGCCATCGTCCTTGTGACGGTTCTGTGTCTCGCGGTTTCACAGTTCTATATGGCCAATCAGGACGCCCTGCGCCAGGGGCGGGACGGTCTTAGTAGCATTTCGGCCACTCTGGCCGAGTCAGTGGCATTGCAGCACTCGCTCATGCTGAACAAGATTCGCATTGACCGGGACATCATGAAAACTCAGTTCGAGTTGAGCGGATTTCCGGTACCCGAAGTGCTCATGGAATTGAACATGGAGATTTTTGATCAGGATGGCGGCGAAGCGCAAATGCACGTCCTTTCCGCGATCAAGCACGGTGTCGCCTACCTGCACGAGGACAGCTCGGTCATGCGGAAGGTTGCCGAGCTGACCGGCGGCGTGGCCTCAGTGCTGCAGATTTACGAGGGCAGGCTCGTGCGCATATCCACTTCGCTGGAGACGCCGCAGTCGGCCTGGGGCAGAGGTTCCTATGTCGGGCCTGATTCGCCGGTGCTGGCAGCTGTTTTGTCCAACCAGACCTGGGAGGGGTTGCAGTGGTTGGGAGATGCCTGGCGCATGACGGCCTACGTCCCATTTACGGAACTGAACGGCGGCAACGTCATCGGTGCCCTTGAGATAGCACATCCCCTGGTCAGCGAAGCATTTTCGGATTTTGTGCGCAATGTGCGTATCGGCAGCCATGGCGGAACCCTGGCCTTCGATGCCAAGGGCAGACAGATAGTCGACCTTCCTGCGGCACAGAAGGAATCACAGGCCATTGTCCAGGCCGGCAACGGTGTCAGGCACAGAACCCTTGATACCGAGGATGGCAAGCAGCTGGAGGTGTCCCTGCACACCTTCGAGCCTTGGAACATGACTTTTGCCACATGGGCAGCCACCGAGGATCTCATGGCCGGGGTCAGGGAACGGTTGATCAGGAATTCACTCCTCAGCACGATCATTCCCTTGATCCTGTCGGTGATCCTCATTGGCGTGGCCGGGCGCGTTCTCATGGCTCCGGTGCGTCGCATGGCCGGACTGGCCGACGAGGTGGCTGCGGGCAACTACACCGCAAAGATCACCTATCCGGCCCGGGACGAGATAGGACATCTGGCCGATTCCCTGAACGCCATGGTCGCAGGCAGCAGGGAGGTGCTGTTTGAAATCGCCCAGGCGAGCAAGTCCCTGTCGGGGGCGTCTTCGGAGCTTGGATCCATCTCCCGGGGCCTGTCGGACAATTCCTCTGAAACAGCGCGCAGGTCCGATGCCGTACACGAGTCGGCAAGGTCGGTCAGCGCCAATATGCACTCCGTTTCGGCGGCCATGGAACAGGCAACGGTCAATGTCGGAAGTGTGGCCACGTCTGCAGCGGAACTGGCGGCCACCATACAGGGAGTGACCCAGAGCGCCGTTCTGGCCAAGCGGACGACTTCGGACGCCGTGGTCAAGGCCGCAGAGACAACCTCGCACATGGAGCAGCTGAGCAGGGCCGCCAGGGAAATAAGTTCCGTGACAGCGACGATCTCGGCAATTTCCTCGCAGACCAATCTTCTGGCCCTGAACGCCACCATCGAGGCTGCCAGAGCCGGGGCCGCCGGGAAGGGCTTTGCCGTGGTCGCCGGAGAGATCAAGGAGCTGTCCCAGCAGACCTCGGCCGCCACGGAAAATATACGAAGCATGGTTCATGCCATCCAGAGCGTGACCGATGTCACGGCCAGAGAACTGGCCGAGATCATCCATGTCATCGAGGAGATGAACGAGATCGTCACCTCCATTTCGGAAGCAATGGAAGAACAGACTTCCATGACCAGGGATATTTCCGAGAATGTCGGACAGGCCGCGCTGGGCATCACGGAGATCAGCTCCAGCGTTGCCTCGGGAAGCGTCATGAGCCGGGAGATCAGCGATGAGATAAAGGGCGTTCTGAACGCCTCCACGGCCATGCAAAAAGAGAGCGGGGACGTGCTGGGCCGTGCGCAAGGGCTGGCTGAACTGTCTTCGCGCCTGCAGGATCTTGTCGGGCGTTTCCGCTTTTAATCCACAGGTTCCAGGCGCAGGAGCTGTCCCGGATCATGATCCGTGAGCAGCCAGATGTGCCCCTCGGGTCCGACCCGCACGTCGCGGATTCGCAGTCCCAGGTTTTCCAGCAGGCGCTCCTCTTCGACGACAACATCTCCGGACAGCTTGAGGCGGGCAAGGTGGCGGCGGGCGAGGGCGCCGACAAAGAGGTCTCCTTTCCAGCGCTCAAACGCGTCGCCCGTATAGAAGGCCATGCCCGAAGGGGCGATGGACGGAGTCCAGGAATGCAGCGGGTCATCCATGCCAGGCATGTGTTTGAGCCCCTCGCCGATAGTGAACCCGGTGTAGTCGATGCCCAGAGTGACCACGGGCCAGCCGTAGTTGGCACCGGGGCGGAGGATGTTAATCTCGTCGCCGCCACGGGGCCCGTGTTCGTGAGTCCAGACCTCACCGCTCTGCGGGTGCACGGTCATTCCCTGGGGATTGCGATGCCCGTAACTGAAGATTTCGTTCCACGCGCCCGGCTGTCCCACAAAGGGGTTGTCCTCAGGGACGCGGCCGTCGTCATGGAGGCGGATGAGTTTCCCGGCGTGGTCATCGAGTTTCTGGGCGCGCTCCATTTCCCCCCGGTCTCCTACGCTGATATACAGGAATCCCTGGCCGTCAAACGCCAGCCTTGATCCGAAGTGCACGCGGCCTGAAGAGGCCGGTTCGGCCCTGAACAGCACCTCAACGTCCGTCAGCTTATCGTCTTCAAACCTGCCGCGGGCGACATGCGTGGTCACTCCGTCCCCGAAGTTCGCAGCATAGCTGAAGTACAGGAGGCGGTTGGCCGCAAAATCCGGGTGGGGCATGAGATCGAGCAGTCCGCCCTGGCCCCTGGCCCTGATCTGGGGCAGGCCCGGCACGGGGCCCGGCAGAAGGCTTCCGCCACGGATGATGCGCAGCCTTCCGGGCCGTTCGCTGACCAGCATGTCGCCACCCGGAAGAAAGGCCAGGGCCCACGGGTTTTCAAGCCCGTTTGCCACGAGGGTCAGGCGCATCGAATGCTCTTTGGATTCCAATTCCCTGGCCGATGCGGGAGCGGCCGCCAGGATCACCATCAGGGCGACGACATGGATCAGCAGGCGGGGGATGATGGTACTTGTTTTCATGTTTCCTCCCTTCAGGATCTGTTCATTGTCCCCGCTTTGAGCTGCGGGGAATCCGGGGCCTTGTTGTAAAAACGGGCTAATGCCCCGGCCATTCGGCGCCGCCCAAAAAATCGTACCCGACTTTTCGCTGCAGCGATTCGATCTGAAGAAATGCCTGTTTCAGCATGGCTTCATCCATATTTCCAAGCTTGCTCAGCACGATGCTGTTGTCCAGCGGCCGCTCCTCGCGGAGGGCATTCAACTGGGCCTCGAATCTGAGTCTCATCAAAAAATCATACGAAGCAGACACGGAGTCACACGTGGAGGGCTGCAAGACTTTTTTCCAGACCAGGGCCTCTATGCGTTCCATGGAATGAGTAAAGGGAAGTTTGTGTTTGAGCGCATACAGCCTGCCGAAACTGATAAGAGGCATCAGTGTCTCCTTCATGTTCAGACGCCCGGCATCCTGAGGAGAGCCGCTGCTTTTGATGATTCTGCCCAAAAGTCTGAAAGGCGGCTTGAAGAGCAGGACGTTCTGCGCCAGGTGCGGGAAAAAACTGGGTCGCCCATGCAGTATGCTGTAGATGTGGGCACGCAGTTCACTGGCCAATTCGGCGTCACCGTAAACAGCCCTGAAATCGAGACATATGCTGAAATCCAGCAGTTCCTTGGGTTCGGCCTTCATGATCCAGGTCGTGAACTTTTCTTTCCATTTCGGCAATGAGTGGCACCATTCAGGGTTGTTGGCCATGACCTGCCCGTCACACAGAGCGTATCCGGCCAGGCTGAGCCAATGACAGACGCGACGGCCCATGGCGAGAAAATAGTCATTGAGCGCATCGGCGGAAGTATCATCCTGCTGATAGATGATGGCGTTGTCCTGATCGGTAAGCAGGCTCTGTTCCTGGCGCCCCTGACTGCCCATGGCGATGAAGGCAAACGGTACCGGGGGCGGGCCGATCTCTTCCACGGCAAATTCAATGAATCTGATTGTTGCCGCGTCGCATACGGCGCTGGTCATGTAGGCCACGGTGCGAGGCCTGGCTCCGGCCTCGATCAGGGCCCGGACCAGTGCCGTAATGCGATGGCAGCACTGCACAACCTGATCTACGGAAGCGGCCCGTGCGATCTCCCGGGGCAACACTTCCGGGCCGTAACGGTGAAACTGCAGTAAATTTTTTGCGCGGACCACGCTTTTTATCTGACCTCCGCCATCGTGCACCACCAGGTGCTGCACCTTTTTCTCCTCCATGAGCATCAGGGCTTCATAGATCATGGCATGTTCGGAGATGGTCACAAGGGGGCGGCTCATGAAGTTTTTGACAGGAACCTGCAGGTCCGCCTCGGGCTTTCCGGCCAGTTTTTTGCGGAAATCACGGTCGGTCAGAAATCCGGCCCCTTCACCGGCGTCATTTTTGACCACAACGGATGTTGTGTCGCGTTCAACCATGAGGGAAGCGGCTTCGTGAACAGGCGTGTCCAGATGGCATGATACGGGCTCGCTCCCCAGTTGCCCGACGGGCTCCTGCAGAAAGAGCAGGGATACGCGCAGTTTTTCGATCAGCGTCTCCCGTTCACGCTCGCGCCTGACCTGGTCGGTTACATCGGATATGACGCAATTGACGGTGGCGGGTTCGCCGAGCTGTTCTGCGGCAAGGACCGCCAGCAAAGAAAAGGTGCGCATGATCCCGTCGTTCCCGAGTTTTTGGATCATCCGCTCCAAGGGTGCCTCTGCTCGCCGCAAATCCTTGTTGAACAGGTTGAATTCCTCGCTGTCGTCAAACAGATCCTCAAGCGCGAACCGGTCCTCCTTGGTTGGGGAGATGCTCCGGAGCAGACGCAGGGCTGGGCTGTTCATGGCCAGGATTACACCCCGTCGTTCGGTCTTGGCCAAAAAAATGCCAATGGCAGCAGCCTGTGCCGCCTGGCCCAGCTTGATGGTGGACCCGGCTTCCAGCACCGAGGGGTGAATGTCCTTGAGCAGCACGATGAGACCGGGAAGTCCGGCCAGGATCATCGGGTTCAGGGTGACAAGACACTCCCGTTTTTCACCGTCTGCCCGTTCGAGCATGGCTTCAAAACTTTTCGATCCGGCGGAGCCGTTCTCCAGGCTTTCGATGTGCGCCCAAACCTGCGCGTTGAATGCCTCGCGAGGAAGGAGATCTGCCAGTTCCAGCAATTCAAGCCGATCGGCGGTGTAGCCCGTCAGATTAAGGGCCGTGGGGTTGCCGTAACGGCACCGGCCGTTCAGGACCAGAAGGGACCCTTCGGTAGTGGCCTCGATGAGCGTGCGGTAACGCTGTTCGGCCTGCTGCAGGTTGGTCTGCATGTCACGGCGCTTTCTTTCCATGGACAAGACCTGCCGGACATTTGAGAGCAATACGGCGAAGACCAGCGCGACAATACCCACCAGAAGATACACGATGTTCTGTTCGATCCGCTTTATTTCCATCTCGACGTCATCAATATACATGCCGGTGCCGATCACCCAGTTCCAAGGCTTGAAGCCACGGACATAGGACTCTTTGGCAGCCATTCTCTCCGGGTCGTCCTTCCACTGCCAGACATACTCGACGAATCCCTCCTCCTGCTGGCGGACGATTTGCGCAAACTGGACAAAAATTCTGACCCCACGCGGATCGGTGAAATCGGACACGTCTTTGCCGTCCAGATCCGGCCTGTAGGGATGCATGAGCATCTGCGGTTGCAGATCCTGAATCCAGAAATAATCCTTACCGTCTCTCCCGTAGCGCAGGGATTGGATATTTTCCTTGGCCTTTTGCTGGGCTTGTTCGCGGCTGAGCATGCCAGCCCGTTCTTCCCGCTCTGCCGTTGCGAGCAGACTGAGCGCGGTGTTGGTCAACTCCCGGATCATGTCCCGTTTCCGGTCCACCAGGGTCAGTTCGATGGTCGGCAGCAGCATGCCCCATATCGACACAATGAACAGCACAATGGCCAGCAAGGAGGGCAGAATGATCCGGGGAGGAAACGACGACCAGCGCCGCTGCGTTCCTACGCTTTCAAGGTCCTCCTCGTCGCTGATGTCATCGACAAGCGAAGCCGCCTGCCCGCCCGAAGCTCCCATGGCCCGCACCAGACGTTTCCAATCGTCAAGAGGCATCTCAACGCCAAGTACAGCCGTGTCAGCTTCCACGCCGTGAAAATCGGTTCCCGCGCAGACCAGCAATCCGAGATCAACGGCCAATTCCCGGAGCATCGCATTTTCACCGGCCGCGCCGTGGGGGCCGGTCACCTCAATGCCATCCAGCCTCAGACGTTGCAGATCGGTGACAAGGGTGCGCAGATCGTGGGGCTCAGCCTCGTATGCCAGGGGGTGGGCCAAAAACGTCACCCCGCCGGCACGATGCACCAGGGCGATGGCTTCCTGTGTATCGATCTTGCCTGTTTCTGCCACCCCTGGTGCGGGATTGGCCAGCAGCTTCGGTGCCTGGAGCTGGGAGGGCATGCGTCGCAGAGGGCCCTGATGTCTGGATATGCGGTCGTGGCGCAAGACCTGCAGTGTTGTGCGGAATTCCAAGTGCTGCGGATCGAAGCCATAGGCCAGAATATGTATTTCGCGTCCGTGGAATTGCGTTGAGATTTCCGTACCGGACAGGAAACCGATGTTGCGTCGTTTGAGCGCCGTGTGAAACCGGCTCAGACCTTCTATGGAATCATGGTCGGTCAAGGCGGCATAAACCACTCCGGCCGAGGCCAGCCGATCGGCCAGAACTTCGGGGCTCAGTTCTCCGTCGCTGAAATGCGAATGACAATGCAGGTTGACGCGAATGCTTGTGGTCATGATTCGGGGGCTATCGTTTCGCAGGTTAAACTTTGTGGCGGCCCGGACGTACTGCAGGGCAGTGTTGCTTCCTGTCTACCAATCATGAGGACGGAAGCATAGAGTTTTCGCATGGATTGGGTGAACACAAAAAAACGCCGACCTTGAAAAAGGTCGGCGTTCGGGACGATTCTCATCGCTTGTGTCAGTCGGTGTCCGGCCTGTGGGCCTGGGCCAGGAATTCCTCGGCATTTTTTCCTGTGTCGGAGGTAAGCATGGTCACCGTCAGCAGCACCAGAGAGGATGCCACCACACCGAAAAGGCCGGGACCGCCGCCCACGGGCAATCCAAGAATGGTAAATGCGGGCCCTTTGGCGAAAAGCAGGACGATAAAGACCACAGAAACGGCAAGGCCGGTGAGAATACTGGCGATTATGGCTTGGCGCGTAGCGCGTTTCCACCACAGCGTGGCAAGCATGGCCGGGAAGATGGCGCTGGCGGCGATGCCGAAGGCAAGCATGACCAGCCATGCGATGTTTTCATCCTTGAGCAGGACCGCCAGTGATACCGCGATGCTGGACATGAGCACCGTGGTGATCTTGGCAATACCAAGTTCCTGTTTTTCCGTGGCATTCGGGTTGATGTAGACTTTGTACAGGTCGTGGCTGACCGATGAAGCCACAGTGATCATGAGCCCGGCCGAGGTGGAGAGAATGGCTGCGACCGCCCCTGCTGCGCCGATGGCCATCAGCCAGGTGCCGCCTACCCGGAAGCTCATCTCCAGCACGGCCATGTTCTTGGCCAGCCCGACTCCTACCGGGCCCTGGGAGATCCAGGTCACCAACTGCGGGTAGATTCCGGGAAAGAGCAGGAAGCCGAGAATGATTGCGCCAAGATAAAAGGCGCCGAGCCCGACAATGCACAGGGCCACGCTTTTTTTGGCCGCTCTGGCGCTGGGGACGGTGAAGAACATGATCAGGATATGGGGCAGGCCAGCGGTTCCGAAAACAAGGGCGATGACGGTGCTGACCATGGCCATGGTGCTTGCGGTTTTCACGCCGATGGTCATGGCTGTATCAGCTTCCGGCAGCATCTGACGTGCGGTGGCTATTGCCTGATCGGCCGGCAAGGCTTTGATGGCTTCAACCACGGCCGGGTCGGAAGCTGCGATAAGCGGCGGTACGGTTCGGTCGGCGATGGCCAGAATTTCATAAATCGACCCGTTGCCCACCATGAAAAATGCCAAGGTCACCAGTACGGCCATGGTGCCCCAGAGGAAAAGACCCTGAATGACCTGATTGTAGAGCGTGGCCTTCATGCCGCCGAAAATGATGTAAATGCTCATCAGAATGCCGAGGCCGATGGTCACCCAGACAAAATTCCATTTGAGCAACATTTCGAACAGCAGGCCGGCTCCAAGCATCTGTGGCACCAGATAGAAGGTGGAGATGACCACCGTGCAAAGCATGACCACAAGTTTGATGCGGTCATCCGGAAAACGGCTGAACAGGGCGCCGGCCACCGTGTAGGAGCCGATATTGCGGAGCGGGCCTGCAATGAGCAGCAGCACCGCCATGTATCCGCCAAAAAAGCCGATGGACAGCCAGATGGAATCGATACCGAATACACCGATATCACCGGGGCAACCCAGAAAACTGGCTGCGGACAGATAACTGCCGGTCATGGCGATGCCAACCTGTGCCCACGGCACACCCTTACCGGCGACATAGAAATCACTGGCGGATTTTGTTGATCTGCTTGTCCACCACGTAATAAAAATACTGGCAAGGACAAAGAAAAGAATGAAACCAACGACAATGGGTATATTCAATTCCGAGACTTCTCCCTGATTGCCCTCAGACGCCAAGGCGAAAGATGGGGTAATCAGATAAAGCATGAAAAGAAATAAAATTTTGTAACTCATTTCGACCTCCAGAACCAAATAATCATGATGATCCAGGACAGAGGAAAAATTAGCAAAGATATTAAAAATCCCAGTGGCATTCCAAAAACAGGCAGTTCAGCAATGTCCTTGAACGTTGGAGTCTGAAGCACTGCAGCAAAAAGATAAAAAAAGAAAAATATAAAAAATAGTCCGAAATTGAGCAGAACTTTTCCTCGAATAGATGGCGGAGGATTTTGAATACTAGGCATAGATATTCTCCTTTAAAGTGCTTGTCCTATTTACAGTAATACGTTTCAATACAGATAAAATACGTTTTTGCTTGTCTTTTTTGCGACCATCAAGAGCATTCAAGAGACGCTTCTGGATCCAAACGATCCGGTCAAATCAGAAAAAACCCATAAAGATGTCACTGCAAAAAGTCGCCAGAGTCTGATCGTCATTCACCTGTCAGAGAAAATCCAATCTTTCCAAATAATTAAAAAGGTATGGATCCTTTCTTCCAGAGGATGACGACTTTTTTCAGTAACATCCGTAAACACGATGTATGGTCTTGCTGCTCTGAGAACATGAGTTGTGGAATGTGGGAGCATGCTTTTTGATAGATTATCGATTACGAGTCAAGTCGCACGTGAGAGGCTGACTGAGTAACCACTTAACAGAATCAAAGGACTTCGAGTTTGGCAAGAAAAATCATAGAAAAAAGTCTCTGATATTTGAAGGCCAGCTGAATTTTATCAGCCACGTGCGGCGCATCCTCCAGACAGGAACGTCAATACATGTTTCTGTGCAGTGGGCAGGGCTCCCGGCTGGGCTTGGCCGCGCAATATGCCCTAATTAACAAGGAGTATGGATGTGCTGAATCAATCGGGCAGATGTACGTAATACCGCGAAAAAAAACATGCCGACCACGATAAGCGGTCGGCATGGATAGATAAGCGGTAAAAGGGTGGGCAGTGAATTGATTTTCTTGGTGATTATGGTCTCAGCGCACAGCTCTGCAGGGCGTTGCGGGCCAGACCCGCTCCGGCTTGTTCGTACATGTTCAGGGCCGTGCAGACCCCGATTTCAGATAGTTCCTCCACTTCCTCGGGAAAGCGCGCAATGGCCGCCACGGAACAGGAAAAACCAAGGTTGCGCAGCTGCTGCGCCGCGTACATGTTGCCCTGGTGGTTGGGCATGGCCAGAATGACCATTTCCAGGCGCTCGTCCTTTTTCAGCTTGAGCCAGAACTCGGTGTCGCAGGCGTCGCCGAGGATGACGTTGCGGCCCTGGGCGCGGTTGAAGTCCACTCGGTCCGGGGCGTGTTCGACCCCGCAAATTTCGCGGCCGAAACTCTTGGTGAGTTCGTCATAGGCCCCCGAACCAATGCGGCCCATGCCGAAAATGACGGCGCGCACGGAGGTCAGGTCGATGGGCGCGTCGTGAGGATGGCAGAAATCGATTTCGAATTTTTTGAGCCACACGTTCATGGCACGGTAAACGACTTCGGAGTGGGTGCTCAAAGGGGCGGACACGGCGAAGCTTACGCTCACGGTCATGGCGATGACCAGCAGCCAGTCTGTGGAGATGAGCCCCTGGCCGGCAGCGATGGCCGCGACGATCAGCCCGAATTCGGAGTAGTTGGTCAGGGACAGGGCCGAAAACAGGCTGCTGCGGGAGCGCAGGCCGAATCGGCTGACGATGAAGTGGTAGATGCCGGTCTTGAAGGGCAGCAGCAGGCACAGGAGCAGGGCGGCACCAAGCATTTCCGTGGTGGGCAAGCCTCCCATGCCGATGGACAGGAAGAAGCCCACCAGCATCAGTTCCTTGAAACCGAACAAGGCCTTGGAAAGCTCAGAGGCTCTGGGGTGTCCGGCGATGAGCACGCCGATGACCAGTGCACCGAGATCCGGCTTGAGGCCAACCAGGGAGAAGCCTTCAGCCCCTACGCCCAGAGCGATGAAGAGTCCGCAGAGGATGAAAAGCTCTCCGCGTCCGGCCGAATCCAGAAGCTTGTAAAGAACGGGCCGCAGCAGAGGCAGCGCCAGTACGCTCAAAGCCCAGATGCTGGGGATTTTACCCGAGGAAGCGCTTAAGTAGAGAACGGCAAAGACGTCCTGCATGATCAGGATGCCGATGGCGATCTTGCCATAGAAGGCTGTCAGATCCCCTTTTTCCTCCAGCACCTTGACCGCGAAGACCGTGCTCGAAAAAGACAGGGCAAATGCCAGTACAAGCATGGCCTGCCATGACATGTCCATGAGCGGCGAGGGAAAGAGGTGCTGACCGAGCAGGAGCATGAGATACATGAATGCGGTAGTGACGATCATCTGGACCGTGGAGCTGGCCCAGATCTCAGCTTTAAGCAGGCCGCGCACGTCCAGTTTGAGGCCGATGGAGAAGAGCAGCAGGGTGATGCCGAGGTCGGCTACAAAATCAAGGCCCTGCGGAGGGGTCAGGCCGGCCATGTTGTATGCAAAACCGGCAACGAGGAAGCCGACCATGGGCGGCAGGCCGATGCGGGTCAGGAGCAGACCGAAACCAAAGGCAAAGCTTACCAGAATGATGAGCATGATCTTCCCTTCAAATTACAGGGGGGCTGACGCAGACAAAACACGGCGACAGGAAAAATAAAGGGTGGATTTTTTGCGTCCACCCCTTGTTTGTGCAGCTCGTCTTTTATTCACCGGATTGCCGATGTGTCAATCTGATGCGATTTGTCGGAATATGTATTATCCAGCATTTTTCTGCAGCGGCGTCATCCAAAATCAAAAGGCCGCCCGGAAAAAGCATTTTCGGACGGCCCTTGTCGACTTCATTGTAATGATTAGAGCTTTTCGACGTTCCTGGACAAAAAGTCGGCCACACCGCCCGCGTCGGGCTTCATGCCGGTGTCGCCTTTCCGCCATCCGGCCGGGCACACTTCGCCATGCTCTTCCGTGAACTGCAAGGCGTCCACAAGGCGCAGCATTTCGTCCACGTTGCGGCCCAGGGGCAGGTTGTTGACCACCTGGTGCTGGACCACGCCGTCTCGGTCGATGAGGAAGGACGCACGCAGGGCCACGCCGGCTTCCGGGTGTTCGATGCCATAGGCGCGGGTGATCTCATGTTTCACGTCGGCGACCATGCGGAAGCCCACGGGGCCGATGCCGCCCTGCTCCACGGGCGTGTTGCGCCAGGCAAAATGGGTGAACTGGGAATCTATGGACACGCCCACGATCTCCACCCCACGGTCGCGGAACTCCTTGAGGCGTTTGTCATGGGCGATGATCTCAGTGGGGCAGACAAAGGTGAAGTCCAGGGGCCAGAAAAAGAGAACTACGTATTTCCCGCGCAGGGTGGAGAGGGTGAAGTCGTCGACGTTTCCACCGGGGGTCACGGACGGGGCGGTGAAGTCGGGGGCCTGTCTGGTTACGAGTACGCTCATGATATTCTCCTTGTTGGTATTTGTAATGACGATGTATAATCAGGAATTATTACTAATTAGTTTTTGAGTCAAGAAAATTTACCTTGTCTAATTTAATTTTCAAAATCATCTTAAACAGGTTAGCGCATCGGATAGGGCTCAGCATAGTTCAGACAACGATTTTCTGACCAGTCCTCTGGGATAGGGTTTTTTGGACGCCAAATCGGGAGTAGAGAGACTCCCCATTCGGTGATTCATGAGCAAACAAAACGGGAAGGATCTTATCGTGAATTTCAAGGCCGTAGTTTTTGACATGGACGGAACGCTGCTCGACACCCTGGCTGACCTGGGGGACGCCATGAACAGGGTGCTCGTGCAGCACGGATTTCCGGTCCAGCCTCTGGACGCATACCGTCATCACGTAGGCAGCGGGGCCGGTCAGCTCGTGGCCCGCGCCTTGCCCGCGCAGGTTCGCGCCGACGAAGCCCTGCGCGCGCGTTGCCTGCAGGATTTTTTGCGCGAATACGAGGCTGGATGGAAAATCAGGACCGGGCTCTACGATGGCGTGCCCGAACTGCTCGACGCCCTGGTCGCGCGCGGCATCCCCATGGCCGTGCTGACCAACAAGCCCCAGGCCTTTGCCGAACTCTGCATGAGCGAATTCCTCGGGCGCTGGAATTTCAGCCTGACCCTGGGGCAAATGCCCGGCGTGCCGGTCAAGCCTGATCCGGCGGGTCCCATGCAGGTTATCAGTCATTTGGGCGTGCAGCCGCGTGAAATCCTCTATCTCGGGGATACCGACGTGGATATGCGAACGGCTGTCAATTCGGGCATGTACCCTGTGGGTGTGCTGTGGGGCTTCAGAGGGGAGCAGGAGTTGCTTGACGCAGGGGCGGCCGCGATTTTGACTCATCCCATGGAACTTGTGAAGTTTTTGGATTAAATTCGGTAGATTGAGGAGTTTTGATGGATTTTAGCATAGTGACCAATGCCCTGGGTGGGCTGGCCCTGTTTCTGCTGGCCATGCTGCTCATGACCGAGGGGCTCAATGTCTTTGCCGGCAGCGGGCTCAAGCAGCTGCTCGGGCGCTGGACCTCGACCCCTCTGCGCGGGGTTTTCGCAGGCATTCTGGTTACCGGCGTGGTGCAGTCCTCCAGCGCGGTCACCGTGGCCACCATCGGTTTTGTCAACGCGGGCGTTCTGACCCTGCGCCAGGCTCTGGGTGTGATTTTCGGCACCAACGTCGGTACGACCATGACCGGCTGGCTGGTCTCGCTGGTGGGATTTGGCTTCAAGATCGAGGCCTTCGCGCTGCCTATCCTCACTTTGGGCGTGATGCTGCGCCTGGGATGTTCGGGCAAGCGTTGCCAGGGGCTCGGCATGGCCCTGGCCGGCTTCGGTCTTTTTTTCCTGGGCCTCGCCTTTTTGAAAGATGCCACCGGCGGGCTGGCGGCGGCATACGGGGCCGGCGTGACCCAGGGGAACATAAGCGGCAACCTGGGGACTTTTCTGCTGGTGGGCTTTGTGGCCACCGTGCTGACCCAGTCGTCCAGCGCAGCCATCGCCATTGTCCTGACCGCCGCCGCCGCAGGGGTGCTGACCATCGAGAGTGCGGCCGCTGCGGTCATCGGAGCCAATCTGGGCACGACCTCCACGGCACTCATCGCCGTGCTGAAGGCCACTTCCAACGCCAAGCGTCTCGCCTTTGGGCACATCGTCTTCAACGTCCTGACCGGCATTGTCGCGCTGGCGCTCCTGCCGGTTCTGCTCTGGCTGGTGGCTCTGCTTGGCGACGCCCTGGACATGGAAGGCAGCCCGGCAGCGATCCTGGCCCTCTTTCACAGCGTCTTCAATATTCTTGGCGTGGCCATCATGCTGCCGCTGGCTGGACGGTTGGAGTCGCTGCTCGGTCGCATGTTCCGCAGCACGGAAGAGGACATGGGCCGGCCTCGCCATCTCGACCTGACCTTGCCCGCGACTCCGGCTCTGGCGGTGGCGGCCCTGAATCAGGAGCTTTTGCGCCTGCGGGCCATGGTCGCGGAGATGATGCGGGACGCTTTGTCCGGGGCCGTGCCGACGGAGGAAGTGGAAAAACGATCCGAGGCCGTGCATTCCCTCGCCGAGGCCGTGATCGGCTTTGTGGGTATGGTGCGCACCGAGGCCATGTCCAAGAACGTTGCCGACGAATTGGCCCACGCCCTGTTCACCGTCCGCTACCTGCAGGAGGCGGCGCGACTGTCACCGCGCATGCTGCGTCTGCGCCGCCAGGAATGGCGTTTGCCGCAAGCCTCCCCACGCGCCAGCCTGGAGGAAATCATGACCGCCGCCCTTGGTTGCGTTTCCCTGGCATCCCATGCGCAGGAGCCAGACGAAGACGACGCGGAGCGCACCCTGGCATTGAAGAAGTTTCAGGAACTGTACAAGCGGACCAAGCAGACCCTGCTCGATGCTGCGGTGAGCGGTGAGATTTCCGTGCAGATAACCGATGGCATGCTCGATCTGCTCAGCGCCACGCGGCGGGCCGTGGAGCAATTGGTCAAGGGCGATCGCATGCTGCGCAGCCCGGCCCGGGCAACGGAGATCGAGGCGGAAAAGAACGAAAACGGGCCCGAGAATTCGGTCGCTGCCTGACGCTTCCGGCCGGGATCATGCTGCAAGCGTGGCCCCGGCTTTCCCTTCAGGGGCTTGTCCGGCTTTCAGCGGCGCGCCAGAAGTGAGCCCTCGAAGAGACCCTGAAAGAAATTGGCCGCATTCACTCCGAGGGAGCGGATGCGGTATCCACCCTCCTGCACCACCACGGTGTGCCTGCCCAGCGCCCCGATCAGCTTCCCGTTCTGAAAGAAATCCCTGGCCTGTAGCATCCATGTGCCCGTGGGGTCGCCCTTGGCCGGGTCCAGCCCGAGCCCGAGCACCAGAAATGCGGGATCAAAGTCGGCAATGACGCCGAGCGCCCGGCGCAACACCTCCGCATAGCCTTCTCCGTCCATTTTTTCCGGCAGGGCGTAATTGAAATTGAATCCAAGGCCCCCTCCTTCCCCTTTTTCTTCCGGAAAACCGCTGAAATACGGATAGGCAAATCTTGGGTGGCCATGGATGGACACGGTCAGTACATCGTCGCGCTCATAGAAGATGTTCTGGGTTCCGTTGCCATGATGGTAGTCGATGTCGAGCACGGCAACGCGGCCCTCGGCGCTCAGGTGCTGGGCGACCACCGCAGCGGTGTTGAAATAGCAGAATCCCCCGAACGCCCGGTGCTCGGCGTGATGTCCGGGAGGGCGCACCAGGGCATAGGCCAGGCGGCGTCCTGCCAGCACTTCAAGCGCCGCGGTCATGCCGCAATCCACCGCCCCGCGTGCGGCGGCATAGGCGTTTCCGTTGATGGGCGTGAACGTGTCGATGCAGTAGTATCCGGCGCGCACAGCCAGTTCCTTGGGTGGTCGGGTCGCATTCCTGATCGGAAAGACATAGGGATAGACGGATTTGTTTTCCGGCAGGGTGGAGCAAACCCTCTTTAAATAGTTCACGAATTTTCTGTCGTGAACCGCTGTGACGTATTTTTCGGAGAAATGGCGCGGCTGCCTGCGCTCGAAAAGCTCTGTCCTGCCGATCTCTTTGAGGATCGAGTCGATGCGCACCGGCGCCTCCACATAGCCTCGTTCCCGGATGTGATGAATGCGATGGTTCTCGTTGCAGTACAGGGCGATTTTGCGATCCTGGCTGATGGCGGTTTTCTTCAGTGGAACCGACTCTTTCAGGTAGCGTGTCCCGCGCAGGGACAGGGGTTGCGGCGGAAGCGAGTCGAGAACCATGCGCACGTATTCAGGCGAACACTTTTGCTTGTATTTTCTTTCGAGAATGGCGCGGATGATGTTGCGCGCACGGGGCCTTGAGACCTGAAACGGCTTGTCCAGAGGATCCGCCACCAGATAGGGGGCGCAGTCGTCCCCGGCTGACAGGGGTGTTTCGTATGCCGTGTCCACGATTGGGCGCGCGCCGTAACGTTCGTAAAAACGAAGTCGGGCTTTATTTTCCCGCAGCAGGGTTTCGTCGCCGCACAGGGCCGGATCATCGGGCAGGCACTCGAAAAAAAGGGCCGTGTCGCCAAGGGCCCGGGCTTCCTCCCGCACCCTTTCGTACAGGGCCGACCCAACGCCGCCTCCGCCATGGCGCAGGCTGACGGAAAGAAAATCGAGGTAGCAGAAGCGCAGGTCGGAGAAATGGCAGAGCAAGGCAAATCCTTGCACAATCCTGCGCTGCCCCTCGGCCACGAAGACGATGGTCCGGTACCCCTTGGCCATGGGATTCTTGAGCGTGGCGGGCAGATCCGCCACCTCTTGCTGGGCGATGAGCGGGAAGCGCTCTGTCAGGATGGCCTGAACCTGCTCGATGCAATGGCTGTCGGCAGGGACTGTGGTGTCGTAGATGGGGCGGATGCGAAACATTGCTTTGGCCTGCCGGAAGTTGCTTGTTTTTTTCAAACTCAGGTCATGTGACGATGCATTCCTGGAGAATTCTCACCATCCGGTGAAGCGTGGCCATACGGCCGTCACCTTGTTCTGGCCCGCGCCAATGACGTGGTAGCGGTCGTGCTGCGTGGCCGTGGCGCAGGCGTGGCTGGGCAGAATGCGCAGCCGCGTGCCGACGGGAAATTCATGGTCAAGGCGCGGGCCGCCCGGACGGGCGGCCACGATGCCGTGCTCCTGGTTGACGATGGTCACCACAAGGTCGCCGACAGGACGCCCCGCCAGATCGCAGACCAGTCCGTAGCCCTGGTCCACGGCCTGGGTCGCCGTGCCCCGGTCGCAGGACAGGGCGGTCCAGCCCGCGTCGACGATGGTCCAGCCCTTTTCACGCTGGTGGCCGATGACCGTGGTCAGCACCGAAAGGGCGATGTCGTCCGTGGTGCAGACTCCGATCCCGGCCTGCACCAGGTCGAAGAACACGAAGACTCCGGCGCGCACCTCGGTCACGCCATCGTAATGTGAGGCAGAAAAAGCGGTGGGCGTGGAACCGACGCTGACCATGGGGCAGGGCCATCCGTCTCCGCGCAGCGTCATGGCCGCCAGGGCGGCGGCGGCACGCTCCTGCTCGGCCGCGGCGGTCAGAGCTGCGTTTCCGCGTGCCTCGTAGCTCTCGCCAGCGTGAGTAAGCACGCCGCTGAGTCTGGCCCGGGGCGAGAGGACGCGCGCGATGGCCTTGAGCAGGGGCGCATCCTGCGGTTTCACCCCGGAGCGGTGTCCGTCGCAGTCCAGTTCGATGAGCACGGGGATGGGGTCTGCCGGGTCAGAAACCCGTGCCACGGCCAGCGCCTGCTCTACGCTGTCGAGGAGGATGGTCAGGGTGACGCCTTGGCCGCGCAGTCTCTGTACCCGCTCCAGCTTGTCCGGGGAGATGCCCACGGCGTAGGTGATGTCCGTCACACCATGGGCGGCCAGTTCTTCCGCCTCGCGCAGGGTGGAGACCGTGGCAGGGCCGTGCGGGGAACCCATCAGCCGCCGGGACACTTCCCACGACTTGGCGGTCTTGAGATGCGGCCGGAAGGCCACCCCCGCCTCCTGCAGCCGGTCGCGCAGGCGGGCTATGTTGCGCTCCATGCGCTCCTGGTCGAGAATCAGGCACGGTGTGTCCAGACTCTCCAGAGAACAGGGCGAGTCCTGTGTTGCGGAATGATCGTTCATACGGGTCTGCTCTGTAAAAATGTTGATATAAAAATGTCGACATCTGCATGTCGTTTGACTTATCCAGATTGAAAGTTCAGTCGCTCCTGTCGCACCAGCGCTCAATGGCCTCGCGCATGGCCACCGGCTGTTCCGTTGGGATCCAGTGCAGGGCGTCGAGGTTTTCCATGCGTCCTTGCGGCAGGGCGGCGAGAAGCCGGGCCGTGGCCTGCGGATCGCCGAAGGCCCCGCCCGTGGACAAGAGGGTCAGCACCGGAGCCTTAATGCGCGAAAGCTCCGGAAGCGGGCCGGTCACGGCCAGAAGGGCCTGCAGGTAGACCACAAGGGGGAGCCGGCGCAAGTCTTTAAGCGGAGAAGCGTAGCGGTCCGTGGGAAATCCGGCTTCGGCCATGGCTTTTCGGGCGGTGCGATCCAGTTCGGCAAGATCCAGGCTTTCGAGCCGCCTGCGGTGTACCCCGAGGGCGGCCAGGGCCAGAAGAAGCGGAATCAGGGCTTTGATGACCGGACGCAGCGAGAGTACCGTGGACATGCGCCCGGAGAGGGCGGCGCGAAACATGGGCTCGATGAGCACCAGCCCGGAGACCAGTTCCGGGTGACGGCGAGCGAACCACAGGGCGATGTTGGCACCAAGGCAGTGCCCGACCAGTTCCGCCTTGTCCACGCCTTCGGCGCGCAGTAGCGCGGCCAGATCGGCGCACCAGACTTCCATGTCGATGCGGCCTCGGCTCACTGAGCCGCCATGTCCGCGCAGGTCCAGGCGCAAGATGTCGCAATCTTCTGAAAGTCGTGTTGACGTCGTGAACTCCGTCCACCGCGTCATGTTGCTGGCCAGACCGTGCAGCAGAACAAGGGTGCGGCGGGGCGAGGTGCGATGTGTCTCGGTGCGCCGCATGATCCGGTAGGCGATGGTTGTGCTGTCTGCGGTGATGAACGTCCTGGCTTCTTCCATGTTCCTCCCTGCCTGGTGTTTTGTCTTGGGGGCGTGTCGTTTTGGATTCTACCCCATCGCCTTGCGAAGCGAAAGCCTGGATGACTTTGAGGGTTTTGTGCGCATGATCCGATCGCCTGCGGTGCACAGCTGAAAAGTCCGGTCAAAGAAGTGAAATCTCGGCTTGTCTCTCAGCTCGTCGGCGATCACATTTTTAAAGCTGTTCTTTATTTTACTCGAGAATTGAGTTAATGTTCGTCAGCTTGTTTGTGTTTGCAGCGCTGTCCATGAGATATGATTGTCTCCTTTCATTTAGCCCACATAATCTCTGACAGCCGACCAGGAAGTTATCTCACAGGCGCGGTGTCTTCGGTCAATCATGGAGCAACCTCAAAGGTTCGGAGAAAACGATGAAGAACATCCCCATTCGCGTGAAATTGATCGGCGGCTTTCTGGCCCTCTTGATTCTGGTCTGCGCCGGCCTCGGTTTTATCGCCTACGACCGGGCTAAAAACGCATCCTTGAACCAGGTGCAGGAGAATATCCAGCTCATGGCGCAGGACGGGGCCAGGCTGGTCCGGAGCAAGCTTGATTTTTACATTCTGGGCCTGGAAGGGATCGCCAATCGCGACGTGATCCGTTCCATGAACTGGGACCGCCAGGTGATGGCCCTGGAGCGAGAGACTGAACGGATGAAATACTTGGGCATGGGCGTTATCGACGCCAATGGCCAGGCCACGTATCCAGATGGTTCCACGGCTGACCTGGGCGACCGGGCGTACTTCAAGGAAGCCATGGCCGGAAAATCCGTGCTCTCCAACGTCATCATCAGCCGGGTCACCAATTCGCCGGTCATCATCCTGGCAACGCCTATCCGGGGGTTCGCCGGGGACGTACGGGCCGTGCTGCTGGCGCGCCTCGACGCCACCATGCTGAGCGAGACCACGGACAACATCAAGTACGGGCAGACAGGCTACTCATACATCATCGACAACAAAGGCGTGCTCATCGCCCACAGCAACAGGCAGTTCGTGCTCGATCAACGCAACTTCCTCGAAGAAGGCAAGACCGATGCCCAGTTTGCCAGTCTCTCCGCCATGTTCCAGCGTATGGTCAAAGGCGAGATTGGTTTTGACCAGTACCCGTTTATGGGGTCCGACCGTTTCTTCGGCTTCGCACCCATCGAGGGCTCCGGCTGGTCCATAGCAGTGGGAGCCATGCAGGACGATGTACTCGCTGATGTATTCAGAATGCGCTGGATGATCGGCCTTGCCTCCCTGGCCTTCTTCGCGATTGGCATTGTCATCGCCCTCTTGATCAGCCGGGCCATCCTGCTGCCGGTAAGGAACTGCGTCGAATTGCTTAAAGACATCTCCGAGGGCGAAGGCGACCTGACCAAACGGCTTCCGGTGGAAAGCAACGACGAGATCGGCCAGTTGGCACAGTATTTCAACACGTTTGTGGAGAAACTGCAGCGTATTATCGGCGATATCAGCGGCAACGCCCAGACCGTGGCCTCATCGGCCACCGAGCTGTCGGCCGTGAGCAAGCAGACGACGCAGAGCGTGCAGTCACTTTCTTCCAAGACTTCCACAGTGGCCACCGCCGCGGAGGAGATGAGTGCCAATATCACCTCCGTAGCCGCAGGCATGGAGGAGACTACCACCAACCTGTCCTCGGTGGCAGCGGCCACGGAGGAAATGACCTCGACCATCGGTGAGATATCCGGCAACACAGAGCGTGCCCGAAGCACCACCGACAACGCCGCGCATCAGGTGGATAATTTTGCGGGCATCCTGCGCGAACTCGGTGTCTCGGCCCAGGAAATCGGCAAGGTCACGGACACCATCTCCGCCATCTCATCGCAGACAAATCTGCTGGCTCTTAACGCCACCATCGAGGCGGCCAGGGCTGGCGAGGCAGGACGCGGTTTTGCCGTTGTGGCCAACGAGATCAAGGAGCTGGCCCAGAAGACCGCCGAGGCCACCAACGACATCCGGACCAAGATCAACGGCATCCAGAGCGCCACCGGCAGCGCGGTGAGCGATATCGGCCAGATCGTGAAGGTCATAAGCGATGTCAACGAGATCGTGACCACCATCGCCGCCGCCATTGAGGAACAGTCTGCCGTGACTCGCGAAGTGTCCACCAACATCAACCAGGCCACCACCGGCGTGCAGGACGCCTCTGTGCGCGCCTCGGAAATGTCCGGGGTATCGAGGGATATCGCCCAGGACATCACGGCCGTTGATTCCATCACCGGAGACATCCGCTCCGGCGGAGAGCAGGTCCAGGTCAGTGCCGAGGAACTCTCCAAACTCGCCGAACAGCTCAAGGGATTGGTCGGGCAGTTCAAGATATAGAACCCGCATGCAGGTCCGGGAACCGCTTCCGGGCCTTTCACGCATAACTTGCTGCAGGCCCGGAAAGGTTTTTTCCGGGCCTATTTCATGTCTGGTTCGGGCAGGGATGACGATTGCGCATTTTTGTCCCTCTGCGGCCTCGAATATGATCAGCTTCCAAGCCTTCCGCTTGGCAATCAGTATTTTATTCGGAGTTTATTGGTCAAAAATTGATATTTTGGTTATGATCGCGTAATATTATGAAACGTTCGTGTTTGTTGCATATTTATAACGATCAGCAGGGAAGGTCGCTTCGTGATTAAAGTTGTACAAGTTCTCCACATCTTTTTGTTGGCCGGCGTGCTGTGCACGGCGGCCTCCGCCCGCAGCCTGGACGGTTTGGAGCTCGATCCGATCCACAGGCCGGGCAGTCCGTATCCGATACCGTCATCGGTGGCGAACACCATGGAAAAGGACGGTTGGAAGTTGACCGTTATCGTCATGCGCCCCGGAACCCGCAGTCAGGGGTATCATGGCGTGCTGACCCAGAACGGAACCGAAGTGCATGGTAGAAAAGGGGATACGCTGGACACTCCGCTGGGCAGGGTTGTGCACGAGGGCAGTCTGGATGAACGCGAATTTCTCTGGTCGTCTTCCGGGTGGTATCTGAGCGAACCGATATTGCCTGAAGAAGGAAATGCATCTGAAGCCCAGTAAGCCTAAGAGCATGCAGGGTCTTTTTCACGTGAACGGATCGGGCGTCAGGCTCAATTCAAAAACAGGAGGTTGTTTGTGGTGAGACGGTTTTCAGTCCTTGCGGTCATTCTTTTTGCATTATTGACTCTTCCCCTTGGGGCTGCGGCGTTCATGGGCTACGGCGGCTGCATGGACAAATGCGAAGGAGACGAGCAATGTATCAAGGAATGCCGCGAGATGTATATGGACAAGGATGAGGCTGCGGAGGAATACAAAGAGGATTTCAGACAGTGTTTCGATACCTGCTACGACCTGCGCGGCCCGGAGAAAGACGAATGCATGGAGAAGTGCCGGAGCGCCTATCGGTTTGGAAGAGATCTTCCGAAAAATTAAGTGCTCCTCTTTATAATTCAAAATGCCAGAAATGAGGAAAATTCTTCATTTCTGGCATTTTTTTTAAGTAAAAGTTTTATATCTTTAAATGATCTGTTCCTTTGTTTCGTTTCATAAATATTTTGTGTATTTTTTTTGCATAGTATTTGAAATTATGTAGGTTTTTGCAGAGAGATACGTTTTTTCAGGGGCTATTGCAGTACCCCCACTGTCCGCCTCTGACATTTCAGACGCCACTGCAAAAAGTCGCGAAAGATCCTGAGTGTCATTCCCGCGAAGGCGGGCCATGTCGGGCAATGGCGTGAAAATCAGTCTTTTCAAGTAGTTAAAAAAAGGCATGGATCCCCTTCTTCAAGGGGATGACGACTTTTTGCAGTGACATCATTTCAGTCCAGATCACCGCCTGGGGTTTCAAAATCATTGACCAGAAGATCGACGATGTCGTGGAGACCCGGTCCGATGGTCGTGCCATTCATCATGTCGATGATCCGGGCCAGTCCGGAAGCGTAGGCCGTCTTGCCGAGTACGCGCGTCTGGAGGCGAATTTCAACTTCCGCATCACTGATCACGATTTCGTGGAAGGCGTGCCTTGTGATGTATGCGGAAGGGATCTTAAGCACCTCGCTTTGCGTTTTCGGGTCCCTTTCCGATCGGATTTCTTCTTCCGGGACATCCAGTGAATGCGCCAGGTGGATGGCCGTGCCGGGTCTGGTGCTTTTGGATGCTTGGTGGGATTCGGTAATGCGGATGTCCCGACCCCGGAAATACTTAGCCCCCTGTCTGACCATGGCCATGAAGCCGAGCATCTGCATGTTCACGTTCGGGCAGACGACCAGCGGAAAATCGGGAGCTTCGGGCAGCTGCGAGCCGGCAGTGGAGAGGTCGAGCAGGACGGACCCGGTGACCGAACAGAACTTCACGGCATCACCCAGTTCGCGGCCCGACCCGGCGTGTACGACAAAGACGCGCTGCCCGCGAACTGCGTCGCGATCTTCCCACGGGGCCACCATCGACACTGTTTGGCTGCGTAACCCGTCCAGCAGTTCCTGGGCCAGTTTTCCGCGCCCGACGATGAGTACTGCATGCTTTTCCATCAGACCTTCTCTTGTTTGCCTTCGCCCCGTGGAGCGCTTTGTAAGCGTAGTTAAAAAGTCATTATTTCGAAGAGTTTCCATGTAGTCAATGTTCGCGCTTCCGGGCCGCCGTTCCGCGCAGAGGCGACCTTCCTGAAGCTTTCGGCTCAGATTGAATCATATCTCCCGTTACGCCTTGGAAGGTATCAACAGTCTTGACGATCGCCCCTCCTTTGCCTATCCCGCTCGGTCCGGCGCAGAAGTGCGTACATTACCATATTGGGAGTTCTGATGTCTATAAAGTTCAAAATGTATGGAATCGGCGTTGTTTTTTTGCTTGCAATAGGCTGCCTGACAGGTGTCAGTCTCTATGAAGTAATTTCCATAAGATCGATATACAACGATGTTGTTCTTCGAGATGTGGCGGGAAAAATCAATGTTCTTGAAATAAACAGAGACGTGAACTACGTGAGCCGCCTGACGCGCAACATGATGCTTGGCAGTAACATCGACAAGGATATCCCGAGCCTTGAGCGGGTCATCAAAGACATCGCGGCCAGTTATACTGCGCTTAAATCGCGCATCGCGGATCAGGACGAGAAGGTACTTCTGGAGAACGCGGAGCGTACGACCATGAGTTTCGTGAATGATGGTTTGCGTTTTTGCCTGGAACTTAAAGACGTGCAGCCGGACATGCGGGCTGCTTATTTTCCCGAATACCGAAAGGTGGCAACGCCCCTGGCCAATGAGTCCCGTGGATACATGGAGTCGCTGGTTGCGCTGAAGGACGAAAAGCTCGCTGCTGCTACGGCGAGCATGGAGGCGACCATCAGTGAGATGTTCTGGATTATTTCCGTGATCGCTCTGATTTCGACCACAGTGGCCTTGCTCATGGTCTTCAGCGTCGGGCGGGGCGTGACCCGATCCATCCAGCAGGTCGTGGGCGTGGTGGAGACCATGGCCAATAACGATCTGACCTGCCGGGTAGCCGAAGGCGGCAAGGACGAGACAGGAAAGATGCTCCGGGCGACCCGACGCATGCTGGATACGTTGAGAGAAACCTTGGGCAGCGTAGTTGGGGGCGTGAGCGCCCTGAGCGCTTCGTCCAGCGAGCTTGCCGTGGTGTCACGCAGAATTTTCGAGGGCGCGGCGGACATGCGTGATAAATCCCACGCCGTAGCCGCCGCGGCGGAAGAGATGGGCGTGAACATTTCGTCGGTAGCCGCTGCCGCCGAGCAGTCTTCGACAAACATCGGAATGATCGCTTCCGCCGCAGAGGAGATGAATTCCACCATGAGCGAAATTGCCAGCAGCACCGGCAAGACCAGAGAAACAAGCGCACAGACTGTGCAGCGGACCAAACGGGCTTCCGACAATATTACCAACCTGAGTTCTGCCGCTGTGGAGATTGGAAAGATCATCGAGACGATCAACGTCATTTCGGGTCAGACCAATCTGCTGGCCCTGAACGCGACCATCGAAGCGGCAAGGGCCGGGGACGCCGGCCGAGGCTTCGCGGTCGTTGCCAACGAGATCAAGGAACTTGCCCAGCAGACCGCCAGGGCCACCGATGAGATCAAGAGCAATGTCCAATCGATCCAGTCTATTACGGTCGAAACTGTCGGCGAGATCAAGGAAATCACGGACGAAATCAGCACCGTGAGCGGAATGATTGACGGCGTTGCGGTGGCGGTGGATCAGCAAGCTCTCGTGACCAGGGAGATCGCCGACAATGTGGCCCAGGCAGCGGGCGGCTTGCAGGAAGTCACCGAGAATGTGGGTCAGAGTTCCCTGATGGCGAATGAAATTGCGCAGGAAATAGCAAAAATTAACGAACTGATCGCCAAAGTGTCGCAGGGAAGCGCCGAAGTGGACTCCAGTGCGTCTTCATTGCGGGACTTGTCGGAGAAATTGGAGAACTCGGTCAGTATCTTCAAAATTTGAGCATTCAGTTTTTTTGCTCAATTTCTATCATCAAAAAAAGCGGCGTTTCGATTTCACCCGCGTCCTTTACGCGGCAAAACATCTGTTGATCAATAAAGCAGAAACTCATCTGGCCTGCTGATACGACGTCAATGGATTTGAAAAAGTGGGATACGATTCCCGGTGAATGAACAAAAAAAGGGTTAGCGGTCTTTTCGACTGCTAACCCTTTGATATTTATGGTACCGGAGGCGAGACTCGAACTCGCAAGGGGTTGCCCCCGGAGGATTTTGAGTCCTCTGCGTCTACCATTCCACCACTCCGGCGTGAGGAGTCGTTCTTAGTGAAGCCGAATTTCAAAGTCAACCGGATTCTTGGGAAATTCTCCGTCGCTGGAGGATTGGTTTCGGCTTTCTTCGATTGTCCTCAGCGAAGACTTTCTTTCAGGCAGACGTTCATGGCCTTCATATCCCGAAAATCTTATTTTGAGAAAACATCCTATTTCAGCGCATCGACAAAGGCATGGGCTGCTTTGCGGAGGTTTGCGGACCAGTCTGCGGCCAGGGGGTCGAGTCTGACGACCTGGGCACCAATTTGCTTGGCGATGACGCTTGCGCTTTTCTCGGAGAACTGTGGTTGCACGAAGACGACCTTGGCTCCGGTCTCCTTGCCCATAGCGATGATCCGGGCCATGTCTTTTGGGCTGGGTTCCTTGCCTTCAACTTCTATAGAGGCCTGCGTCAGCCCGTAAGCCTTTGCGAAATACCCCCAGGACGGGTGAAAGACGAGAAAGGTCCTGCGATCCTCGGGCAGGACGGACAAGATGGCCCGGAGTTCGGAATCGAGTGCGCCCAGTTCCTGCATGAACGCGGCGGCATTGGCCGCATATTCCTGCGCGCCAGCCGGATCAGCCTTGCTCAACCCGTCCCGGATATGCGCGGCCTGGATCTTGACCAGCGCCGGATCCAGCCAGATGTGCGGATCGAGGGTGCCGTAAGCATCACCGTGATGGTCATGCTCGCCATCATGGCCGTGTCCTTCGTCCGTGTGACTTTGCGCTTCTTCATCATGACCATGCCCGTGGTCCTTGTGGGCGTGCGCTCCTCCTCCATGACCGTGCCCTGCGTGGTCATGTCCGCCGACCATGGGGATTTTATCGATGCCCTCGGCCGTGTGTACGACTGTCATCCCCGGATTGGCGCTGACGATCCGCGACAACCACGTCTGGTCGAAGCTATCGCCAATGGTGAAGTAGACGGAGGCCTTGGTCAGTTCGGCCATCTGCCTTGGTTTGGGCTCGTAGGCGTGGGGGTTGGCTCCGGGTTCGACCATGACGCTGACAGTCACTTTGCCGCCGCTGATCTTGTCCACAAAATATTTTTGCGGAGTGATGGTCACAAAGACGGACGGCGCGGCCCAGGCTGATCCGGCCAGGATCATTACGGCCAGCAGGATGAGGACCCGCGTCAAGACTGCGAAGCTGTTGTTCATGATTTCCTCCATGATTTGAGATCAGTATTTATGCAACACAGTTGCATGGAGTCAAGGGGAAGCATCAAAGTTGCAGAGTCGTCATGCAGATTTTCCAGAGCGCTTTCATTTTGTCCACCAGCGCTCAAACATTGTCGGCAATAAATTCTTCAGCGGCCTTGAATCCTTCGCGTAATGATCTTAAGATAAAACCATGGCAAATTACCAACACACCAATTTCCTGAGAACAGTCGGCTTGCTGGCGGCACTTCTCGTGGTCCTGGCAGGTTTTGTTTTCGCACAGCAGGCGGATACCGGACGGCGGGCCTACATCCTGACCGTCGATGACGCCATCGGCCCGGCCACCCGCGACCATATCGTACGCAACATCACTCTCGCCGAGAAAGACGGAGCGGAGGTGGTCGTGCTGCGGCTGAACACGCCCGGCGGCCTCGACGCATCCATGCGTGACATCATCCAGAAGATCCTGGCCGCCGAAGTGCCGGTGGTGACCTGGGTCGCACCGGACGGCTCCCGCGCGGCCAGCGCCGGGACGTACATCCTGTACGCCAGCCACGTCGCGGCCATGTCTCCGGCCACCAATCTCGGTTCAGCCACGCCGGTGCAGATCGGAGGCGGAGGCGGCGAGGGCGACAAAGCGCCATCGAGCTGGGAGCGCGCCCGCGACGCGCTGAAAAAAAACAGGGACGGGGATGAAGGCGTCAACGCGACGGAGGAACCGGAAAGCCTGCCCGGCGACGCCATGGGACGCAAGGTCGTCAATGACGCCGTGGCCTACATCAAGGGCCTGGCCGAGCGCCATGGGCGCAACGCCGAGTGGGCCGAACGTGCGGTGCGCGAGGCAGTCAGCCTGACGGCTTCCGAAGCGTTGGAGCAGGGCGTCGTGGATGTTGTAGCTTCCAGTCTGCCCGAACTTCTCGAGGCCATCGACGGCCGCGAGGTGCGCATGCAGAGCGGCACGCGCACGCTGGAAACGGCAAACCTCACCACCGTCGAAATCGAGACCGACTGGCGCACCGAGCTGCTGGCCATCCTCACCAACCCGACCCTGGCCTACATGCTGCTGATGGTGGGCATCTACGGCCTGATCCTCGAAGGATACAATCCCGGCTCCCTTGTACCCGGAGTCACTGGCGGCATCTGCCTGCTACTGGCCCTGTACGCCTTCCAGATTCTGCCCGTGAACTACGCCGGGCTGGCCCTGATTCTGCTGGGGATGGCGCTTATCGGGGTGGAGCTTTTCATCCCGGCCTTCGGGGTTCTGGGCATTGGCGGCATTGTCGCCGTGGTGTTCGGGTCGGTCATCCTGTTCGAGGGCGACATTCCGGAATTCCGCGTCAATACTGCGGTCATCGCCAGTATGGGGGCCGGTTCGGCCCTGGTTTTCGGCGGCATAGTCTGGGTGGCCGCGCGCACACTGCGCAGGCCGCGTCAGAGCGTCCGCGAGAGCATGGCAGGACTCGACGCCGAGGCCATCCAGGATTTCACCGATGGATTCGGACGGGTGCACCTGCGGGGCGAAGACTGGTCGGCCCGCTCCGATCAACCGATCCGCAAGGGCGACAGGGTCCGCATCATCACCCTTGAGGATGAAGGCCTCGTCCTCTCCGTCACTTTGGACCAACCCGGCAACGGCAACAAATAATAAGGAGAACCGCATGAATCCCTACGTCCTGCAACTCGTGACCTTCAGCGTCGTTCTGCTGGCGGTGCTGCTGTACTATACCATCAAGATCCTGCGCGAGTATGAACGCGGGGTGGTCTTCACCCTGGGCCGGTTCGACAAGGTCAAGGGACCGGGCATGATCATCCTTGTACCCTTTGTCCAGCAGATGGTGCGGGTGGATCTGCGTACCGTGGTCATGGACGTCCCCACCCAGGACGTCATATCCCACGACAACGTCTCCGTGCGCGTCAACGCGGTGGTCTATTACCGGGTCGTCGATCCGGAGAAGTCCATAATCGCCGTGGAGCATTTCATGGACGCCACCAGCCAGCTGGCCCAGACCACGCTGCGCTCGGTGCTCGGCAAGCACGAGCTCGACGAAATCCTGGCCGAGCGCGACAAGCTCAATGAAGACATCCAAAAGATCCTCGACCGACAGACCGACGGCTGGGGAGTCAAGGTCACAAACGTGGAGATCAAGCACGTCGACCTCGACGAATCCATGATCCGGGCCATCGCCAAGCAGGCCGAGGCCGAGCGGCAGCGTCGCGCCAAGGTCATTCACGCCGAAGGCGAGCAACAGGCCGCGCAGAAGCTGGTGGAGGCGGCGGAAAAGCTCTCCGAGAGCGCCAATGCAATCCAGCTGCGCTATCTGCAGACCCTGGGAGATATCGCGGGCGAAAAGAACTCGACCATCGTCTTCCCGGTGCCCATCGATACCTTGAAGTCTCTGTTTGGAGGGAAATCCTGATCAGAACGGTGAAGCAAGAAGCTTCGCACATGAGAGAAGCGGTCTGAAATCCGCAGACATTCAGGTGTGAGCACGAAGAAGGGCCCTGTGACGATCCGAGAGAATCGACGCAGGGCCCTTTGCATGGCATCGTGCCGAGAGCTGTTTTTATTCGATGTGGCTCAGCGGGAACCGTCACCCATCAGCACGGCCTGGGGGCGGGCCGGGAGCGGTCCAGGCTCTCCGTGTTGCAGAATTTTTGGTAGGCATCCTGATCCAGCGGAAAGTCCCAGGAGCCGCTTCTGAGTTCGATCCTGCCGCCGAAGCCCGTCTTGAAGCGGTACATGCCGTAGAATGGATGCGCGGGGTCCATGCCGGGGGAGACTGCGCCCATTTCGTAGGTGAGGCAGCCGCGGGTCCGGGCCAAATTCATGGCTGTCCAGTGCATGAGACAGGGCGCCATGAGGTTCCGCTTGAGGCTCGAGGACGCGCCGTAAAGAAAATTTGCCGCCTTGCCCGACACGGCGATGATGGCTCCGGCCAGAATGTCCTTGCCGTGGCTGGCCAGCAGAAAGACAAGCTCCGAATTACCCCTGCCCGCAAAGCGGCATTTGAACAGAGCCGCGAAATTTTCGTAGCTGCACTGCGCGAACCCGTTGCGTTGTGCGGTCTGGCAATAAAGGGCGTGGAACTGGGGCAGGCTCTCCGCGCTGACCGTGCGTACCGTCACGCCTTTGCGCTGCGCGAGGCCAATGTTGTAGCGGGTCTTGGCCTTCATGCGCGACAGGATTGTTTCTTCGGTTCCGTCCAGATCCACCACCAGCGAGCTGGCCACGGTCAGGTCGGTGAACGATTTGCGGATATTCCAGTGTCTGGTGCCCATGTTCATACGCATTTCCCTGATCCTGGGCTCCGGAAAGGCGGTCCAGTCCCTTTTCTTCATTTCGTCGGCATAGAGTGACTTCCAGGGCAGGTCGTAGCGGATGAAGGCAATGTCCGGGCCCAGCTGTTCGGCCAGGGACAGGGAAAAATTCTCGAGAAAGGGTCCATAGTTTTCCTCGTCGGGAACGTATTCGGGCCCCTGCGGCACCACGGCGATCTTTTTTCCGCCGCAGGGCTGCAAAAGCACCAGCACGTCCCCGCAACGTTTCGATTCCAGATCAAAAGCCAGAGGCTTGAAGCCGAGTCGGGACTTGACCTGCGCCCAGTAGGATGTCTGGAAGATGATATCGGTGGGCATGAGCGCCTTTGGTGTTTTTGCGGAGAGATCAAGCATTCTTCAAGCCTCCTGTCGGCATTTTCGGATCAGATGCGGGAAATAAAAAAAAGGGATGCGCCAACGACGCATCCCCCGGGAAAATTCTTTTTTTAAGGATGTTCAGGCGTTCAAGCGCGTTTGAAACTGCCCAGTTTCGGCAGTGGGGCTGTTTACGATTCGAAAGGCCATGATATTTTCCTCCCCGGCATTGGACATGCCGCTGCGAACAAGCAAGGGGAGGCTTTCTCGCGAAAGACTCCCCCAGACAACTGTGGACTCAAAATGACGCCGAATCGCTATACGTATTTTTTGATTCATGCAACCCCAACGACCCTGTTGTGAGAAATTGTTTTTTCCAAGCAATTTTTCAGTCCGTTTACCGTAAAAATTCAGGTTTAAGCGTATTGTAAAAAAAACATGATAAAAGATTTTTCGGAAAAATAATTTCAGCATAGACTGTGATATGCGTTTTGTTTTCTGTTGGAATTTCGTGTTTTCAAGAATACAGGAAATATCTTGTAAGAATATTCCGGCACGCTTGACCTTTTTTGTATTTACGGGCGATTGTCTGCTTTCGCCTGCTACCCGCCGATTGAAAATGTTTTGATCTGGTTGCGGCCGCAGGCGTCAAAGTCGAAAGAAAGAGAGTGCACGAGGACAAAAATGAACAAAAAACCAAATATCACCATAACCTCTCTTGACGCCGAGCGTCTTGAGATTCTTCTCGATTCCCTGCCCAAGGGCGCATTTCCGGGTAAAGCCGATCTCGAGGACGAACTGGATCGGGCCACCATTGTGGAGCCCAAAAACGTTCCGCCCACCGTGGTGACCATGAACTCCACGGTCAAGTTCAAGCTCATGCCCGCAGGCGAGGAGTTTTGCCTGACGCTGGTCTATCCTGGCAGGGCAGACGACAAGGGTACGACGATCTCGATCCTGGCCCCGGTGGGCAGCGCGCTGCTCGGGCTTTCCATTGGCGACGAGATAAAGTGGCCCAGGCCTGGCGGCGGAATGCTGCAGGTGCGCATCGAAGAGATAGTCTATCAGCCCGAACGCGCAGGAGAGTACGAGCTTTGATTTTCCGGAGCAGTGGTTCCGCCTGTGCGCATCTGCGCCGTCACCAGGTGGAAGCGGACGGACTTGCCTCGGGGTCGCTTCTGTTTCATACGACCTGCATGAAGCCGCGTTTCGCCATACCTCGCCTGCGCTCCCGGCAGCGGGCCTTGCTCCGCATGTATCGCACGGTGGCCGACTTTACCTATGATCTGGAAATCTGGATGGATGGCAACGGTTCGCTGCGCTACGTTTCCCCCTCCTGCCTGCGCATGACCGGGTATGCGGCGGAGGATGCACGGCGCGACAGGGATTTCTTTGCGCGGATCATCGCTGCCGAGGATTTGCCGCAGTGGCGGCGGACCATGGAATGCGGACATCAGGGGGACATCGCCGCCATGGATTTTCGCATTCGCCGTCTGGACGGCTCGCTTGTCTGGCTGTCCCAGGAGACCACCCGCGTCTTTGATCCGCGCGGCAAGTTCCAGGGCTGGCGCCTGTCCCTGCGCGACGTGACGGAGCGGGTGCAGGCCCGCATGTCTCTTGATCAGGCCCGGCAGAACCTTGAAGAGCGGGTACGGGAGCGCACGGCGGAGCTGGAGCTGTCCCGCGAGCGCTACCGGGCCCTGTCCGGATACCTGCAGGACCGCATTGAGAAGGAGCGGGCCCATATTTCACGCGAGATCCACGATGTTCTGGGACAGGACATGACCGCCATGAACATGGGGCTGCACCGCCTGGAGCGGTCGTTTCAGGAAACCGGCGACGGGCGGCTGGCGCAGGTGGCGGAGCTGCGCGCCCTGGTCGCCGGCACCCTTGAGACAGTGCGCCGCATCTCGCGGGAGTTGCGTCCGCCCATGCTCGACGAACTGGGCTTTGCCGAAGCCGTGGCCTGGCAGATCCGGACCTTTGCGCAGGCCTCGGGGCTGCGCGTGGATCAGCACATCGAATGCATCCCGGACCTGCCCGCGGCCCTGGCCACATCCATGTACCGGGTGCTGCAGGAATGTCTGACCAATGCGGCCCGCCATTCAGGGGGGAACCGTCTGCATGTGGCTGTCAAGGCAGCGGAAGAGGAGCTTGTCATGCGTGTGGCCGACAACGGCTGCGGCATTACGCGAGACCAGGCCGACGCGTCCGGTTCGCTGGGACTCCTTGGAATGCGCGAACGCGTCCGCCTGGCAGGGGGAACGCTCAAAGTGGCCCGCCTGCCCAAGGGGGGGACCGAAGTTGTGGTCAGGGTGCCTCTGACCGGAGGGAATGGCTCATGCGCATCTTGATTGTAGACGATCACGCGGTGGTGCGGCGAGGCACCATGAACATCATCATCGATCGCTTTCCTGGTTGTGAGTTTTCCGAAGCCGGCACGCTGCACGAGGCACGTCTGGTTTTGCAGGCAGTGCGGTTCGACCTGATCATTCTGGACATTTCCCTGCCCGATGGAAACGGCCTGGATTTTTTGGAGCATGTCCAGGAGCACACTCCGGGCTTGCCCGTCATCGTACTCAGCATGCACCACGAGATCGAGTACGCCGAGCGCTGCCTGAACATGGGCGCACGCGGCTACCTGAGCAAGAATTCGGCTCCCGAAGAGCTTGAAGAGGCCATGATCTCCATTCTGGACGGTGGAATCTACGTCAACCCTTCGCTGCTGGACTCGCGCAGGCCTTCCGCGGCCATGGACGCCCTGTCTCGTCAGGAGCGCGATGTGGCGCGCAGGCTGGCAAAGGGCGAGACCATGACCGCCATCGCCCAGGCCATGGGTGTCAGCGTCAAGACCGCCAGCACCTACCGCACCCGCGCCATGCGCAAGCTGGGTATAAGCACCACCTCCGGGCTTATCAGGTACATGGTTGAACGCAGGCTGGCCGATATGTGAGAAATGTCGGAAAAATCCGACAAGATTGCTTCCCGTGCGACAGGGATTATGGCTTGGTGCAAGGATGGATTATGGAAGAAATAGGTGTCTTGCTGCTGCTGACAGGCGTCTTTGGCCTGGCAATATCGTTTTGCATGCTCGGCAGGCGTAAACGCAGAGCGAGGCGTTCGCTGCCGGATAATTTTGACTTCACGGATCGCAAACACTCAGAGTACAGACGATGAGCCTGAGCCTTGATGACATTGAGTTGCGCGCCTTTGACCCGCCGCACCTAGGCATGCCCGGTTGGTCATGCCAGGCCGGACGATGGGAGAGTGACGGGCGTTTTGTGGAGATTTTCGTGGCCGTGCGGGAGGGCCGGATCATCGACACGGGTTTTCTGACCAACATCCCGGGCAACGGTCTTGTCTGCGCCTCGGTCTATTGCGACGAGGTGCTGCATAAAACCGTAGAGGAGGCACGCGCCCTCTGCGCGCAGGACATCCACGCCCTGTTTCCCGCCCCCATGCGGGACGATGCCGCCTTGCAGGACATCATTGGAATCTGCGTCGACGCGGGCCTCAAATCCATCACAGCCTGTCCGTCTCAGTCTTAGCGGACTCCACAAAAAAGTCGCGAAAGACACTCAAGAGACGTGTCTGCAACAAGTCGTCATCCCTGCGCAGGCGGGGATTCATTTCATCATTTCTCGTCGCGCAATGCCAAATCCCGCTGCGCTGAAAGCACGGCCAGGGCCAATAGCGCCGTTTTTGTCGCCCCTTCGATGGCGGTCAGGTACTCGTGATCGAAGGTGTTGTCGCGCCTGTTCGCGATGACCGGACAGATCGCCCCTCCCCAGTGCCCCAGCCCACCGAGAAAATGCAGCAGAAAGCTCGCTTCCATCTCCATGTTCTCGGCCTTCAATCCGTCCAGGCCGGGGTCGAATTCGCTGAAAATCCTGTCCAGATCCGGCGTGCTTGGCCGCAGCCGCGAGATGTCGCGTCCCTGGGGCGCAAAAAAACCGCTGTTTGAAACCGTGAGGCCGGTTCTGGCGGCAACTCCAAGCTCCTGTGCGGCCTGCGTCAGCGCCCGGACAACATTCGGTTCGGCGCGGGAAACATAGGGCTGGATTTTCCCTCGGAACCGCGAGTCCGGCCTGCCCGCCTTCTCGATCTCGTGCGCCAGTTCCCGTTCCAGGCGCGCGCAGGTCCGGTCCGGGCAGGGCGCTTCGTAGAACAGGCCGGTGTTGTCCATGCCGACCGCGTAGGCGGTGATGATGGACGTGCCGAGCCGCGTCGACGCCTGCAGCCCGCCGGAAGTTCCGACCCGGATGACGTGCAGCCGGGGGAAGAGCGGCTTTGGCGTACGCGTGGCAAAGTCGATCTCGCAGAGTGCCACCAGCTCGTTGAGCACGATTTCAAGGGAAGGCGTGCCCATGCCCGAGGTCGCCACGGTGGTGCGGACGGGCGAGATGATCGTGGCCCGGCTCCCGGTCGCGCAGGAAGTGCCCGTGGCCGTGACCAGCCCCCGGTGCTCCTGCTCGACCTCAAGGTCGCGTAGAAAGGTCCGGGCGATGAATTCGGCCCGGCCAGGGTCGCCGACCAGCAGGATGTCCGGGGCGAGCTGCTTAGGCATGATCTGAAGATGATAGATGCGGCCATTGGCATCGATGGGCAGATCGGCCTCGGTGCAGGCAGAGGCAGGGCAGGTTGATGAATGGGGTGTATCGCTCATTACTGGCACGTACCCAAGTTCGATTCGGCTGGCCAGCATGGTCTGGGGGAGTGCAAGGCTCAGGTCATGCGAAGGGCAGCTCTTTCCAGGCCATGTTGAGGCCCATGACCAGAATCATGATGAAGAGCACGCGCTGAAAGGATAGATCCCTCAGGCTTCCGGACACCCGCATTCCGGCCCATGCGCCCAGACAGACCGCAGGCAGGGCTGCGGCGAGGAGCCAGAATGTCTGCATGCTGTAAAGTCCGGCCAGGGAGTGGGCTGCGACGATGAACAGTCCGCTGACGATAAAGAATGCGCCCAAGGCCGCCTTGATCTGTTGCTGGGTGCCGCCGCGCAGGGACAGGTACACGGCCAGCGGCGGCCCGTTGAACCCGAAGGCCGTGCCGAGGCTCGTAGACAGGAATCCGGCCATCATGCCCCACGGCGCGGCCAGCTTCCGCTTGTTCACCTGCGTGCCGCTCAGACCCCAGAGCGAATAGACGACGAGCAAGGCTCCAAGCCCGAGCTTCAGTCCGGATTCGGGGACATTTTTCAGGATCAGCACCCCGCAGACCGCTCCGGGCAGCCCGCCCAGAACCAGGGCCCTGATGCCGCTGGAGTCAAGATGTGCGCGATAATTCCAGGCCATCTGCAGGTTCAGCGAGAGGACCACAAGGCCGCAGGTGGAGACGGCCAGCGACATGTCCAGTCCCGAGGCCACGATGGGCATGGCCACCAGGGCCGCGCCGAAACCGACGATGCCGTTGACGAATCCGCCGAGGAGCCATCCGCACATGGTTATAAGATAAAAGGTGGTGTCCATCGGTTTTATTTCATGAGGTTGCGGGAGAAAACGATGGGCTTAGATATCGCCGCGTCGCGCAGAGCGATCAGTTCTGCGCGATGCGGCGGGATCGGGTCGGACTAGAGGCCAAGGATCTGGCGTGCGTTGTCGTACATGACCTTGCGCCGGACTTCGTCCGTTAAGGGGAAGGACGCGTAAGCGTCAAGGGCATCGGCCAGCTCGATGAAGGGGTGGGCGCTGGCGAAGACGACCTTGTCCTGGATGATGGTGCTCATGGCCTGCACGAAGACGTCGGCCATGGGCGCGCGCTCGTATTCGGAAAAATCCATGTATACATTGGCGTTGCGCAGACAGGCGTAGACGCTCTCATTGACGTAGGGATAGCCGCCATGGCTCATGATGATGGTCAGTTCGGGAAAATCACGGGCAACCTGGTCGATGTGGCGGGGATCGGCGTAGTCCATGATCGCGCCCGGAACCTGCGGCGGGGGGGCCATGGTCACGAAGACCGGCAGGTTCAGTTCGGCGCATTTGGTGTAGAGCGGGTAGTAGCGGGCCTCGCAGGCCGGGATGTGGGCCAGGTAGGGGTCGATGGCGATGCCCTTCATGCCGTGTTCTTCGACGGCCCTGACAATTTCATAAACGGCGGCCATTTTCTTGTGCGGATCGATGCCCCAGAAGCCGATGAATTTTTCCGGATAGGCCTTGCAGAACTCCAGCACGCTGCCGTTATTGGCTGGAGAGCCGTAGGTGGTTTCGCAGTCTCGCCCGGTAATGACCGCGCGTTCGACTCCCCGGCTGTCCAGATCGGCGACGATTTCGGGCAGGGGCTGGGGCTGGCGGGCGTCGAAGCCGATGGCCTGGCAGGCAGCCTTGAACATTGCGCTGGTCTTGATGCCGTTTATGATCTCGGGAGTGTTGGGTCGGAAACGGAAATCGATGATTTTCATGGACAAAGTCTCCTTGTCCGGCACTGACGAACGTGTCAGCCGGTTTTGAAATGTGCCGCCGGAGAGTCCGGCGGCACGTGTTGAGGTCATGTTATTTCGAGATGAAGAAGAGCGGAACTTCCGGCACGTAGGTGATGAGCATCAGCACCGCGAGCATGAGCAGGATCATGGGAATGACGGACTTGGACAACTCCGAGAGTTTCGCTTTTGCGATTCCGCTGGCGACGAAGAGGTTCACGCCTACCGGCGGGGTGACGAAGCCGATGGCCAGGTTGACGACCATGATGATGCCGAAATGCAGCGGGTCCACACCCACTCCGACCACAACGGGCAGCAGGATGGGCGTGAGGATGACAATGGCCGCCAGGGCTTCCATGAAGACGCCGACCATGAGCAGCAGGACATTGATCATCAGCAGGATGACCAGCTTGCTCTCCGTGACGCTGAGAATGGCGCGCGCGATGGTTCCGGGGACATCCTCGATGGTCATGATGTTGCCGAAGAGGGTGGCCATGGCCATGAGCACGATGATGGTGGCGGAGGTCTCGGAGGCTTCCACGCAGCAGTTGTACAGCTTTTTGAAGTTGATTTCGCGGTAGACGAACACGCCGACGACCAAGCCGTAGAACGCCGCCACGGCAGCGGCCTCCGTGGGAGTCATGAAGCCCCCGTAGATGCCGCCGAGCACGATGACAGGGACCATGAGCGCCCATTTGGCCTGCCATATGGCCCTGAAGAGAGTGCCAATGCTTCGTTCGCGCACTTCGCCGTGCCAGTTGCGGGCTCTGGAGAAGAAGTAGGCGTAGCCCATGAGTACCAGACCGGTCAGTACGCCGGGTACGATTCCGCCCAGAAAGAGGTCGCCGATGGAGACCTGGGCCGAGATGCCGTAAACCACGAACGGGTTGCTCGGCGGGATCATGACCCCGATGGCGCCTGCCGCGGCGACGAGCGCGCATGCGAAATACTTGTCGTATCCGCGTTCGATCATGGCCGGAACGGTCAGCGCGCCGATGGCGGCGACGGTGGCCGGGCCGGAGCCGCTGATGGCACCGAAGAACATGCAGGTCGCGACGGTGACCAGAGCCATGCCGCCGTAAAGCCCTCCGAGTATTTCATCGGCCAGGGCGAGAAGGCGCTGCGAGAGCCCGCCGGCCCCCATGAACACGCCTGCGGCGATGAAGAAGGGGATGGCCATGATGGGAAAGCTGTCAATAGAGGTGAAGGTCGTCTGAGCCAGGTACTGGATGGGCAGGGTATCGGCGCAGATGACCGTGGCCAGGGTGGACAGGCCAAGGGAGATGGCGATGGGCACGCCAAGGGCGCAGAGCAAGACGAAATACCCGAACAGGACCGGGATGGGCTCGATATATTCGGCGACGACGATGGGCGAGATCACCAGGCCGACGAAGGCAAGGGCCAGCAGCGTGTCCTTGAGACCGCAGATGCGGATCTGGCGGAACAGGTCCTGCATCAGGCGCAGGCTCATCAGTCCAAAACCCAGGGGCAGGACCAGATAGGGGATGATGTACGGTATGCGCAGGGCCGTGGTGTGCTGGGGGAACTCGAGCAACCGCTCGATCTGGGACCAACCCGTCCAGCAGATTGTCAGCGTCAGCATCAGGAAGAAAACGTTCACCATGACCCAACTGGCATTTTGCCAGCGCAGGGGGAGCTTGTCGAAGATGATATCGATGCGGATGGAACTGCGCTTCCTGATGGCCACCGAAAGAGCGAGATAGGTGATCCATATGAATATGTAGCGCGACAGTTCTTCCGTCCACACGGCCGCACCCGCCGTGTTCGAAAAATGGGTGATGACGTATCTGTAGCTGGTCTGGAAGGTGATGAAGAGGATGATCAGCAGCAACCCCGTCACCAGAAATATCTTTTCAAAATTATCGTCGATCCAGGCCCAGCACTTCCTGGCTGAGTCCGGCGTGTTCTTATTTGCGATGGGCATTGCGCCGCAGGTGATTTCCTGATCCATGTGGACTCCCTTCATTCTGTTCGGATCATCCGATCCCCTGCCAGTCAGCTTGTCATGAAGGACGAATCGCTTCACGGTTTCCAGGGGAGATATTGCATGGTCTTGTCACCCCCGACGGGGGAGTCGGGGGTGACAAGGGTGATTACTGCTGAGTCTCGTTCAGGAGCCTGAGCAGATTTTCGGGCACCTGGCTGGCGAACTTCTCACGCACGGGGGCGGTGAGCTCCTTCAGCTTGGCGCGTTCGGCATCGTCCAGGATGGTGATCTCGATTCCCTTTTCCCTGAATGCGTCCCAGGCTATTTCTTCGAGGCGTACGGATTCCTCGCGCTGCCACTGCAGGGCCTCGTGGGCGGATTCGCTGAGGATGGCCTGCTGCTCGGGGGTCAAGCTGTCCCACTTCTTCTTGTTCATGAGCAAAAGATGCATGCTGTAGTTGTGGTTGGAATCCATGGCGTACTTCAGGACTTCGGTGTGCTTGGCGTCGTTCAGGAGGGAGAAGGTGTTGCCTTCGGCGTCCACGGTACCCTGCTGCAGGGCGGTGTAGGTCTCGCCCCAGGCGACGGGTGCGGGGTTCATGCCCAGGGCCGTGGCCACGGCGACCTCGACCGGCGAGTCAGTGGTGCGGACCTTGAGGTTGGCCAGATCGGCCACGGTGCGGATGGGCTTCTTGGTGCTGACGAAGTTTCTGTATCCGTACTGGCTGAACATGAGCGTGGTCAGGCCGATCTCGTTGGAGATCTTTTCCAGTTCCTGTCCGAGTTCGCCTTCATCGAGGGCCTTGTAGAGGTTGTCCTGAAATTTGGGGTCGGTGATGTAGGGCAGGTCAATGGCCATGTAGGCCTTGTGGAAGCTGGCCATGTTCGGGGAGGAGCTGGACGACATGTCCAGGGTTCCGGCCTGGGCCGCTTCGGTAGTCACCCGGTCGCTGCCGAGCTGGGCGTTGCCGAAGATCTGGATGCGGATCTTCCGGTCGCTTTTTGCTTCCACCAGTTCCTTGAATTTTTCGTAACCGACGGTGACGTTGTTGCCCGGAGCCATGGGGTGACCCAGGCGCAGGGTGAGGGGTTTTTCGGCATTCGCCGTGTCGAAAGCTCCGGTCAGGCCCACTGCGGCTATAAGGCCCATGGCGGCTAAAACGATCTTCCTCATTATTCCTCCAAAAAGTTTAAGTTTCGACCAGCATTGCCAGGCAATGTTTCCGGCTGTCGCCCTCTGGTCACGGGTATTGGTCCCCATTGAGCAGGATGTATGCCAGCCCAAAACGAGTGTCAGACAACCGGTTTTGAATTAAAATCTTTTAAATTCAGTTATTTGTGCTTGCATGGCGATGGTGGGCGACGGGGAGATGGGAGTCGTGATGCAGATTTGCAACTGCCAGGAGTTGTTCTTGTTTTGAGTATTTGTTTTGAGAATTAAATCACAATATCCCGCCATACACACATGTCAGACATGTTTCGATGTGAGTTTTTTGCAACCCCTTACACCGAGATTTTTCCGGGTCAAGTTGCAATTTTGCAACTGATTTTTTTTCAAAAAAATCGAAACGATTGCCATTGATGCAATTCTGCGACTGACGGGGGTCGTTATATTTTTCCCAAAGAGGGGTGCATCCCTGCAGGGCACGGATAAACCGTCTTTTTGCCAAGTTGTGAGAATTGGCACAGAGAATGCTTTTAGGCATTGGACTGCGTTAATGCGACGCAGATCAGCAGAGCAGGATATATAGTATTCTGTATACAATGCTGAATGAAAAAAATTTCGGATTTTCAGTTTTCAGAATTTCATTAGTAAACTTAGACCAGGAGTAAGAACATGACTCGCTTTACATGTGGATGCATGTCGCCTCAGGAAGAACGTCTTTACAATCAGATTGAGGGCAAGGAAGATAAATTCAGAAAAACGCACAGTCGCGTTTTCAAACTTCTGGAAAAATTTGATGGCCAGAAGCCGCGCATCGATATTGAACGCGCCCTGTACTTCACCCAGTCGATGCAGAAAACTGAAGGCCAGCCTCTGGTTCTGCGCTGGGCAAAGGCGATGAAGCACATTGCCGAGAACATGACCGTTTACGTTCAGGAAGACCAGCTTCTGCTCGGCAGAGCTGGCTGCGACGGCCGCTACGGCATTCTCTATCCCGAACTCGACGGCGACTTCCTCGACATCGCGGTCAAGGAACTCCCCAACCGTCCCACCTCTCCGGCGACAATCACCCCCGAAGACGCCAAGATCGTGGTGGAACAGATCGCCCCGTTCTGGAAGGGCAAGACCTTTCATGAGAAGCTCAATGCAGCTCTTCCCGAGGAAGTGCACAAGCTGACCTACGATGATCCCGAAGGCCTCATGTCCCGCTTCATCGTCAACGAGACCGCGTCCTTCCGCTCTTCCATCCAGTGGGTCCATGACTACGAAAAGGTTCTGAAGCGCGGCTTCAACGACATCAAGCGCGAAGCCCTCGAAAAGCTGGCCGACCTTGATCCGCTGAGCCCCAAGGACAACTGCGAGAAGAAGCCCTTCCTCGAAGCCGTGGTCATCGTATGCGACGCCATCGTGCTGTGGGCCAAGCGTCACGCCGTGCTGGCGCGTGAAGTGGCGGAAAGCGAGACCAACCCCGAGCGCAAGGCCGAACTCATCCGCATGGCCGATAATGCCGAGCGCGTGCCCGGTGAGCCTGCCCGCGATTTCTGGGAAGCCTGCCAGAGTCAGTGGTTCATGCAGATGTTCTCGCGCATCGAGCAGAAGACCGGAACGACCATCTCCAACGGCCGCATGGACCAGTATTTTCTCCCGTACTACGCTCAGGACATTGAGTCTGGCGTGTTGACCGAAGAAAAGGCCATGGAACTTCTGGAGTGCATGTGGGTCGGAATGGCCGAATTCATCGACATGTACATCTCCCCCACGGGCGGGGCCTTCAATGAAGGCTACGCGCACTGGGAGGCGGTGACGGTCGGCGGCCAGACCCCGGACGGGTGCGATGCCACCAACGATCTGACCCACCTCATCCTCAAGTCCAAGCGCGAGTTTCCGCTGCACTACCCGGACCTGGCCGCGCGCGTTCACTCCCGTTCGCCCGAGAGCTACCTGTGGGACGTGGCCGAGACCATCAAGGACGGCTCGGGTTTTCCCAAGCTGATCAACGACGAGGAGATCGTGCCCCTGTACGTCTCCAAGGGTGCGACCTTCGCCGAGGCCTATGACTACGCCGTGTCCGGCTGCACCGAGGCGCGCATGCCCAACCGCGACACCTACACCTCCGGCGGCGCATACATAAACTTCGCCGCAGCCGTGGAAATGGTGCTGCGCAACGGGCGCATGAAGAAGTACGGCGACATCGACCTCGGTGTGAAGACCGGCGACCCGACCGCATTCACCACTTGGGACGAATTCTGGGATGCATACGTACAGCAGCACCTCCTGTTCCTGCGCGCCGCGTTCGTGCAGCAGTACACCATCAACAAGATCCGCGCGACCTGCTTCGCCCAGCCCATGGGTTCCGCCGTGCACGACCTGTGCATGAAGCACTGCATCGACCTGCATCAGGAGCATATTCCCGAAGGTATCAACCTCGGCTACTTCGAATACATGGGCCTTGGCACCGTGGTCGACTCCCTGGCGGCCATCAAGAAGCTCGTCTTCGAGGACAAGAAGCTGACCTTGCAGCAGATCATCGACGCCATCGACGCCAACTACGAGGGTTTCGAGGATGTGGAAGCCCTGCTGCGCTCCGCTCCTTGCTACGGCAACAACGATCCTTACGCCGACAGCATCGGCCGCGAAATCGACAGGATTTCCGTGGAATACGGCGGCAAGTACAGCAAGGAACTGGGCATGCACAACGACGTGCGCTACGTGCCCTTCACCTCGCATGTGCCCTTTGGCAAGGTCGTCAGCGCGACCCCTAACGGACGCAAGCAGTTCACTCCGCTGTCCGACGGCTCTTCGGCCTCCCACGGCGCGGATGTCAACGGGCCCACGGCCATCCTGCTGTCCAACTACAACACCAAGAACTACGGCATGCGCGACCGTGCGGCCCGCATGCTCAACATCAAGTTCACGCCCAAGTGCATCGAAGGCGAGCAGGGAACGGAAAAGCTGGTGTCCTTCATCCGCACTTTCTGCGACCTGAAGATCTGGCATGTGCAGTTCAACGTCATCAACCGCGATACCCTCATCGCGGCCAAGAAGGATCCGCAGAAATACCGCAACCTCATCGTGCGCATCGCGGGCTACAGCGCCTACTTCGTGGACCTGTCCCCGGACCTCCAGGACGACCTCATCGCCCGAACCGAGCACGGCGCTCTCTAAGGATCTCAGGGGGGCTTTGGCCCCCCTGCCTTTTTCCAACGGAAACGAGAGATCAGGGCGAGGCGTGGCGGTTGTCCCGGCCAGGGGCCGCCGACTGTCTGACTGAGCCAGGCATCGTTTGTTGAATCGTCGCGGGCCGCCTGAAAATCGGTGCGAGTCCGGCAGGGGCGGCGATTCAACTCTACGAGGCCGGCGAGGGAGTTTCGGCGGTCCCTGGCCGGGACAACCGCCACGCCTCGCTTCCATTTTTCCATCCGCGAAATCCGCCTCGGGATCACGTTTCGTCCTCCCAATTTGCGTAAACCATCGAGGAGCCTCATGAGCGCGCTTGAAGACAAAAAGAAGAAAGGGCTGGTGTTCAACATCCAGAAATATTCGGTCCATGATGGGCCGGGAATCCGAACCATCGTTTTTTTGAAGGGATGCCCCCTGTCCTGCCGGTGGTGCAGCAATCCGGAGTCGCAACACTGTGAGCCGGAACTGGCTTTCAATGCCGGACGCTGCCTGACCTTCTCCAAATGCACCCGCTGCCTGCAGGCCTGTCTGCGCGGAGCGATCATTCGGGAAGCGGACGACAGCCTGCGCATTGACCGTGCGCTTTGCGCCGGATGCCCGAAAAACTGCGCCGAGGCGTGCCCGTCCCAGGGGCTCATCGTCTACGGGCAGGAGCGCACTGTGGACGATGTGCTGAGGGTGGTCGAGCAGGACGCGGCGTTTTACACCCGCTCCAGCGGCGGGTTGACTCTGTCCGGCGGCGAGCCGCTCATGCAGGGCGATTTTGCCGTGGCCCTCCTGCGTGACGCCCGGCGACGCAGGATCAAAACAGCGGTGGAGACCTGCGGCATGGTGCCGTGGAAGACGCTGGAGGCAGCATCGCCGTACATGAACTACGTTCTGTACGATATCAAGCACATGGACAGCGGCATTCATGAAGAGCAGACTGGATGCCCCAATGAAACCATCTTGGAGAACTTCACAAAACTGGCGTCTCTTGACCCGGAGAAGCAGATTCTGGTCCGTACTCCGGTCATTCCCGGATTCAATGATTCCGTGGAAGCCATTGCCGCCATCGCGGAATTTATAAAGCCCTTCATGAATGCGCGGTACGAATTGCTTCCTTACCATCGGCTTGGAACGCAAAAGTACCATTTTCTGGATCGCGTGCCTCCCATGGACGAAGTGACTCTGGACAAGTCTGTCATGTCCAGCCTTGTGGAAGCGTCCAGGGTTGTCTTGGGGGATAGAGTCGAGGTTACAAATTAGAAGTTCTGCATGGTTATGCTGGAATGATATGTATTTTATCACAATGATATTGCGTGATTTTCAGTCAGTGCAGTGCAATGAAAGGTGACTCGCAAGGGTTGCCTTTTTTTTATACCCATGAGAGATTTTTTGCATGCCACACCGTTCCATGGATTTTCTCGCCAAGCATTTCGAATTCATTCTCGACGCCCTTCCCGACGGGGTATTCATATCCGACGTCTCGGGCATCACCCTGCGCGTCAACCGCATGTACGAACACCTGACGGGCCTCAAGCAGGAAGAGGTGCAGGGCAAACAGGTGCGGGCCCTTGTCGAGAACGGCGTCTTCGACAAGGTGCTCAACCCCGAGATCGTGCGCACCGGCAAGCCCGCCACCCACGTGCAGCAGCTGCAGAACGGCAAGAAACTGGTCCTGTCCGGGTTTCCGGTCTTTGACGAGTCGGGGGCGCTGCGGCTGGTGGTCACCTTCGTGCGCGACATCACCATGATCACCCGCCTCAACGACCAGATGGAGGAGCAGCGGCACCTCATCGAACATTACCATGAACAGATGGCCTACATCACCCATGAGCGCAGCAAGACCCTCACGCCGGTCTATGAAAGCGAGGAGATGCACGGTGTCGTGAACATGCTCAAAACCGTCGCCCCCACCGACGCATCCGTATTGCTGCTCGGGGAGACTGGCGTGGGCAAGGATGTTTTCGCTCGTCTGACCCACGGGCACAGCGCCCGCAAGGACAAGATATTTCTCAAGGTGGACTGTGGCGGTATCTCCGAAACCCTGACCGAGTCGGAGATGTTCGGCTACATGCCCGGAGCCTTCACCGGCGCGTCGAGCAAGGGCAAGGCCGGATATTTCGAGCTGGCCGACGGCGGCACGGTGTTCCTTGATGAGATAGGGGAGTTGCCCCTGTCCATGCAGACCCGCCTGCTGCGCGTGTTGCAGGACGGCGAGATCATGCGCGTGGGCGGGAGCCGGACGACCAAGGTCGATGTCAGGATCATTGCGGCCACCAACAAGAACCTGGCCGAATGCGTCGAATCGGGGACGTTTCGCCGGGACCTGTACTACAGGCTGAACGTGGCCACGGTGACCATCCCGGCATTGCGTGAACGCCCCGATGACGTTCGACCCCTGGTGGAGCATTTTTTACGCTACTACTGCGGCAAGTACGGCAAGAGCATGGCCGTGATGGAGGTGGCCATGAACATCCTGTCGCGTTACCAGTGGCCGGGCAATGTCCGCGAACTGCAGAACATGGTCCACGGCCTGGTCATCACCCACAAGGGCAGCCTCATCTCCCCGCGCGACCTCCCGGCCAACGTCCATGAAGATTCGGCCCGGGAGCGGTGCTACACCGACGACATCCTTACCGGAGGCCGCTCCTTAAAAAACATCATGGCCGACATCGAGCGGGATTTTCTGCAACAGGCCCTGGAAGTGCACGGCTCGGTGCAGAAGGTGGCAAGCCTTTTCCAGGTCGACCGCAGCACCATTTTTCGGAAAGTCCAGAGAAAGTGATTTGACCTGAAGATTGTTGATTTTCTGGAATATCCCGCAGTTCACCTCGTTGCCTCAGAAGAAATATTACCAGCCCCAGGTCAGAAATTCGTGAATGGAATCCGCCGCCTTTCTGCCTGCTCCCATGGCCAGGATGACCGTGGCGGCACCAGTAACGATGTCGCCCCCGGCCCAGACCGCTTTTTTGCCGGTCTTGCCGGTCATGGGGTTTGCCAGGATGTATCCATTCCTGCCCAGAGGCAGGTCAGGTGTGGAGCGGGTCAGCAGCGGGTTGGCCCCTGAACCGATGGCCACGATGGCCAGATCGCAGTCAATGACAAACTCTGAGCCCGGAACGACCACCGGACGCCTGCGTCCCGAACTGTCTGGCTCACCGAGTTCCATGCGCACGCATTCGACTCCCCTGAGCCGTCCCTTGTCGTCTCCGATATAGCGCACCGGGTTGGACAAGAGTTCAAAATGAAGCCCCTCCTCCTCGGCGTGATGGATCTCGGCGCTGCGTGCCGGCATCTCGGCCCGTGAGCGGCGATAGACAATGCTGACCTTGTCCGCGCCCAGGCGCATGGCCGTGCGTGCGCTGTCCATGGCCACGTTGCCGCCCCCAAGCACCACCACATTTTTGCCCTGGGGAATGGGCGTGTCCACCTGCGGAAACAGATAGGCCTTCATCAGATTTGCCCGGGTCAGATATTCGTTGGCCGAAAGCACCCCGACCAGATTCTCGCCGGGGATGTCCATGAACCGGGGCAGACCCGCGCCCACACCAAGGTACACGGCGTCAAAGCCCATCTCGAAGAGTTCGTCCACGGTCTCGGTGCGCCCCACGACCACATCGCACTCGATCTTCACGCCCTGAGCCTGAAGACAGGACACCTCCGAGGCGACGATGTCCTTGGGGAGCCGGAACTCGGGGATGCCGTAGACCAACACCCCGCCAGGCTTGTGGAAGGCCTCGAAAATGGTGACCTCGTGCCCTTTTAGAATCAGGTCTCCGGCCACGGTCAGCCCGGAAGGGCCGGAGCCGACCACGGCCACCTTCTTGCCCGTGGACTTTTCGCGCTGCGGCAGCTCGCAGACCTGCTGGGCACGCTCCCAGTCAGCGGCAAAACGCTCCAGGTTGCCGATGGCCACGGCCTCGCCCTTGCGGCTCAGGATGCAATTGCCCTCGCACTGGATCTCCTGCGGGCAGACCCGTCCACACACTGCCGGAAGGCTGTTGCGCTCCCATATCTTGCCGATGGCCTGGTCGAAATTTTCGTCGGCGATATGCTTGATGAAGGCCGGGATGTCGACCCCGACCGGGCAGCCCTGTACGCAGAGCGGGTTCTTGCACTGCAGGCAGCGCCCCGCCTCGGTCACCGCCATCTTTGGGGTGTAGCCCAGCGGCACTTCTTCGAAATTGCGAGCCCGGACCTTGGGATCCTGTTCCGGCATGGTCTGCCGTGACTTCTTGCTACCGTCCCCCATCTAGCGTTCCCCCTCGCATTTGCACATGTGATGGCTGAGCTTTTCCTGGTCCGTATAGGCCTGCAGCCGCAGTATCAGCTCATCGAAATTGACCTGGTGCCCGTCGAACTCCGGGCCGTCCACGCACCCGAACTTGGTTTCGCCGCCCACGGTGACCCGACATCCGCCGCACATGCCCGTGCCGTCGACCATGATCGGATTGAGGCTGACCATGGTCGGGACGTTGAATTCCTTGGTCAGGAGCGACACGAACTTCATCATCGGCACGGGGCCAATGGCCACCACCTGATCGATCCCGCCCTGCTGCAGGAGCTCTTTGAGCACTTCGGTCACGAAACCCTTGCGGCCATGGCTGCCGTCATCGGTGCAGATGTGCAGCTCGTGGGAGGCCAGTCGCATCTTGTCTTCGAGAATGAGCAGATCCTTGTTGCGGGCCCCGATGATGGAGGTGACATGGCAGCCGGCCTCCTTCATGCCCCGGGCGATGGGGTGCAGCACCGCCACTCCGGTCCCTCCGCCCACACAGACCACGTTCTTGCCGCTTTCGATGTGCGTCGGCTGGCCCAGGGGGCCGATGACGTTCTGGTAGGCGTCCCCGACCTGCAGGCGCGAAAAAAGCTCCGTGCTCTTGCCGACGACCATGTAGATGACCGTCACGGTCCCCTTGACCGGGTCGGTCTCGGCCATGGTCAGCGGGATGCGCTCGCCATCCTCGTTGGCCTTGAGGATGAGAAACTGGCCCGGACGGGCCTTGACGGCGATTCGCGGTGCCTCGATTTCATTCAGGATGACCGTTCCGCCGGACATCTCCTCTCGCCTGACTATCTTGAACATATGTCGGTCTCCGGAATGTCGGCGTGATCGTTTTGAGTCGGTAGATTCTTGGATGAAAGCAGATAATCATCGGGGCGCAGTCCTTCGGCAATGAGTTGGTTTATTTCCTCGATCACTGGTGCCAGGCCGCTGATGTCGTCAATGACGAAGTGGGCACCGACAGTCTCCATGCGCTTGCGAATGGAGCGCACACGGCTTTCGAGTTCCGTGGCGTCCATGTCTTGCACTTCCTCATGCGTCAGTCCCATCTCGTTGCCGGAGGTCGTCACCGCCACTGTCCACATGCCCGCGTTGAGCCCTTCCAGTACATCAATGGGAGTGTCACCAACCTTGACCATAGTCGACATGGGGTAGGTTTCGAGTTCCATGGCGTTACGGAAGCACATCCAGGGGTGCGGGCGACCAGTTGGTACGTCCGAAGCGCAGACCACGCTGTCCGGCCAGAAGCCGTGTCTGGCGGCTTCTTCGCACATGAGTTTGGCTCCGAGGCTGTTGTAGCCAGTGGTCGATCCGATGCGCATGCCCATGCCCCGCAGAGTGGATACGGTCGTCAGTAGTCCGGGAACGAGTGCCGAGTGGGTGCGCAAGGTTTTCATTCTGAACTCTTCAAAATCTTTGTGCATTTCCATAAAATCGACATCAAGTGGCTTCTTGCCGTAAATCGCAGTCCAGAGCTTTTGGATGCGCGGCATGGCACTGATGGCTCGGAGGTGCTCCATCTTGTCCATGCCCATGTGGGCGCGGACTTCGGCCACCGTGGGTTCAATGAACCGGGCACGAAATACCTCCTGAAATGCCGCGACCGGTCCGAAACAGCCGTAATCAACGACCGTGCCTGCCCAGTCGAATACCACGGCTTTGAGTCGGCCGGAATAAAATGCGTCTTTGCGTGCGTTCATGATGATTCTCCACACTGTCGTGTCCGACTTGATATGGAAACCGGGGATGCGACGACGGACACAGGTCAGGGGAATTTCGTCGTCACATCCCCGGAAGGAGGTATCGTTATTGCTTGATGTCCTTTAGAAGTTCCTGAAGATTCATCTTTACCTTCGCGAACAGTTCGGCAGTCTGCTGCCGGTTGAGCACGAACGTGGGACTGCCGCTCTGGGCCATTAGAGATTTGACCTTGGCGGTCTGGAACATGTCCATGAACGCCTGTTCGCACTTTTCGATCACGGCCTGTTCAGTTCCCTTGGGCAGAAATATGCCGCGATAGTTGACACTGGAGTTGTCGACTTCCACATTCTGTTCGAGGAATGTGGGCACATCTTCGATGAAGGGATGGCGCTGCAGATCAGCGATAGCCAGGATTTTTACACTTTCGCGGTTGCGGAAGGCGTCGGCCAGGTTATTGAAACCGGCCATGACCTTGCCGCCCATAACACTCTGCAGTGCAGGGGTGCCGCCTTGTTCGGGCACGTAGGTCAGCTTGATGTCGGCGGCCTCTGAGAGCTGCAGCATAGCGATATGGTGCCCTACATAGAGACCGGCTCCGTTGACCGTGATCTTGCCGGGGTTGGCCTTGGCGAAGTCCACGAGATCCTTGAGATTGTTGAACGGGCTGTCCTTGGGCACGATCAGCACGGCCGGATCGGCTCCCCAGGTGGCTACGGGCTCAAAACTGTCCACAGTGAACTTTGAGTCCTTGAAGACCAGGCTCTGGGCAATGAAGTGCGGCGCGTTGTAGGTGCTCAACCAGTATCCGTCGGTGGCCGCTTTTTCAGCGAACCAGTTCCAGCCGACTCTGCCGCCGGCGCCAGGCTTGTTGATGATCACGATGGGCTGGCCGAAGAACTTTTCATCCGAGGCCAGGGTCGTGACGATGCGGGCCTGGAAGTCAGTGGCTCCTCCCGGCGGATAGGTCACGACCAGAGACAGGGGCTTGTCTGGAAAAGAGGCGAGAGCGGAGCCGTGGAACCCGAAGAAGATCAGGGCCAGAAGGGACAGAGGGAGCAGTAGCTTTTTCATAAATTCCTCCAAGATACAGTGTTGTTACAATGCTATTCCACTCGGGATGACAACGCCGAGCATCATACTGAAAAGAATGTAGATCACTGCCATGAATACAACTGAATAGGCGAATTTCATTGCTGTACCGACCGGTGTCCGCTTCGCCGGGTCCAGAGCAAGCAGCACCAGGACGAAGAAGATCAAGCCCGTAAGGTAGAAACCTATCGACTCCATGGCGAAGATATAGGCGGCCATCAGGGCCAGGGATAATCCCACGCGCCGCGCCGGAAAGGAGATTTGTCCGCCCTTGAAGGGCAGGGACCAGCGGAGGAATGTGGGCCAGTGAAGGGGTCTGATCCTGTTCAGGTAGACCCAGAGCTGAATTGCGTTGATTGAGGCCAGGAGGATCATCCCGTAGCAAATGTACTGCGGGAAGATCTTGGCGTCCTTTATGGAGATGTCGTCCAGCATGTAGAGTGCCACAGCCGGGATGGCAAACATGATGGTCGTTTCGAGAAGACGTTTACGTGCATTTATCATTGCGACTCTCCTTAGGCCTGAGCGCTTCTGGCCCCATTGTTTCGCGATATTTTCCATTCGCTGTAGACGCTCCACCCAATGGAGATTGCGCACAGCATGATGACAATCATGTTTACGTTACCCGTCAGAAAGTAACTGCTCAGTCCATCGCCGGTCTGGGCGATGATCTTGCCTCTGCTGAAGTTGTCTTCGGCAAGGGGGCCGAGAATGAGCCCAAGCACGACCGGGGCAGGGGAGAAGGAATTGCGGCTGCATAAGTACATCATAAGACCAAGTCCGAACATGATGACCACGTCGTCCATGCTGTTCTGGACGCTGTAGGAACCGAAAACGCACAGCACCGTGACCGCCGCGACCATGAAGATGTTAGGGATGTTCATGACTATGTGTGAGTAGCGGGCTATTGCGACTCCGAAGATCACCATGGCCACCTGTGCTACGACCATGCTGGCGATAAAGGTGTAGGCAACGTCGGGATGTTTGGTGAACAGTTCCGGGCCAGGAAAGAGTCCATGGATCAGCAGACCGCCCAAAAGAACCGCCGCAGTGGGGCTGCCGGGGATGCCCATGGTCAGCAGAGGAATCATGGCCGGGCCAACCGTGGCGTTGTTGGCGGACTCCACCGAGATGATTCCTTCAGGGATGCCTGTGCCGAACCGTTCAGGGGTCTTGGACATCTTCCTCGACTGATCATACGCGATAAGTCCGGCCACCTGTCCTCCAGCACCGGGGATGGCACCGATGAAAGATCCCACCGCGGAACCCGTGAGCCATTCCCGAGGATGTTTCAGGATGTCGCTCAGCGCTTCTCGTAAAACGCCTTTCTGGGCCTTGAAGGATTCGCGCTGGAGGCTTTGGCCGATGGTCTCCACCAGGGTGAAGATCTGCGGGATGGCGAACAAGCCTATGAGCGCCGGGATGATGGCGATGCCGCCGGTCAGCTTGTCGGAGAAGACGAACCGTTCCACTCCGTAAACGGGATTTTCGCCGATACAGCTTAGGAGCAGGCCAAATGAGCCAGCATAAAGTCCTTTGACCACCGTGCCAGAGGATAGGCCTGCGATGACCGTGACCCCGAAGATGGCCAGCCAGAACAGTTCGGCAGGGCCGAATTCCATGGCCATGCGGGCGATGGGCGGGGTGAAGAGGATAAGCACGCCCACGCCGAAGAGGCCGCCCAGGCCGGAGCTCATGAAGGAGAGGTAGAGGGCTTTTTCGGCCTTGCCGTTCTTGGCCATGGTGTGACCATCGAACATGGTGGCGATGTTGGCGGGTGCGCCGGGTATGTTGATGAGGATGGCCGTGATGGATCCGCCTGCCACGGCCGCCGTGTACACGGCACCCAGGAGGATCAGGCCCTCAGCCGGGTCCATGTGGAAGGTGAAGGGCACGAGTAGTGCGACCGCCATGGTCGGACTCAGGCCCGGTGCAGCGCCCAGAAGGATGCCGCCGACAGCGCCGCCGACCATGAGGGCGATCTTGAACGGCGTCAGGCATGCGAAGAAGTAGGTGATGAAATCCATATGGATGCCTCCGGACGGACCGCCGTGCCGGGCGGACCGTTCTGGACGGGGCAAGGCCCCGCCCGGTTGTCGGTACTAAGTCATGAGCTCTCGGAGCATGGGACCGACCATGCTGGGCTTCCTGGCGACCAGGCCGCCGGCCATGGTCAGGGCATCGACCTTGGCCTCAACGGTGCCCTTGCTGCCAGTCACGATGGCCCCGGCGTGCCCCATGCGTTTGCCCTTGGGGGCTGTACGTCCGCCAATAAAAGCCACAAGAGGCTTGGTGAAGACGCCGCTTTCCATGGCCTGGGCCACTTCTTCTTCCATGGTCCCACCAAGTTCGCCGATGATGACCACGGCGTCGGTCTCGGGGTCTTCCTGATAGAGAGGCAGGATCTCGGCGAAGCGAGTCAGGGGCACTGCGTCACCGCCCACTCCCATGAGAGTGGAGACGCCGAATCCGGCCTTGACCACTTCCGCCGTGACTTCGTTGGTCAGTGAACCGCTGCGGGTCATGACACCGATGCGTCCCGGTTTGTAGACACGCTCGATCCAGTAGGGCAGTACGCCCATCATGGCCTTGCCTGGGGAGATGACGCCCGAGGTGTTTCCGCCGACCACCATGGCCCCGCAAGATGCCGCCGCGCTGCGAATCTGCAGCAGTTCATGCAGAGGGATGCCGTCGGCGATGGTCACGATCTTACGGATGCCCGCGTCCAGGGCCTCATAGATGGCGTCCTTGGTGAAGGCCGGGGGCACGAAGAGCATTGCGGTGTCCGCGTCATGATTCTGCATTCCGCGACGGATGGTATGGTAGATCGGGATGTCTTCGACCTGCTGCCCCTCTTTGCCGGGGGTAACGCCGAAGACCACGTTCGTGCCCATGTCCTGCATGTGCTTGGTCCAGTAACTGCCTTCCTTGCCGGTCGCTCCCTGGACCAGGACCTTGTTGCTTTGATCGATGAAGATGCTCATGAAATCCTCCCTGCGGCGATGTCCACGGCGCGTTGCACCGCATCCTCGGTCTCGGACAGGGGCGTCAGGCCCAGGCCCCGAATGATCTGGAACGCTTCCTCCTCGTTGGTCCCGCGTATGCAGGTCACGATGGGAATGGACGGTTTGAATTTTTCCACGGCGTCGGCCAGGCCCCTGGCGATGACGTCGGCCCTGGCCACGGTGCCGAAGGTGACGATGAGGATGACCTTGGCGTTCGTGTTTCTGAGGCACAGCTCCATGGCGTCCACGGCCCTGGTGTAGTTGGGGCCGCCGAACTCGAGGTAGTTGGCCACGGACCCGCCGGCGTAATTGATGAGGTCGAAGACGGTTGTGGTCAGCCCGGCGCCTGCGCACATGAGGCTGATGTCGCCGTCGAACTGCAGGTAGGGGATGCCGGCCAGTGCGGCTTCGTATTCCACGTCGTGGTCGTAGTGGTCGCGGGTAATTTCATAACCCGGCTGACGGGACATGGAGTTGTCGTCGATAATGAGTTTGCCGTCGCCGGCCACGAATGTGTCATCTTCGGTCAGGAAAAGGGGATTGATCTCGATCAGTTCTGCGTCGAATTTACGGAATGCCTGGTACAGGGCCAAAAGGATCTTATTGAAGTTTTTGGCTTTTTCGCCGGTCAGGCCCAGCCCGAAGGCGATGTTGCGCATGTGGTGCCCCGAGAGGCCGCGATCCAGATCCACGTGCTGGGTGATAATCTTTTCCGGTTTGGTGGCTGCAATCTCTTCGATGTCCACGCCGCCTTCGGCGCAGGCCAGGATGGTTGCCTTGGCCCTGGTTGCGTCCACGGTGACGGCCAGATAGATCTCTCCCGCGAAATCGACGGCGTCTTCAAGCAGGACTCGTCGAACGCCGCGTTCCTCGAAGAGGGTGCGGGCATACTCCAGGGCGTCCGCCTCGCTGCTGACGATTCTCACGAGCCCGGCCTTGCCGCGTCCGCCCTGGAGCACCTGGGCCTTGATGACGCAGGGCATGCCGAAGTCACCGATGGCGCTGGACACTTCCTCGGGGCTGCCGGTGAGTATGCTCTGGGGGACGGGGATGCCGCACTGCCGGAAGGCGTCCTTGGCCTGGAATTCAAACAGTTTCATGGCTACCTCCTGCTCGCGGGCTGTGTTGCGTACCTGTCGTGAAATTCACCCCACACAGCTTCCTCTGAAAAAATTCTGGCCGGACGGGGTTCGTTGACCCAGGTCACGTTCAGAAAATGCTTGTAGTGGATGTTTTCCGTGGTGCTGTTTTTGCCCCATGTGCCGCATCCCAGGGTTGCGGTGGGCGGCATGTAGTTCGTTGCATGCCCGCCGTTGGCCGCGGCCATGGGCTGACGGACCGTGATGCGGCTGGTGAGCATGGTCTGGCCCATACGTTCGATGTAGTCGGCCCGGAAGGTGTGGATGCCCATGGAGTGTCCTCGACCATACCGGTTCGTGATGGCCGATATCTTTTCCAAAGCCTCGTCAAAGGTGTCATAGGTGAAGACCGTCAGCACAGGGCTCATCTTTTCGTCGGCGAATTTGTCCAGCGCCGCCGGTTCTTCGCCCATGACGACCAGCATGGATGTGTCGGACGGGACCTCGGTCCCTGCGTCTGCGGCGATACGGGCGGCGGACTGGGCCACGATCTTGCCGTTAATCTTGAGTTGGCCTTTGTCGTTGGTCTGCCACATCCACTCGCGCAGCTTCGCCTTTTCTTCGGCGGAGCAGATGTAGCCCTTGTTCGCCCTGATTTCCGACAATACATCCTCCAGAATGCCCTGCTGAACGATGATGGAATTCTCCGAGGAGCATGACGTGGCGTAGTCGAACGCCTTGCTGACCGTGACCATGGCCACGGCTTCCTTCACGTCGGCGTCCTCGGCGATGATGCAGACCGCGTTGCCCGCTCCCACACCGTAGGAGGGGGTGCCGCTGGAATACGCTGCGCGGACCATGGGGCCGCCGCCCGTGGCCACGACCAGGTCGCACTTCTGCATGAGTTCGGCTGTGGAGGGGATGTCGGCGTCATCGTAGATCTGCACAAGGTCTTCGGGGGCGCCGATCTTGCGCAGGGCGGCGCGCATGAAATCCACGGCCAGGGTGCTGGCCTTGCGGGCCCGGCTGCTGGGCCGGAAGATGACGGCGTTGCGACCCTTGAGGATGGCCACGGCCTTGGTGCCTGCCGTGGCGGTGGGGTTGGTGGCGGGCAAGATGGCACAGACAAGGCCCACGGGCTTGGCGTATTTGGAGATGCCCGTCTCCTCGTCGCGTTCAATGAGACCCACGGAAACCTTGCCGAGGACGCCTTCCACGGCGCCGCCGACCTTGCGCTTGTGCTTGACCACCTTGCTCTCGTAATCGCCGTAGCCCGTCTCCTCGACGGCCAGGCTGGAGAGCTCGTGCACGTTTTCGTCGTTGTACAGGGCCCAGCCCGCGGCCAGGCAGACGTCGTCGATCTGCTCCTGCGTATATCCGGCCACTTGCTCCTGGGCTTTGCGGCCGGCCTTTACGAGTTCATCAACTCTGCTCATGTCAATCTCCCTTGTTGGCATTGCGTTCGGCTTTTCCTGCCGGACCGGGAGTTCAGTCCCGGCACCGGCAGGAGGCGAGCCTGTGGCTGATTGTCTAGGTGTTCGGGAAGTGCTTCTTGTCCAGGTGGTCGTACTTGGGCAGGAAGCGGGTCGGCAGGGCCAGGGCGTCGCGTCGAAAGGGCGGGGCCAGGCGGGTGCCGTCGGTCATGATCTCTATCACGGCAGGACGCCGGTTCTTCTTTGCCGCGTCCAGGGCCTCGGCCAGGTCCTTCTGGGTGTTGACCCTGTAGCCGTCGGCGCCCATGGCCTCGGCGATCTTCGCGTAGGAGTTGGACCAGATGTCCGCGCCCACGAAGCGGTTGTTGTAGAAATCCACCTGGTTCTTCTTTTCCGCGCACCAGGCGCCGTTGTTGTAGACCGTGGCGATGACCGGGAGGTTGTACTGCACGGCGGTGGGCACCTCGAAGAGGCTCATGCCCCAGGCGCCGTCGCCGGCGATGGACACGACGGTGTCCTCGGGGCAGGCGAGTTGCGCGCCCAGTCCGGCCTGGTAGGCAAAGCCGGTGTTGCCGAAGGTCAGGGTGGCGATGTGGCGCTTGGGGTTGTTGAAACGCAGGTAGCTGTTGGCTGTGGAGGAGGTGTTGCCGATGTCCGTGGTGGCGATGGCGTTGGTCTCGGTCACGAACCTGCCGACCACTTCCAGGGCCTTGCGCGGGTGCATGGTGCCCTCGGCGACGGGTTCGTCGGCGATGGCCGCGATGTCCTTGTACCAGACGTCCAGTTCGGCCTTGACCCGGCTGTAGACCGTCTCCATGTCCTTCCTGGGCGGCACGGCCGAGCGCAGGCGGGCGAAGAGTTCTTCGGCGGCGTCCTTGGCGTCGGCGCAGAGACCCACGGCAACGGGATGCGTCTTGGCGATGTGGCGCGGGTTGATGTCGATCTGCACGATCTTGGCCGTCTTGGGGAAGTAGTTGATGTCGTACTGCGGCAGGGTGCCGAAGTACGACAGGCGCGTACCCACGGCCAGGATGACGTCGGCCTGCTGCATGATGCGCATGGCTGCCTTGGAGCCCATGTAGCCGATGGGGCCCGTCCAGAGGGGGTGCTCGCAGGGGAAGGCGTCGTTGTGCAGGTAGGTGGTGGCCACGGGTGCGCCGAGGTGTTCGGCCATGGCCTTGATGGTCTCGATGCAGCCCGAGTCCACCACACCGCGTCCGGAGACGATGACCGGGTTTTTGGCGTTCTTGAGGACCTCGACGGCCGCGGCGAAGTGTTCCGGGTTGCCGATGCCGCCCGGAGCTACGCGGTACTGGGAGGGATGCAGGATCTCTTCATCGAGTTCGCCGTAGAAATAGTCGCGCGGGATATCCACGACCACGGGTCCGCGTTCGGCGTATGCGATGCGGAAGGCCGTGCGCAGGATGTCCGCGGCGCGCTTGGGATGCGGTACCCGCAGGGAGGCCTTGGTGATGGGCTTGAAGAGGTTCCAGGTGTCGCACTCCTGGAAGCCGTCCCACCCCACGGAGATGGTGCCTGCGCTGGGCGACAGAACGACCATGGGCGTGTGGGCCATGTTGGCCGTGGCCACCGCCGTGACGAAGTTCGTCACGCCCGGGCCGTTCTGGCCGATGACGACGCCGGCCCTGCCGGTCAGACGGCAGTAGGCGTCCTCCATGTGTCCGGCGGTCTGCTCATGGCGCACCGAGATGAAGTCGATGCCGGCTGCCGGGAAGAGGTCGAGAAGGTCCATGAAGGCCGAGCCGAGGATGCCGCCGACGTGATTGACGCCTTCCTGAACGAGTACTTCAGCCATTGCTTCGCTGGGTGTCATCTTGGGCATGGGATAATTCTCCTTTGCGTGTGAATTTCGAATGATGTTCGAGACAGTTGTCATCCCTTGAGCAATGGCCAGGCCAAGTTTGGGGAGGGGGAGGAGGTAAATGGGCGGAAGCAAGGCAGGGTCTGGGTTAAATTCTTTTTTTACACAAATGCTGGCGGGATCAGTAGCAACCAAATTTCAAGGCTATATGTGCAAAGTGTATAGTTATCGATACAGTTTCTGGACAGTTGTGTGTTTTTTTCTAGACACTTTTTCTGGACAGTTTGAGTCCAGGCAGGCATGTGCGGGATCAGCGTCGACAGCGATCGTCAACTGTACACAGGAGTGAGGAAGGGATGGAAAAGATCGACGGGAAATTGCCGGATAAAATATTTCGCAAGGTTCTCGACGGGCTTCCCGTTGGAATCTATCTCTGTGACACAAAAGGGGAAATACTGTATATCAACGACGTGTATGCCGACATTCTGGGGATTTCGGCGGAGAGTTTGATGAATAGAAACATCGTCGATGTCTTGCCCAAGACGCGGGCGCTCAGCGTGATGCGCTCAGGCAACGAGGAGATCGGCGACCTGTGCGTCATCGGCGAGGGGGAAGGGAAAAAGACTACCATTGTCAACCGTCTGCCCATGCGTGACGACGAGGGCATGATTGTCGGCATGGTCTCCATGTGTCTGTTTCGCAACCCCAATGAGCTGAAGTCGCTGGTCGAGAGAGTCGAGCAGCTCGACAGCAGGGTCAGCTTCTACAAGCGGCGGATGCAGAGTGCATTGTCAGCGCGCTATACGCTGGACAACATTTTGGGCGAGAGCAAAGCCCTGCTGTTCGCCAAAAACAGGCTCAGTAACTATGCCCAGACGGATTTTCCCGTCCTTGTCCAGGGGCCGACGGGCACGGGCAAAGAACTCTTCGCCAACGCTCTGCATGCATCGAGCCCACGTAAGGATGGCCCGTTCGTAGGCATCAACTGTGCGGCGGTACCCATCGAACTTTTTGAATCCGAGCTATTCGGTTACGTTTCCGGGGCGTTTTCCGGAGCGAATAAGGACGGCAAGGTGGGGCTCATCGAATTGGCCGACAAGGGAACTCTGTTTTTGGATGAAATAGGCGACATGCCTTTGGCCGCCCAGGCCAAGCTGTTGCGGGTCCTTGAGGAGAAGAGGGTTTGCAGGGTCGGGTCTTCAATGGCCCGTCCGGTGGATTTCCGCCTGGTAGCGGCTACGAATCGTGACCTGCTGAAGGTTGTCGAGACAGGGGGGTTTCGCGAGGATTTGTATTACCGTGTCGGAGCTCTGCCCCTGCAGATTCCTTCACTGGCGGAGCGGAAATCGGATATTCCGATTATCGCTACAGCCCTGCTTGCGCGCATGGGTAAGGATGCCGCAAAGATATCCGGGGAGGCCATGCATTTGCTTCTGACCTATGACTGGCCGGGGAATATTCGCGAGTTGCGCAACACTTTGGTACACGCCATTAGTGTCGGTGATGGACAAACAATAAGGCCTCAGGATCTGTCATCAACGCTGTTGGCCGGGAGTAAGGGAGGGGGCACCGGTTCGGACGAAGAAGTTTCAGCGCAAAATGTCCAAAAAGCGGCGGTCTTAAGCACTTGTGAGCACGAAAAATCATGCTCTGCGTCGACATCTTTGTATATTCTGAATGCGAATGCGGAAGCTGAGATCATTATCAAGGCTCTTGAACTGAATCGCGGAAACATGGTCAAGACATCGAAATATCTCAACATCTCCAGAGCCACGTTGTACGTGAAATGCAAAAAATTCGGAATTTCGCGCAACAAGAACTAAGTAAGGCGGATCTGGTTCAACCCAAAGCCGACAAAAAGAAGACAACTCACACGATTGAAATCAGTGTAGACTGGTCAAGGAGTAACCGAGATTTTCACGAAGGATGAGATGGAACCTGTCGGACGAAGAGTCGGACCTGCTACGCTGCTGCGTGATTGAGTAAGCAAAAAGAGCTTGACAAGTAATTAACTTTTGTTAATTCAACACCCATGAAGTTTGATGATTTTTTCCAGCGGGTGGTCCAGGCCACGGGCATCTCGACCCAGAAAGAACTGGCCGGGCTGCTCGGTATCGAGCCGGCCGCCATTACCCTGGCCAAAACGAGGGGAGTGCCCCGGGCCTGGAGCCTGACCATCGCTGCCGCGTTCGGGCTCAACCCGGCCTGGCTGGCCACGGGTGGCGGGCCGGTGTATCTGCGTGAGCAGGGGGAAACCCAACTCGTGCCCAAGGTGGCCGCCAGGGCCTGCGCAGGTGGCGGCTCTTTCGAACTGAGCGATACGGTAATCGACGAGTTGCCTTTTGATCGCTCCTGGCTCGCAAGAAAGGGCAACCCCGGTCGCATGGTCGCCATGGAGGTCGTGGGAGACAGCATGTCGCCGGAACTGGAACCGGGCGACAATATTCTCATTGACCAAAGTCAGAACCGCGTAGTGGACAACAACCTCTATGTGGTGGGCCTGACGGACAGCATACAGGTCAAGCGCGTTCAGGTCCGGCCGGGTTTGGTCGTGCTGTTCAGCACCAACCAGCGGTATTCGCCGGTCACTTTGCAGGGCGACGAGATTGAAACCCTGCGGGTCGTCGGTCGGGTGCTGTGGAGCAGCAGGGCCTACGCGTAGAAATTTTTTTGTCCGATCAATTAACATTTGTTAATTACTGATATTGCACAGCTTCAGACTGTTTGAACACGTCCGGGGCAAGGAGCGGGGATAGTCATGATCGAAGCGTGTATTGACAGGAACAAGAGTGGGTTTTCGGCACTGGCGGGACGCGTCGCCGTTCAGGCACCGTCTGTAAATTCTCTTAAGAAGGGAGGGCATCTCATGCAGCAGCGATTTTGTGAATGCGGGCATCCGGTTCTGGTGGCGTACGTGATAACGAAGAAAGGCATTCTGCACGTCTACCGCGTCAATGCGCGTTTCGGTTCCCCCATGCGCTGTCCGTCCTGTGGCAAGCACGTGGACATCAACGACCTGAGGTAGTCGGTGTCTTCAAGACAGCCTCAGCCGATTGCCATTTTTGCCTCAAGGTGAATCCGCAGTGCAACTGTTTTGCAAGTCACGGGGGTTCTCCACGGCGGGGAGTATTTTCAGTGCCAACCAGAAATGACGTCACTGCAAAAAGTCGTCTTTGCCTTGAAGAAGGGGATTTATGCCATTTTTACCGTTTGAAAAGAATGGATTGCGCGCCGTTGCCCGACATGGTCCGCCTACCCATGCTGGGCACACGTTCGCCGGAACGACCTCGGGTTCTTCCACGACTTTTTGCAGTGCCATCAGAAATTCGAAAAGCGGACCTGAGTCCGCTTTTCGCAACTGCATCTGACTGAATTGATTGTTTCCCGCCCCGTTTCGGAGCAGGGGGTAAGAAAAAAGGGAGCAAACAGTGTCTGCTCCCTTGTTTCCGCTATGGCGCGCCCGGCATGATTCGAACATGCGACCTACTGATTCGTAGTCAGGCACTCTATCCAACTGAGCTACGGGCGCATCGAGAAGTCGGTGTTTATGGGCAAGTGTTCTGAATGTCAATAGTTTTATTGGAAAAGATGTTCTCCTTTAAAAACTTGCGATCCTTCTTTACGTCCGCCGGGGTCCCGCCGGGCTTTTGGTCGGGGAATCTGGCGAAGCCGGGTCCGCAGACGTCCCTCTCACGCAATCTCGTACTCAATTCTTCGTCGTCAGGATGTAGCCCAGCCAGACATCCCTGTTGCCGAGCAGGGAGCGGCTTCGCGAGTGATCCAGAATGTTGAGACCCAGGCGGCTGAACTCCCGCCGCAGTTCCGAATCGGACCAGAGCTGAAAAATTCTTCCGTCCTCGGTTTTTTCACTCCCTCCCCATGCCTTCATGCTCAGGAATATGATCCCGCCTGGCTTGAGCATGCGCATGACCTTGCGCAGCGCTTTTGGAAAATCGGGCTTGCTCAGATGGACCAGCGTGCCGATGAGGAGAATGCAGTCGTAATGGATGGGCGGCTGGTACTCGAACAGGTCCGCGATGGTCACCGGGCAGTTCGAGTGTTCGCTGGCCAGCACGGCCAGAGACGGGGAGCGTTCCAGGCCTGCAGGGTTGAACCCCCGGGCCGTAAGCCATTTCAGATCACGCCCGGAGCCGCAGCCTATGTCGAGGATGGCGCTGCCGGTTCGTAAATGCAACAGCAGGGGGGCGAGGATGGGTTCAGGATCGACGCGATTGGTGCGCTCGAAATAGGCCCGGGCGTTGGTTTCGTAAAAATCATGCATGGATTGGGGCATAGCGCTCGCCGGGATTATGGATGAGGTTTCGCAAAGGCCTGCAAGATCAATATGATCGGCTTTGTAGCGTCGATGAGGGAAAAAGTCACCACGCGCCACTCCCGAAAGGCACGTCGGGATTTTTGATGGATTCGCACCTGCTCAAATTTTGTCACGATGTCTCAATTCCAGGACAGCCGGTTTGCTTTTGGACGTTCAACAGGGTATATTTTTTGTTAATATGTCAAAAGGTCAGCTGGATGGAGGTTTTCTATGTCCCATGACCAGATTGCGATCATGGCGATACTGGCCGCGAGCATCGGCATGTTTCTGTGGGGCAGGTGGCGGCACGACATGGTTGCGGTTGGGGCGTTGGTGGCCTGTGTGTTGTTTGGCCTGGTGCCGCCTGCGCAAGCCTTTGCCGGTTTCGGCCATCCGGCCGTCGTCACTGTGGCCTGCGTGCTGGTGCTCAGTCGCGGCCTGCAGCTTTCCGGAGCTGTGGATGCGCTGACCAGAACCGTGCTGCCCGCCAATGCCGGACCTACGCTGAGCATCGCCGCTCTGGCAGCCCTGGCGGCCGTACTTTCCGGATTCATGAACAATGTCGGCGCACTGGCCCTCTTGATGCCTGTGGCCATTCAGGTCGCCGGGCGTCTTGGTCTGCCTCCCGGCCAGGTTCTCATGCCTCTGGCTTTTGGCTCCATCCTCGGGGGCACCACAACCTTGATCGGTACTCCGCCCAACCTCATAATTTCCGGTTTCAGGGCCAACCAGCCGGACATGGCCGGTTTTGGCATGTTCGACTTCACCATGGTCGGCCTGCCGCTGACCGTGGTCGGCGTGGCCTTTATCGCGCTGATAGGCTGGCGGCTGGTGCCGTCACGCCAACAGGCAGGGACCTCCGGCTTTGAGACCAGTGCCTACATCACCGAGGTTCTTGTCCACGAGGGCAGTGCCACCGCTGGAAAGCAGGTCCGAGAAGTGACCGCTGTCCTGGAAGAGCTTGATGCGCAGATGCTCGATCTCGTCCGCAACGACATTTACATGCGTGCGCCAAGGCCCGGTAAGATTCTTCACGCCGGGGACATTTTGGTGCTGGAGGCTGATGTTGCAGTTTTGAACGACGTGCTGTCGCGTCTTGATCTCAAGCTCGAAGAGGACAAGAGCGGAGACGATGCTTCGGAGCAGGAAGAGGCCACAGGCGCGGATACAGAGGACTGGAGCGCGGCTGAGGAGCCTGCGGCAGATCTGCCGCAGGATGACGAGCCTGGCGGAAAGCCCGCTGCGCCGATACAGCGAGAAGAGGCGGCGCTCATGGAAATGGCGGTGTTGCCGGAGTCGGGAATCGTCGGAAGTTCGGCCAGCGACCTGGCGCTTCGTACGCGCTTTGGCATCAACCTGCTGGCCGTGGCGCGTCAGGGCGCATTCACCACGGCCAGACTGCGCGTCATGAAGATCAGGGCCGGTGACGTGCTGCTCATGCAGGGCAGTCTTGAGGCGCTAAATCAGTTTGCCAATAATTTCGGCTGCGTGCCGCTCGCAGAAAGGGAGTTGCGCATACCCGACAAGCGCAAGGCCCTCTTGGCCACGGGGATCATGTTCGTCTCCGTGGCTGTGGCCGCGCTGGGTTTTCTGCCTGCGGCCGTCTCGTTTGCTGGCGGCGTGCTGGCGTCCATGGCGCTGCGCACGATTCCGCTGCGATCGGTCTATGAGGCGGTGGACTGGCCGGTGGTTGTACTGCTCGCCTCGCTTTTGCCTGTTGCCGGGGCCATGCAGAGCACCGGCGCGGCAGATTTCATCGCGCGTCTGCTTCTTGAAAATGTGGCGCAGGGCAATGCCATGGTTGGCCTCGCGGTAATCATGATCACGACCATGATCCTGACCGATCTCATGAACAACGCGGCAACGGCGGCGGTCATGGCCCCCATCGGAATGGGCGCGGCGCTCCAGCTTGGCGTAAATGTTGATACTTTTCTGATGGCCGTGGCCATCGGCTCCTCCTGCGCCTTTCTGACCCCCATCGGGCATCAGAACAACACCCTGATTCTCGGGCCGGGGGGCTTTCGCTTCGGCGACTACTGGCGCATGGGCCTGCCTACCGACCTGCTTGTGGTCTCGCTCAGTCTGCCGCTGCTGCTCTTGTTCTGGCCGCTTTAGTTTTTTGTTTCAGAGAGGCTCTCAAAACCGCGCACCTGCGCCCAATCAAGGAGAATTCCATGCCGTTTGTTTCCAAGCAGGATTCCTGTCGTCTGCTGACGGACCAGCACGGGGAAGCCGCCCGGCGATATCGATACTACGATGCGTTTCTCGACCACAATCATCGCGCCCTGCGCATTCTGGCCGAACTTGAGATGCTTGATCGCGGGGCGGGGCTGGCTACGCTGAGTTTCATTCAGGCTCGCGGCCGTGAATTGCTGCAGGAAGTGGGCGGGCTGCTGAGTTCTTTTAGCGAGCTGTCTCAGAGATACGGGGAAATTCTCGACGTCCATGCGGCTATCGCCAGTGAATTGGAAGAACTGGTGCATCCTTCGCGGTCAAGCATTACCGGCCCCCTGACCCTGCCTTTTTCCGGTCTGGGCGCTGATGACTTCGCGCTGGCCGGAGCCAAGGCCGTCAACCTGGCGCGCATTGCCAATGAACTCGGCTTGGCTGCGCCCGATGGATTCGTGGTCACCACGGCGGGTTTTGATCTTTTTCTGCGCGAAAACGGTCTGCTTGAGCTTGTGCAAAAGGCGCTGGCTGATTTTGATCCGGACATGGCGGGCAGCGACGACTGCTGCAGGCCGGTGCGGGAGGCCATCATGGCCGCGCCTTTGCCGCGCGCCCTGGACGAGGCCGTGAGGACGGAGTTTGCCGCCCTGGCCAAGCGATTGGGCCGAAAGGCCCGGCTGGCCGTGCGCAGCAGCGCCGTGGGCGAGGACACCGAAGCCTCCTTTGCCGGACAGTATACGAGCGTCCTGCCTGTGGACGAGGACGGGCTGTCCGAGGCCTACCGTACGGTTCTGGCCAGCAAGTACACCCCGCGCGCCATCCTGTATCGCCTGCGCTACGGCCTGAGCGACGCGGACACCCCCATGGCGGTGGCCGCCGTGGACCTGATCGAGTCCAGGGCCAGCGGCGTGCTCTATACCGTGGATCCATCGCATCCGGGCGCGGGCCATGTTCGTATCGACGCGGCTCTCGGTTTTGGCGAACAGGTGGTCGGGGGATCTGCGTCTCCCGACGTGTTCCGGGTTGATCGCGGCACACTGGCCATTGTCCATCGCGATATTCAGCCAAAAGGGGAAAACGGACAGGACCCGGAACCTGCCATGACCGACGCCGCCATGAGCAAGTTGGCCGAGTTGGCGCTTCGTCTTGAAACCCATTTTGAGGGCCCGCAGGACATCGAGTGGGCCCAGGATCCGGATGGGCGTCTCGTTTTCCTCCAGTCTCGCCTCCTGGGAATGGTCGAACAGGCGCAGCCAGGGGAGCAGTCTGTGGACAGTGCAGTGATCGACGGCATGGACCTGATCCTTTCGGGCGGCCAGACCGCGTCGCCGGGCAATGTTTCGGGTCCGGCCGTACTCGCTTCCGCGGATCTGACTGCGGAGCAGGCGGAAGGCGCCATCCTGATCGCTCGCACGGCCGCTCCGGACCTGGCACCGTACATGAGCCGGGTGCGAGGCCTGATCACCGATCTTGGCGGCGTGGCCAGCCATCTGGCATCGGTGGCGCGGGAGTATAATGTCCCGGCGCTGATGGATACCCGCGAGGCAACGGCCAGAATTTCGGCTGGCGCAAAAATCACGCTCCTGGCGGAGGAGGGAAAGGTGTATGCGGGGCTGGTTCCGGACTTGGCCCGCAAACTGCCAAGCCGCGATCTGGGCGAGAATGTTGGCCCCATCGGCCGCCATCTGCGTGAGCTGCTGAGCCGTATCTCACCCCTGAACCTGACCGATCCGAATTCCAAGGAGTTCACCCCAAAAGGGTGTCTTACGCTGCACGACCTGATCCGCTTTGCTCACGAAAAGGCCATGGCCGAGATGTTCAATCTTTCCAGGCTTGCCAAGGAATCATCTGTTTCTCAGACCATGCGGGCCAACATCCCCCTGTCCATGCACTTCATCGATCTTGGCGGCGGACTGGCCGAGGGCCTTAAGACCTGCGACGAAATCCTGCCGGAGCACATCCGCTCGAAACCCATGGTCGCCCTGTGGCGCGGCCTGGCGCATCCCGGCGTGACCTGGTCCGGCAATGTCGATTTGAGCGCGCGCAATTTCATGTCGCTCATGTCCGGCAGCATGGGGCCAGGTGGCGGGGTGCCGCCGCAGACCGATTCCTACGCACTGGTTTCTTCCGAATACCTCAACCTGAGCATTAAGTTTGGGTACCATTATTCCAACCTTGATGCCCTGTGCTCGGATGACCCGGACGCCAACACCATCACCCTGCAGTTTTCCGGCGGGGCCGGAACCAGTGCCGGCAAGGCCCTGCGCATCGAGTTTTTATCCAACGTTCTGAATCGGCTTGGCTATACGGTGGATATCCGCGGCGACCTGCTCCAGGCAGCCCTCAAGGGCCTGGATTGCCCGGCCATGGAGGAGATACTGGACCAGACCGGTCGCCTGCTCGGATGCAGCAGACTGCTGGACCTGGCCATTCCCAGCCAAACCGAGGTGGACACGCTGACCGAGATGTTCTTTCGCGAGGAATACGATTTTCTGAGCCGTTCACAAGAGCGCCTGCCCGGTTTTTACGCCTCGTTCGGCGAGTGGTCCCTGGCAGACCTGGAAGGCCATGAGGTTGTCATGCAGGACGGATCGCACATGGGCCAGACCGTGACCTGCGCCCTGCATTCGGCCATGAGTTCGGTACTTGGCGGACGGTACCAGAAATTCCTGGAAAAGCGGCACGCCCTGCACCATTACCCTGTGGCCGTGAAACGCGACAGCAGGCATGAGGACGGACGCCTGCGGGTCGACGTGCGCATCGAGGCCGGCTGCGTGGACTTGGCCGCAGGCCTGGCCTTCGGATTGACCAACGTGGGCAATTGCCTCGTGCTGGCCCTGGACGCAGCCGCGCAGGAACTGCAGTTGCTGCAGTTTGTCAACAATACGAGGAGTTTTCTGGAACGGACCGCGCTGAAGGTTCCTCTTGGCGAGTGGTGTTCTCTTGAGGTGGCAGTCCGCGGGGAGAAAATCACTGCCAAGTCGGATGCAGGAGCGAGCCTGACTTTCACAGCCCAACAACCTGTTTCAGGTCATGTCGGGCTGTGGGCCAAGGGCGATACAACAGCTTATTTCAGGAGCCTGGGCATGGACGGTGCGGGGCATGAGAAGTGAATCGTCCATACTGTCCGAGCTCACGATTCATGGATACGAGATATCAGTATCCGATCTATCCGTTTACCGTCCAAGTCGACAATTTCAAAGCGCAGCCCCTTCCATTCGAAATATTCACCCATCTGCGGGGAGTCGCCGGTGTGGGCCAGAACCAGTCCGGCCAGGGTCTGAAAGGATTGCCCTTCTTCCCGCAGGTCTTCCTCTAACCCGAGTTTGGCCTGAACTGCTTCGATGGCCATGAAGCCATCCATGAGCCAGGAGCCGTCTTCGCGCTGGATCGCTTTCGGTTCAGGCTGAGACTGATGCGTGGGGATGTCGCCCACCATGGCTTCGAGGATGTCATTGAAAGTCACGATGCCTTGCGGTTCGTTGTTGCTGTCCACCACCAGGGCAAAATGCATCTGATCCTTTTTGCGGAAAAGTTCGAGCAGGTTGAGAACGCGCATGGTGTCCGGCACGGACTGAAGTGGTTGGATGTACGACTCCAATTTGCAGGTATCGTCCTGCAGGAGCGCCCCCAGATAGTCCTTGGCCTTGATGGCGCCCAGAATTTGAAAAGGACGCCGGCGGGCCACAGGAAAGCGCGAATGCTGACTGGACAGGATTATCCGGATGTTCGAATCGCCGTCATCCGGGTCAAGCCAGACAATCCTGGAGCTGTGGGTCATGAGTGATCTCACCTGAAGATCGTCAAGGCGGAAAACCCGTTCCAGGAGGTCGCTTTCCGCGTGTTTGACTTCTCCGTAGAGAACGGCCTCCCGAATCAGGCCGCGGATATCTTCCTCCGTGACCTGCGGTTCCTTTGGTTTGGCCAGCCCGAAAAATTTGACCACCGCTTGGGTGGATGCGCTCAAGAATTCCACTGCAGGCATGGTCAGGCGCATGAGCAGGTACATGAAGGGCGCGGTGAGGCAGGACATGCGTTCCGGATAGCCGACCGCCAGCTTTTTGGGCACCAGTTCGCCAAGGATGAGGGTCAGGAACGTGATGCAGACAAGTACGATGCCCATCGCCAGAGGAGCGCTGAACGCCTGCAGCGCGTCAATGCCGGCCAGCTGCTCCTGGAGTCTGTTCGCCAGGGTGGTCCCGCTGACTGCGCCGGTCAGCAGGGCGATCAGAGTAATGCCTATCTGTGCGGTGGAGAGAAATCTGTCCGGCCTCTCTTTGAGCTTCAGGGCGATGCGCGCCGGACGGCTCCCTTTGTCGGCCCGCGCCGTGAGTCGGACCTTGCGCGCGGCCACCAGTGACATTTCGGACAGGGCGAAAAATCCGTTGATGAAAATCAAGGCGAGGATCACAAGCATTTCTAGGAAGGGGTGGTTCACAAACGTCTCCAGAATTGGGAATTTGAAGGCAAAAAGCGTCGTTGGCGGTGTACTTGGCTGATTCGCGTTCATAAACCAGGCAGTATTTGTTCACAAGCAACAGTCCGCTGCAGACTTTGGGCTTGCCCGTGAATATCGAGGGAAGGCAGCGCAAGGCCTGGCAGGCAGCGTGGCGAGAATCCGAAGATCATCCGTTTTTTTAAACATCTTTGAATGTGATGAAAACAATCATCCCATTGGCATTGGCAACTTTGCGCGTTTTCAGATAATGGTCTCCCGTAAAAAGGATTCAATGCCGATTTCAAGGCACAGCCTTGGTCGCACACTCAAGGAGTTGTATGGTGAAAGTGGAAAAATTCGATGTTGTCGTATTGGGGTCCGGAGTAGCGGGAGGGCATATCGCCTCGCGATGTGTCAAGGCCGGGCTGCGTGTCGCCATGGTGGAAAGCGCCGGCTTCGGGGGGACGTGTCCACTGCACGGCTGTGAACCGAAAAAGGTTCTGGCCGATGCCAGCGAGACGGTGGAGCGGTTCAACAATGCCCAGAGCACGGGGCCGACGGGAGTCGGAGGGCTTGACTGGGCCGAGCTCATGGCCTTCAAGCGGACCTTCACCGACGGCCTGCCTGCGCGCATCCAGAAGCACTACGAAGGCCTTGGCATCAGCACCTTTACCCAGGCCGGACGTTTTGCCGGCCCGAGCCTGGTCGTCAGCGGCGAATCGCATCTTGAGGCCAGTCACATCTGCATTGCCACCGGCTCCGCGCCCAGAAAGCTCGGCATCCCGGGCAGCGAGTACCTGTCCACCAGCAACGATTTCCTGGCCATGCCCACCCTGCCCGAGCGCATCGTTTTCATCGGCGGCGGATTCATCGCCTTTGAACTGGCCCACATCGCGGCGGCGGCCGGAGCCGACGTGACCGTGGTGCACCGCAGCGAGCGGTTTCTCAAGAAATTCGATGCGGATCTGGTTGAACGCCTGGCCGGGCATCTTGAAACACTGGGCGTGAAACTCTATCGGGACTGTCCGCCACACTCCCTCATCCGGGAAGACGACAGTCTGGTCCTCAAAGCCGGGACCGACGGCAGCCTCAGCATGGAGGCCGATGCGGTCTTCAATGCGGCAGGACGCATCCCGGCCCTTGAAAGTCTTGACCTGCCCGCAGGCAATGTCGGCACGAAAAACGGCGGGGTCGCGGTCAATTCCTTTCTGCAGAGCTCTTCAAACCCGGCCGTGTTCGCCGCCGGCGATGTCATCGCCTCGTCCATGCCCCTGACCCCCGTGGCCAGCGTGGAGGCCGAGATTGTTGTCAAAAATATCCTGGACGGCCCTAAACATCGCATCGAGGAGGATGTCACGCCCTACGCATTGTTTACCTATCCGCCTTTGGCTGCGGTGGGCATGCTCGAAGAGGACGCGCGAGACAAGGGGCTGCGTTTTGACGTCATTGGCGGGGATTCTGCCGGCTGGGCTGAATACAAGCGCATTGGTCAGCAGTGCGCTGGGTTCAAGCTGCTGGTGGAAAAAGATACGCGTCAATTGCTCGGGGCTCATGTGCTGGGCGACAGGGCGGAGGAGACGGTCAACCTTTTCGCCCTGGCCATGCGCACCAGGGTCGATGTCGATGCATTGCGCTCCATGCTCTGGGCATATCCGTCATTTGGCTATGCCATGAAATACATGTTCAGGTAGTCGGGTCTGTCATTAATCCCTGGAGGCGAATGTGGACAAGGCAAAGAAGAAAAAAAAGAAGCGGGAACGGACGTACGAGCACAAGGCGATCGAAGTCGCACGCAAGCATTACGATAAGCAGAAGCAGAAGGCGATCCACGAGCGCCGCACGTTTCGCGGGCTCCAGATCGTTCCGACCAAAAGCTATTACGATGATTCGCAGGGCCATACGCCGGGCGAAGACAACATGGTCGGGTTTGGATTTGACATCCACCCCCATGTCTTCTTTGGCGCGGGGACGCTTCTTTTTATCTTCATCGCGCTGACCCTGGCCTTCAGGGAACAGTCGGTCATGATTTTTCAAGACCTGCTGAACGGAATCGGGAACACGTTTGGATGGTTCTATATCCTTGCGGCCAATTTCTTCGTGATTGCCATGATCCTGATTGCATCCAGCGAGTTCGGAAAAATCAGGCTCGGCGGGCCGGACGCGCTGCCCGAATTCTCCACGTTCAGTTGGTATGCCATGCTCATCAGCGCGGGCATGGGCATCGGGCTCATGTTCTGGAGCGTGGGCGAGCCGATCTTTCACTACATGACGCCTTCGCCCATGTTCGACGTGCCTCCCAGTTCCGCGCAATCAGCCCAGGTGGCCCTGGGGCTGACCTACTACCACTGGGGGATTCATCCCTGGGCCATTTACGCCCTGGTCGGGCTTTCGCTGGCTTTTTTCGCCTACAACCGGGGGCTGCCCCTGACCATCAGATCCGTATTCTATCCTCTTCTGGGCGAGAAAATTTACGGATTCTGGGGCAACATCATTGATATCCTGTCCGTGCTGGCGACGCTCTTTGGCCTGGCGACATCGCTTGGACTGGGCGTGAAGCAGGTCGCTTCGGGGCTCGCCTATCTCTTCGGGACTCCCAATACCGTGGAGGTCGCCGTGATACTCATAGCGGCAATTACATTTCTGGCAGTGCTCTCCGTTGCTGCCGGGCTCGACAAGGGCGTGAAGACGCTCAGTCAGGGGAACATCTATCTGGCCGGGGCCTTCATGGTCTTTCTCTGCGTGGTTGGCCCGACTGTCTATATTTTCAAGGCTTTTACGCAGAATATCGGCTTCTATATCCAGAATCTGCCGCAATTGAGCTTCTGGGTCGAGACCTATTACGGGGCGGAGGGCAGCAACTGGCAAAATCCCTGGACTATCTTTTATTGGGGCTGGTGGATTTTCTGGTCCCCGTTTGTGGGCATGTTCATCGCCCGCATATCCAAAGGCCGAACCGTGCGCGAGTTCATCCTCGGGGTGATGATCTTCCCGACCCTGCTTTCCTTTCTGTGGATGTCCGCATTCGGTGGATCGGCCCTTTGGCTTCAGATTGCCGGAGGTCTGAACATCGCGGACGCGGTAAGTAAAGATGTCTCGACGGCACTTTTTGTCATGCTCGAGCACTTTCCCCTGTCCCAAGTCACCTCCATGATCGGCATAACCCTGGTGGTCGTGTTCTTTGTGACCTCTTCCGACTCGGGGTCACTGGTGGTCGACCACCTCACGTCTGGTGGAAAGCTCGATTCCCCAGTTCCGCAGCGTATCTTCTGGGCCGTGATGGAGGGCGTGTGCGCTGCGGCACTGCTCATGGGCGGCGGGCTCGTGGCGCTGCAAAGCGCGTCCATAGCCACGGGGCTGCCCTTTGCCTTGGTACTGCTCATTATGTGTCACAGCCTGTACAAAGGTCTCCAAGAGGAGATCTATCACGCCAAAATAATAGACAAAATTAACCCACCGATGCATACGTTCGAAATTCCGCTGGAAGAGAGCAAAGGACGGGAGGGTGGCGTGTCTTCGACCGTCAAGGGCTGAGGTTGCGCCGATTTGGCGCAGCAGATCCGCTTGCACAGGGTCTTCTTGGATACCGAATTGGGAGTACAGAGACTTTCAACGGGGAAATTCATGAGCAAATAATGGATTTGGCGGTGTTTATTACTCCGACAAGGAAAGAGTTAGCTCCAAATATCCGCTAATGCTTGTTTGCCGGAGCTTCGGTGGAGAAATGTTAACCATTTAGGGCTCGCAGTAATAGCTGGACGGGGATGGGGTCGTGTTTCATGCCGGTTATGGGGTATTTTTTCGCTTGGCAGTTCGGACCTTGTACAGACGCTCGGTGAAACCGCCTTCCTCCTCGAAATCCAGCGCCAAGCGTTCAACCTGGCGGTCGAGGAGCGAGCAGGTAACTGTCAGGAGCACCAGGGCGGCATTGGCGGAAAACGCTGGGTAGGCTTGGGTGGACAGGGTGGACGCTGTGGACGGAGTGGACGCTGTGGACGGAGTGGACGCTGTGGACGGATTGGACGGATTGGACGGAGTGGACGCTGTGGACATGGTGGACGCTGTGGACATGGTGGACGATGGGTGGGTTTTGGCTTGGTGGCCATGCTGTCCAGTCAGGCCATAATGTACGGACTTTTTCGCCGCTTCTTTCACCCAGGCCGCCACGTCATCGGCCGTTTGACAGCGCCGGTCGATCAGTGCTTGCCGGAGCGGATCGCTTCGTCCCCACTGCGCAAGGCCTCGCTGCCGCAGGAAGTCCTCGTAGTCGAGTTTGAGTTCCTCCAGACTGCCGCGGGCCACCTGAGTGAGCTTGAGTTCAATTTTTTTCGACGTTGCCGAAGCCTGCGAGCCTTCGGCAATATTCTGAACGCCGGACCGCGCGGCCTGCACCATCTGGTCGTGGGTGCGACTGCGTCGCCCGACGTATTTGTCGCAAAACCGCACCGTGATGTCATACACCAGCTGGGCCACCTGAAAACTCTTCAGCTTCCGATAACCCCCATGCTTGGCAATCAAGTCAGACATGATCCAGCCCAATATACAATGTTCACCCAGTCCACCCAGTCCACCCAGTCCACCCAGGCCACCCGGTCCACCCAGTCCACCCGGTCCACCCCGTCCACAAAATCCCATCGCCTTAATAAGGCGCGTTTCCGCGCAGGGCATTATGTCAACGCAGAGGCCAAAAATGTCAACTCCCCCTTGAAATCATTAGTGAAAGTTAACCGAACGTAGTGCCTGACTCCAAGATTTTTCGGGAGTGTGATGGGTATCTGGTATGTCCTGTGAATGTCAGTGTGGCGTAGCCGCACCTCTGAAGGGATGCTGAAGGGGGCAGTCGAAAGAAATGGATCGCCGGGTTTTGCGCAGTGCGGTTTGGTTTAAAATGTTGAGATCAGAAAAATAGAGGCGTCTCAGCTCATTGATGACCTTTGTCTGTCAGCCGGTACTTCTGCTTGCTGCTACGCGGCTTGTCGGGGCTGGTCATTGCAATGAAAAAAGAAAACCCGCCAAGCGTCCGGATACGATTGCTTGGCGGGTTGGTCTTTTTTCGATTGGTGGAGCCGGGGAGAATCGAACTCCCGTCCGAGAATGCTCCGCGCAAAGCTTCTACAGGTTTAGTTCATGTTCTGTATCTCGTTTTCAGGTGAGCCCATGAACAGGCGTCCCGAAAACCAGCCCGGATGTAGTCTCGCGATTGGCTGTCCAGACAGCGGCCTTTCGCCAGCCTGATGGGGTTTGCCACCCGGATACGGCTTATCAGACGTCCACCGCACGGATGTGACGACCTTGGTCGTCATGCAACAGTTACCTATTTACTAGGCAGCCATTGCGTAGTCATAATTGTCATTGGCAATTATGTTTCTGCTGGGTTTTGACGAGGACCTCCCAGCACCTCGACCTGCAACTTTGGCCTCATCATCCCCGTCGAAACCAGGGCGGCCCCTTCAAAGAACACTTTCATATTCTAAGTCCGTCATCGTCCATGACAAGGGTCTGAAGACGAAATCGAGCCATTGCTCACCGGAGGAATGCAGACACCACGAATGCCACGTCCTGTCAAGGGATTGTCCCGGTGCGAGGCCTTGGTTCGATCTGGGCGGGCGCTTCTGGTCAAGGTATGGAGCGCTTTTTTCGTTGCATGCCCGCCGGGCTCGGGATAACGGCTTTCCTGTCGGATATGAAAGTTCCAACGCTTTGTATTTATTGAATGGTGGCCAGTGCAAAAGAGGAATTTGATGATCAAGCCAAAAAGGGTGACCCTGTTCATCCAGTGCATAGTGGATTCGAGTTTTCCCGAAGTTGGCGAGGCCATGGTCAAGGTGCTGGAGCGCCAGGGGCTTGTTCTTGACTACCCCGCGGACCAGACCTGCTGCGGGCAGCCGGCCTTCAATGCCGGATATCGCGTCGAGGCGGCGCGGCTGGCGCGGCATTATCTGGACGTCTTCGAGGACGCCGAGGCCATTGTCTGCCCCTCGGGTTCGTGCGTGAACATGGTTCGCCACCATTACCGGGAGCTTTTCGCCAGGGATGCGCGGCTGTTGGCCCGGGCCGAAAAAGTGGCCGCCCGAACCTACGAATTCACCGAATTTCTGGTCGACGTGCTCGGCGTGACCGACGTGGGCGCAACCTGGAACGGGGAGGTGACCTATCACGACTCCTGCCATCTCTTGCGCGGGCTTGGGGTGAAGGATCAGCCTCGGGCGTTGCTATCGAAGGTGCGCGGCCTGACTCTCGTCGAGATGGAGCGCTCCGATGAATGTTGCGGGTTCGGGGGCACCTTTTCGGCCAAGTACCCGGAAATTTCGGAAGCCTTGCTCGAAACCAAGCTCGCCAACATCCAGGCCACGGGTGCGGGGACGGTGGTTGGCTGCGACATGGGGTGCCTCATGCACATGCAGGGCATGATCCGCCGTCGCGAACTGCCCGTCAGCGTGCGCCACATTGCCGAAATCCTGGCCGGGGAAGAATGAAATGATGGAACAGAATCCGCTGAAATACAAAGAGCTGGCCGCCAAGGCCGTGCAGGACAGACAGCTGCACAGGGCCCTGGCCAAGATGCGCGACAAGGTCGGCCGCAACGCAGTGAGGCTCTACAGGGAACTCCCTACCGGAGACGGCTCCCGCCAGGCCGCCAAGGACGTGCGGCGCAAGGTCGTGGACAATCTGGACGTGGTGCTTGAAACCCTGGCCTCGCGCATCCGAGCCAGAGGCGGCCATGTCCATCTGGCCGAGACCGGGGCGGACGCCGTGGAATACTGCCTGGCCGTGGCCAAGCGGTTTGCGGTCCGCCGCGTGGTCAAGGGCAAGTCCATGCTCAGCGAGGAGATTTGCCTCAACACCGCCCTGGAGGCCGCGGGCATCGAGACCGTGGAGACGGATCTTGGCGAGTACATCGTGCAGCTCAAAGGGGAGGCCCCCTCGCACATCATCGCGCCGGCCATCCACTACACCCGTGAGCAGGTCGGGGAACTTTTCGCCGAGAAGCTTGGCGAGCCGTACACCAGCGATCCGCCAACCCTGACCGCCATGGCGCGCAAGGCCCTGCGCGAGAAGATGCTGACCGCCGACATGGGCATCTCCGGCGGCAACACCGCCTGCGCCGAAACCGGGCACGTGACCATCGTCTCCAACGAGGGCAACATCCGCATGACCTCGACCATGCCAAGGGTGCACGTCGTGCTGCTCGGCATCGAGAAGGTCGCGGCCACCCTGGAGGACCACGACATCCTGCTGCGCATGCTGACCCGCGCCGCTGCCGGGCAGAAGATTTCGACCTATGTCAGTTACGTGGGCGGGCCGCGCCTTGACGAGGAGCCCGACGGACCCGAGGAATTCCACCTTGTGCTGGTCGACAACGGGCGCAGCCGCATCCTGGCCGACCCGGATTTTCGGGAGGTGCTGCACTGCGTGCGCTGCGGCGGCTGCCTCAACGTCTGCCCCGTGTACATGAGCATCGGCGGCCACAGCTACGGTTCGCCGTACTGCGGGCCCATCGGCGCGGTCTTCACCCCGCTGACCAGGGGCATCAACACCTGCCATCATCTCTGTCAGGGCGAAACCCTGTGCGGGGCCTGCAAGGAGGTCTGTCCCGTGGACAACGATCTGCCGCGCATGCTCTCGCTCTTGCGCTCCAAGCTGGCCGACGGTGACAGGCGCTGGAACGTGAAGCCGCACAGCCGGGTTACGAAGCTGGTTTTCGCTGCATGGTCCGTGGTCATGAGCCACCGGGGCTTTTATAACGCGCTGACCGCACTGGCGAGGGCAGGCCAGATGCTGCTGCCGCGCAGGAACGGGTGGATTCGCCGCCTGCCGGGGCCGCTGGGCGGCTGGACCAGGGGGCGGGATTTTCCGCCGCTGGCCACGAAGAGTTTCGCCCAGCGCTGGGCCCGTCGCAGCACTGCAAGGAGGGGCGAATGAGCCGGATCATCGAACGTGTCAGGCAGGCGCTGGGCGTAAAGGCCGGTGATGGCCGGGACAGGCAGGTTTTTGCCAAGAGCACGGAGTTTCTGGAGTGCGCGGCCATGCAGCCTTCGGCGCACGAGCGGGAAGGGTGGATGGCGTCCATCCGCCGGGAGGCCGCGGCCCTGAACCTGGGTGTGCACGAATGTCCGAATCTGGATGCCTGCGGCGCGGCGGTGGCTGCCCTGGCCCGGCAGCGCAGTCCGGAATGGGGCACGGTGAGGCAGATCATGCGCTGGAGCGATCCCGTTCTTGACGAACTGGGCCTTGAGACGCGTCTGGCCGAGGACATCGCCGTCAAGGCTGTTCCTGTGGCCGAAACCTTCAAAGCGTCCGAACGGCAGGAGTTCCGGCAGGAGGTCGTGGTCTCCTACATCGGCGTGACCACTGCCGACTACCTGCTGGCCGACACCGCCTCCCTGGCGCTTCTGGGCGGCCGGGGCCGGGCGCGGTCAGTCTCCCTGGTGCCGTCCATCCATGTCGCGGTGGTTCCGGCCAGCCGCATCATCGGCTCGTACCGGCAACTGCTCTCCCTGCTGGGCGCCAGGAACCTGCCGTCCAACATCACGGTCATCACCGGGCCGAGCAAGACTGCCGACATCGAGGCCACCCTGGTGCATGGGGCGCACGGGCCGCGCGAGATGCACCTGTTCATCGTCGGTTCCTGACGCAGCGTCGGGACAAACGCCGCGCCACACTTCCGCTCTCCAGGCAATGGGGCGTGGCGCAAGCCGCCTCCCGGCGGTTATCCTTTCGGGGCCAGCCCGTTCAGAAATTCGATGATCTCCTGCCGGGTTTCGTCTCTGAGCATGCCCTTGTAGATGTAAGAGTGGGCGATGACCGTGCGCCCGCCATCGGAAAACCCGTAGCCCAGAATCGACACTTCCCTGCGGTTGACGACCCCTTCCAGGGCGTTGAAGATCACGACGGCGCCGTTGACGTTGACAAGTTCGGACTCAAGCAGCTTGACGTCCTTCATGTTGTGGCGCTGCGCCATTCTTGTTGACATGTCCTCCATGGGCACGGTTTCGTCCAGGATGAGTATCTCGGCATTGCTGAACCTTCTGGCTTCGAAGACGATGGCGGCATCGGAAGCGCTTTTTACGGCCCACAGCCTGCCGTCATAGAAGAAGGCGGCATTGGTCTGGGCGATGTCGACCTTGTTCACAGCGTTTTCCGATTTGAATCTTTTTGCAAGATGCTTATATTCTGCGGGAACCTTGTCCTTTTCGGGCCTTTCCTTGACGCTTGGAGCGCACGATGCGGTGAAGGCGATCAGAAGGGCGAGGATCAGATATCTCATGGTGCGGGACTCCGTTTGCAATGGTACGTTCACGAACTTTTGTTGTCTTGCCAATATCCTGGAAATACACGACAGTCCAATGAACTATTGGATGTTTTGAACCACGGCATGAAGGTCTTTTTGATCCGTGCAGACAGGAGTTGCCGGGCCTGGAACCGGAACCCCGTAGCGGGACAGGCCGGAAAATCAACACGATGACGGTCGGCGCTGCCGACCGGGTACCGAAAAGAGGTAGTCATGAATTCAGACGACAAAGCCGGACGCCAGCCCAGCGGGATGCTGGTTCTTCGCACTCTGGCCATGCCCAGTGACACCAATCCCAGCGGCGACATTTTTGGCGGCTGGATCCTGGCCCAGATGGATGTGGCCGGAGGGCTCATGGCCTCCGAGGTTTCCAAGGGCCGGGCCGTGACCGTCAGCGTGGAAAAAATGAGCTTCGACAAGCCCGTGCGCATGGGCGACACCATCTGCGTGCACGCAGAGCTTCTGCATGTGGGCAATTCGTCCATGGACATCAAGCTCGAGGTCTGGGCCAGGCAGCTGGTCGGCGCTTACGAGGCCCAGCGCCAGCTGGTGACCGAAGGGGTGTTTCGCTACGTTGCCGTGGACGATAATCGCCGTCCGCGCCGGGTGCCCGACAACCCGGATTTCTTCACCCGGTGACTGCCTGGCGGCTCGACCAGGCAGATGACTGATCGGGCCGCTCCTGTCAGGCCTTGCCTGCGCTTCTGATTATCTCATCCATGAGCTTCTTGATGCTGAAGGGCTTGGCCACGTATCCGTCCATACCCTGGTCCAGCAAATTCTCCCGGTCTCCGGTCATGGCATACGCGGTCATCGCGATGACGGGTATCGGTCGTTTTCCAGTGGCCTGTTCCGCGGCGCGGATGCGGCGGGTGGCCTCGGTTCCGTCCATGCCGGGCATCTGGATGTCCATCAGGATGAGATCGAAATCCTGCTGCGCAAAGCGCTCCAGCACCTCGTGCCCGTTCTGGGCGGTGACGACTTCATGGCCGCTTTTGACCAGCAGGTTGCGTACGGCGAACAGGTTGACCTCGTCATCTTCCGCCACGAGAATTTTTTTGGGCTGCGGTATGGGGTCATCCACCTCCACAGCATCCCGGACAGGCAGTTCGAGCGCCTTGTTCAGGGTGACGCAGAAATACATGCTTGTTCCGACCCCGACCTCGCTGGAAATGGCCATATTGCCGCCCATGAGCCCGACCAGGCGTTTGCAGATGGACAGGCCGAGGCCAGCGCCCTGATATTGCCTGGTATAGCCCTGGCTGACCTGGCTGAACGGTTCGAAGAGCTGGGTCAGGGCCTCATCGGGGATGCCGCACCCGGTGTCCGAAATCTCGAAGAAGATCCGAACCTGATCATCGTTCCGGGCCGGCAGGGGGTAGGCTTCCACGCTGACTGTGCCTTGTTGCGTAAACTTGAAGGCGTTGCCGATCAGGTTGGTGAGCACCTGCTGCAGGCGGATGGGGTCGCCGATGGCTTTTTGCGGCAGTGTTTCGTCGAAATGGTATCGCAGCGTAATCCCGGATTGCATGGCGCTGGGCGCGAAGAGGTCGAGGGCTTGCTGCAGTTTCAGACGCAGATCAAAAATCTCCGAGCGAAGCGGCATCTTGCCCGCCTCCACTCTTGAGAGGTCGAGAATGTCCGAGAGCAGGCTGGTCAGGCGCGAGGTCGATTGCACTGCCATGGCGCTGTATTCGAGCTGTTCAGGGTTCAGGGCGGTTGTCTGCATAAGCTGGAGCATGCCCATGATCCCGTTTAGCGGCGTGCGTATCTCGTGACTCATGTTGGCCAGAAATTCGCTTTTGGCCTTGTTCGCGGCTTCGGCGGCCTCCTTGGCCCGCACTACCGCGTACTCCGCATTCTTGCGGTCGGTCACGTCCACGTGCGTGCCCACCATGCGCACGGCGCGCCCTTCTTCGTTCCTTTCCACGACCTGTCCGCGCGCCATGATCCACAGCCATTGCCCGGACTTGGATTTCATGCGGAATTCGATCTCAAAAAACTGCCCACTGGCGACATGGCGGGTGATGTGCTCTTCAACGGCTGCCAGTTCGTCGGGATGGATGAGGTTTCGCCATGACGCGTAGCTCGCCTCGAATTCATCTGGCGTGTAGCCGAGCATGGCGTAGTAGTGGGGGCTGAAATACGCCTTCCCCGTGACGCAATCCCAGTCCCAGAGACCGTCGTTGGTGACCTCAAGGGCCAGGGCAAGACGCTCTTCGCTTTTCTGCAAGGCCTCGTCGGCCAGTTTGCGGGCGGTGATATCCTCGCGCATGAGGATGCCCCCGGAGAAGGTACCATCCTTGAATAACGGGATGGCCTTGATGCTTTGCCAGGCCGAACCACCCGCGGCGAGACGGGGTATGAACAGGCTTGGCAGATTGAGGGACTGGCCCTGAAGGACTTTTTCAAGTTCAGGTCCGAGCCCGGCTGAAACCAGTCCGGGCAGTTCATGCAGGGTGCGGCCCAGAAAAAACTCTTTGTCCAGCCGACCTTTGGCAAAACCGTCGATATGAAACTGGTTCACGAAATTTATTTTGCCTTCCCGGTCGAAAGTCATGATCGATAGCGGGAGATTGTCCACCAGTGACTGGTACAGGTTTCTGCTCTCGATAAGCACCTCTTCGGCGTGTTTGCGCTCCGTCAGGTCGATACCGAGGCTGGTCACGTCGCTGGGCAGGCCCGTGGAATCCAGAGTCAACGCGTTGGCCCAGCCAACGATGTGGCGGGCGCCGTGCCTGTCGACAATCTCATTTTCGTGCGTGGAGTACGCCAGGTCATGCCCGCTGGACATGGCGGAAACGAAAAAGTGCCGGATTGATTCGCGGTGTTCGGCGGGAATGAACATGTCAAACCAATCCTGGCCCAGCACCTCCTCCTTTTTCCAGCCGGTAAGATCCAGGAAATATTCATTGGCAAAGATGATCCGTCCTTTGGGATCAAGTGCTATGCCGATCTGTGGGGTGTGAATCAGAATATTCTTCCATTTTTCTTCCGAGCGGGCCAGTGCTTCCCGTTCCTGGGCAAGCTGCAGGAAAAGGGTGTGATAGGGCTTTTTGAGCCCGAAACGGACCAGGGCCAGGTAGATCAGGAAAAAGGAGATGATCTTCAGAATGTGCCCGATGACATTGGGCAGGGCGTAAACGCTTACGTAAAGGGTGAATGCCAGCTCCGCCATGATCGTCACCGCCATGGAGGCGAGCAGCAGCCGGTAGATGCCGGGTTCGAGCCGGTCACGCCGCAGTGTCAGGTTGATCATGGCTGCGGCCAGCACTGCGCAGACGGCGTATTCGGCCATGACCTTGAAGGTGGTCAGCCCCAGCCCTTCTACATGGCAGATCGGGAATACCCGCCAGAAGAATATGCTCAGAAACAGGGCGGTCGTGACGGCCGAGAGGCTCATGATCATGGTCCAGAGCGGGACGCTTCGACCCAGAAGAAAGGTGTAGCCGAGCAGACAGGCCGCCTCGAGCCCTCGTGCCGCGATCCACAGTTGCGTTGCCAGGTTCGCGTCCTGAGCTGAGGAGAAAATATTCATGCCCTTGTAGGCGAGGGTGTGGGTCAGATCAATGAGGGCGATGAATAAATAGGCGATTCCAAGGAAAAGCAGGGCGTCGTTGCGCAGGAAGGCGCGAGTGTTCCAGACCAGCAGAAAGACGCACAGGCCCACGGACACGGCGAAGATTTCGGCCAGGGTGTGAAAGAGAAGGAAGTTGTGCCGGCTGATGAGGAAAAAGACGGCCAGCAGGGAGATCCATAAGGTCACGTGGAGCAGGGTTCGCGAAGAGTCGCGGGAGTCGTCGGCAAGCATCAGGGCTCCGTTCAGTGTATTTCTCAGGTATTCTGATCACCACAATCCACAATACACGGCGTCATGCCGGTCAAGTATTTGTCTTCATACCAACAAACTGCCGGGCAGGCCACCCTTAAAGCATTTTAGTCGTTCATTTGGCTGGGATGAAACCTGGCTGGCCGAAATGACACGAGTCTTTGGATGCGCTATGGCATGCGTAAAAGACTATCCGGGAGGCAGGCACCATGAATTCCGAAGAATTATTCGAGCGCATTTGCCGGGCCATGGCCGAGTCGGCATTTTATCCGCACCCCGCGCCGGGCGTCGAGCGACGGGAGACGCATATTTCCGTCGTGTTTCTGGCCGGGGACTGGGTCTACAAACTCAAGAAACACAAGGATCTGGGATTTCTTGATTTTCGGGACCAGGAACGCCGCCTTCATTTCTGCCTGCAGGAGGTGAAGTTAAACAAACGCTTGAGCTTTAACGTCTACCACGAGGTGGTCGGCATTCACGAAGACGAGACGGGCGCACCGGCTCTGGGGCCGGTGGAAGGAGCTATCGAGTATGCCGTGAAGATGACGCGACTGCCCGACGAGGCGAACTTTGAAACCATGCTCCGCAAAGGTGTCGTGACGCAGGAGCATATCACGCGGCTCGGCGAGACCCTGGCGGACTTTCACGGCAGCGCCGAGCGGGGGGACGGCATCGACGCCTTTGGTGACCCGGAGCATGTGCGCTTCAACATGGAGGAGAATTTCGCGCAGATCCTCCCCTTTGCACACCGATTTTTGGATATGCGCAAATGGGAGTTCATCCGCCAGGTCTGTCGCTCTTTTCTGAACAATCACGGGGAGCTTTTCATGCACCGGGTGCGGGAAGGCAGGATCAGGGACGGGCACGGGGATCTGCGGGCCGAGCACGTCTATTTTCACGGTGGTGTACAGGTCATCGACTGCATCGAGTTCAACGAACGTTTCAGATACGGCGACTGCGCCCTCGATCTGGCCTTTCTGGTCATGGACCTGGACCGTCTGGGCTTTGATGAGATCTGCCGTCGGTTGCTGCGGGTTTACGTTTCGGCGGCCGGCGATCCGGAAGTGTACGCCTTGATGGATTTCTATGCAGCCTATCGCGCCTTTGTGCGGCTCAAGATCGCCTGTTTTTCCCTTGAACACGCCAAGGACCAGGCGGCCGTTGCCGGGGAAATCCGCGATTATCTGGATCAGGCCTACCTTTATGCCGTGTCATTCGGCAGGCCGGTGCTGTGGGTCTTTTGCGGCCTGCCCGCCTCGGGGAAATCGACCGTGGCGCGCAGGGTGACACAGGCGCTGCAGATGACCCATCTTGCATCCGACACTGTCAGAAAGGAGGGCCAAGATTTTCCAGATGATGGGGTGGTGGCGTTCAATACCGGTGCATACCGGCCCGTGCTGCGCGGCCGCGTGTATGCCAAACTTCTCAATCTGGCTCAGGAGGAGCTGCGCAAGGGGCGCTCCGTGGTTCTGGACGCCACGTTTTCCAGTGCCCAATGGCGCGAGTCCGCCATGCAGCTGGCCTCGGATCAGAACGCGGGGCTGATTTTCGTGCACTGCGTCTGCTCGCCCCAGACCATCAAGGCCCGCCTTGCGAATCGGGAAGCCAGTTCCGGGGAGTCCGACGCGCGGCTGATCCATTTGGATGACATGATCAGAAATTTCGAACCGTTCGATGAGGCGGCGGACACGTACCTGGCTGTCTCTACGGAGCAGAGTGAGGACGATTCACTGTACGACGCACTGTCGCGCGGCTGGGCCTTGCGACAGGTTCACGCTCGGGACTTGATCAGAGGGCTGGGCGCACCCCGGCATCATGGAAAGTGAAGAGCCTTAAAAACCTTGGCAGGATGGGCTTTTTCGTCACGGCTCCTGCCGTCCGGTCGAAAGGGCGCATCAAGGCAGTTCGTAAGGGGCCTTTTTTGCAGGGTGATGCTACGCGGCCTTGGGCGCGGGAGGGCGCTGCAGGCTGATGCGGCCGATCTGTCCGGCGCGCAGCTCGTTCAGGAGAATGCCCGCCGCCTTGGTCACGTCCACCTCGCCGCCCTTGATCAGGCAGCCGCGTTTTTTGCCGAGCGCTTCCAGCAGTTCGACCCCGTCCTGCGGGAGATCGCCAAGCTTGTAACGGTCCCTCAGCAGGCCTGGATATTCGCGCAACAGATATTCGCCGACCTTGGCCGCGACCTCGGCGTTGTCCATGGCCGTCTCCCGCACCGCGCCGCTGCCGGCCAGCATGTACGAGGCCGTGGCGCTCTCGATCTTGGGCCAGAGCACGCCGGGGGTGTCGTACAGGGTCAGCTCGTCGCCGATATGGACCCGCTTCTGCTTGGTGGTGATGGCGGCCTGATTGGCGGCACGGGCGACCTTGCGACCGACCAGGGTGTTCATGAGCGTGGACTTGCCCACGTTGGGGATGCCGACGATGAGGCAGTTCACGGGCTGCATGAGGAAATTGCGCGGCGGGACCATGCCCGGCAGGGCGGACAGGATGCGTTTGGCGTCCTTGGGGCTGGTGGCGCTTATCTCCATGGGCACGGTGCCGCACTCGCGGTAGAAATCCATCCAGGCAACAGTCACGGCCGGATCGGCCAGATCGCTCTTGTTCAGGACCTTGAGGCACGGCCTTGCGCCGCGCAGCTCGCGCAGCAGCGGATTTTCACTGTAGCCCGGCAGCCGTGCGTCGAGCACTTCGATAACCACGTCGACCTTGGCCATGACTACGGCAATCTGCTTTCTGGCCCGGTGCATGTGGCCGGGGAACCATTGTATGGACATCAGTTTTCCTTGTTTTCCGGCAAAAGGCCTTCCTGGCGCAGGAGGGCGTGCGGGTCGGGTTCCCGGCCGCGGAAGAGGCGAAATATTTCCATGGGGTGACGGCTGCCGCCCAGGGCCAGGACCGTGTCCCGGAAGCGCTGTCCCGTCTTTCGCCTGCAAGCCGGATCTTCGAGCCCGGCCTCCTCGAAGGCCCCGAAGGCGTCGGCGCTCAGCACTTCGGCCCATTTGTAGCTGTAGTACCCGGCTGCGTAGCCACCGGCGAAGATATGCGAGAACGAGCACAGGAAGCGGTCCTCGGGCAGCGGCGGCAGGGGCAGGATCTCGCGGGCGATGCGCTGGGCCGTTTCGGTGGGGTCGAGCCCGTCCGGGTCGGCCGTGTGCAGGGCGAGGTCGGTCAGGGCGAAACAGACCTGGCGCAGGGCGTTGGACCCGGCGCGGAAGGTGCGGGCTTCAAGCAGCTTGCGCAGGAGGCCGTCGTCCATGGGTTCGCCGGTCTGGTAGTGGCGGGCCAGGCCGGACAGGGTCCCGGGGTGATAGCACCAGTTTTCCATAAACTGGCTCGCAAGCTCCACCGCGTCCCACTCGACGTTGGAGATCCCGGCCACGAAGCCGTGATCCACCGTGGTCAGCATGTGCTGCAGGGCATGGCCGAACTCGTGGAAGAGCGTGGTCACCTCCTGAAAGCTCATCAGGGACGGGGCGTCGTCCATGGCCGGGCGCTGATTGCAGTTCACGTAGGCCACGGGCAGGCGCACGGGTCGGCCGGACGGGGCGCAGACCGTGCTGCGGCCGCAGAGTTCGTCCATCCACGCGCCGCCGCGTTTTTCCTCGGGCCGGGCATAGGGGTCGAGGTAGAGGCCGGCGATCTCAACGCCTTCGCGGTTTTTGACCGTGCAGTAGCTCACGTCCGGATGCCAGACCGGCACTCCCGGCCGGGTTTCGATGCGGACCTCGAAGAGATCCTCGACGAGGTCAAAAAGGCCCTTCAGGATGGCGGGCAGCGGGAAATAGGGGCGGATCAGTTCGTCGCGCAGGCCGAAGCGCTGCTCCCTCAGGCGTTCGGCCCAGTACATCACGTCCCAGGGGGCGATGTCCTCGGCCTGGCCGTGGGTCCGGGCCAGGTCGCCCAGGTCGATGAGATCGTTCAGGGCCGGGTCCGTGGCCGCGTCCTGGATGGTGCGCAGGAGGCCTTCGATGCCGTCCACGCCAGGGGCCATCTTGCGCTCCAGGCTGACGGCGGCGAAATTCTCGTAGCCGAGCAGGGCGGCCAGCTCCCGGCGCAGTTCGAGGATGCTGCGGATGAGCGGCAGATTGTCGCGCTCCCCGCTTGCGGCGCGGGTGATGTAGGCCCGGTAGACCTCCTCGCGCAGGTCGCGCCGGGAGGCGTGCTGCATGAAGGACAGGAACGAGGGCAGATCCAGGGTGACGCACCAGGGGCCGCCCTCCGCCGTGGCCTCGGCCTGTCCGCGCGTGCGGGCCATGTTCGCGGCCAGGCGCAGGGAGTCCTCGGGCAGGCCGGCGACCTGGTCTTTTTCGGTCAGGGTCAGGGCGTAGGCCTGGGTCGCGTCCAGGACATTGTTGGTGAAGCGGGTGGAAAGTTCGGCCAGTTGCTGGCTCATGGCGTTGAAGCGCTCCCGCTTTTCGGGCGAGAGCCCGACGCCCTGCAGGGTCGCGTCGCGGATCAGCAGGGTTATGGTGCGCCTCAGGGCATGGCTTGAAGATTCAAACTGCGGGCTCTCCCGCAGGGCGATGAGGGCGTCGTAGACCGGGCGGCTCTGACCCAGGCGGTTGTAGAATTCCACGACCAGGGGCTGGCTCTGTGCATAAACCTTACGCATGGCCGGGGAGTTTTTGACGTTGTGCAGGTGCGTGGCCAGTCCCCAGGCGCGGGACACGCGGTCGGTCAGGCGTTCCAGGGGGGCCAGCAGCCCATGCCAGGTGCGGGGTGCGGCCTGTTCCAGGGCCAAAAGCTCGGCGCTGCTCTGGGCGATGACTTCCTGCATGGCGACCGCGACGTGTTCGGCGCCAATGGAGGGAAAATCAGGGTACAGTTCCCAGTTCAGCAGGGGATTGGTCTCGTGCATGGCAGTCCTTGGCGTTGTTTTCGTTTTCGAGGCTGTTTACAGAAATCGGGGGGAGTGGACAAGAAGGACGCTCAGTCGGGGTTTGGCCCAGACAAGCAAAAGACCCGGAACCCCGGGCCTTGCCGGCTGCTCAAAAAAATCAAAATCAAAATTCGCAGGCCGTTCAAAAATGGTGAGATGCAAGGACGTGAAAAAATCCAGGGCGCGCAGTGTATTGGACAGATGCGCGGTCTGGATTTTTTCACTGACGCAGCAGATTGCCGTTTTTGGGCGGCCTGCTAGTTCTGGGTGTTGAGTTCTGTCTGGACCTGCTGGATCAGCTCTTTGGCCTTCATCAGCTTTTCCTGCTGTTCCGGGGACTGGAGCTGTGTGGACATGTAGGAGGTCTTCTGGGTCATCTCCTGCAGGATGGAGCTCATCAGCGCGGCGCGGGTCTTGGCGGGCAGGGTTTCAAGCTCCGCCACCTTGGACTCCATGGTCCCGACCTTGGTGTCCAGGCTGGACACGGTGGTCTTTATGACCGCGAGGTCCTGCACCTGCAGGGTCAGCTGCTTGATGTTCTGATTGAGGTTGAAATAGAAGCCCAGCAGCAGAATGACCGCCGCCAGGGAGGCGAACAGGGCCATCTTGCTCAGGTCGCGGCGCGGAGGCGTGGCCGAGGTTGCAGGCATGTCGGCCGCATCGGTACCCTCGGGCGCTGCCTGCGCGACCTCGGGTTCTTCGGTCCGGGGCAGGGAGTTTGCGTGCAGGGCCGCTTCGACCTCATCGTGAGTGAGTGCTTTTTCGCGGGTCAGGCTTTTGGCCAGATCCGCGTACTCCGTGAACAAAACCGCTTTCGGCTTTTTTTCCCTGACGACTTCGGTCAGCTCGACCTTTTTGACCTTTTTGCGAGCCGGTTCCTTTCTGGTGGCCTTGCTGTCCAGTTGAACGACTTTCTTGGCTGCGCCCATACGATCCTCCATGACTCAAAAAAAATAATCCTACAAAAAAAATGTCCCAAAGACCAGCATGGACTTAGGCCGTAAGCGACCTGATCCCCACGGACTGGCGGATGCGGTCCAGGAAGGGGCGGCTGTAGGCGCGAGCCTTTTCAGCGCCTTCCTTGAGTACCTTCTCGATGTATTCGGGGTTCTGCATCAACTCGGCATACTTTTCGCGCGGCTCGGCAAGCTGGGCATTGACGACCTCGAACAGCTCCTGCTTGACGTAGCCCCAGCCGATGCCCGCGGCAAACTTGGCGCGCATCTGGGCGATCTGCTCGGGCGTCGCGAAGGCGCGGTACATCTCGAACAGGGCGCATCCTTCGGTCTCCTTGGGCTCTTCCGGGGCCTGGGAGTTGGTGGTGATCTTCATGATCAGCTTGCGCAGGTTTTTTTCCGGCGCGAAGAGCGGGATATAATTGTTGTAGCTCTTGCTCATCTTGCGGCCGTCAAGACCGGTCAGCACGGCCGTGGACTCGTCCACGCGGGCCTCGGGCATGACGAAGTGCTCGCCGAAGTGGTGGTTGAAGCGCTGCGCGATGTCGCGGGTCATCTCCAGATGCTGGGTCTGGTCCTTGCCCACGGGCACGATGTTGGCGTTGAACATGAGGATGTCGGCGGCCATGAGGATGGGGTAGGAGTAGAGCCCCATGGTGATGCCCTTGTCCGGGTCAGGGCTGCCGTTGTCCTCGTTCTCCTGCACCGAGGCCTTGTAGGCATGGGCGCGGTTCATGAGGCCCTTGGCCGTCATGCAGGTCAGGATCCAGGTCAGCTCCGGGATTTCAGGAATGTCGGACTGGCAGTAGAACGTGCTCTTGTTCGTATCCAGACCCAGGGCCAGCCAGGTGGCGGCCACTTCCAGGCGTGACTGATGGATACGGGCCGGATCGTGGCATTTGATCAGGGAGTGAAAATCGGCCAGAAAATAGTAGGAGTTGACGTTTTCATCGCGGCTGGCCTCGATGGCCGGGCGGATGGCGCCGACGTAATTGCCGAGGTGCGGCGTTCCGGAGGTGGTGATTCCGGTCAGGACGGTCATTTTCTTCATTTCAGGACCTTAAAGCATGGGTTTGATGATCATGTTTTGCACAAAGGCCGATACAGGGGACAGGATCATGCCAAGGCCTCCTGTAAAGGCCAGCAGAAGCAGGATGATGAAGCCGTAGCGCTCAAGCTGCATGAAGCGCGCGGCCATGTGGCCGGGCAGCAGGCAGGCCAGGATTTTGCTGCCGTCCAGCGGTGGGATGGGCAGCAGGTTGAAGGTGCCGAGGATGGCGTTGATGAACACCCCGGCCGCGGCGATGTTGATCATGGGCCGCAGGATGTACCCGTATTCGGCGGCACCGGGGTTCTGGGACGCGATGATGATGACCTTGAGCAGGATGGCAAAGAAGACCATCACCGCGAAGTTGGCCATGGGCCCGGCCAGGGACACGTAGAGTATGCCGCGCCGGTAGTCCTTGTAATAGGCCGGGTTGATGGGCACGGGCTTGGCCCAGCCGATGAGCTGGGTCAGCACCAGGACCAGGGTGCCCATGGGGTCGAGATGTTTCAGGGGGTTCAGGGTCAGTCTGCCGGCATTTTTGGCCGTGGGATCGCCCATCAAATAGGACACGTAGCCGTGCGCGAATTCATGGCAGGTGATGCCAAGAAAGAAGGGCAGGGCGATTATGGAAAAGTGGTGGAGGGTCTGGGTTATGTCGAACATCGGCTGGGGCTATCATCAAGCGTCCCGGCGGGCAACTTCTTTCAGCCCCAGCGGGTGTAGAGGTCGTGGGGTAATCCGAGCTGCTCCATGATGCGGCCCGCGAACTGGGCCACCAACTGGTCGATGGTGCCTGGCCGATGGTAGAATCCGGGACAGGGCGGCATGATCACGGCCCCGGCCCGATGGGCGCGCAGCATGTTCCCGAGATGAATCTCGCTCAGCGGCGTCTCGCGCGGCACGAGGATCAGCGGGCGGCGCTCCTTGAGGGTCACGTCGGCGGCGCGGTGCAGCAGATTGGTGCCGACCCCGCTCGCGATGGCGGCAAGGCTGGCCATGGAGCACGGGCAGACGATCATGCCCGCGTGCTCCCACGAGCCACTGGCCGGAGGGGCCGCGATGTTCGCGGGCTCGTGCAGGAAATGAAAGCAGGACAATAGTTCCTGCGGATCCTGGTCCAGTTCGTGTCGAAAGACTTCGCGCGCCCCGTCGGAGATGATCCCATGCAACTCCAGCCCCGGAACCTGGCTCAGGGAACGGGCGAGCCGGCAGGCGTACGCCATGCCGCTGGCTCCGGATATGGCCAGAATGATGCGCTTTGAAATGCTCATGGATCACCTCTAAAATTTCAGTGTGGCTCATCCGGCTATATCAGACGCGAATGCTTGACAAGCGCTGGTCGTCTGCATAGACAGTCTTTCCCCGTGCGCAATTAGCTCAGTTGGATAGAGCGTTAGCCTCCGGAGCTAAAGGCCGCAAGTTCGATTCTTGCATTGCGCACCAAAAGAAATCAAGGGCTTATCGGATACTCGCCGATAAGCCCTTTTTCTTTCCCAACGCTATTCCCAGCACGCAAATCCGCTCCCCGCACGGCTTAGGGAGAATTCTCCTGCCGGCCAGGTCAGTCGTACTCTGCTCCCTGATCAATTTCGTTTGAAGGTGTCCAGGATAGCAGAGCTTCCACCTAAAGGTTTGTGCAAATTTTCGGGGCCACTTCTAACCGCGAAAGGCGCGAAAAACGCGAAAGTTTGTGTTGGCTATTCTGAGGATTTTGGCTTTGGGATAGTCGTCGAGATTGAAGGGCAGGTCGACCCGGTACACATCAAAAACCGCCCCTTGAATGGCGCGACACTCCTCCGGAAATAGATCCTTTTCGCGCTTTTCGCGGTTCATTAAAAATTTCAAGTAACTTTTAAAGAGTTAATCCTCCCAGTATTCCACACGATTTCTTCCTGAATTCTTAGCCTTGTACAATGCCGCGTCGGCGCGTGCGAGGATTTCCGAGAGATCCTGCTCTCCATGGCGTTTTTCCGTCAGCCCAATGCTGACCGTCAGGCGAACGCGATCCTTGTTCTGCGTAAAAAGTTGAATGTCTTGCACAAGGCTGCGGAGTCTTTCCGCCACGCCATACGCCCTTTGCTGGTCCGTTTCCACAAGCAGAATGGCGAATTCCTCGCCTCCCATTCGTCCGAGAAGGTCGGAATTGCGGAGCTCGGTGCCGCATGTCTGGGCAACTGCCTGGATGGCGAGGTCTCCGGTGGCGTGCCCGAAGCTGTCGTTGACTTTTTTGAAATGGTCGATGTCGAGCATGAGCAGGCAGATGGCGCAGCCGTGTCGTGTGCAGCGATCGATTTCTTTCTGTGCCAGGGAGATGAAGTGTCTGCGATTGGCGATCCCGGTCAGGCTGTCGGTCGTGGCCTGGCGTTCAAGTTCGAGGCGCAGGGCGCGGCGATCCGAGATGTCCCGGGTCACGCCGTGCAGTTCCACGGCACCGGTTTTTTCATTTCGAACGTAGCGCACAATGGCTTCTGTCCAAATTGGAGAGCCGTTCTTGTGAATCTGTTCAACTTCGGACGTGAAGTACATGGTCTCGTCAATTTTACCCGCAAGAAATTCCTGCCGATTGTCCCGAATTGTCTGCTTGAGAGCTATGGCTTCCCTCGGTGTCAGGGCCGCGTCGAGGGGGTGCGCCATGATCTCTTCGGGCGTAAATCCCCGCAGACGCTCAACGGACGGGCTGACATAAGTGAACAGCAGCGTCTGCGTGTCGAGGGTCCACACGACGTCCTTCATGGTCTCGGTCAGCTTGCGATAGTGGGCCTCTCTTTCGGCCAGGGCTGCCTGGGCTCGTTTGCGTTCCTCTATTTCAAGCTCAAGGCCGGCGTTGATCCGGGCCAAGTCCTCCCTGCTCTCGCGAATGGTGCGTTGCGATTCTTCCAGCTGCGAGGTCATGGCGTTGAAAGCTTTGGAAAAATCCCCCAGGAAATCGAGACGCTGGCTGAAGTCTCCGTCCGCGATCATCTGGGTCTGCCATGTCATGTGCTTGAGGTTGGCTTGGAGTGTCTTCAGGGCTCCGGCCGTGTACCCCTTGATGCCGGCATTCGTGGACAGGTCGCCGCCGGCGATGGCCGCGATGAAGTGGCGCAACTCCAGAAGTTCGTGATAAAGACGGCTGACTTTATGCTCTCCGGCGAGTTCTGCGGGCAAGTCGGGCGGGATCTTGGCCCTCAGGATATCGCCAAGCAGGGCGCAGGTCGAATCGAGATCGGGGCTCGGCACTACGCTTCCTCCACCTGAGCGGTGAAGCGGCAGGTTCTGTCGCCGGTGCACCAGCAATCAACTTCCTTGACCTTGAATTTTTTGCCGGTGAAACTTTCCATGAGTCCGCTGATGAACCCCTCGTCATAGACGCACACCTCGTAGTCCAGTTCCGGGAGGCCGGAACAATCAAGGTCCTCGGAAATCGTGATAATGAAGGAACCTTTTTCCAGATCGGCCTGCTCAACGCGCATGATACCGATTCCCAGTTCGCGGAGAACTTCCTGCAAAGTGCGCACAAACTCGTTCATGTCGTTTATGTTTGCACAGAATTTTTTGTAAAATTCATTGCCTGCGAGCTTTCCAGCTTCATAAAAAAGAGCATCAGCCTGGTCTGCTCCATAATGCGTTTCAAGAACGTCTCGGAAAGCAAATTGCATAAGGCGGTATACTTCTATCCTCGTGGTCGGCCCTAAATTTGGCCTTCCGAGTTCTATGTCGCCAATGAGATCCCATGAAAATTTGTACTTGCGCTTAGACATGTTTCACCTGAGAATTTTAATGTAGTATTTCAGAATATGTATTTCATAGAGTAAATACACTATTAGTCTATAATAGATTTTCTGTTGTTTGTAGTCAAGGTAATCCGTCGCCGAATTTCGGTTCTGTTTTTACCGAATATGCCTGAAATACTTGCCTTCGGTAGAAGTTTTTCGGAGGATTTGGATATGCAGTTATTTCTTGAAAGGCAGCCGATGGCATTCGATCTGATCATCTCAAAAAATGAAGTTGGGTTGAAATCGTTTTTCCCGTGGCCCCGCGCAGAGTCAGCCCTCCATTCTTCAGGTCCACGCCTGATCACATGACATTGAGAAGGGCGGTCCGCCTGATCCTTCAAACGACGGGGTCGAGTGTGACCTCGCCCCGGAATCCGTCCACCAGCACTGTCTGACCGTCTCTGATGCGCAGCGTTGCTTCGTCTATCCCCGTGACGCACGGGATGCCGTATTCGCGTGCGATGATGGCGCCGTGAACAAGCATGCCGCCACGGCGCTCGACGATGCCGGCGGCCAAAGGTGCCACGAAGGTCATGTTCGGGTCCAACGCGTCGCAGACGAGAATTTCCCCGGATTTGAACGAGAAAAGATCCTCCGGAGCAATCACGACCCGCGCCTTGCCCCGGACCAGTCCAGCGGCCGCAGCCCGCCCCTTGAGAAGGCCGCCCTGCGCATATGTTTCCGTGGATTCGGCCCAGGCGTTGCCCTTGGGCAGGCTGGCTCGGCCTTCCCGGACGGCGTCGTCCATTGGCAGGCCCAGTTCCTGGGCGCGAGCGAGGGCTTCGTCATGGCGGGCTTGGATTTTCCCGAGATAGATATTGTCGTCGTCGCGAAGTCGATAGCTGGTCCGGGCCAGGTTGAGAACGGCCGTCCCGAAATCGCGTTTGCCCGGAGGCAGGGCGGACATGAAACGCGCTTCGAGGTCTGCGGCCCGCTGCATGACGCGATGTCGGGGCTCATGCCGAGACAACTCCAGAGAAAGTCGTACGATGCCCTGGGGGCCATCCTCGCACCAGGATGTGCCGCAGGACAGGTCCCCGAAATTCATGATGAACTCTTCGAGCTTTTCGCTGAAAGGCCCTTCTGGGGGTATGGTGCCGTTTTCGAGTCCGGCGGTCAGGACCGGGTCGGCCCGGATCATGGCTCCGAGTTCGGCCAGCAGGTCATTGCGTCTGACCGTCAGCAGATCCTCTCCGGTCAGCAGTGCGGTGAATTCAAAGGGGTCTTCAGGCGCGACGGTGTCGTTGTAGAGCATGCCGAACTGCCGGACTGCGTGGGCAAAGGGGATGAGCTCGCGCCAATACGTGTCGCGCCAGCTTGCCAATGTCTCCTTGCGCAGACGTACCTCGGCTTCGAGTTCTGCCGGTCCCATGGCCAAAAGGTTCATACTCTTCATGCGCTCGCTGTCTCTCAGCATGCCAGGCAAAATCTGCTCTTCGATTCTGTCGCGAAGTTTGAGCAGGTTGTCGTGACTGCGCGTCAGGCTCAGGTACCAGGGCCGTTTGTCCTCCTCGTTCCAGCCTGTCGCGTTGGCTGTTCTGGCGAGGGTGGTCACGGGACGCGCCTGCAGGATGACCGGGCCTGTTTCCGTAAGAGTCCATTCAATATCCTGCGGACATCCGAACAACTTTTCCACGCGCAGTCCGAGCTCAAGAATTTCAAAGGCCTGCTTCGCGTCGAGGAGCGGTTCGAGCGGATTGGTTTGTGAGACCACGGCTATCGGTGATCGGGACATGACAATGCGCTCGGTTCCGGCCTGGTCCTCAACTACCACTCTGGCCAAGCCTTGTGCGGCTTCGATGACGGCGGTGTTTTCGTCTACGGGGCTAACTGTGAACAGTACTCCTGAGACCCGTCCGTAGATCATCGGCTGGATGAGAACGCCCATGTCGGATGTGCCGGCTTCCATACCCATCTCGCGGCGGTACAGGATGGCCCTGTCTGTCCACAGCGAAGCCCAGACTGCGCGGATTGCCCGCAAAAGTTCCTCGGGGGTGTTCACGTCCAGGACCGAGTCATGCATGCCCGCGTGGGAGAATCCCGAATCTTCTTCGGCGGTACAGGAGCGAACGGCCAGCGGAACAGCCGACAGGACAGCGTCGGCTGTTTCGAGAATCGAGCATGCCAGATCTTCGGGGAGAGGGTGGCGCAAGAAGGCGTTGCGAAGTTCCAATGATACGTCCCATATTTCCTCCCACCGAATACCGTCGCGCAGGATTTTCGGAAGCGATTCGATGCGCTGCGTGAGGCCCGCGTGTTGAACGAAGGCACTGTAAGCCGCCGGTGGTAAGAACAGGGTCCTGGGCACGATGAAGCCGTGCGTGAAGAGGATTCCAAGGTTGGCGGCCTTGGCCCCGATAACGGGCGCCTGCCCAGAGGGCTGGGGAGCGGTGACAAGAATGGGTTTGATGTTCATGTCATTTTACTGGCTGTTTTGCAGGACAAGGGCAAGGCTTTCGCGCACGCCCATGTGCCGGATGCGGCCGAAAATGTCCCTGCACTGCTCTGTGTCCAGTCCATTTATGATCTGCAGGACCATGGCTTCGGCGTCCATATGCGGATGGGCATAGACGGAATCGAATGTCTCGTCCTTTTCCATGAGCCGATTGTAGACCATTGCCCGGGCGGCGAGGAGGGTTTCCTGGGCAATGTTTTCGGGTGCGCGAACAAGATAGCGGAAGGTCAGCAGATCGCCGGGAGGGATGAGCCGCCGTACACCGTATCGCTCTTTGCAAACTTCTTCCATGAGATGAACAGTCTTGATCCGCCCATGCCCCAGCATCTTGATGAGCAGGCCGATCATGGTGTGGTGAATGGCGCCGCATTCGACGTAGACGGACGAACTCCGTGTGACTTTGGCAATGGCTTCGGCGCGGTCCTGATCCATGTCCCTGATTTTTTCGGCATCGGCTCTGGCGAATTCGATCACTGCGGATAGAATTCCTTTGAAGTCCTTTTTGCCCGCAGCGGTATAGAATGCGAGGAGTTTCCGGCTCCACTCGTGTTCCCGGGAATAGACTTTCCAGGCTTTTCCGCCGCGAGGGATCTGGGCCGGAGTGTTTCCGGCCACAAAAAATTCGTGGACGCCAACCAGCTCATCCATCCAGGGATGAATCTGGAGCACGCTCACGCCATGGGAGTGAAGGGTTTGCAGGGTACAACATTGCTGCCGGGCATACTCCGGAAATTCAAATTCCGTGAGCATCAGATAGTCCTCGATGGCCAGTCTGCCCTGAAGCATTTCCTCAAACCCTGGCGTCAGGGGCTCCTCGAGAATTATAACTTCATGCCCTGCCATGGCGCGCGCGGCGAATGGGGCGGTTTCCGGTCTGAAGACGGTGAAGCCGAGGGTTACTTGCGTATTCAGGATCGTTGTCATTCAAGCAATTTTTGTGGCCACGGTTTCATTCTTCCAGATCAGGCTCGGGCGCGGGTATTTTCCGTCGAGCTCGTGGGCCCGCAGGAAGTCGCGGTAGGCTTCGGTCATGCTCTTCATCTTCATAAGCGTTGTCGCACGCTGATAATGGTAGTCCGCGACTCCCGGCACCAGCTCGATGAGCTGGGTCAAGTCCTTGCGCGCCTGGGCGTAGAGTTTCAGACGCAGGCAAAGTTGTGCGCGGGCGGAGAGGGCCTTGCGATGATCGGGGGCGATGGTCACGGCCAGAGTGAACCTGACCAGTGCTTCCTGGAGCCGATTGGCCTTGACCAAGGCTTCGCCCAAGGCGAAATGGATGTCGGGCGAATTCGGTGCCAGGGTGGCGGCCTTGGAATATGATGCTATGGCGCCGGACAGATTGCTCTGCTGCTCAAGTTTGCGGCCACCCTCCAAGTGCTGTTTTGCTTCAAGTGAAGAAATTCGTACATCGCCTGGCGTGCCGGAAAGTTCCCTGGCCCCGGTCAGTCCTTGAACAGGGAGAATGCAAAAGAGGATGGCGAACAAGATTGAATGTATTGAAAATGTGTAGCTCTTCATTATGCCTCCCTGCAAAAATGCTTACTTAGTAAGTACCAATGAGTAAATATATATAGTGACATTGTGAAATTTTATATTCGCATACATATTTACTATATCGGCAGCATGTGTGGATAATTTACGCATAATACAGGTATTTTTTTAAGAAATATGAAAAATTCTGTAATTATTTGAAATAAAAATAGATTTTCATACTGCACGAGAGTCACAATACCTTTCTTATACTTACAAGTAATTATCCTATTTTTTAAAAAAGTAAATATAAGTAAGTATTAATTTTCAAGTTACGTTGATAAAACCCGTAATTCTTTAGGATATGTAGGTAGTATTTCTGGAATACTCGTTTCGAAGCGGTGCTGCGAACAGCTCTCGGCGTCTGGCGGGTGGGTCTCATTGGTGACAGCGTTGCAATGAATTGTGAAAGAGTCCGCATGTCATTCCTGCAGGCATGTGCCCGGCATGGGTAGGAGGGGCATGTCGGGCAACGGCGCGAATGTCGGGTACGAGTGGGAGATCCTTTCTTTTCAGATAGTTAAAACTGCATGGATCCACTTCTTCAAGAGGTTGGTGACGTATTGCATTAACGTCGTTGATGGTTTTTCAAAGATTTGGACTCACGCGGTACAGGAAGGCTTTCGGGTGGTTTTTAGCTGTGCTCAACGTATCCGTTCAGGGAATTCGTGACGACGGTCAGGGCACGGGATTTTGTCGTTTTGGAGCCGATCATGGGCGGGAGAAGTAAAGTAATGTGTATTTTTATTCAGTGAAATCGGTAGGTATTGTCTTAAAATTCGGGTAGAAGTATTTATTTCGCTCGCTCTATTTTTTGATAATGTCCCTGTTCAAAACCAACTTGCAGGATGTGTCATGAGAGCAAAAGAGAATCCATGGAGCGAAGTGCCGGAGACGCTTGCCGATGAACCTTCTTTCAATTCCGTTCAGGCAGGAAGCGACAGCCTCACCGACGCGGAACAGATCAGGCACGACCTTTTTGAAAAGGCGGTGCAAAAGGCGCTCAGAAATCGGACCGGAAGCATTCGAAGAAATCGGGGAGAAGATGAACCGGGGAGCCTGGCGGAGGTGTTGACACGCAGCGAACTGCAGTTTCTGCTCAAGCAGGAGTGATTGCCCGCCGCAACAATGCAAAATCCCCCGGACAGCGAACTGTTCGGGGGATTTTGCATTGTGTTTGGTGATGGTGCGTGGTGGCGGTCAGCCTGCGCAGATTCGGGGCCCGGTCATGCACAGGGCGGCATGCAGTGCGATTTGGGCCTTGTTGAAATGGCTGCGCTCGACCACGAACTGCATGTTGGTCTGCCGTGCGGTCTGGGATACGGCCAGGATGTTGATACCCTCGGCGGCCAGTGCCCCTGCGGCCTTGGACAGAATGCCGGGCTGTCCGATGTTGGAGCCTATGGCGCAGACAATGGCCACTTTTTGCAGGGTGATCTGTTCAAACCTGCTCTGCAGTTCGGCAATTGCCTCGGGACGGCAGTCGCGGTCACCGATGATCATGCCGATGGTGTTGGCGTTGGTGACCTTGCTGATGTAGGAGATGTCGTATTTTGCCAGCACCTGCAGGATACGCAGGTCAAAGCCCACCTCGCCGACCATGCGCGTGTCGTGGACTTCGATGCAGGTGACCTTGTCCGATCCGGTGACGATCTCGACCATGGATTCAGGGGCGATGAAATCCTTGGTGATGAGCGTGCCGCTGTGATCGGGGTCAAAGGCGTTCTTGATGCGGATGGGGATGTTGTTGATCTCGAGCGGCTTCGAGGCCTTGGGATGGATGGCCTCCATGCCCACGTCCGCGAGCTGGTCGGCCACGTCGAAATTGGTGCTGCAGACGGGGTGAATGTTTTCCTCCCCGATAACCAGCGGGTCGCCGGAGCAGAGGTGGTATTCCTTGTGGATGATGGCTTCGCTCGCGCCCAGGATCACCGCGACCTTGGAGAAGGTCACTTCCGAGTAGCCCCGGTCGAACTCGCGCATGATGCCCTCGGTGCCCTTGGTGTAGCCCGTGGCGAAACAGATGGTCGAGAAGGGGTCGATGCCTTCGAAGCTGTCCTTGATGCGCTCGTCGATGGTCAGCTGCCGGCTGTCTTCCCAGCCGCTCAAATCCACGAAGGTGGCGTTGTAGCCGAGATTCTGCAGGATGTTGGCGGAATTGAAGGCGCTGTGCATCTCGCCAAGGGACGCCAGCAGCTCCCGCGCGGCGAGCAGCAGGGCCGTGCGCGAGACATAGCCCGAGGCCAGCACGTTATCCATGCTGCGCAGGATGTTGATGGCCAGGTCAATATGGTCGTCGACGAATTCGTTGGCGGCTTCAAGGTCGAGTCCGGCTGGCACGAAGGTCTTGTTCAGTTCGCAGAGGTGTTCGCGCAAGGCCAAAAGTTTTCTGGCATAACTTTCCTGTTGGCGGAAAAGCTGGTAAATGCCCGGCTGGCCGGTTTTCTTGTGTTCAAGCAGTTCGTTGGTGACTCCGCCATAGGCGGAGACCACGTAGATTCTGCCATAGATGTCTTCGGGATTGCGCAGGATGACATTTTCAATGATCTGCGGAAATCGGGACATGGATGTCCCGCCGATTTTTTCAACACGAAGTCGAGCTTTCATGGGCTGTCCTGGAATTGATGTTGAATGGCGGCTGGCCCTGGCCTGCCGTGCCGCATGGCTTTCGAGGGATATGGTTTAAAGTGGTGCAGCGTCAATACGGGAAGACTGGAAAATCGATTTTCGAAAACATACGCAGTTCGAAGAGTTCTGGAGAAGGCCTGCCGCACGGGCATGTTTGACGCTCCGCATCGGGCCAGCTAAAAGAGCGCAGATTCGCCAACTCCAAGCAGGTTCACCCAGGTTCATCATGAAGCACCTTCTCCTTCTCGTCCTCTTCCTCGGAGTCGCCCTGCCAGCCACGGCGGAGCAGTCTTTCCACGCCCTGGCCATGAACGGCCAGCCCAAGTACGGCGCGGATTTCACCCACTTCGACTATGCCTTCCCCGAAGCCCCCAAGGGCGGGACCGTTCGCCTGGCCGCCATCGGCACCTTTGACAGCTTCAACCCCTTTATCATCAAGGGCAACTCCGCCGATGGGCTGGGTCTGTTGTTCGACACCCTGACCGAGCAGTCCCTGGACGAGCCCTTCACCGAATACGGCCTGCTGGCCGACCGCATCGAACTGGCCCCGGACCGATCCTCCATGACCTTTCACCTGCGTGAGGAGGCTCGCTTCCATGACGGCAGCCCCGTCACCGCTGCCGACGTGGCCTTCACCTTCAGGACTCTGCTCGAGCAGGGCAATCCCCATTACGCCCAGTATTACGCCGATGTGGAGCGGGTTGAGGTCGTCGATGCGCAGACCGTGACCTTTGTCTTCAAGCCGGACAGCAGCCAGGAACTGCCGCTCATCCTCGGGCAGTTGCCGGTCCTGTCCGAAGCGTCCTGGCAGGGGCGGGATTTTTCGGCCTCGGGCCTTAACGTTCCCATGGGCAGCGGACCGTACCGCATCGGCGAGTTCAGGGCCGGGCAGCGCCTGACCTTCGTGCGCAACCCTGAATACTGGGGCCGCGACCTGCCCGTGAACAAGGGGCGGCATAATTTCGACACCATCATTTATGACTACTACCGCGACCTGACCGTGACCCTCGAAGCCTTCAAGGCCGGGGAATACGATTTTCGCCAGGAATACAATTCCAAGCAATGGGCCACGGGCTACACCGGACCGGCCGTGAACGCCGGGATGATCCGCACCGAGAGCATCCCGCACAAGCTGTCCCAGGGCATGCAGGCCTTTGTCTTCAATTCCCGCCGCGCCATCTTCGCCGACCCCCTGGTGCGCCAGGCGCTCAATTTCGCCTTCGACTTCGAGTGGAGTAACAGGAACCTTTTTTACGGCCAGTACGCTCGCTCCACGAGCTTTTTTTCCAATTCGGACATGGCCTCGTCCGGCCCGCCCTCGGCCGAAGAGAGGGCGATCCTTGAACCGCTGGGACTGCCCGCCGAGGTGTACACGCAGGAAATCTCCCTGCCGGTCACCGACGGCAGCGGCAATATCCGCGAGAACCTGCGTACGGCCGCGGATCTCCTGCGCCGGGCCGGGTGGAGCGTGGAGGGCGGCAAGCTCGTCAAGGACGGGCAGCCTTTCGTCTTTGAGATGCTCCTGGTACAGCCCGATTTCGAGCGCGTGGTCCTGCCTTTCAAGCGCAACCTGGAACGGCTCGGCATCACCATGAGCGTGCGCATGGTGGACACCTCACAATACCTGGAGCGGCTGCGCGGCTTCGATTTCGACATGATCGTCTCAAGCTTCCCCCAGTCCCTGTCCCCAGGCAACGAGCAACGCTCCTTCTGGCATTCGGCCTCGGCGGACATGCCCGGTTCGCGCAATTACTGCGGCATCAAGAATCCGGCCATCGACAGGTTGGTCGACTTGGTCATCGCCGCCCCGGACCGCGACGCGCTCATTCTGCGCTGCAAGGCCCTGGACCGCGCCCTGCTGTGGGGCTGGTATGTGATTCCGCACTGGCATTCCACGTACTGGCGCGTGGCCTATTGGGACAAGTTCGGTCGTCCGGACAAGCTGGCGGATTATGGGCTTGATTTTCAGTCTTGGTGGATCGACACGGACAAGGAACGGGAGATGACGGGCAGGCGGGGGCGGCTCGGGCTCAAGTAGGCATGGCGCTCGATCTGCGCAAAGGCATGGATTGCCACGGCTTTCAGCTTCGCAAAGGTCAGGCTCTCACGCATAGGCTGACACGTGCGTGAAATTTGTCTTCGCAGTTTCGTTTGTAGATAACTGACTGTAAATGCATGGATTGCCGCGTCGAAGACTCCTCGCAATGACGGGTGAACTGTAACGTCATCACGCAGAGCCCGGACTTTGCGAGGCTGAAAGCCGCGGCAATTCATCTTCAATCCACATACCCGTAGTTCCCGGTTTCGAAAGGACACAATGCTCACCTACATCCTGCGCCGCCTGGCACTCATCATTCCGACCCTGCTGGGCATTCTGACGCTCAATTTCTTCATCATTCAGGCCGCTCCCGGCGGGCCGGTGGAGCAGATGATCGCCCAGCTGCAGGGGCTGGACGTGGCTGCCGCCGCGCGGGTCAGCGGAGCCGGGGGAGGAGAGACGGCCGGTGCGAACGTCTCGGCGCAGGCGTCCTCCAAGTCCGTCTATCGCGGCGCCCAGGGCCTTGACCCGGACGTGGTGCTGCGCATCGAGCGCATGTACGGCTTCGACAAGCCCTTGTGGGAACGCTACGTTCAGATGCTGAAGAATTACGCTACGTTCGACCTTGGCGAGAGTTTTTTTCGCAGCAAGGGCGTGCTTGAGCTCATCGGCGAAAAAATCCCCGTGTCCCTGTCGCTGGGGCTATGGAGCACGCTCATCATCTACGCCCTGTCCATCCCGCTCGGCATCATGAAGGCCGTGCGTCACGGTTCGCGCTTCGACGTCTGGACCAGCACGGTCATGATCGTGGGCAACGCCATTCCGGTCTTCCTGTTCGCCATTTTGCTCGTGGTGCTTTTCGCGGGTGGGAGCTATTTCAACTGGTTTCCGCTGCGCGGCCTGACCTCGCCGGGGTGGGAGGATTTCTCCCTGGCGCACAAGATCCTGGATTATTTCTGGCACCTGGCCCTGCCCGTCACGGCCATGGTCATCGGGGGATTTGCGACCCTGACCATGCTGACCAAGAACTCCTTTCTGGACGAGATCGGCAAGCAGTACGTGACCACGGCCCGCGCCAAGGGCCAGACCGAATCGCGCATCCTGTACCGTCACGTGTTCCGCAACGCCATGCTGCTCATCATCGCAGGCTTTCCCGCAGCCTTCATTTCCATGTTCTTCACCGGTTCGCTGCTGATCGAGGTCATTTTTTCCCTGGACGGTCTGGGCCTTCTGGGCTTCGAGGCGACCATCAGCCGTGACTACCCGGTCATGTTCGGTTCCCTCTACATCTTCACCCTCATCGGCCTGTTCACCAAGCTCATCTCGGACCTGACCTATGTGCTGGTCGATCCGCGCATCGATTTCGGCTCACGGGAGGGGCAATGAACCCCATCATCCGTCGCAGACTGCGTGCCTTTCGCTCCAACCGCCGGGCGTTCTGGTCCCTGTGGATCTTTTTGTTCCTGTTTTTCGCCAGCCTCGGGGCGGAATTCATCGCCAATGACCGGCCGCTGCTGGTCTATTACGATGGAGGGGTCTATGCCCCGGTCTTCAAGGAATATCCGGAAACCGTTTTCGGCGGCGACTTCGAGACTCACGCCGTGTACCGCGACCCCTACGTGCAGGAGCTCATCAACGCCAAGGGCTGGATGCTGTGGCCCCCCGTGCGCTACAACTACAGGACCATCAACTACGATCTGCCCGTGCCCGCCCCGGCCCCGCCCTCGCGGGAGAACCTGCTCGGCACCGACGACCAGGGCCGCGACGTGCTGGCCCGCATCATCTACGGAGTACGGCTGTCCGTGCTCTTCGGGCTGATGCTGACGCTGGGCAGTTCCGTTGTCGGGGTCTGCGTGGGCGCGCTGCAGGGCTATTACGGCGGTGCCGTCGATCTGGCCGGGCAGCGCTTCATGGAGATCTGGTCCGGCATGCCTGCGCTTTTCATCCTCATCATCCTGGCCTCCATGGTCGCTCCCAGCTTCTGGTGGTTACTCGCCGTGACCATGCTCTTTTCGTGGATGAGCCTTGTGGACGTGGTCCGGGCCGAGTTCCTGCGCGGCCGCAACCTCGAATACGTGCGCGCCGCCAAGGCTCTCGGCCTGCCGGACCGGGTCATCATGTTTCGCCACATCCTGCCCAACGCCATGATCGCGACCGTGACCTTCATGCCGTTCATCGTCAGCGGGTCCATCACCACCCTGACCTCGCTGGACTTCCTGGGGTTCGGGCTGCCGCCGGGTTCGCCGTCCCTGGGCGAGTTGCTGGCCCAGGGCAAGAACAATCTGCAGGCCCCGTGGCTCGGCCTGTCGGCCTTTGTGGTCCTGGGCACGATCCTGAGCCTGCTGGTCTTTATCGGAGAAGGAGTGCGCGATGCCTTTGATCCCCGCCACAGAGGCTAGCTCTGCGCAGGCCGCGTCCGGTCCGCAATCGCACGCGAAGGGCAAAGCCCTGCTGGCCATCCGCGATCTGGATGTCGATTTCTCCGTGGAGGACCGCACCGTAAACGCCGTGCAGGGCGTCAGCATGTCCGTGTATCCGGGGCGAACCTGCGCCCTGGTGGGGGAGAGCGGATCGGGCAAGTCCGTGACCGCGCTGTCGGTCCTGCGCCTGCTCCCTACCCGGGTCGCTCGCACGAGCGGGGAAATTCTGTTCGAGGGGAGGGATCTTTTGCGCCTGGACGAAGAGGCGCTGCGCGAGGTCCGCGGCGGACGCATCGGCATGATCTTCCAGGAACCCATGACGTCCCTCAATCCGCTGCACCCCATCGGCCGCCAGATCGCCGAAAGCGTGCTCCTGCACCAGCCCGAAGTCGACGCGAAGGCGCGGACCCTGGAGCTTCTGGACCTGGTCGGCATCCCGGATCCGGCCTCGCGTCTGGACAGCTTTCCGCATCAACTCTCCGGCGGGCAGCGGCAGCGGGTCATCATCGCCATGGCACTGGCCAACGATCCGGTCCTGCTCATTGCCGACGAACCGACCACGGCCCTTGACGTGACCATCCAGGCCCAGGTGCTGGAGTTGCTAAAAGACCTGCAAAAGCGCCTGAACATGGCCATCCTGCTCATCTCACATGATCTGGGCGTGGTCCGGCACATGGCCGACGAGGTGCACGTCATGCGCGAGGGCCGGATTGTGGAGAGCGGAACGCGGGACGAGATTTTCAACAATCCGGCACACTCCTACACGAAGACCCTGCTGGCCAGCACTCCGTCGGGCAGACCGGGGCCTTTGGCCGAAGGCGCGCCAACCCTGCTTGAGGCGCGCGATATCCGGGTCTGGTTTCCGCAGGGCAAGACGTTCCTTGGCCGTCCGAGGAGTCACATCAAGGCCGTGACCGACGCGGAGCTTTCCATTCGGCAGGGAGAATCCCTCGGCGTGGTGGGGGAGAGCGGATCGGGGAAAACGACCCTTGGCCTTGCCCTGCTGCGGCTTCAGAGCTGCCAGGGCGAGATAGATTTTGACGGCCAGCGCCTGTCCGCCATGCGCGAGGGGGAGATCAGGCGGCTGCGCCGCAATTTCCAGATCGTGTTTCAGGACCCTTACGGCAGCCTCAGCCCGCGCATGACCGTCGGCCAGATCGTGGCCGAGGGGCTGGACGCGCACCGTCTGGCCACGGGCTCGGAGCGGGAGGAGCGCATCGCCGAGATTCTGGAGGCCGTGGACCTCGACCCGGCCGCCATGCACCGCTACCCGCACGAATTTTCCGGCGGCCAGCGCCAGCGCATCTCCATTGCCAGGGCGCTCATCCTGCGACCCAAATTCGTGGTCCTGGACGAGCCGACCTCGGCTCTGGACCGCACGGTGCAGTTCCAGATCGTGGAGCTCCTGCGCAATCTGCAGGCCCGCTTCGGCCTGACCTACATGTTCATCACCCACGATCTGGCCCTGGTCCGAGCCCTGTGCCACCGCATCGTCATCATGAAGGACGGGCGCATCGTGGAGCAGGGGCCGACCGATGCCATTTTCGCAGGCCCTGTCCAGGAATACACCCGCACCCTGCTGGCCGCCGCCCTGGAATGATGCCATGAAGCACATTCAAAAATTCCTCTCGCCTGCATTTCTCCCGGTCCATTTTTTCGTCGCGACCATTCTGCTTGGCGGGGTGTTGCTGCATCTGCCCATTTCGCTGAACGGAACGCAGTTGGGCTGGATCGACGCCTTGTTCACCGCCGTGTCCGCCACCTGTGTGACCGGACTCATCGTCGTGGATACGGGGACCGTGTTCTCGACTTTCGGCCTGACCGTCATCGCCCTGCTCATCCAGATCGGGGGCCTTGGGGTCATGACCTACACGAGCCTCGTCTTCTATCTGTGGCGACGTCGCGTTTCGCTGACCGACCGCATCGCCGTGGGTCAGTCCCTGCAGGGTGACCCGTCGTTCAAGCTGGGACGTTTTCTGGTCCAGCTGTTTCTGGTCTGTTTTTGCATCGAGGCGTTGGGCGCCGTCGCCCTGTACGCTTTGAGCATGGGCGAGGTGGACTGGTTCAGCGCGTTTTTTCACTCCGTGTCCGCTTTCTGCAATGCGGGTTTCAGCCTCTATCCGGACAGCCTGATGCGCTTTTCCGGGAACCTGCCCATAAATCTGCTCTTCATGACGCTCATTTTTTTTGGAGGTATCGGTTTTTACGTGCTGGTCGAGCTTCCCGGGTTCATGAAGTCCGCCTTCAAGGCGCGCCGCCTGCGGGACACGCTGAGCTGGCAGAGTTCGCTGGTCATCCGCACCAGCCTGTGGCTGATCCTCATCGGGTGGGTGGTGTTTTTCCTGATCGAACAGAGGCAGGAAGGGCTGTTCACGGCATTGCTGCAGAGCCTGTTTCAGTCCGTCACGGCCCGCACGGCCGGATTCAACACCATGGACATAGGGATCATGACCGATACGTCGCTGTTCATATTGATACTGCTCATGGTCATCGGCGGCTCTCCGGGTTCGTGCGCGGGCGGCATCAAGACCACGACCCTGCGCGTGCTCCTCGGCTTTGCCGTTTCCCAGATCAAGGGCCGCGATCAGGTCGTTGTCGAGGGCTACGGCGTGGATGCGCCCACCGTGAACAAGGCCATGACGCTGGTCATTTTCGCCTTCGTCCTCATCATGGGCTCGGTCTTCGTCCTGACCGTGACCGAAGGCGCCAACCAGCCGCATCAGCTGGTGCGGGGCAAGTTCATGGAGCTCTTTTTCGAGGCGTCGTCGGCGTTTGGAACCGTGGGGCTGAGCACCGGGCTTACCCCCCATCTTTCGACTCCGGGAAAGTTCATCATCATGATGCTCATGTTTGTCGGCCGGCTCGGCCCCATAGTCTTTTTGACCATGCTGCAGTCCTGGCAGACGCGTGAACATTTCAGGCGTGCCGAAAAAAGCATGCTCATCGGGTAGGAGGTTTCATGGCTCACAAGGAATTCGGTGTCGTGGGTTTGGGCAAGTTTGGCCTCAGTCTGGCCAGTTCGCTCATGGCTCATGGCCAAAAGGTGGTCGGTGTCGACAGCGATCCGGACAAGGTCAAGGCCGCTGCCGAGGTCCTGACCCAGGCCTATCAGGCCGAGGCGGTGGACAAGACCGCCCTGCAGCAGCTCGGGTTCGGCGAGCTGCAGGAAGTGATTGTCAGCACCGGGCACAACATGGAGGCCAGCATCCTCATCACGCTCTTTTTGAAGGAGCTGGGCTGTAAAACCGTGACGGTCAAGGCCGTGAGCCGTGATCATGAAAAGGTGCTGACCAAGGTCGGGGCCGACGCGGTCATATTTCCCGAGCGCTATGCCGCCGAGCAGCTTGCGGCCAAGCTGGCCGTGCCTGGCCTCATCGACTACCTGCCGCTCGGCACCAACATCATTCTCAAGGAGTTTACCGTGGAGAACTGGGCGGGGAAGACGCTGCGCGAGCTGAACCTGACCAACACGTATGGCATCCAGGTGGTGGCCGTGAAGGGCCTTGAGGAGAAGCAGTTCGTGTTTGTGCCCAAAGCCGACCAGCCCTTGCAAAAAGGGGAGGTCCTGGCTGTCATCGGCAGCGGGGAGATTCTTTTGGAACTGGAGTCCTAAAATGGTAACGGGAAAAAGGATGGATTTCACGCATAGGCTGACTAGTCCGCGCTTCGCTCGTAATGACGTTGCGTGTAATGGGTCATTGCGAGAAGCCAGGCTCTGCGTGGGAGTCTTCGACGCGGCAATCCATGGCTTCCCGCTTTCTTTGTAGTATCAAAAAAAGGATGGATTTTGACGACTTCCGGAGGAATACTTGATGGCGCGTGTGCAGATTGAATTGCCGCAGTCGTGGCTTTTTCGGACGCGCCTTGCCGTGCGCGTGACCGATGTGAATTATGGCGGGCACCTGGGCAATGACCGTGTGCTGGGCCTTGCGCACGAAGCGCGGGTGCGCTGGCTGGCATCCTGCGGTCTGTCCGAGAAGGACGTGGGCGGGGTGGGGCTCATCATGGCCGATGCGGCCCTGGTTTTTCGCGGCGAGGCGTTTCTGGGCGATGAGCTGGAAGTGGAACTGGGCGCGATGGAGGTGCGGCGGTCAAGTTTCGATCTTGTCTACAGGCTGACCCGTCCTGCCGACGCGGCCGAGATCGCCCTGGTCAAGACCGGCATGGTCTGCTTTGATTACGCCGCCCGCAAGGTCGCCCGCCTGCCCAAGGAATTGGCCAGCTGTCTGGAAAGCGTGTCCTGATGCAGTGCAGGATCGCCCACAAGCTTTTTTTGACCGACATCCCGGAGCCCATCAAGGATCAGGTCATGGCCGAGCTGACCCTTGAAAATCCCAAATGGCTCGAAAACCTGAAGATGGGCCGCACCAATTACAAGGTCTCGCGGCATCTGAAGTTCTATTCCACGCGCACCAACGGCGGTCTCATCCTGCCGCGCGGTTATGGCGGGCGGCTCGCGCGGATCTGCGCTGAGCATGGCGAGGCAGTGGAGTACACCGACGACCGGCGCAGCCTGCCGGAAGTGGACTTCACCTTTTGCGGGGAGCTGCGCCCCTATCAGGACACGGCCTGCCAGGCCATGCTGCGGCGGCGCTTCGGGACCCTGTGCGCGCCCACCGGAGCGGGCAAGACCGTATGCGGGCTTTCACTCATCGCCCAGCGTCGCCAGCCCGCGCTGATCGTCGTGCACACCCGGGACCTGGCCATGCAGTGGGTGGAGCGCATCGAGCAGTTCCTGGACATCCCGGCCCGCAAGGTGGGCATGATCGGCAGCGGAAGGAGCACGGTGGGCGAGGCCGTGACCGTGGCCACGGTGCAGTCCGTGTACAGCCGGGCCAAGGACCTCAAAAAGCGCGTCGGGCACATCATCGTCGACGAATGCCACCGCGCCCCCAGCCGCACCTTCACCGCCGCCGTGACCGCCTTCGACTGCGCCTATTCCCTTGGCCTTTCGGCCACGCCATACCGCCGCGACGGCCTGACCCAGCTCATCTTCTGGCATCTGGGCGAAATGCACGCCCGCATCGACAGCCTCGACCTGATGGACAGCGGGGCCATCCTGCGGCCGGAAATCTGCATCCGGCCCACGGCGTTCAGGTGCGAGCGTGACCCCACGGAGGAATACGGCCTCATCATCGCCGATCTGACCGAAGACGTTGCGCGCAACTGCCAGATCGTCGACGAGGTGGCCGCCGAGATCGCCTCCGGGCGCGGGGTGAGCCTGATCCTGTCCGACCGCAAGTGGCATTGCCGGGTGCTGCAGGAGCTGCTTCACGAACGCCACGGCATCAGCGGAGCGGTCCTGACCGGCGACACGCCCTTGCCGGAGCGCAAGCGGCTGGTGGATCAGATCCAGTCGAACCGGATCGGTGCGGTCTTCGCCACGGGCCAGCTCATCGGCGAAGGGTTCGACGCCAGCAACCTGACCTCCCTTTTTCTGGCGACCCCCATCAAGTTCAGCGGCCGCCTGATCCAGTACCTGGGCCGGGTGCTGCGTCCTTCAACCGGAAAAGCTCAACCAAAGGTTTATGATTTTGTAGACGAAAAGGTCGGCGTGCTCAATGCGGCGGCCAGGGCGCGGGCGGAGGTTTATGCGGATATTGGCCGTCAATAAAGGTGCATCGACTTATTTGTGAAATGGCGTCCGTTATCCCGGTGCCGATGCCTTTCGAGTCAAAACCTTGCTGTCAGTGTCTTTTGCCGACTACCGGTATTGTAACCTCCAGGTTTGACTTGCACTTTCAAGTTTCTTTACGCTATCTATCCGAAAAATTTTATCTCTTGGGGCGAGGCAGGGCATTGAACTGATTGGTAGGCAAACCGATGGGACCCTGCGAAACAGCTTCAGACAGCTGGGATTTAATGCATGAAAATCTTTATCAGCAGTGTGCAAAACGAACTGGCTATCGAGCGCAAAGCCTTGGCTGGATTCCTTGCAGGCGATCCCATGCTGCGCCGCTTTTTTGACTTTTTTCTGTTTGAGGAGACGCCTGCTGCCGATCAACGGGCTGATCAGTGTTACCTCGACGAGGTGGATCGTTGCGACATCTATCTCGGAATCTTCGGCAATGAGTATGGCCGGGAAGATGTGGAAGGACTTTCACCGACACACCGCGAGTTCAATCGGGCAAGCGAGATGGGTAAGTGTCGTTTGATCTATGTGAAGGGAGCCGATGACAGCGTTCGGCATCCGAAAATGCGTACTCTGATTACCGATGCCGCCGACAATCTGATAAGGCGTCGGGTCAATTCCGCGGAAGAACTGATTGCCGCGGTGTACGCGAGTCTCGTCAGGATTCTTGAAGAGCGTGAGCTGATCCGTTTCGGCCCTTTTGATGCAACCTTTTGCCGCAGCGCAACGCTTGATGACCTCGACGAGGACAAAATCACTCGTTTTCTTGTCCTCTCCCGGCGTGGTCGCAATTTTCCTTTGCCCGGGGATACGCCGCCGCAGGAGGTGCTGGAACATCTTAATCTGCTCGACAAGGGCCGTCCGACCAATGCTGCCATCCTGTTGTTCGGCAGGCAACCGCAGCGTTTTCTGATCACCTCCGAGGTGAAATGCGCCCATTTTCACGGCTATGAAGTAGCAAAGCCCATTTCTTCGTATCAGGTTTACAAAGGAACTGTTTTCGATCTCGTGGATCAGGCCAAGGATTTTGTGCTCTCCAAAATAGACCTCTGGGTGGGAACACGGGCGGAAAGTACCCAGGCGCCGACGAAATACGAAATTCCCCAGGAAGTTGTCGCCGAGGCCATCGTCAATGCTGTCGTACATCGCGACTACACCAGCAATGGCAGCGTCCAGGTCATGCTTTTTAGGGATCGGCTTGAAGTCTGGAACCCCGGCATCCTGCCGTCGACCCTGACCCTTGAAAAACTGCGTGGCCCACACGCCTCCGTCCCGCATAATCCGCTGCTCGCCGAACCCATGTATTTGACCAAGTATATCGAACGCATGGGAACCGGTATTCGCGATATGATCCGCCGTTGCAGAGACGCCGGGCTTGCAGAGCCTGAAATCAGGATTGACGGCGGTTTTTTCGTGCTGACGATCCGGCGGAAAAAGGATGAATCAGGGGCCCAGTCAGGGGCCCAGTCAGGGGCCCAGTCAGGGGCCCAGTCCGAAGCGATTCTGAAAAATCTTGAGAAAGAGGCTTTATCCGCTGCCGAACTCGCTGTAGCTTTGGATCTTCAATCAAAAACCGGTGCTTTCAAGCGAACTTTGCAGGAGCTGAGCGATAGTGGACTGATCGAATATACCATTCCCGACAAACCCACCAGTCGCCTCCAGAAATACCGACTTACGGAGAAAGGACGCGGATTGCTGGAACAGTTGAACGAGGAGAGCGAGCGGTCTTGAGCGTGAATACTTTGAATACAGGGGACGCATCTTGAATCTTGAATTTTACGGAACTTTGTCAAAGATAAGTCACAGCAGTTTCTGACCTGTTTCCTGGTCGGTACGGTGCTGCATGGCAAGGCGATGGAGAGCGGGCAATCTCCATAACAGGCGTCCAATCACATTCATGAACCGCTCAGCAGGACAGGGGCATGCATTTTCCGCGAAACGTTCCGCTTTTGACTTATGTGCGTCGCATCCTGGTCGGCAGGCTCGCGCTCATGGCCGCCGTCATCGCCCTGACCCTGGCTTCTCTGGCCTATCTGGCCGAAGAGCGCCTGCTAGCCGAAGCGGTGGTGGCCGAGGCGCAGGATGAACTGGCGGAGCTGGCCGAGCGGACCCGTGAGATCATCTCCCACGATGGCCTTGCACCACTGGACGCTTTCCGTCAGGCGGTCGGGGAAAAAATCGCTGCCGGTGCCAGGAAGAGCAGGCGCGGCAAGGCCGTCTATGCCAGATTTTTCAAGCCGGGGATCGCTGGCGGGGAGGAGTATCTGGACCGAAGCTTCGTGCTGCACCAATCCGTACAGGCGCACGTCCATGCAGTCGAACGCCCTGAGCCCGGGAACGGCGTCTGGTCGAAAACGGTCTATATCGCGGATATCCTCTGTGTCCATGCCATCCTGCCCATAGAGGAGTCCGGAAGGGGTGAAACCGGATACGCCGAAATCGTCTTTGTCCCGGCCCCGGCAGTGCTGGCCGCCATGCAGCGCAAAACATTCTACACCGTCGGTGCCGTCGCGTTCGTCGCCCTGGCCACGGCGGCGCTCCTCTATCCGGTCATCCTGCGCCTGACCAACCGCCTCGTCGCCTTCTCGCGCAACCTGCAGGCGGCAAACTTCGAAACCCTGGCCCTGCTCGGCTGCGCCGTCGCCAAGAGGGACAGCGACACCGACGAGCACAACTACCGGGTGACCCTGTACGCCCTGCGCATGGGCGAGGCCATCGGCCTGGACGCGGCCGGAATGCGCGCTCTGGCCAAGGGTGCGTTCCTGCACGATGTCGGCAAGATCGCCATCAGAGACAGCATCCTGCTCAAGCCCGGCAAGCTCACGCATGAAGAATTCGAGATCATGAAGACCCACGTTAGGCACGGGCTCGACGTGGTCGACCGTTCGACCTGGCTGCGCGACGCAAAAGACGTGGTCGGGTGCCACCACGAAAAATTCGACGGAAAAGGGTACCCGGGCGGAATAAGCGGAAAGGACATCCCCCTCACGGCGCGGATCTTCACCGTGGCCGACGTCTTCGACGCCCTGACCTCACGCAGGCCCTACAAGAATGCGCTGAGTTGCGCAGAGGCCTTAGGCATCCTCAGGCGCGGGAGGGGCAAGCATTTCGACCCCGAAGTCGTCGACATATTCGTCGACATGGCCGTGCCCCTGCACGAACGATACTCCCACAGGTCCGGCCGGGAACTGAGCGCTGAATTGATCGACGTCTCCTGGAAATATTTTCATGCCGGAGCGGACTCGCTGATCTCCTGAGTCACCCTGCGCCTGTGGGATGACAGCACTGCAAAAAATCGCGAGAAATCCTGAGTTTCATTCCCGCGAGCATTTACCCAGCACGGGCAGGGCCAAGTCGGTCAATGGCGCGAACTCTTTTCTTCCAGATAGTTAAAAAAGACATGCTTGATGGACGTTTTCAAGGGGCTGGCGACTTGTTGTCGTGACGTCGGGCTGGCTTTTATGTTTGTCCGACAGTTTGAGTGTTGATGTTTTTTCCTTTATGATGCGTAAGTGGTGTTGTGTATCGGGGTGAGGAGCGTGGTTGCGTGCTCCGAGACCACCGGTCGTACAATTCGGCAAATCAACAGGGCGTAAAGGAGGTCGACATGGATTTGAGCAAAATCATTGCGCGTGTGCAGGCGATCCTGACCAGGCCGAAAGAGGAATGGCCGGTGCTTGCCGGCGAGCAATCATCCCTCAAGGATCTGTACCTCGGGTACATCATGATCCTGGCAGCCATCGGGCCGATCGCCGGATTCATCAAGATGACAGTCATCGGGATGGAAGTGCCATACATGGGCACATACCGGATGGGGATCGGGGCTGGCCTGAGCAACATGGTCTTCAGCTATGCATTGGCCCTTGCCGGGGTCTATCTCGTCGCCCTGATCATAAATCATCTCGCACCCACCTTCGGTGGTCAGAAGAACGTCATGCAGGCCATGAAAGCGGTCGCATACTCCTACACGGCCGCCTGGATTGCCGGCCTGGGCCATCTTGTACCCTGGGTCGGCATGGCGATACTGGTCCTGGGGTCCGTATACAGCATCTACCTTCTGTATCTTGGCCTGCCCGTCATGATGCTGTGCCCCCGGGAAAAGGCTGCGAAGTACACGGCGGCCTCCATCGTTGTCGCCCTTGTTGTCGGTATCGCCATCTCGCTTCTGGTAGGAGGGCTTACCGGGTTTGGCGGCATGACGGGTGCTGGCACCATGGGTCAGCGCGCCCCGATGGAAAGCGGTTTTGACAAAAACAGTCCCGGCGGCAAAATGGAAGATTGGGCCAATAAGATGGAGTCGGCCAGCGAGGAGTTGAAAAAGGCCCAGGAAAGCGGAGACGCGCAGCAGCAAAGCGAGGCCATGGACAAAATGGTATCTGCTGCCATGGGCAATACGGGGCCGGTTGAATCCCTGGCGCCTGAACGTATCAAGGCCTTTCTTCCCGAGAAACTGGCTGGTCTGCCCCGCTCCGACCTCTCGGCCGAGCGCAGTGGTGCCATGGGTATTCAGATTTCAACTGCCCGTGGCACTTATGAAGATCAGAGTGGAAATGGGCTTCAGGTCGAGATCACAGACATGGGAGCTGCAAAAGGGATTATGGGTCTTGCGGGCTGGCTCGGTGTCGAGCAGGAGCGCGTCACCGAGACGGGCTATGAAAAAACCTACAAAAACGGTCAGATGCTGGTGCATGAGCAGTGGGACAGACAGAGTGCTTCGGGTGAGTACAGTCTTGTCGTGGCCGACCGTTTCAGCGTTACGGTGACCGGGAACGCGCCGGATATCGGGACTCTCAAGAGTGCCGCCAGCGGGATCGACATCGAAGGGCTGGCTGCCTTGAACGAGGGGGGCACGCAGTAGTTGCGTTTTCCGGCTGGCCGTTACAGGCGGTCAGTCGGAAGTTTTTGGCCAGAAAACGTGTTGGGGCGGCAGGAGTTCCGCCTATTTTTTACCGCTTTACGGTCCGTTCTTCACCGACCCCTGACTCGTCCCTTGATGACGTCCGTGTGGATGCCGTCAGTCCGCTCAATTTCATTATGAACATGGCGCTCGGTTTATCTTCCCGTGCGCTGCTTCCAGCCCGAAACTCTCTTAGTTCCTGCCCATCCGCCCAGCCAGTCTTGTCACTGAAGGCCTGTTCACGCTTCGGAAGCCACAACCCATCGCAATTGCGCGACCATTTGGCACTGTAAGACAATGAAGGAAGTCTTAGTGCTTACGCAGGGTTTGTAAGACAATTTCTGCTGTCACATTGTGCGGCTTTGTTTGTTTCAGATACACCGTGTCGCAGTTGCGCGTCATCATGCGAAAACAAGATGGAATCTTGTTTAAATTCTGTCAGTGATCAGCTAGGTTCTAAATCGACAAGTTAAGTTGCGCTGAGTGGGAGAGGGTGGTTCCCAAAGTGTCACTTTTTTCGATTTAACCGCATGTCTTGGTTCAGGAGGTTGGCATGATTCGTAATGGCGTCGGAGCGCGGCTCAGATTGTATCGCCAGCTGCGCAATATGACTCAGGATGGTCTGTCCGAAGTCATCGGCGTCACAAAGCAGCACCTGGGCCAGATTGAGCGAGGCCAGTGTAACCCTTCCCTTGATTTCCTGTTCAAGGCCGCTGCGGCCCTGAACACCGAGGTCGCCAATTTCTTTCTGGGCAACAGCCACGACCACGGGGGCGACAGTGTCCAGGCGAGCAACACCTCAGCCAAGGGGTTCCTGCCTTTTTCCGGGTATGGCCTGTGGACGGTTTCCATCCCTTCGGGCAGGAATGTGTGGTCCAATTCCCTGTGCAGGATGCTTGGATACGCATCGGTACGTTTCCCCACCCTGGCCAAATTCTCCCGGCATGTGACTGCCGAGAGTGCCGAAACATTCAACGTCTTTTACACTCGGTTGCTCGAAGGTTCGATTCCCGATCCCGTGTGCATCGATGTGACCCGCAAGGATGGAGTGCTCCGCAGGATGCAGGCTCAGGCCGAGACTCTTGCGGATGACAATGCCGCGAAAACGGCGTGCATCGTCTTCTGGGATATGACGGACTGGCTTGATACCTGGCGCCTGTTTCATAATACCCGGCAGGAGCTGGGCGAGACCATCAGGGAAAGAACCGCAGCCCTGACCGCCGCAGTGGCGGATGCAAAACGCGAGCTTGAGCTGCGACAGGAGGCTGAACGCTCCGCGCAGCAGGCTCACGAAAGCCTGAGACGCCTGATCCAGACCATCCCGGTCATCGTCTATTCGCGCAGTCTTGACGGCTCCACCGCTCATTACTGTTCACCCCAGGCCGTTGACGTCCTCGGTTACAATCCAGAGACGTCCGACGCGGCAAAGGGATTCTGGATCGACCGCATTCACCCGGAAGACGCCCCTGCGTACCATGAGGCGTTAGCACAGGCGGGCCGAACAGGCGTGCTTGATGTCGAGTACCGCGTGCTCGACAAGTCCGGAAACCCGACCTGGCTGCACGACAAGGCGGTCATGACGGAAGAGGACGGGCGGCTTGTCGTGCACGGCGTGGCCGCGGACATCACGCAGCAAAAACTGGAGACCGAGGCCCGCAAGGCCCTGGAGCGCAAGAGCAGGCAGCTTGATACCATGCTGCGGCTCATCTGCGACAACGTGCCGGACATGATCTGGGCCAAGGACCTTCAAAAGAAGTACATTTTCGCCAACAAGGCCGTGTGCGAGACGCTGCTTTGCGCCAAGGACACGGGCGAGCCCATCGGCAGGACGGACCTTTTCTTTGCGCAGCGGGAGCGCGACAGACATCCGGAAAACCCGGAATGGCACAGCTTTGGCGAGATCTGCCGCGACACGGATCAGATCATCATCGATGCGGGCAGTGCGCAGCAGTTCGATGAATTCGGCAATGTGCAGGGAAAATTCCTTTTTCTCGACGTGCGCAAGGCCCCGCTTCTGGATGAGTCCGGAGCCATGATCGGAACCGTCGGCTCAGCGAGGGATGTCACCGCCCAGAAGAGGATGGAGAAAGAGTTGGAGGCGGGAAACGTCGCCCTGCGCGCCATTCTCGACAGCATCCCGGCCGAAATCTGCGTGTTGGACGTGGCCACGGACGAGATCCTGTTCATGAACGCGTCCATGCGGGAAAATCTTGGAACGGACGAGGGGTGTCGGAACGCACTGTTTCCGGATTCTTGGGCTAGAGAAGCCGGGCTCAGGCACAACGTGTCCTCTTGGGAGGCCTGCGATACCCGGACCGGAAAATGGAACCTGCATTTCGACCGCCCCGTGTCGTGGCTCGACGGACGTCCGGCCCGTATCCGCATCGCCATGGACATCACCGAGCGCTGGCTGGCGAATCAGGCCCTGCAGAACGCCAAGGAGCAGGCCGAAGCGGCCAACAGGGCCAAGTCCGGTTTCCTGGCCACCATGAGCCATGAGATCCGCACGCCCATCAACGGGATCATGGGCATGCTGCAGCTTTTGCAGACCGCAGATCTTGATGCAGATCAGGCCCCCTTTGTGGACATGGCTGTGCGTTCCTGTGACCGCTTGGTGCGCCTGCTCTCCGACATCATGGATTTTTCGCGCATCGAGGCCGGCAAGCTTGCCATTCAGGCAGCTCCGATGAGCTTTGAGAGTGTCTTCGCTCAGGTCCGGGAACTCTTTTTGCCCATAGTTGGTGGCAACGGCGTTACCCTGACCTTTACTCTCGACCCGGCGCTGTCCGGTCCCGTCCGTGGCGATGCGTTCCGCCTGCAGCAGATTCTCAATAATCTCGTGGAAAACGCATGCAAGTTCACCTCCACCGGGAGCATCTCTGTGCAGGCCTGGGCCTTGCCCGCTCTCAGTCCGGATACTGTCCGGGTGTTCTTTGATGTAGCGGACACGGGTATCGGAATCCCTGACCAGGAACAGAAAAGTCTGTTCGATCCGTTCATCCAGTTTAACGAAAACTATGTTCGTCACCGCCGGGGAGTGGGGCTGGGCTTGTCCATCTGCAAGCGTCTGGTGGAGCTCATGGGCGGGTGCATGTCCCTGATCAGCGAAACGGGGCGGGGCACCACTTTCGCCTTTTCCCTGCCCTTCACGGTCGATTCGGCCAGTGCCTGCCCGGAAAAAGTTGAGGAACGGGGAACTGCCAGCCTCGCCGGAACGCGCGTCCTGCTGGTGGAGGACGATCAGGTCAGCGCCGTGGCCGGAGTGGCGCTGCTCGGGCGTCACGGTGCGGAAGTGGTCCACGTCTGCAGCGGGCAGGAAGCCCTTGAAGCCTTGCGCGATCAGCCCTTTGATCTGGTGCTCATGGATGTGCAGATGCAGGACATGGACGGTATCGAGGCCACCAGACGCATCCGCGCCGGCGAGGCCGGACAGAAGGCCGGAAACATCCCCGTTATCGCCCTGACTGCCTGCGCCATGGCTGGCGACCGGGAGCGTTTTCTCGCCGCGGGCATGAACAATTACGTAGCCAAACCCATGGACATCCGCGAGATGCTCAAAGTCGCCGGGCAGGTCATGCGGGGCTGAAAAGCCCCCTTGCATTCGCGACGATCCCCCTGCTCACTTCCACTTCCTTTCCTCAGCCGGCTCAAGATTCAGGAATTCCTCTTATGCAATATTCGTTGCTGTGTGCTCGGTCGAATTGAAATTCGCCTCGATCTCGGGCAGTTGGTGTAGACTCAGCAATGATTCTACAAAAGCGGGGTCGCATGATTGTCACACGAGCATTTCTGTTGCGCCAACTCTGGCTCAGGCGGCGCGCCCGCGCGGGCATTTTGCTCCTACTGCTTGCACTGGTGTTCTTGTCCGGATGCGGCAACGGGTATTACCGTGGTCCCGCTTCGGAGCATTTCGATGGCCACAGATTTGAGAACCCCTGGGCTCCCATGCCCAACCGTTTTGGCGAGTTTCTGAAATGGCGCATGACCGCCGAGCGCGGGCCCTGGCCCGAGTCTGTAGAGGTCGAGCCGAGCCTGCCCCCGGAGCGGGTCACGGGGGAAGAATTGCGTGTAACCTACGTCGGCCACGCCACGGTGCTGCTGCAGACTTCGGGGCTGAACATCCTGACCGATCCCATCTGGTCCGAGCGCGCCAGCCCGTTCGGTTTCGCCGGCCCCAGGCGCGTGGCTGCTCCCGGAGTGCGCTTTGAAGATCTGCCGCCCATCGATCTGGTCCTGGTCAGCCACAATCATTACGACCATCTTGATCTGCCGACCCTCAAACGCCTGCATCAGTCCTTCGACCCTCTGGTACTCACTCCGCTTGGCAACGACGTCATCATCCGTTCCGCCGTGCCGGGCATGCGACTGGAAACCCTGGACTGGGGGGAGGGCTTTTCCTTCAATGACAAGATCCGGCTGACCCTTGAACCCATGCAACACTGGTCGGCACGGGGGCTTTTTGACCGGCTTGAGGCCCTGTGGGGAGCTTTTGTCATCGAAGCGCCGGGGGGACCGGTCTATTTTCTGGCCGATGCCGGATATGCACGGCATCTTTCCGAGGATTTTGTGGCCAGTTACGGGGTCCCGCGGCTCAGCCTGCTCCCTGTCGGTGCATACGAACCGAGGTGGTTCATGGAGTACGCGCACATGAATCCCGCCGAGGTGGTGCAGACCTTTCTGGACCTGGGACAGGGCCGCGCCATGGGTACCCAGCATGAGGTCTTTGCCATGGCGGATGAAGCCTACGCGGATCCGCGGCGGGACTTGAAGGAAGCCTTGCAGGCCCGAGGGGTGGACGAATCGCTTTTCATCATGCCGAGGGTGGGCGAGTGGTTCATGGTGCCGCCGCGCGAAGCGGTCACGGGGCCCTGAGAACTGGCGAGTGATTGCTGATGACGTATGCGATGAGACTTTGGGGCTGCTCCTGAACGCAGGTTTCCGTGTGATGATGAAGAGGTCCCGGATTGGCGCTTGCGGGAATATAAAAATGAAGGGGTTGCTGATTGATCAGCAACCCCTTGATTTCTTGGTGCGCCCGGCATGATTCGAACATGCGACCTACTGATTCGTAGTCAGGCACTCTATCCAACTGAGCTACGGGCGCGTCGAGAAGTCGGTTACTATGTAGATGAGGCTCGATCGTCAAGGAGTTTTTTCGTCAAACGTGAATTTTTTTTGCTGCGCCCGCCACGTAGCGATTACCCGGCAATTCTGGGCTCTTGCCTTGACAAGGGCGCGTGAGTGCCCATTGGTAAACCTTTATTCATGCCTCCGGGCGCATTAAACAAGGAAGACATCATGCAGGAAATGCGCGGAACGACAATCTTGGCGGTCAAGGATGACAAGGGCGTGTCCGTGGCTGGCGACGGCCAGGTCACCCTGGGCCAGGCCATCGCCATCAAACACGGGGCCCGCAAGGTCCGCCGCCTCTACCGGGACCGCATCGTGTGCGGTTTTGCCGGGTCCACGGCCGACGCCTTTACCCTCTTTGAAAAATTTGAAGCAAAGCTTGAAGAATTCGGCGGCAACCTGGTCCGTGCCAGCGTGGAGCTGGCCAAGGACTGGCGCAGCGACAAGTATCTGCGCCGCCTGGAGGCCATGCTGCTGGTGGCCGATGCCGAGAACATCCTCATGCTCAGCGGCACCGGTGACGTCATCGAGCCTGATGACGGGGTGGCCGCCATCGGTTCCGGCGGAGCCTATGCCATGTCCGCGGCCCGCGCACTGCGACGCCACACGGACCTGCCCGCCGAAGATATCGTGCGCAAGTCCATGGCCATTGCCGCCGAGATCTGCGTGTACACCAACGACCACATCATCTTTGAAACCGTGACCAGGAACTCCTGATGAATACCCTGACTCCAAGAGAGATTGTTTCCGAACTGGACAAATACATCGTCGGCCAGAACCAGGCCAAGCGCATGGTCGCCATCGCGCTCAGGAACCGCTGGCGCCGCCGTCAGCTCGACCCCGAGCTGGCCGAAGAGATCGCGCCCAAGAACATCCTCATGATCGGCCCCACGGGCGTGGGCAAGACCGAAATCGCCCGCCGCCTGGCAAAACTGGCCGGCTCACCCTTCATCAAGGTCGAGGCCACCAAGTTCACGGAAGTCGGTTACGTCGGCCGCGACGTGGAGTCCATCATCCGCGATCTGATGGAGATAGGCGTCAACCTTGTCCGCCAGGAAGAGGAGGCGGCGGTGCGCATCAAGGCCGAAGTCACGGCTGAAGAGCGCCTGCTGGACCTCCTGCTCCCGACCAAGCCTCTGGAATCGGCCGGGGTGGATTACATCGGCCCCGAGTCCCAGGCCGCCGATTCCACGCGCGAGAAGCTGCGCCAGCTGTGGCGCGCGGGCAAGCTCGACGAGAAGCTGGTCGAGGTGGAGGTTTCGGTCGGAGGGGGCGCGCAGGTCATGAGCGTGCCGGGCATGGAGGGCATGGAAATGCAGATGCAGGACATGTTCTCCAAGGTCTTTCCCAAGAAAAAGAAGACCAAGAAGGTCAGCGTCAAGAACGCCTACGAGATTCTCATCCAGTCCGAATGCGAGCGCCTCATCGACATGGACAAGGTCCACGAGACCGCCCGCGAGCGGGTGCAGGAATCGGGCATCGTCTTTCTTGACGAAATCGACAAGATTTGCGGAGCGAATAGTTCGGGCAAGGCCGACGTGTCCCGCGAGGGCGTGCAGCGCGACCTTCTGCCCATCGTCGAAGGCAGCACGGTCAACACCAAATATGGCATGGTCCGCAGCGACCACATCCTCTTCATCGCCGCCGGGGCTTTCCACATGTCCAAGCCCTCGGACCTGGTGCCCGAGCTGCAGGGACGCTTTCCCTTGCGCGTAGAGCTTGCAGCCCTGACCAAGGAGGATTTCTACCGCATCCTGACCGAGCCCCAGAACGCGCTGACCGTGCAGTACAAGGCGCTGCTGGGCACGGAAAAGATCGAGATCGTCTACACCGACGAGGCGCTTCTTGAAATCGCGCGGTTTGCCCAGAAGATAAACGAGGAGACCGAAAACATCGGTGCCCGGCGGCTTTATACAATCATGGAGAAGATCGTCTCCGACCTGTCCTTTGATGCCCCGGACATGGAAGATGTCACGGTGACCATAGACAAGGAATATGTGGCGGCGGCCCTGCATGATGTGCAGGAGGATCGGGATCTTACGCGGTATATTCTGTAGTGTTTGTGATATTTTTGCAGTACATATTTCAATATGTAAACTGTAATTATAAATAAAAGTGTAAAGTCATGGATTGCCGCGTCGCAGACTCCTCGCAATGACGCATTGCACAGAACGTCACTGCGAGCAAAGCGCGGCAAACCATCTTTTTTTGATACTGCAAAGAAAGTGTAAAGTCATGGATTGCCGCGTCGCAAACTCCTCGCAATGACGCATTGCACAGAACGTCATTGCGAGCAAAGCGCGGCAATCCATCTTTTTATTGAT